>Ga0182015_10004953_pt1 | contig 14080 bp, 13 predicted proteins | sample 712P3MmetaG_FD_120478 | JGI IMG/M metagenome (GOLD analysis project Ga0182015, IMG submission 120478) | Permafrost microbial communities from Stordalen Mire, Sweden - 712P3M metaG | ecosystem: Environmental > Terrestrial > Soil > Wetlands > Permafrost | place: Sweden: Stordalen | collected...
ACGCAAATAGCAATCGAATCGGTCGCTAGCAATGGCGTAAAGCACGTCACCGACGCCTTGCTTCGTGAGGCGCAAACCGACCAGGCGATTGAAAGGATCCTCACGACTCATACGCAGATGTTCGCGTCGAGGCGGGACACTATCCCGGCGTCAACGGACGTGCGGACGATCATCGTACGTCATGTTGTTGGCGTGCCCGAAAAAAATTGCCGATGGAACGAGGTCCGTATAAGCATCGTTGACAAAAACGGCGTGCATCGCTCGCCCGCCGCACGCTCTAAGACATTCCTCTGAGGTGACGGTGTTAGTTACGTTTTGCGACCTTCTGGGCCATATGGAGCAACAGACTTTGGTCGTTCGGTTCCATCTTGGCGAGTAGCTTGCACAGCTTTGAAAGATAGTGGGCATCGCTACCTTTGCTACCCCATTCCTCGCTGCCTTTAGGAAGTTTCAGATTGCGAATTGATGGTGATACCGCGCCATCGTGGAAGAGCTGGTACATGGGCACTTCCAAGGCACGCGCCAGCTTTTCCAGCGTCTCGATAGCGGGCACGGTATGTCCGTTTTCGACGCGAGAAATGTAGCATCGGAGCAATCCTGTCCGCTTTTCAATATCGCCCTGCGAGAGTTCTTTCGATTCGCGCAGTTCTTTCAACCGGTCGCCGATCACCATAATGCCTCCTTTGATTTTTGACTCGGCCACAAATCGCCGTCGTTATCGATGTTCTTCGGCACCCCCGCTTTACATATCTCGCCAGCAACAGTCTCTTTCTCTTCTTCAACATCGTCCGTTTTCGTTCTCGATTAGCCGAATCGACTAGGTCCGTTGAAAAGCCAACATCTCGTCAAACTGGTCGCAAATCGCTCTTGCGGACGTGCCATGTGTCTCTAGCCTAGCGCCGTAAATAGATTGAAGATGCATCTCGCGCCATTCCGAAGGCACACCGGGATGGTGCCGCAAGTACTCCCAGCATTCTCGAATCAAGGTTTCTTTGTCTTGGCTATGCATAGGACCGTCAAAGAATCTAGGACCTACGCTGTTGCTGCTCTGCTGGAGAGAGTGTGCTCGCCGACACTCGTCCGTCGCATGGGCTTTCCGCAGAAACAGGAAAAGCCGTGGGTGTCCGACCCAGATGCCGCTGTGCGGTCACTCGGCGTCGAATCCGATTCGAGCGTGATTTTGGACCCATAGCGGCCCGACATCATAGATGAACCGCCGCCGCCCGAGGTTCCGAACAAACCTTCCCCTGTAGCTCCTTGTGAGCCATAGTCGCCCTGCGTTGAGATGGCTTCGGTCTCCGCACGGCGCAGAGAGCCAGGGTCGAAGGACTCATTCGGCGAATCGACGCTGGATTCCGGTCCGGGATCACTCTTCACTTGATGGCCTGGGCTCCTGATCTCAACCTCGCAGCCGCAGCTTGAGTCCGAACAGGTGTAACGGTCTCCCGCGTTCCTCATGGTATATCCTCCTAGGACCTCAAGGCCCCAGCTGAAATATGCGCTCCGCTGATGGAGACATTCCATCGGGTGTTTCATGCAGCTGTCCCTGCCTAAGCCCAGTACGCTGGGCGTAAAAGTCATTCGAGCAAGGACTTTGGTCGATCCTCGTGTAGGTTCAACAGTCGGCACCCTGCGCGCCACGATCGTGCCGCCTACCAAGCACGACCCAATGCACGACTCTATAAAAACGATCCCACAAAGATCGACAAGGCAAAACCCGCGACTGGCGGCTCACACTAGATTTGCGATAACAATTACGAAAGGATCCGGGGCTTTGTTTTTGGGCAGTCAAATATGCCCGGGCTCGGGTGTGTCTTTTGGCACCCTTAAAATTCGCCCATTTCCGTACACTCTTCTTGCCCGCTTTGAATTCCTCTTGGCTCCCGGAAAGAAGGTTCTAGTGAACGATCCTCCGATCTACTCATGGCAACCGGCTTACCTGTCTGCGGTTTTGGAAACTAATAACGACCTGATGCCTAGTCGGATCTACGAGGCATTGGCTGCAATCGAACAAAAGCTTCTGAACCCCAATGAATTAGGTTGCGCCGAGCTAGAGGCAATCGAAGATGCTCAAACAGGGCTCTTAACACTTAAGGCCGAGAGAACCGGGGACGGAATCGCTTCAGAGGGTGGCGTTATTCGTGCAGAACAACCGTCAGAAGGGACTTGTTGATCTTAATCTCGCCGTTGTATTCGATGAAACCAAGCTTCCTGAACTTGTTCATGAAGAGACTCACCCGTGACCGAGTTGTTCCGATCATTTCTGCCAACGTCTCCTGAGAAACTTTGTGCAACACGCGGCCCGGTTGGCCGTCTTCTCCGTAGTGAGCAAGCAGCAGAAGCGTTCGCGCCAATCGCTTCTCTGTCGAGTTGAAGAGTTGATCGATCAGATCAGCTTCAACTCGGGTGTTCCTTGCCAGTATGCATGTGATGAAACGATCAGAAAGTTCATTTTCCTCACGCAGTACGCGAACCATTTCTTCTTTTGCGATGATTAGAACTGTTGTCGGTTCGATCGCGGTGGCCGTACCCGAGCGAACCGTCTGGCTCGTCATGCTGGCTTCTCCTAAAAAGTCACCGGGCCCGAAGATGGCTACGACCGCTTCCTTGCCGACCCCGTTTACCACCGTGAGTTTGACTTTCCCCTCCTGGACGTACATGACACTATCCGCAGGTTTTCCTTGAGAGAAAAGAGCCTGTTTCGGGCGGAACTCCGCAATGCTTCTCGATGTTCCCGACGAGCCAAGATAAACCTCGGGATTGAAAGAACTCTCGTGTTTGGTTTTCATATTCAGAGCACCCAACCCAGTCGATAGGCTCGCCGAGGGGTTTTAGCCCGTTCGCTCTTTCGAAGGACTGGCATGGAGGAATCGCGAAGTTGGAATCTACGATGAGAGCATTCGGGCATCGTCATCTCCGCACTCAGTCGTTAGTAATTAAGTTGTCCCATGACTGGATACCGTACACGGATCTCTTCCAACTTGCTGCACCTTTTGGCACACATTCAGTCTGGGTGCCCGCGCTACCGTGAAGCTGTTCGATAAACGCCCGAATCGAGGGAGGATCGTCCTCATGCATGATCCGGAGACATACACGTGGCAAGCGCCCTATGTGTCGGCCATTTTGGAGACGGATGAAGACCAAATGCGCGGCCTACTTTACGGCTTCGGCACCCACCATGGGCTTAGGCGTGTCTAAATTCTTAGGGTTGAGCTGATCGCTCTCAGACGTACTTGGCGGCTCGCTACGACGATACGTCGTCTTGTGACCGCAGTCCGGGCACTCGTGCTCGCTGCCTTCAGGCGGAAATTCAGGTGGGGGCGGTTGGAAGTAGTTGAGCAACGAATCAGGAATAAGCGTGTGGGTGAACGGGGAGTTGCAGTTCTTGCAATGTAAAACCCAACGGGCCGTACGGTTCTATATCCCAGTTTAAAGTTCCCGACTATAGGGGAATGCCCGTAGTCATCAAGCTTGGGCCACGCCCAGGAGGCTCTTGGCATGGGCGATAAGTAAATTCCCACCCGCGTCCTTAGGAACAATGGCACGAATTCCAGCAGCCTCCGCTTGCGATCCCAAAACGGAGCCCGCGTGCATAGAGAAAAGAATCAAGGGCACGGATGGCATGATCTGGTGAAGAATTTCCGCCGCTTGCAGCCCGTTCATAACGGGCATCGCCAAATCGAGAACGATTAAATCCGGACGCAAATCCATTGCCTTGTTGATGGCATCTCGTCCATCAGCGGCCTCGCCGCACACGACGAAATTCTCCGCCTCCAGCATCTTCGACACCGTACGCCGGATCAAAGAATTGTCATCAACGACGAGCACTGACTTTCGCAAATTTCACTCTCCGTCAACTTTTCCGAATTACTTTGATCCACGGTTACATAAACCCAGGCGGCTCACCATCAGGTCGATGCCGTAGGGAGCACTAGGATCAAAGAAGGCGCGTCGCTACTTGGACAGCCGTTCTAACGCGGCGCGAATCGCTGGAACCAGTTGCTTGCCAAGTTCCGTCTTATCCAGACAAATTGCGGCACCATACTCGCGTGCCAAAATACTTGTGTGCTCGTCAACCGGGTCTCACCGGATGCAACCAAGGCGGAGGCAATGGCACTCCAGGAAGCACGGGCGGCGTCGGCGGCGCGGGAGGCGACGGCGGAGTCGGGGGCCACGGAGGAATTCTGGAGCTATATAACGTCGGCTCACAACCAGTCCCGCAGACCGTCTACACTTTCGTTTCTAGTGCAGGCTAAGGGGGCCAAGGAGGCCCGGGCGGACCGGGTGGGCCGGGAGGGCAAGGCGGCGATCGCGGAGACGGCGAGGGGTTCTGCAACGGCGGACACCCGGGGCCAAATGGTCAGTCTGGCACTACCGGACCAAGCGGGCACCAAGGCAAAGACGGCGCAGTCGGACGAGCCATCGTGAAAAACCTCGACCTCAAGTTCATGCTTAAGGAAATTAAGGGGCACACGACGACGAGCAAATAGAAGGACCCACTGAGTATAAAGGGCGACGCTTCGGCATCGCCCTTCTATGCTGTACTCAGATATTGCTTCTGCCCAACCGCTCAAATCTAAGCGGCGCAGGGTTTTGCGTTTTTCCTCTAGATCGCGGCCTGCAATTAGCGAATGTACCAGATAGCGCCTTTGATCGGGTCGTATTGCCCCCGCACCTCTTCGGCACGCCTCTTGACCGGTTGGGCGATGGGGGATTCCGTGAGATTCATGAACGATGCGACACGCGTGACATCGCACACTTCCTTCCGGCCTGGGAGAACTCAGCGGGAGTGTACGCTGGCGTACTATAAGCTGCAACCTTCAAATGGGGGAGCAATTTAAGAGTAATACCGTCTAAGCGGTATGGCCGCGAATGTGAGCCGGGGTTATACCTGCTCATGCCGCGTTGGATTCTCCAGTGCAAGAACTGCGACTTCGCATTCACCCACTCTCATGTGTCGGAATCGCTGACGAACTATTTCGAGCCGCCAAAACCCGAATTTTCGGCTGAGGCCGAGCACGAATGCCCGAACTGTGGGCACAAGGCTACCTATCAGCGAACTGACCTGATGTATCGGCTTTGAGGGTATTCAGATTGCATCCGGTTTTCCCTGTATGGAGACCCGCTCCGAATCGCTTTACAAAGGGGACGCACCGGTTGGGACGAGGATTTAAATGGACGCTCTTAGTTCTTTTCGGAGTAGGACTTCCCGCTCTGGTAATGGTCCTGGCGGCGTACGTTTTTTGTGTACTTGATGGCGTAGAACGAGAGCACTAACCGGAGTTTCTATGCATCGTTGTGTGATGGCGAAGGTGTCTACAGGTCCAAGCGCAAGGGGTTTATCGAGCATGGCCCCTTGACTTTGATTTCCCTCAAACCGTTTCGTTGTGCCGATTGTCGGCATCGTATCTTTCGTTCGTCCGTGACCTTGGGCGTCTTGAAGCGCGTGCTGGAAGCAAAGCCGAGAAGATATTCTTATTTTTCTCGACCTAGCAGCGACAACGAATATTTCGAGGCCCGCGCCAGCGTGGTTTATTCCCGTCCCAATCTCGGCATGGGTTTGACGTTCCGCGACGTAAAGCCGTATTTCCTCCCGGTCCTGCTTCGCCCATCGCGAGACTATCAGTTCCACTTATGTGTATGATAATACAGTACTTAGCTGCGTTATTTTCCATCCGGCCGGCACCCTAAACAACGATAGCCGATGGGGATGTGACACCCCATAGGGGCCTTCTGTCCGGCCCGGTTGAGAGTCCCAATCTTTTTGGTACCACCGACCTATTTGCCCCGCCAGTCTGTGGAGGCACACTGCGTGCGGAGGCTGAGGAATGATTTCCGCGCTCATACTATCGATCTCAATCGCAGCCTTCTGCCGCCTCGGAGTCTCCTATTGGCGGGCGATACTGCTGGGCGTGGCTTCCGAGCCGGTCTCCGACGAGATACGCGCCGCTGCCAGCGTCGAGACCGAGCGTGTTACCGGGCGAGACTTCAGAGCGCTGGCCAGCCTCCATTCCCTCACTCTGGAAGGCGCGGGTGGGCTAGGCCTCGTAGGACTGTACTACCGGGTTGCCGCGGCAATTGGGTACGTCGGTTCGCGCATTCCGGCCATCGCCCAATGGACTGAAGGGGAAACGACGCTTTGTGCGCAGTATGTCGCGGTTCAAGTCGAACGGCGGCTGCGTGCTGGCCTGGCTCTGTCCGAGTCGATGGGTTCGTACTGATCGGACCTTCGAAATCGAGGCTATTTCTTCTTTTCGCTTCCCGATGAAGTGACATTCCCTGCGAACTTAGCCGAGGTCGTCACCCTGGCGGCGGTTTCCGTTCGAATGGTTTCCCATGTCTCGTTGGGAAAGTGTAAGAAAGTATCTGCGATTTGCGGATCATAGAGCTTTCCCGATCCGCGTTCGATTTGTTCGCGGGCTTCCTGGAATGGCCGGGCCGCGCGATACGGCCGGTCGGACGTCATCGCGTCGACGGTATCCGAAATCGCGAAGATTCTTGCGCCAAGAGGTATCTGGCGGCCTTTGAGGCCGAGAGGATAGCCGCTGCCGTCAAAGCGTTCGTGGTGCATCAACACGATTTCGGCGGCTTCCGCCAGGAAGCAGATTTGTTTCACCAGGTCGTAGCCGATCTGTGAGTGCTGCTGCATGATGCGCCATTCCTCGGGCAGCAGGGAACCTGGCTTAAGCAAAATGGCGTCCGGTATGGCGAGTTTCCCGATGTCGTGCAGCCAGGCGCCCATGGCGATGTTTCGGAGCTGGTGTTCGCTGCCGCCAATGCCGTTCAAGATTTTGATGGAATAGAGGGATACGCGGCGCGAGTGGCCGGCGGTTTCGCTGTCCCGAAGGTCGATGGCTTCACCGAGCGCCTGCAATGTTTCCCCGTAACTTCGTTCGACAAGCTGGAGAGCACTCTGCAATTGCTGGGTTCGGTCGGCGACCATTTGCTCGAGGCCGCGCCGATAGTTTTCGACTTCTAGTTCAAGGCGCTTTCGCTGCACCGCGCGTTCCAGGCTGATCGTGACAGCGTCCATTTGCAGTGGTTTGACGAGGTAGTCGTCCGCACCTTCACGCATGGCTTGTATCCCAACGCGTACGTCGTCGACGCCCGTAGCCATTAGAAAAGCGAGGTGTGGGTGTACGCGTCGAACCTGCGCGAGGAGCTCCATTCCCGACATTCCGGACATTTGCAGATCCGAAATGACGGCGTCGAATGTTTCGGAGGTCAAATATCCCAGAGCTTCCTCGGCGCTTGCAGCACTCCGATGGGAAATGCCGGCCTGTTCCAACATGACCGTCAACATCTTGCGAACCGAGCGTTCGTCGTCGACGATCAGAACCCGCAGGACAGAAGCAGGATCGAGGGTGGCGGCGCCGAAGCTAGCGGCGGGTCTTGAATCGAGCTGCGGTGTTGGATCGAAAGAACTCATCTAAGAATTCGGGTCTCCGCCTATTCGGAGTAGGTGATTTCTACGGATACGGTCTCTCCCGCTTTCAACGGGCGCAGCACAATCTGGTGATCGTTGTCCTTGAGTGTGGCGTTGCTGCTGACGCTTTTGACGCGTTGGCGGAATTCGAAAGTTAGCCCCTCGACCGGTTCCTCGGTCGTGACCGTTAACTGGATTCCCAACCCTATCTGGCCGGGCGCAATCGTCCATTTCAAACGTTCACGGGCGCGCCAGAAGCGGGCAAAGCTGACCGCGTCGGTTGCGATGACCCCCGGGGGCAACTGGTCGAGAAGGTCTTCTTCAGCCTTCAGCTTGTAATGCGCTTCGTTGCTGTGAATCAAAATAACGCTGATGGCTTCATTCTCGGCGTTGGCGCGAATCACGTCGAGCATATTTGTAACCCGCAAATCCAATCGCGGAGCTTCTTCATCCTCAAACGTAAGAGGAAACTCGAGGATGCCGCTATCTTCTTCGAAGCTCAGCCCCAAAGGTAGAGCGTAAGGAAAATTCGTCAGCACATCTGGCGCGGTGAACGAGGAATCAAATAGATAGCCGCAGCGTTGCAGCACTTCCGGCAGTGTGGGAGGAACGCGAAGATGCCCCGCGCGGAAGAAAACGGTCTGCTGGCCGGGTAGTGCGCCGTCGAGAAGCTGCTTGCTCACGCGAACCTCGCCGAACACGTTCGCTCCCGTTGCGGTGTCGAAACCCGTTCCGCGTGGTTGATAGTCCGGAAAGGTTTCTGTTCCCGTGCCCAACTCGAACTTATTAAATCCGCGGGAATGTATGACCGAATGACTGCCGACGGAAAAACCCTGCGACTGTATTTTCTTAAGGTCAGCGAGGTCTTTTCCGAAGAAAAACGAAACGCTGTTGGCGTCGCTCACATACTTCGTCTGGATGAAAAATGTGCTCTTGACGTGATGCTTCTCTTCCATCGCGGCAAATTCGAGCGCCGGATCAAACGAATTTTCCCAATCGACGTCGTGCGAGAGGAGTAGCACGGATTTGTTAGCGCCGGGAATGGTGCCCAGCCGTACCGCACCAGGTTGCGACGATTCGTACCAGGCGCGCAGAATCAACATCCAGACGTCGGACCCGGGTTCGAAAGCGTTTGCATAGTGGCGCTCGGCGTCGTAGTCGTGATCGATCTGGTTGCGGAGAACCACGTCCTGCAGACTCAGGCCGAAAAGATAGGCTGTTCCTGCTCCAAGTTTCTTGCGCAAGACCGCGGCCGCGCCATCCTCGAAGTGGGCCAGCACTTCGGCCGTGCCGTCGGATGTGTAGCCGTTCGTCCAGAAAATTTCTTCATACCTCGCGTTTCCCAACTGCACTTCGCGCTCTTCCGGACGATTCAAATATTGCTCGATGGGATCAGAACTTACGTTGAAGATCACGCGGTGACGGCGGCGTGATGCAACTGGATCGCGAAATCCGAAGACCGGCTTGAGAGCTCCAGCCAAAACATTGAACGACAGCACGCCGCCGCCATTGGAAACGTGAAGAACGAGTTGGCGAACCTGCTCGCCGTTGAAGGTGCGACCGTCAGCTGACGGGTAGATGATCACGAGCGGGTGCTTGAGCGCTTGATCGAGGTCACGTGTAACAAAGAAGGGAATGCCCATTTCACGCAGCGCGTGTATCAGTCCGAGCATGCCTCCCTCTTCGCTCGTCTGGAAGACTGCAACCTGCAACGCAAAGGACTCGGGAAACTCAGCGCTCGGGTCAGCCGAAAAGTGAACAAGGGGCTTCACAGGAACGTCCGCCGCGCGAAGATCCTGCTGCCCGTCACCTCGACAGGAGCCCGCCAACGCTAACAGGGCGATAGCTCCCAGCGAGAAGATGCGCGAATGTTTTTTTGATTGCATGGAAAGCGGAGTGTAGCTTTTCGAAGAGTTGGATGACATCCGTACTCGTGGGCAACCGGACGAAAAAGACAATGCAAAGAACGCGATTTGGGCAGGGACTTAGCCTTCGATGTCATTCCGATTCAGTGCTGTAGTCTCACCAAACCCGCTGGTCGCGTATCAATCTGACACTCAAACCCGTTTGGTTGCTACTCGAACCAAAGGCGCTCCGTTGCGCGACCTCTATCTGACAGATTGTAAGACCTTTATAAGACTTGCGCGTTGGCCAAGCCCAGGACTCGATGGCCTGTCTCTTGCACTAGCCATGGATGGAATGGTCCGCACGCTATTGGTCCCGAAAAAACGATCGCCCATAGCGAGTTTGCCATCTCGCGGCATTGGCCCATTGTTGTTGTTGTTTGCGTTCGGAGCGGTTTTCTTTGGCGCCGCAACGCAAGCGCAGCAAACGGAAGAAGCCTGGCAAGCGGAAGTCCGCAAGGACTCCGACGCGCACAATTATGACGACGCCCTGCGCGTCGTCGATCAGCAGATCGCACTCTCTCCTGACGACATGGATATCCACGGGTGGCGTGCGCGAGTGCTCACATGGGCCGGTCGGCTCACGGAAGCCGAACACGAATTCAACGAAATTCTTAAGATCGAGAAAAGCGATCCCGACGACTGGATGGGCCTGGCTGAAGTCTACTTGCGTCAGGGACGGACCCAGGAAGCGCTCAAGACCGCGGACCACGCGGTCGAGCTCGATCCGAACCGGGCCGACCTGCGAGCGACCCGCGCGGACATGCTGCGTGCCAGTGGAGATTCGAACGACGCGCGTATCGAGTTTCAGAGGGCGCTGGCGCTCGACCCGGGCATCTCAGACTCGCGCTCGGGACTTTCCTCGATCGCTGGCGCAGGCAAAGAGGAACTGCGCTTTGGTTTTGACCAAGATTCATTTTCGTTTGCTCCCGCGAACCGCGATCAATGGGTGACGCTGGTATCGAAGTGGACCCCGCGATGGACGACCAGTGCCGGTGGAAGCCTCTACCAGCGTGGAGGTATCGACGCGGGGAACTTTATCGGCAGCGTGACGGCGAACGAGCCCCATTGGGGCGCGATCACCATTGGTGGAGCGACCGGGCACGACAATGGCGTTATCCCTGAGACCGAAGCATTTTTCGAACTCGATCACGGCTTCAATATCAGCGAGGACAAACCCATTCGCGGCATCGAAGTTATTTACGGTCAACATTGGTATTGGTATTCCACCGCGAGAATTTTGACTACGAACGAAACCGCGATCGTCTATCTTCCGCGGGATTGGACCTGGTCCATCGCACTCACCGAAGCGCGCGCCGTTTTTCCTGGCACCAATGTTGACTGGAGGCCCTCCGGGCTAACCCGGTTGAGCGTTCCGCTCAAGCATTGGTCGGAGAGAGAACTGACCGGGAACGTTTTCTATGCGGTTGGCACAGAGGATTTCGCGCAAGTGGATCAAATTGGCAGCTTTGCATCGCAAACGTACGGCGGCGGTCTTCGCTTTCGGTTTACAGCTCATCAAGACGTGACCGGTTATGCCGCATTCCAGCAGCGAACGCAAGATCGCGCGCAGACCAGCTTCGGGTTCAGCTATGGCATCCGGTTTTAATTTCCTTCACAGGTTGGAACCATCCGCCTTTGTGTTCAAGGCGATTGTCGGTGCCATCGCCGTCGACGTTCTGCTGCTGGCGTTCATCCTCCTTCGCAGAAGTTACCGCATGCACTACTTCAGAAAGCGCGATGCCCGCGTTTTCGAATTGCGGCAGCAGTGGGATGCCTTGATCTTGGGCCAGATACCCTTCGAAACGTGGAGAACGAAGCCGTTTGACCGCCGCATCATCGAAGATATGGCGCTGGATGCGTTTGAAGTGGCGGCCGCCGACGAGTCCGCGCGCCTGCTACGCTTTCTTCGCGCCAGCGGCTTGATCGAAAAAAGAATTTTTGAAGCGAGAAAATTGAAAGGATGGCGGCGGCGAAGCGCTCTCGTCGCGTTGGGGCGAACGCGAGCTCCCGAAGGCATCCCTGCACTTTCCGAAGCGTTGCGGGACCGCGATCTCGAAGCCCGCAACGCAGCCTTGCGCGGACTTGGCAGACTAGGGTCGCCCGAAGCCGCCGAAGAAATTCTGCATTGGTTGGCCGAGTCAGGCTTGAACGTGCCAATCCTTCCGCTGCAAAACGCACTGATCAATTGCTGCCGGGAACGTCCGCAAATATTGCTCTCCTATCTAGCGCTCGCCGGTCCGGAGTTGCGCGAAGTCCTTGCGCGCGTTCTGGGAGAAGTTGCGAGCTCCTCGCTGGGAGCGGAACTCATCGGCCTCGCCGATGACGAACTGCCCGAACTCCGCGCCGCCGCCGCACGCGCATTGTCCAACGCTCAACCGGGCCACGCTGTGGAGGTTTTGGGCGAGCTGTCGCGCGACAAGGTCTGGTTTGTGCGATTGAGAGCGGTCGTAGCGATAGGAAAACTGTACGACACAAAAGCGGTACCACATCTGATTAACGCTCTCACCGATTCGAATCGGCTGGTCCGCATGCGTGCCGCGGAGGGACTCGTCGATTTCAAGTCCGAGCTGGTTTCTGTCTTCGCGCAAGTTGTGAAGACCCAGGATCGCTACGGCTTGCACGCTTTTCTCGCGGCGCTGGAAAATGCGGATTTACACAGCAAGCTCGAAACGGAATTACGGCAAGCGGCCCCTTCCGAAATCGAAATTGATTTACTACTTTCTGTTTTGAGCACCGGGAAGCTCCCCGGGACGCAGTTGGGGACTCTGGTAACGACGCCGTTGACAGCGGTGGAAACGGCCGCACAGTGATCTTCCGTCTTCTGGACTTCGCGAATTACTCGCTATTTTTCTATTACCTGAGCGGCAATCTAGCGTATCTCATCGCTCTGGTCATTGCGCTGAAAACGAGCGCAGCCCATCAGCGCCAGATCGAAAGCTTTCGACTCCGATGGATCACGGAATCGCCGCTGGCGCCACCGATCACGCTTCTCGCGCCGGCGCACAATGAAGAAAAGTCCATTCGCGTATCGATTCGAAATCTTCTGGAGCTCGATTATCCGGAACTCGAAGTCATCGTGGTCAACGACGGCTCGAAAGACCGCACGCTCGCGGAACTCCAGGACGAATTCAAGCTGCGGCCCGTGCGCATGGTCTACGTGCAGGAAGTGCCCAGCGCGCGAATTCGGGGCCTCTATCGTAGCGACTCGGACCCTCGCCTCCTCGTCATCGACAAGGAATCAGCCGGAAGCAAAGCCGACGCTGTAAACGCCGGCCTGAACGCTGCAACGTCCCCCTACATCTGCATCGTGGATTCCGATTCCATGTTGGAACGCGACTCTCTTCTTCGCATCATGGTTCCGGTTCTTGCCGATCCCAAACATGTCGTCGGAGTCGGCGGAATCATCCGTATCCTCAATGGCTCTGAAATTCAGGGCGGCCAGCTCATTCGCGTACGGTTGCCTCGCAAAAGCCTGGAAGTCATTCAGGTGATCGAATATTTGCGTGCATTTCTGATCGGGCGCGAAGCCTGGGCCCAGGGAAATATGATGTTGATTATCTCCGGCGCGTTTGGATTGTTTCGAACGGATCTCATTCGAGCCATCGGAGGCTACCGGGCCAAAGCGATCGGAGAAGATTTTGACCTGGTGGCGCGCCTGCACCGACATCTAATCGAAAAAGGGCAGGAGTATCGCATCCAGTTCGTGCCCGATCCGGTTTGTTGGACGGAAGCGCCGTCGGATTTGAAATCCCTCGGCCGTCAGCGCGCGCGCTGGCACAAAGGACTGGTGGACACCCTTCTACCGAACGTGGACATGCTGTTCCGCCCGCGCTACGGGCGCATTGGGTTCCTGGCGCTGCCTTACCTTTGGATTTTCGAACTATTTGCTCCGGTCATCGAGATCGGCGGAATCTTCACGATCATTTTGGCGGCGGTCTTGGGCGACCTCAGTCGCGATTTTTTCATTCAATTCATGATTTTCGGATATGCCTTTGCCACCGTGATTTCCATAGGCGCGGTTCTGCAGGAAGAACTCACCTACAAGCGCTATAGCGACTGGCAGGATGTAGCGCGCCTGGTGACCTACTGCTTCCTCGAACATATTCCGTACCGGCAATTGCACATGGTGTGGCGCCTGCAAGGCCTGTGGCAATACATGCGGGGCGATATGTCCTGGAAGCCTCTGGAGCGTAAGGGCCTGCAATCCACGGTCGCGCCGTAAACTTCTACTGCAAGACCCAATTTCCCGTCTTCTCGACAAATCGGCATCCATACACGGGATATTGAGTTTCCTTAAAGTCGGAGCGAACGATTCGCGCTTTACCGGCCGGTTGCTCGCCCGCACTCAGAAGAAAGACGTCTACCACGGAATCGACCGCTAGATCCTCGACGCACGCGCAAAGGAAGCCGCTGAGACTTACATTTTCGGTCATAGTCGCCGCTGAGAAGGTTTTCCCGCCCGCGGTGGTTCCTTTCAGCTTCAGCGGCACTCGCAACCTCACACGCACCTCGCCGCGCCGCTCTTTTCGACGAGTCGTCAAGAACTCTTCGATACGGCCTCGTAGTTCATCAAAGTTGACTGGCTTTTCGAAATACGCCGCCACCCCGAGGTCTCGGCAGAAATCCTTGGTTTTCGAACCCGCCTCGCCACTGATTACGAAAACAGGAATCAGTTGCGTGGAACTAAACGAAGTGAATGTCTGGCACAGCTCGAAGCCGGAATATCTAGGCATGCGCAAGTCCAGCA
>Ga0182015_10004955_pt1 | contig 14079 bp, 11 predicted proteins | sample 712P3MmetaG_FD_120478 | JGI IMG/M metagenome (GOLD analysis project Ga0182015, IMG submission 120478) | Permafrost microbial communities from Stordalen Mire, Sweden - 712P3M metaG | ecosystem: Environmental > Terrestrial > Soil > Wetlands > Permafrost | place: Sweden: Stordalen | collected...
GTATTTTTTCTCGGACTATGCGTTCTCGGCTTGGCTGTGGGTATGCCGTGGTGGATGCAGGCTCTAGGGCAGGGAAGTCTGTCTCTGTTCGGAGTGAACGCCGCTTCCCAGATGAAGGATGGTTGGCTTCTGGTTCCACTGAGCGGGAAATTCGCCTTCATCTCGCCTACCAAGATGATCGTGGCTGGTCCGCTGCTAGCCATCCTTCCAATCTCGATCTTCTTGTTCAGTAGAAGAGCATTTCGCTTTCGCCGCGTGCCGGTATGGTCGGGTGGCCGCCGGGAGGATGCGCGTAGAATCGCCACAACCTCATTGGCATTTTCGAATGCCCTGCGAACGTTCTACGGATTCATCTACGGGCCTACCCACAATCTCGAGCGCGAGTACGACCACGGACCCTACTTCGTGAAGCGCCTGATTTTCAATCAGGAAGTTGCCCCAATCTTCGGACCATATCTCTTCGCGCCTCTGACGCGTTGGGTGCGAGCCGCAGCCGATAGGGTCAGCATCCTGCAATCCGGCTATCTCAACTTCTATAACGCGTTGATTGGAATGCTTCTGGTGCTTATTCTCGGGTTGGCATTGTTCTATAAATAGGACGTATTTATGCTTCAGCTGACCGCCTCTACTCCAACAAAATCGTCTGCCGTGGTTCCTACCGGACCACGAGCGTTCTGCTCGTAAAGATCGCACTCCTCTTGCAGGTGCTTGATCACGACAGCCGAGTAAAGGACGAAATGATGCGCGGAGAGCAGCATCGTGAAGCCGAGCCAGATTTTTGCTGGCGAGCGCCAAAAGGAGGAAACCAGCCGGCTGAGGAAGCTCCAGTAACTGCGGCGGTAACTTGAGCGCATGCCCTGCTGCCAAATTGAGGCAAAAAGAACGCGCAGGTTGTAAGCCATGCCCAGGTTGGGCGGCTTCTGCGTCGCTTTCGGCTGCCACACTTTCAACGAGTTGTACGAGCGCTTAAAAAAGGCGTCCGGCCGGTACAGGCCCGCAAGCAAGGTGCATAGGCCGCGCAGCAGGATGGGCAACGGCAGAACGGTGCGGAAATTAGGCAGGCCGAAGTTGGATGTTGACTGGCTATCCTCGATGAGCCGCCCTTCCTTCCTCATTCGATCGAACAAAGGGGTGGTTGGCGGCGCCATCAGCATGCCGGCCATGGCCCAAGGGATTGCGGTCTTATCGATAAACTCCAATTGCCGGGCAAAGATGGTCTCGTCGTCGGAGTCGAAACCGACAATAAAGCCGGCCAGCACCCAAAGGCCTTTTTCCTGGATGATGCGCACTTGCTCGACGTTATCCTTGCGCAGGTTCTGAAACTTGTGCGCCTCCTTCAGCGCTTCGGCTGAGGGCGTCTCGATGCCGATAAAGACGTACATGAAGTTCGCCTCGACCATGGCATCCATCAGTTCCGGGCGAGACGCCAGGTCGATCGACGCCTCGGTATAGAACGAGAACGGTTGGTGGTGCAGCTTTTGCCATGCGATCAGCTCGCGCGAGAGCGCGAGCGCCTGATGATGGTTGCCGATGAAGTTGTCATCGACGATGAACACTTCGTTGCGCCAACCCAGGCCGCGCAGCACGTCGAGCTCACGCATGACTTGCGCGGGCGTTTTCGCCCGCGGCCGCCGGCCGTAGATGGTAATGATGTCGCAGAATTCACATTGGAAGGGGCATCCGCGGGAAAACTGAATAGGCATCGAAGTGTATTTGTCCCGATGCAGCAGGTCGAAGCGAGGCACCGGGCTGTGCGTCATGTCCGGCTTATCGACGATGCGGTACAGCGGGCGCGCCGCGCCGCGTTCCAGTTCAGCGGCGATTCCCGGGAAGGCCTCTTCCGCTTCGCCTACCATCACATGATCGGCCACCAGAAGCACGGCCTCGGGGTCGGTGCTGGCCCATGGCCCACCCACGAAGGTACGCCGGCCCAAGGCGCGGGCGCGGGCGAGAGTCGCCAACGCATCGGCACGCTGCGCGTGCATTGCGCTCACCATCACCAGGTCGGCCCACAGCAGATCTTTATCCCGCAGCTCTTCGAAGGCGTGATCGATCAGGCGGATCTCCCAGCTTGACGGGCAGAGCGCCGCAACCGTGATCAGACCCAGAGGGGGGGTCATCGCGCGCTCCGGGATCATCTGCAGCACGCCCTCGAATCCCCAGAACGACGGGGGAAAACTCGGCCACACCATCAAAACCTTGATCTTAGGCCCAAGGGGAGGCAAAGGGGTATAGGGCGGAGCATCGGAAGGCGCCGGCTCAGCCGCGGGCAGCAGAACCGGAAGAGGCGTTTTAGATAGCGGGGAGCTGGGCAGGACGGTGAGTCGAGGATCGGATGGTGTGGGCATGGCGTCCCTTTCTGATATGTCTCAAACCTGGCAAGACGGTCAGAGCAACCATGCAGGCACTCAGTGGATGAATCCCCCTGTCGAGTACGGTCACTTTACCCTAACGCCAATATGAAGACGGCCCGTGGTATAGCTGACAAAAGCACGTCTTGCGGCCGCGGTTTCGTAGTAGGCATAGACCGAGCGAAAGGCGCTTTCGTGGTTTCTCTCCACATCTCACGATCTTTTAAGAGGCCCGGTAACTGTGAAACCGCTAAAGGAGACACCAAGACGCAATACCGGGAGTAGACCCGATGCCCGGCGCACCGATAAGGCCCTTGTTCCCGCGACGAAAGCTCACTGGTGTAGACGCAACCACTGCCAAGTCGCTGAGTCTAAGGCACAATGCGTTGAGTCTACGCCAAAGCTTCAGTCGTGTCATCTATGCGCGCCTGCTCGGGCTCCCGCCTGACGGAACCGTGGGTGCCCCTCGTTAAGACTTCGTCGTGCCCCGGATCACTTCGTCCTGACCACGGATCAAGGGGTGTGGGGCACCCAAGATCCGTGGTCAGGGCAGTGTTTCGCAGTAGGACCGCGAGGGTTTCTTCACACCTTCCCCAGCGGGAAGGGTCTTCATGAACGAGGGACGAATCGAATGGGAGCTGACCGGGCTTCGCCTGGCCAGGCGGGAGATTCCAGGGATCCCTTACACCTGGATCGACCATAATGAAACAGTTATAGGTCCGTAAAGGAGGCGACGGCCACTTCTTATCGGAACCGCCGCCTCGATCACTTAACGAACGTTCGCGTTGTGCTTGTCGCGGTAGATGCGGCGGGATTCCTGGTTCTGCTGCGCATGCAGTGTCTTGCGATCCTGTGAAGTCAGGTGACCGTTATCCTGTGCACGCATGCCACGCTCTTCCTTGTTGATACCGGCCTCCTGGTGCTCCAGGTGTGAGCTCTCGCCAGCGGTCAGCTGGCCGCTCTTGACGCCGTTTGCAATGCGATCCTGCTGATTGATCTTGCGCTGTCCAATGTTATAGTCGTGTGCTCCAGGTGTGGGTGTCGTTGTGGTTGTGGTCTGGGCAAGAAGTGCCGCAGGCGCGATGACGAAAGCGGATGCAAGAACAGCCGTGACAAATTTCATGGGATTCTCCTGTTTTCTGGCGGCTGCCCTGAAATCACATCCTTGCCGCTCGCTCCGGATAGACACGAGGTGGGGCAGGGAGTTGCCACAACTCTAGTGACTCTAGTGTGTTATGCGTTCGTCTATCGTGCTCTGAGGCGAATAATAACCGCTTTGTTTGCGCAACTTATTCTTACCTTCGTAGTTGCCTAAGATGGCTCCTGTTGGCTCGAGAACCTGCTTCTTGAAGGCTCCGGCTGCAGGCGTCTTATATTTTCGCAGTCCTATGCAGACGCTCTTCGGCAGCCTGCGTCTACACTCAAAGAGTGCTGGGCAGGTCCGCCGCCGGCCGCTGAGCGGGCAGCCAACTTTACTTGCAAAGGAATCTTTCACCCTTGCTGAAATCCCGTTCCCTCCTCGCCGTTGTTAGTGCCTGCCTGCTTTCGGTGCTCGCTTTGACCCTTTGCTCCACCTACGCCGCTGCGCAGGATTCCACCAAGGAGGCGGCGAAAGAAGCCGGCAAAGACAACCCAAAAGCTGCGCAGAAGCCTGATGCCGGCCCTCCAGCCATCCCGAATGACTCCACCACCCAGGGCTCGGTCAGCGTCCAAGGCCACACCATCAACTACCAGGCCGTTGCCGGAACCATCCTGGTGGCAGCGACCAACGATGCGGACGCCGCCCTGGGCATGGGTACCCCGCCCGTTAAGCCGGATGAAAAGGAGGCTGCTGAGGCCCCACCCACCGCGCGCATCTTCTACGTGGCCTATTTCAAAAAGGACGCCCCGCCAGACTCACGACCCGTGACCTTCATTTACAACGGAGGTCCCGGCAGCTCCACCATGTGGCTTCACATGGGAGCCTTCGGTCCCCGGCGCATCATTACTGCCGATGACCAGCACACCAGCCCCGCGCCTTATCAACTCGTCGACAATGCCTACAGCCTGCTCGACGCCAGCGATCTGGTCTTCATTGACGCGCCCGGCACCGGCTTCGGCCGTCTCTTCGGCAAGGAAAAGGAAAAGGCTTTCTGGGGGATCGATCAGGATGGCCACGCCTTTGCCCGCTTCATCGCGCGCTTCCTCTCCAAGTACCAACGTTGGAACTCGCCCAAATATCTTTTTGGAGAAAGCTACGGCACCACCCGCTCGGCCGTCGTCGCCGGCATTCTTGAAACGGAAAGCCACATAGACCTCAATGGGGTCATCCTGCTTTCCCAGATTTTGAACTTTGACGACAGTGCCGACGCACCCCAGCTCAATCCGGGCATCGATGTGCCCTATGAACTGGCGCTGCCTACCTTTGCCGCCACCGCCTACTACCACAAGCGCTTGCCCACCCAACCTGCGGCGCTCGACCCTTTTCTGGCCGAGGTAGAGCAATTCGCGCTGTCAGACTACGCCTCCGCCCTGGCCCAGGGCTCGCAGCTGCCTGAGGCCACCCGCCAGGCCATTGCCGAAAAGCTGCACCAGTACACCGGCCTGCCGGTCGCTTACATCCTGAAGGCTGACCTTCGCATTAACGTAGGTCAGTTCAACCATAACCTCCAAGGCAGTGAAGACCTCACCACCGGCCGCCTTGACAGCCGTTTCTCTGGCCCAACCATCGACCCGCTCGCCGAGGAGGCTGCTTATGACCCGCAGGCTACTTCCATCGCATCGGCGTATGTCTCCGCCTTCAACGACTATGTGCGCCGCCAGCTCAAATTCGGTGAAGGCCTCACCTACCTGCCGGAGTCGGAAGCCATAGACAATGCCTGGGACATGAAGCACCGGGCGCCCGGTGCGCCCGAGGGCGCCTTCGTCGCGAATGTCATGCCCGACCTCGCCGTCGCCATGAAGTACAACCCCCGCCTCAAGGTCATGTTGAACGGCGGTTATTTCGACCTCGCTACACCGTTCTTTGCCGCCAGGTACGAGATGTACCACCTGCCCATTCCAGCCAAGCTGCGGCAAAACATCGAGTATTCATGGTATGAGTCCGGCCACATGGTTTACGTTCACGAAGCGGCACTCAAAGAACTGCACGACAAGGTTGCCGCGTTCATTGCCAGCACCTACAAACCAGTCAAGTGAGGCCTGATGTCCTGTTCTGAAGATCCCTGAGCGGTCTTTTTGACGGTGCTAACCGTGCCGTCAGCCCTGAGGATATTTCTGTTGGTTCCAGCGAAAACGGCCTCAGCAGACTGCGGAAAAAACCTCAAGGGAACAGAGAAATATATTAGGTATGAAACGGGGCATTTCTTTTCCTCGGCAGAAAGTGCAACCAATCCCCGGGTGCCCCATCCCCCCGGATTTCCTGTAAGGCTTGGTGGGCCAACGAACCGCATGCGGTCCCGGCAGGCGGGACCGCACACGCTGCCATGGCCGGGGCCGCGCAGTAGGAAATTCGGGGTCCTTCGCGTTTTTTTGCGAAGGGTGGGATACCACGAATCTCGATACCGATTGTCGCGTATCCCACCCTTTGCAAAGAACGCAAAGGATGGGGCACCCGCCTTTTCGTGGTGCTTCCTGCTGTGTCAAACGCCAACCGCGGCTTAATCGAGAATTTGTTTCTTATCAGCACATCTCGTCCCAAAAGCTGCCCTCAGGGGCTTTGCAGGCTGCGGAAAACGCTATCAATGAAGGGTACGGGCTTCACAGGCTGCGGAAAAACTCGGGACCGGGTAGGAAAGAAGTGAGCGGTTCACGATAGTGTATAGCCGGTGAAATTGCCGTGGATGGAGCAGTTCGTCACCAAATGTCCTACTTCACTAAGTCCGAATCGGGCATAGCAATCGTGAAGCGCTCTACACGTCACCAGCCAGCGGCCTCGCGCAATTGGCCTTATTACTGTTTGCTCGTGTTATCCAGGAAAGCGGAATTGGCAACCATGATGTTACCGTCGGCAGCCAGCCAGAAACTTAGCCCGATCCGCGCTCGTCTCAATCTCCTGTGCAACCATACTACAAAGATCCGTCGCCGAACTGCAGCGCTTCGCAGCCCGCTTTACCACGATTTCGGCGACCGGACCAATATAGGTCGCAAGCTCCTTGCTGATGCGTTCGATGACAGCTCCTTCAATCCCGGTTGAACTCGCGCCCTGCCCAGCTGCGACAATAGGCTTCTGCTTCAAATCGGCTGCCGGGGATCCCCCGGGGTCGTCGAACGAATTGCCTGGTGGAGAAATCGCTTCCCTCGGAACTTCCAGGTAAGGCCGCAACGCCCTGATCAGCACCTGCACATCCGACTTCCAGCGGGCATGAGACAACTCCACCACATTTCTAAAAGCAAGTTCCCGCAGGTCATCGGGAAGCTGGTCTGCCGTTGGCATCCTCGCGCCCCGGACCAACACAGGGACTACAGGAATATCACGCTGGAGGGCGGACGCTATCTCCAGCCGCACGAAGTCATTCGCATCATCCAGGCGTCTCTGGCCCGATCCGTTCTTCGACTCCAACCACTCCCGTCCTACGATCGCCAGCAACACGGTGCATTTGTGGATGCTCTCGTCGATCGCTTTTCTGAAATCACGTCCCGGCTGAATCGCATCCACATCCATGAACACAGATTCTTGAGCAAAGCTCTCCGCTAGGTCATCGGACAGGCGTCCGGCCTCCCCTTCCGAATCATCGCGGCGATAGCTGATGAAGATAGAGTGCACGACAAACCTCCCTCGGCAGATATCGAGCGGCTCTGGGGTATCTCCAATTCGTTGCCGATGGAAACAACCAACGCGGCAATCTTAGTTGAGTTTACGCCCAGTACGCTGGCTCGCGTAAGATACTTTAGTTGCTAGAGCGTGTTCCACGCCTCCGGGAATCTGTACCAGCCACGGACGAGATTCGCCGTCAAAGAGCGTCTCGCGCACTTTCCGGAGCCGTGAAACGGGCTCTCGTGCTGCCGGGGCACACATACGTCAAAGCTGGAGAAAGGGGGGCCGGCACATGCCGATTCCAGTGTGCTTCATGGTCATGCCGTTCGGGAAAAAACTCACCAATGCGGAAGCGGACAAGGCCCCAAGCCAGGTTGATTTTGATCTGCTATGGGACAAGGTCCTTCGCCCAATGATTCAGGACGGCCTGAAGCATATTCCGGTCCGGGCGGACCAGGATGCAGGCGCTCTGATAATCCAGGCCATGATCGAACGGCTTGCGATCTCGGACTTGGTCATTGCCGAGCTGACCATCCCAAATGCGAATGTCTATTACGAGGTTGGGGTGCGGCATGCCGCTCAAAAGCAAGGCTGCGTCCTGATTGCTGCGGATTGGTCCAAGCCGCTGTTCGACGTAAGCCAGATGCGACGCGTGAAGTATCCCTTGCCCGATGGCGCTATTTCCGATGAAGCTGCGGCCGCCCTCAGGAAAATACTGGAGGTGGGAATTCAACAGTCCATCGATCACACATCTCCTGTCTTTCAGGCAATTCCAGGCTATCCGGACCGCGTAGGGGCAGGCCAACTGCAATCGTTTCGCGATGTGGCATGCAAGCTGGCAACCTTCCAGTCGGAAGTAAGCGTGGCCAGGGGGCTGCCCGCTGCTCTAGCTGCGGAACACGCTCAAAGACTTGTTCGCCTGTATGCGGAGGATGCTGTTGCGGTACCAAGCGTAGCCCTGGATTTGACTCGTTTGTTGCGAGATACCCAGAGATGGGACGACGCACTCAAATTTATCGATGGCCTGTCTCCACGGATAAGGGAGCTGCCGATCATGCGGGAACAACGTGCACTGGCGCTGGGCAAGAATGGCCAGCATATCCAGGCAATCTCGGAACTTGAGGCCTTAATTCGTACGGACGGAGACACCTCGGAACGCAGTGGCCTGCTCGCTGGGCGATACAAGGACCTGTACGATCATGCGCACAATGCGGAATCCAAGTCTATTTATTTGAACAAGACCATCACCTGTTACGAACGGGCAATGATGCTCGATTTGAATGACTATTTCCCTCCGAGCAACCTGCCCCGCCTGTACCGCGAGAGAAAGCGGGATGGCGATGAGAAGAAGGCCATGGTGGCGGCCAACGTTGCCTTGGTGGCTGGTGAACGTTCGCGCCGGCGAAACCCCGCCGATCCCTGGGTGGCTCCAACATTGCTCGGCGCTGCGTTCGACTCCGGCGATATTCCATCGGCCGAGAGGCTGCTTGCCGAGATGAACGAGGAGGTGGCTCCGCCCTTCTATATTCAGTCAACGATTCCGGATTTGCGCCGGTCCTTGTCACTTCTCAACGACACAAAAACGAGCGCGGCACTGGCCGCAATACTTGCTGGATTTCAGCGGCTATTAGATCCGAACGGAACAGTCCTGGCATTGGCGGGCAGACGAATTGACGCCGAAGGCGCGGACGAGCGTCGCTTTCCTCCCGGGAACGAAGCTTTGGTAGCGGCTCGCATCCGCAATATGATGCTTTCCACCACCAGTCAAGCGGTTGTGTGTTCGGCTGCCTGTGGTGCGGATATTCTTGCGCTTGAGAGCGCGGCGCAACTTGGCCTCAGCCGTCGCGTGGTGCTTCCATTCTCGCGAGAGCAATTTCGCTCAACCTCTGTCGCGGATCGTGGCGGGGACTGGGGCCGTCGCTTTGACACGATTCTGCAGCAACTGCAAAGCAAAGACATTGTGGAACTCAATCTTCAAAATGGCAACGATGAGGCCTATCTTGCAGTGAACTCTAAAATCCTCGACGAGGCCGCCAGATGGGCCTCGACCACCAACCGTCGCGCTCTGGCCGCGGTGGTCTGGAATGGATTCAGCCGTGGTGCAACTGACCTGACCGACGCATTTAGACAACTTGCGGTGGACAGAAAATTGGAAACGATCTTCGTGCCCACGCTTTGAATGAAAAGTAATGAATGATCCGTGCTTTGAAGAGAGTAGGTTATTGTCAGCTTTTGCGGAGGGTTCCGGTATGTTGATTCACCCCCAGAGATGGCAGCATCTTCCTGAACGTTTTAGCCAGGACCAACCCCGTCGTATGCTCGCCCTGGATGGCGGCGGCATTCGCGGCCTCATCACGCTTGGAATCCTCGAAAATCTCGAAAGGCTGGTCTTAGAGCGGACCGGCCAAAGACTGTGCGGCTATTTCGATTACATCGCAGGAACCAGCACAGGCGCGATCATTGCTGCTGGCCTGGCGCGGGGAATGACGATCGCGGAGCTCATCGATTTCTATAAGTCCTGTGGCAAACAGATGTTTGAGCCCGCGTTTCTGATCGAGCGCGTTAAGTACTTTTATACGGCAGATCCTCTCAAGCAGAAGCTGCAAGAAGTTTTCGGCCGGGAAACGAATCTATCCTCTACGGAGCTGCGGTGTCTTCTGCTCATCGTGACAAAAAACGTGACGACCGATTCTCCCTGGCCGATCAGCAGTAACCCGGATGCCAAGTACAATGATCCTGCGCGCAAAGACTGCAATTTGCAGATCCCGCTGTGGCAGTTGGTTCGCGCCAGCACCGCTGCACCCGTATTCTTTCCACCGGAGATTCTCCAGTGGGACCCAAATGATAAAAGCAAGACGTTCGTTTTTGTTGATGGCGGTGTCACGCCGCATAACAATCCAGCGTTCCTGCTCTACCGTATGGCAACTGATCCTGCTTACCATCTGAATTGGAAGACTGGCGAAGAAAATTTGCTTATAGTCTCGGTGGGGACAGGCGCGGCTGAATCATCCGGAGCAACAGCGGCCTCCCCCAACAAGAACATTGTTTCGACAGTTGCCGGCCTTCCAGGAGAACTGATGTATGGGATATTGGTGGAACAAGACATCAACTGTCGAACAATCGGCCGTTGTACATTTGGCTCTCAACTCGATCGCGAGATGCTTGACCTGATACCCCGCGATGTTGATGCTGATATGACGATAGATCAGCGATATGCAGCTCTACCTATTCCGCTTACAACTAACCTCGGGCGTCGTTTCCTCTATGCGCGCTACAATGCTGACCTCAGCGCACCGGGACTCAGTACAGCCGGCTTCAGCAACGTGAATCCTGCCAGCATCCAGAAAATGGACGCAGTTGAAAATATGCAAATCCTTCTCGATATTGGCCGCAAGGCTGGTAGTGCCGTAGAGGCGGTGCATCTAGGTCCATTTATTTAGGATTGGATGCTCCCGGCCCGCCATCGCAGGAGCGGTGGCTTGATAACCATCGAGGGATGCAACGGGCAGGCGAGAGCGGGCGCCTGCCAACCAGTCAAGGGAGCCCAATCCCGCTTGGTCGAGCGAGCCTTACAATGGTCGCTGGACGCCCAGCCGGTCCAATCGATTCTGGAGGATTTCATGGCGAAGATGCGCGCAGTTCAAGTCGTTCACGCGGGGGGACCGTTTGAAATCGTGGAACGGGAGATCCCGGAGCCCGGATCCGGCATGGTGCGCATCAAGGTGCAGGCCTGCGGGGTCTGTCATAGCGATGAGGTGACCAAGCAGGGAATGTTTCCCGGGATTCAGTACCCGCGCGTTCCCGGCCATGAGGTGATCGGGGTCATCGACGGGCTCGGACAGAACGTCCCGCGATGGACGGCCGGCCAGCGTGTGGGCGTGGGCTGGAACGGCGGCTACTGCGGCTACTGCGACAGTTGCCGGCGGGGAAACTTTTTTGCCTGCGAGACCAGCACCCAGGTAACCGGCGTCACGCGGGACGGCGGCTATGCCGACTATATGATTGCGCCCGCATCGGCGATTGCCCTGGTGCCTGCAGAGCTGTCGTCTGAGGAGGGGGCGCCGCTCATGTGCGCTGGAGTTACCACGTTCAATTGCTTGCGCAACAGCGGTGCGCGGCCTGGCGACGTTGTCGCCGTGATCGGCCTGGGAGGGCTGGGCCATCTCGGTATTCAGTTCGCGGCCAAGAGCGGTTTCAACACTGTCGGCATTGGACGGGGAAAAGATAAGGAAGCCTTGGCCAGGAAGCTGGGTGCGTCGCACTACATCGATAGTGCGGTCGAGGATCCGGCGGCGGAACTTCAGAAGCTCGGCGGCGCCAGGGTGATTCTCGCCACGGTGACAAGCGCTGACGCAATGAAGGCGGTCATCGGCGGTCTCACCCCGGCCGGAACGCTCATGATCGTCGGCGCCGTTCCCTCGCTGGAAGTACCTGCGCTCCAGCTTCTTCTGAAATCGCAGCAGGTCAAAGGCTGGTATTCCGGAACGTCGATCGATTCGCAGGAGACCCTCGCCTTCAGCGTGCTCTCTGGCGTGCGGTCGATGAACGAAAGCTACCCTCTGGAACAGGTGAACGAGGCGTACGAGCGAATGGTGCAAGGCAAAGCCAGGTTTCGGGTGGTTCTCACCATGGGCAAGTAGTTCGCGCTCTGCCTTCCTACTGGGCGGCGCCGTATATGGCCGCGTGTGCGGCTTTCTTATCCAGGCGGCAATTCGCATAGGTTTGGTTAGTGTTTCCAGGTATTGATTATCCTGCCGTCTGCGCTCTTCATGTCCCCTGGTTGCGTCCCCGCAGGACAGCTGCCGAGGTACTTTTGGTCCACAATCATTGTCGTGTCGCTCACCCCATACATTGCGGGCGTATAGGTGGCATGAGTCTCTGAGTGAATCGCCGTATCGCCCTGAAAGACGGCCGTCTCTTTGGTATCGATAACGCTACTTCCCACCACGCACCGCAGAGCGCTGGTAAATGTGTGACCATTGTAGTTTTCGCTTAGCTTCTGGCAGCCCTGCACCTTGGCTGCAAGGTCTTTCACGTACTGGTCATATGCGCGGCTGCGGCAGATAGTCGTGGTTCCCTCGCTTCTCTTGTTCCCGGGATTGTCGATACTTTGCGTGTGGCTTGACCAGAGACCCTCTTTCACATCCGGTGGATCGGCCCCATGGGCTGACCCGACAGAAAACAAGACAGCAGCACCCACGAAAAAAAGCATCTTCTTCATTCCGATTTCTCCATTCGACTGTCCCGTTGAGTCGTTGCGCGCTGATTGACGAGCCCCCAAAAAGGCTGGGGAAAAAGTCGGGAAGGGGCGGGAAAGCAAAACCTCAGGGGGCTAAAGCCCACGATGATTACATTGCGTTTACGCCGGGGATAAGTCCCCGGCCTACCCTAAAACACGAGTTTTTCCGCAGCCTGTAAAGCCCTTACCTCGTTGAACACCATCAATGTATCAGCTTGTCGGAGGGGAGAGCTCTTCGATGACGAACTTCGGGATGGAGCTGGCAAGGAGAGGAAAGGCTGGAGAAGCATTTTCCGTAGGAGCCAGGGAAGGCTACGATCGCATCTACTTTGATTCCCTGACTCCCCGGGAGAGACGTCCTCAGCATCGGCTGGCGGCAGAAAACCTACATACCGTGCCACTGTTCCCAATGCGTGGTCCGGATGGCGTTGTCCACCGTGCCGTGGGCCTCGTCGATGTGGTGCACAGCCCGATCCCGCATACCTCTTGCTTGGGGTACGTCTTCTGCCCGCGCGGTATCGTTGTGTGCCTTATCCAACAGCTCTAAAGCTTTGCGGAAGCGCCCGTCGGGACGCATGCGTACGTCGACGGGAGGATGATCTTCGAGATTCTTGCCGTCATCGATCGACGCCCGCTTGATCTCGGAGATTGCGGCATCGATCTCACGAATCGCATGTTCTTCATCCCGCTGGACGGGTGGCCATGCAATCTGGTCCAGATAGGCACGCGCCAGGCGCAGGTCAGAGAGCGCGTGCAGGTATGCCGGGTGCGGCCCTGGTACCTGTTGGGCCGAAGCTGCCTTGGGAGTCAACACAAGGATTCCCAGAAGCGCGAGAAACATGGTTGAAGCCATTAGTCGTATGCGCACGATGTCGTACCTTCTTTCATGGTTAGGGGAATTAGTGACTTGGGCGGAGCTGCTGCCATTGCCGCAGCCGACCGCATAGACCCTAACAGACCAGTGAAAGTTGCGAAACCGCTTGAACCTCAGGGCGAATACCACAAAAGTTGCAGGACCGGACAGTGGGGCGGAGGAAAGTCCCGCGTCGCATGATGGTTCCTCGCGGTCCGGTATGCTACCGTTGCCGGTCGCCCTCAAGATCCATTGAGAGAATATGAAAATGATCCTCCGTCATGATAGGTACCATCGCAGTTTGCGGCGTGGTCTGTGGGCCGCGTTCGTTCTGCTGTTTCTTGGTCTTCCGGCTGGCTGGGCACAGAAGGATGTGGGCTTCCGGCTCATCAGCTGGTCCCCGCTCCGATTGGAAAGCGGCTCACCCGTGCTGTTCAGGGTAGAGTTGGGCCAGCCAGCCGATGAACTGCATGGCACGTGGCTCAATCACGCAATCGTGTTTACCAAGGCCCACGAAGGCAACATCTGGTACGCGCTTGCGGGTATCGACGTTGAGCAGGCGCCGGGGACATTTGCGCTCGAGCTGAGCGCAACCGGACCGAATGGGAGGGAGCTGCACGCCATCAAGCAAGTGGTAGTGTTGCCGGGGCGCTACAAAACCACGACGCTGCACGTGGAGGAAAAGTACGTGGAGCCGGATGCCGCAACGCTGCAGCGGATCGCGGCGGATAAGGTGGTGAAGGACGCGGCGTTCGCGCACCAGATCAGCCAGCCGCTGTGGGTGGGCAGCTTTCGATCGCCCGTGCCTTTCTCACCGACCGATTCCTTCGGAACCCGCCGCATGTTCAACGGCAAGCTCGCGAGTATTCATCGTGGAACCGACTTCCACGCGCCTTCGGGA
>Ga0182015_10004956_pt1 | contig 14075 bp, 8 predicted proteins | sample 712P3MmetaG_FD_120478 | JGI IMG/M metagenome (GOLD analysis project Ga0182015, IMG submission 120478) | Permafrost microbial communities from Stordalen Mire, Sweden - 712P3M metaG | ecosystem: Environmental > Terrestrial > Soil > Wetlands > Permafrost | place: Sweden: Stordalen | collected...
CATTTTAGCGGTTCACGGTGTCGGAGCGCACCTTGCTGGGGAGACGCAAAACGCGATGGCGGACCTGTTGCTGTCGCTTCCAGGGCGCGGCCCTTATGGATCGGCTCGACAATACAAACCCTTCGTTGCGGAGAATATCCAGATCCCACTGCAACCGCTGGAGACTTCGAACGGCAACCGCGTCTCACAGCAGCAGCCTACTTTAGCGTACCGACTGACGCACCTGTACCAGGAGAAGAGTGCGGACTTCGCTCATCAAGCGACGATTGCTGGTCCCGGGCTACCGGGTCAGGCAGGGTTGCGATACACCGAAACTTTGGCCAGCGAGTATCGTGGCGGAGCCGATGGAAATGTGTATAGGACCGCACGGCTCGAAGGAGAGAAGCTTTCCAATGGCGCCAAGGTCGATATTTACGAGGTGCTATGGGCGGACTTGGCAAAGCCGAACAACACCGTCGTCACCTTCTTCCTATCGCTGTTCCAGTTAATTCTTCACCTGGCAAGCCTAAGCCGGCTTGCTATTGATACCGGCGCGGCAGAGGGCAGGGGACTCATATGGGAGACCTACCGAACTATTCAGCGTTACGCTGTACGTCTGTTGCAAATCTTCATCCCGCTGCTGGAGGTTCTTCTGCTGATCGCCCTGGCTTCCTGCCTGCTCGAAGTGTGGTCCACGACACGAGGGCACGTTTGGGTGCCAGTGGCGCTGGGGATCACGGGAGCCATAGCGGCGGGAGTGATTACGATTATGAGGGCAGAACGGGCGGTCATCGAACATCCATGGATATGGGCGCTGCGGGCTCTCTCTCCAGTAGCGCTGGGAGTCGTTCTCCCCCTCACAGGATTATTTGTGTGGGGTTTGAAGGGCGCGGATGCGGCGACCAGAATCGATATTGCGGGGGCGGTGCTGTTCTGGCTTATTCCAGGATTAGGTTTTTTGCTTTGGATACTCAGCAAGTATGAGGACGAACGGAAGGGAGTGCTGGCCACCGGGATCATTTTCTTTGCGGTAAGCTTCGGAAGTTTTATCTTCTTTCTTTGGCGTGCTTACCATGTATCCCAGGAATCCCCTGTGGTGGTACTGGCAACCCTGTGGACGGGGCAGGTGCTGCTCGGCGCGGTGCGGCTTTGCTGGGGCGTGATGGTCATTTGCGCTATTGTGGCCTCCCTTCTGGGGGGCATAGCCTGGCGGCGAATGAAGCGCACGAACCCCGATGGCCCAGAATGGGGACGCGCAAGAGCTGCTGTCAGGACCAGCCGGCTCGCGTTGGCACTGCCGACTGTTCTCTTTCTCCTGGTCACACTCATGATTTGGGCGGCCTTTCTCACGGGAACTCGCCAACTCATGCCCCCGGGGGGTTCCATTTTCAGCAATGCAGTGGTCACCCAGGGTCATATTCCGGATTGGCTGAAATCGGCCGAAGCCCTCTTGTTGCTCCCACCCGAGGATCTCACCATCAGAAACGAGAAGTACCTGGAGCCTCTGAAGACTATGGAGCCGCTGAAGCCGAAGGAGGATAAGCGGCAAAACGATTATGCTCTTCGCGTCTTCGCCTGGACCATGGGCTATCAATTACCAGTCACCATCGGATTGTTGTCATTGACTGCCTTTCTACTGCTATGGTGGGCGTTGCCCAGCGTATTTACTGAGGCCATGCTTCGACGTGGAAAGAAGAAGGCCCCACGCGACACCAGCGATACCGTGTCCGTGCGCATGGGCACTTGGATGTCACGCGGGCTCGACGCAACCACAATAGTCACGCTCCTGCTTTGGAGTGCAGTCTTTCTTGTGCCGGCCTTGTACAGAGCGGCGAATTGGCGGGGCCAACTCGATCCGTACCTGGGGCCGATCGCGTTTGCTATGGTGAGCAATACCTTTATAGGGTTTGCTGTGCTCGCAGCCCTCGCCAAGCGGGGGCAAAGCATATTGGCCACTATCCTCGACGTGGACACTTACCTGCGCACCACGCCGACCTATGCCACGCCTCGCGCCACCATCTTCGAGCGGTACATCTCGACCTTGCGGTACCTACGCAGCTATCAGGACGAGCAAGGCCAGGGTTACGACTCCATCATCATCGTAGCCCACAGCCTTGGCGCGCTCATCTCGGGCGACCTCTTGTTTTACCTTGAATCTGAAAGGGGTAACAAGGAGTGGTATGAGCGATCTCCTGCCGGCCCCAAGTTCACTCGTATTCCCATTACACTCATGACGATGGGTAATCCGGCCCGTCAACTGCTCAACCGCTTCTTTCCATATCTCTATGATTGGGTTCGCCCGGTACCTGATAATGGCAAGCATCCGCTGCCCCGGCCGCTCGATCGCGACCAAGCTACCATTAGTAGTGCGCAATTGCCTGATCCCAGCCAACTGGGATTGGCATGCTGGATCAACGCCTACCGGAGCGGAGACTATGTTGGCCGTTCCCTGTGGTTGGACGAGTGGTACCGTCGGCCCGCCTATTCGCCTGCGCAACCTGTGCCCTGGGTGATTGCTTCCAAAGGCGGTGAGCGTCAGGAGATGTGCATAGGAGCCGGAGCCCATATTCATTACATGGACGACACGGCTCCCGATATCGCGTGGAAGCTCGACTCGCTGATTTAGATCGAAAAGGTTTCGCACGATCGCTGTTTGTGATACTGTTTCCGGTCAAATAGGCCGGTCTGCTCTGGACTGAACTCAGAAAATCCGCTCGCCGTTGAAACGAAAAGAGGAAGCGCGACACTATTCTCATATCTCGGTCCTTTAGAAGCGAGCGGAGTTAGGGATGCTTGCCAGCGGGAATCAACCATGTCCGCTGATTGCAACCGTTCCATTACCAGTTTTCCTTGACGGTCTCTCCGGAGGAACCATATGGCTACAGGCACATTCACAGTAACTGACCAACGGGTTTTCCGGATTTTTATAAGCTATGCTTCGGAGGACCTTGCGATTGCAACGGCAGTAGCCAGTTGCTTCAAGACGGCACTGCCCGACTTCTTCGCGGAGATCAACATCGATAGAGATTTTCTCGAACCTGGTTCAGCATTTAAGACACAGATTGAATCAAAGCTACAGCAGACAGACGTTCTCGTTATTGTCTATACAGGCGCCGAAAAGGCCAGCCACGGATATACCGGTTGGGAAGTTGGATATTTTGATCATATTATGCGAACTGACCCTGGTCATCGCAAGAAAATTTCTCTCTATTTATTTGAACCTCCGGCGATCACAGCCTATGAGCAGGGCATTTCGCTGGGACTTTCGACGAGTCAATTGAGAGTTAGCTTGCACGACTTTGAATCGGTCCTTTCAGTGTCCCCCGAGGAGGCGCTCTGCTCGGAAATTGCGGCTTGGCAGGACGAGGTCGCAAAGAATATCGAGAAAACCGGATTTCCCAAACCGCATAGAAAACCAGAACAGGAGCCGGCAAAATGCGTTCACAATCTAAAGCTTGCAATCTTCCAATACTTAAAAGGAACGGTCGAGAATACTGTCAAACCACAGAAGCAGATTACCGTTCGCGTAAGAGGCTCCGCCCTGGAGGAGTCGAACGAAACCCTACCGATGGAAGCCGAACTTCGGCCCCTCGGCGCGGTCAACACGGGTGGCTCCATGAAGATTTTTGGTCTAGCAGATGAGCCTATTACGTGGAAGAGATTTGTCGAGCTGACTGCGGGTCAGCCATTTGCTGAATCGTGGCAGGACGCAATCACGAGGGTTGTGCTCTCTTCGTTCCCGGATCGGGTGGACGTAGACAACAGTCAAGTGATTCTCGCAAGTGACGGAAGAACGGGATATAGGGTCATATTGACCACAGCTACCAGGTATTATGACGACTGTTGTGAATATAACCTTTACTTTGTTGAGATGTTGCAGCGCACAGATTACGGTGACAAAGACACGACGCAGCTATTAAAAGGATTGGAACTCGTCTGTCGATTTCGGTCCATGTTTTTAGAGTCTAAGAGCGACTTCCGTGGAGAGAACGTGTCTCTCACGGCACCGGACCAAATGCCGAGACTCGCGAGCCGGCTGCTGAAAGAGCTGAATCTAATGCACAGAGACGCTCAGGAAGCAGGGTTGGACAGGCCGGGACTTTGGACCTCATACATCGACTTCGAGCACTTTAAAGCAATCGCTGACGCGTACAGACCCGCTGAGTCGAAGCTACGGATGATCATTCATAAAATGATGGCGGTCGGATCTCAACCCGCGCTACTTGAACCTCTTAGTAAAGAGATGTCCGATGTGCTCACTGCTATGCAGATCGCTGTGCGGCCGGAGAACGCATTGCTTCTTCGAGAAATGGCGGCAAAGCTTAGCGAGCTTGTCGAGCATCAGGACGAGGTCAGCGCTCCAGTTGGCTCCAGGATGACTAATTGAAGCGTCAAATCGGCCCTGGGCAGATTGCAGATCTTAAGGCCCCTTCTCGTTACTAGAAACAACGCTAAATGGGCAATCAGGTACCAGACGATTAGTGCGTTTCGCCTGACCCCTGGTTTCTGCCGTCCCAGTCGTTATCCAAAGGAAACTTTATTCGCAGTGCATGAAACGTTTCCATGGATCCACTCACTATGTTCGTAACTGAAAATCTTCGGATGCCCGAAGAAATCAATCGTCCCGAACTCAACGATTCCGTGGCTGTTGCTCATCCTGCCCGGGTTCGGTCTGCCAAATAGGACCCGGTGCTGCGCAACAGGGCTTGGCTGCATGAAGTTTTGAACGATTCCTTTACCGAGCAACAGCGTAGACAAACCAGGAGGTTGTAATGGCGACATCGTCCGCACATCGTTTACTCCAGGGCAGCGAGCATCCCCAACCGAAAGGCTTCAAGAAGCTGCAACCGACCGACGGCGCTCAGGAGCTTACCATCACTCTCATGCTGCGCCGGCACCGGGGCCACACGCAGGTGACACCAGAAGAGGTCATGGCCAGGCCATCGTCGCGCCCCACACGCGAGGCCTTCGCAAAAGCGCGGGGCGCGGCGCAGGGCGAGATAGACGCCGTTGTCAATTTTGCCCGAGACGCGGGCCTGCAGGTCGTGGACGCCGACGTCGCGCGCCGCTCTGTGATCGTGCACGGGTCCGCAGATGACATCAGTAAGGCCTTCGCCGTACAACTAAATAATTACGAATATTCGCAGGGAACCTATCGCAGCCACGACGGCCCGGTCAAAGTTCCTGCTGCCATCGCCGACTACGTCCAGGCAGTGGTCGGCCTCACGGATCGCGAGGTCGAGGCCAAACACTGGTCTGCAACCACTGCCGTCCAGCAGGGGAGCAAGGTGGATCCGCCGAACACGGTGGCTTTGACGCCGGCACAGGTCGCGAACCTCTACAATTTTCCGGCGGGCGATGGCGCCAACCAGACAATCGGACTGTATGAAATGAAGACCGGGAGAACCCCCGCCGGCTACTCCAAAACGGACATCGAAGGCACGATGAAGGCGCTGGGCAATTTACCCATGCCGAACCTCATCGACGTTTCCGTCGACGGAGCTAAGAACTCCGGCAAGTCTGACGGCGAAACGGGCCTGGACATCACCGTGGCCGGCGCCATCGCGCCGAAGGCGACCATTGCCGTCTACTTTGCCGGCGCCCAGGTCCAGAACATGATCCATGCCTTGCAGATGATGATCCTTCCGAAAGCGGGCGACCCAACGCCAAGCATCCTCTCCATCAGCTACGGATGGGGAGCTGACGATCCCGGGACGCCGAACTTCTCTCCCAGCGAGTACGCGCAGTTCACCAGCCTCTTTGAGGACGCTTCGACCAACAAGATCACGGTCTTCATTTCGTCGGGCGACTCAGGCGCCTTCGTGGACAGTAACACCCAGGCACAGACCAGCTATCCCGCCAGCGACATCTGGGTAACGGCCTGCGGCGGCACGACGATCGGCAACATCCAAGGGCAGTCGTTCGACGAATGGGTGTGGAACGACAACGGCGCTACAGGCGGCGGCGTAAGCGCGCGGTTTGGCGTTCCGGCGTATCAGGCGGGAGCCGCAATTCCAAAGCGCATCGGTACGGGAGCGGCCGGCCGGGGCGTTCCAGATATTGCCGGAAACGCCAGCCCCAACAGCGGCTATCCACAGGTCATCAACGGCAAGCAGCCGGAGCAGATCGGAGGCACAAGCGCGGTAGCTCCGCTCTATGCGGGACTAATGGCGCGGATCAACAGCAATCTCGGCTCTCCCGCCGGCTTCCTCAATACGACGCTGTACAGTCTGCCCGCGTCGGCTTTTCGCCATATCGCAGGGCCGCCGGGTCCGGCGAATAATAGTTGCAACGGAGTCACGGGCTATCCGGCCGGGGCTGGATGGAACGGTTGTACGGGCCTGGGCAGTGTTGACGGGCAGGCACTTCAGGCGGTCCTGGCCGCTGCTAAAGTGCCCTGATTTAAGGAAACAATCACTGCGGCCTATTCCCGGCTGCCGAGAACCCGCTTTGCGCTTTGGAGGTATAAAGTCATGAGGACTTCAATGCAGCCACAAGTATTCCGCACCGGCACGTTCAAAGGCGTCAGTGTCACTGACGCCTTTGCGCTAGCCGCCAGCCAGCAATCGCCAGTCATCGTCTCTCTTGGCGCCATCGATTGGCCCTCCACGCTTAAGCCCACCCCGCAGCCGCTGGGCAAATACAGCGCAGGAGAAAAGATCACCACCGCGCTCAATGTGCAAGCCGATGTTCTGATCATCCTCTACACCGACGACGAGACCAGCGCCCTGCTCGACGTCTTCACCGGCAACAACGCTTGGACTCCTGCTCGCAAGAAGCAATGGAACGGGTACGGACATAACTTCAACCAGTTCAAGCCCATTATCGAAGGTATTGACGGCGACACCGCGCTCGAGGATGGACTCTTCGGCTACCTCTCCGCGGTCAAAATCGGCGCCACCAACGTTGTGCTTTTCAAGTCCGAGCTTCATCCCAAGCAAAACGGTGTCAAGCTGCCGTTCGTTCCCGTCATCCAACAACTTGTTACCGAGCTCAAGCCCTCGCTGGTGTTGAGCACTGGCACCGCGGGAGCCATCGGGAGCCACGTTCAGTGCGGCGATGTGGTGATCACCACCGCGGCACGCTTTCACGTCCAGGACACCTATCCGACCTTTCCGCAGATCAACGCGCTCAGCACCGGCGATGGCCAGTTGACCAACACTGTCGCGCTGAAAACCACCTACCTGAATTACGCTGCGGCTAACCTGACGCAGCTCTCCCTTCCCGGCCTCACCTCGTGCTACGAACGGCTACAGTCTCATTCCGGCTTCAGCTTCGTACAGAAGCCGGTCGCGCCGCCCGCCATCTACGTGACTGGCAGCCACCCCGTCCCGGGCCCGCAGCCTATGGACATTGTCTCGGCCGACTTCCTTACCGTAGATGACAGCACCGATCTCGAAGGACTGCAGGCACTGGGCGCCATGAACGATACCGATGACGCTTTCGCTTTCTTCGCCATCGCCCAGATGACGGGAGCCAAGCCCGCGTGGGTCTCTGTTCGCAATGCTTCCGAGCCCCAGATCGTAGCGCCTGCCGGCTCTTCACAGGAGACGATCAAGTCACTGGCCGGCAGCATCTACGGAATCTATCAGTACTGCACCACCCTGAACAGCGCCTTCGCTTGCTGGGCAATCGTGGCTGGTCTTTGATTGTGGAGTAAGGAGACCAGCGGTTTCCAGCAGCTCTTTGTTCAGAGGGATAGGTATTATGTCCACGGATTTCCGTAAGCGCGGCAACGCCGAGTCTGTGATCGAGTTGTGTTCTTAAACAATGGGCAGGTGAGGACGAGGAAGCGCGAGATTTGACTATCCCACCCTTCGCAAAGAACGCGAAGGATGGGGCACCCGTCGATTGGTGGGCGGGATTAGAGCTCAAAAGCGAGTCGCCGGGGCCGCTCCGTCCGGGTTCTACTATTACTTTTCCCGTGGAGGCGGTCAATGTATATAAGCCCCAAGAAGGAATTTCAACCAGACCCGCCGTCGACCCGCAGGGAGAACTGGTCGCGCAGGTTCCAATACCTGTACTTTCTGCGCTTTTGCCTCCTCGGGTGGCTGCTGCTGCCGCTCGTGTGTGTGCTGGATGCCTGGACCGGCGTGAGCGCGCTTAGCCGCGGCATCATGACGCTCAGTACAGGATGGCAAGCCTTCCATGCGACGTTCTTTGTCGTGACCCTCACCACCACCACGCTGGTGTGCGCGCGCAACATTGTGATGAACGGCAACGCTCGCTTCGCCAGCCAGCCGCCGGTGCTGCTCTATAAGTGGATGACCTCGTGCGAGACGCGCACACTGTGGACGGTGCTCGCGGTGGCGCAGATACCGGCCTTCCTCACGCTGTGGTACGTGGCCCGCACCACCATTCGCGAACAGGTGGGTTTCGCAGGCCACGATGCAGGTACCTGGCCGTATGGGGGATGGCACTTGAGCCTGTGGGGTTGGTTCGCCGCAGGCCTGGTGGCGGCGTTCGTGTTCTGGTACCTCGTCACGCTCTTCTACCTGTGGACGCACGAGTGGATCAAGGGCGATGGCCCGCGCGCGCTGATCTTTCCTCGCCTGCTGCCCAGGGTGGAGGAGGCCATGCAGGGCGCGAGCAAGCCGCAGTTGGCAGAATGGCTGGAACTCGCGCTGCGCTGGCCGCTCAAGTTCACGCATATCGGCTACGCGCCGAACAGCGACGGGCCGCTGTGGGAGCTGCACTTTCTCGCTACCGTTTCGTTGATCGCGTTCCTGCTACTGTATCTGTTTCTGTATCCAATCGTGGCTCCTGTGGTAACGACGACAAAGCCGCTGGCAGAGATCGTCTTCGCCGGGGCGATCTGTATCTGCGTGCTGCTCGGAGCGAGGCAGACAAAAAGCTACTGGAGGATGGAGAAGGCGGGCGTCTTCTTCTCTTTGCTGTTCCTGGCGCTGTGGGGGTCCTTTGCGTATTTGCTGGTTAGCGACGTGATCCATCAGAAGGTGAAACTAGAACGAAGCTTTCCGGTGCTGGCGTCGGTAACCGTGATCCTTATCTTTACGCAGTGGGGGATTAACGGAGCGAGCTTCTTCTTCGACCGATACCGTGTGCCCGTGCTGACGTCGGCCATTGCATTCATTTTTCTGCCGAAACTGGCGCTGAGTTACCTGCCGGAGGCGAATGGCTCCTCCCGGGTACAGTGGGTGCAGACGCACATCGTCGATTGGGATGCAGACCACTATTTCGAAGTCCGGCCGGCTTCGGCGGTGACGGTGCTGCCTAATCCGACTGAAGCGGTGGAAAAAACGTTCGAACGCGTGAACGCCCTCCCACCCCGGAACGGCGAGGACCAGCCGCTGGTGGTGGTCACGGCTACGGGCGGAGGCATCCAGGCCGCCGAGTGGACGGCGCAGGTGATGGCGCGGCTGGAGAAGGAGTTTCGCGAGGACAAGCAAAAGCAACTTAACGGCTATCTGCTGCATGACCACGTGCTGCTGGCCAGCGGCGTCTCCGGCGGGAGCGTGGGGCTGGTGCCGTACCTGGTGGAGTACACGGCGCCGCAGGGGACAGCGTTTCCCGCCAACGACGGCTTGCGCGACAGGCTGACCATCGGGCCCGGTTGTTCCAGCCTGGAGGCGGTGGCGTGGGGGCTGGAGTACTACGACCTGCAGCGGCTGGCGCTGACCTTCCGCTTTCCCATCCTGCAGTCGGCACAGGACTCGCCGGAGGATCCAAAGACAATCGTCGCGCCGGATCGCACGTGGGCGCTGAGCCGCGCGTTGAACCGCAACCTGAACGATCCGCAGTGCGGGGTCTCGCCGAATACTCCGAGGGTTCCGGACGGCGAGACGATCACGCTCGGCCAGGCCGCTCAGAATCTGAGCAACGGCACGATGCCGGCGTTCACACTCAACACCACCGTGGCCGAGACCGGCGGGCGGTTTCTGCTGTCGAATTATATGGTGCCGGCGGTGACGCCGCCTCCGACCAACACGGAGTTCCTGCCCGCCGAATCGTTCCTGCAGGCGTATGCACAGGACACCTGCTGTGCGAACGGTCCGCACGGCGAAAAGGTCTATGCCGACCTGCCGCTGTCCACGGCGGCGCGGCTGAGCGCGACGTTTCCGGTCGTTTCGTCGGCCACGCGGATTCCGCGGCAGTACGCGAAGGCCGCGTCGCACTTTTTGGACGGTGGTTACTTTGACAACGATGGAACAGCGTCGGCGATCGAGTTTTTGTACTCGGTGATGGAGAAGCGAGTGGCCGACCACCAAACTGTGCCGCAGCCGCTGAAGTTGCTGCTGGTGGAGATCCGCGACGGCGTTGACCTGGACCCACACGTCGAGCAGGATGACTTGGAGCAGCAGTCCGGCTACGGCCACCCTCCCGCCGCCTGGTGGACGCTGGATCAAATTCTCGGGCCGCTGGAGGGGCTATGGAACGCCGGCCACGTAAGCGTGACGCGCCGCAATCGCCGTGAGCTGTGTGTACTGGAGACGGCGTATGCAGACAAGTTGATCATCCATCACGTGGTGTTCGCGATACCGCAGCAGCCCGACGGTCAGCAAAGGTCGAAGCCCGCACCGCTGAGCTGGAAGTTGACGGCCAGCCAACTCGCTTACATCTCCTCGGTGGCGCATGGGGACCAATCGGCTGCAACCGACCAGGCGGTCAAGGATGCGACGGGCTGGGTGGCGAAAGCAGAGACGTCCACGCCGTCGTCAGAGGTGTGTAACGTCGCCAATGCGCCTATGCAGTGATGGGCCAGATTCGCGTCTCGCGTGAAGATGTCGATGGACCCCTGGAAAACTGAGTTGGGTGGAATGTTGGGAGAGGGGGGAACGGGGGCCAACCGATCACGGTGTCTTCGTGCAAATTCTGTTTTTTGCAGGCGACTTTCCCCTGTACACTTCGGTGGCCAGGAATACCCAGCGTAGATCCTGGTTCAACTTACGGAGGAAGAAAGATCATGAACGTGAAATTGCTGAAAATTTTCGCAGGCGTGGCTGGGCTCGCAATGGCCACCATTGGGGCCGGGCAGGCAGGCGCGCAGACGTCCGAGGTTAAAGAAAAACCTGCGCTGTACACGTACGTCGCGAATTGGAATATTCCCCGGGCGCAGTGGCCAGAAGTGGAGAAGGCCACAGCGGCTAACCAGAAGATCCTGGACAAGGCCGTCGCCGACGGCACCATCGTGGGATATGGCGACGACGTGACCCTGGTCCACCAGGCGGATGGCACCACCCACGACGATTGGTGGTCGGCCATGTCCCTGGCCGGTGTACTCAAGGTGCTGGACCAATTCACCAAGTCCGGTGGTAGTTCGGCTTCTGTGTTGGACAGCGCCACGAATCACTTCGATACCGTCTACGAAAGCCGGTTCTACAACTGGCATCCAGGATCGTGGAAGGATGGGTACACCTATGCGGCGTCGTACCGCTTAAAGCCGGATGCGCCAAGCAGCGCGGTGGAAACACTGAGCAAAAAGCTGATCGTGCCTCTGCTGGAGAAGCTGTTCGCCGACGGCACGCTGCAGGAGTACGAAGTGGATACCCAAGCGATCCATACCGAAGCTCCTGGCTCGTTTTTGATTGTATACGTCGCGAAGAACGCGGAAGGGCTGGATAAGGTCAACGCGGCGCTGGATGAGGCGATCAAGGCTGATCCACTGGGGGGCGTGGCGTTTGAATCCATGGTGGATCTGGCGGCGCATCACGATGATCTGAGTCTTACGAGTGCTAGTTATAAATAGGTTTGCAGCAGGCGCTGAAGCGAACTTGAGCGGTTGTGGAAAGGGGAGGATTCTGCGGAGACGAAAGGACTGCTTGCTTTGAAGAGATTTCGTTTTTTATTACTCTTGATTCTGCTCGTCTTCCTTGTTTCTGCAACCACCGCGTTTTCGCAAACTTCGCCTCAGCGGGTCATTATTGATACCGATCCTGGTACGGATGATTCCATGGCTATTCTTCTGGCCTTGAATTCTCCCGAACTGAAGGTCGAAGCGTTTACGGTTGTGCCCGGCAACGTCGATGCACGGCAAGTATTGGAAAATGCCCTGAAGATCGTTTCGCTCGCCGGACGATGCGACGTTCCGGTCGCAGCAGGGGCGCAGCATCCGTTGAATCAAAAATTGATTACAGCACAGTACTGGCACGGAAAGAACGGTCTGGCTGACGTAGAGTTGCCGCCTTCGAAATGCAAGACGGATCCCCGCTTCGGTCCGGACCTCATTATCCAGTTAGTCCACCAGTATCCGCACCAGATCACGCTCATCCCCGTTGGGCCGCTCACCAACATCGCACTTGCCGTCTCCAAGGATCCTTCTATCGTTCCCCTGGTGAAGAATGTGGTGATCATGGGTGGGTCGATCACAGGCGGGAATGTCGACGGCGCCGCGGAGGCGAATATCTATAACGATCCGGAGGCGGCGCAGATCGTGTTCAATGCCGGCTGGATCGTGACCATGGTGGGTTCGGATGTGGGCGAGCGGACCTTGATTACACACAAGGAGCTGGCACAACTCCGCTCAACGCATGGACCGGAGAACGACTTCATCTCTCAGATTGTCGATTTTTACGTAGCCCGCAGCGAGAAAAGCGGTTGGAGCGGGGCCGCCATGTACGACCCGCTGGCTGTGGCGATCGCAATGGATCCTACCCTCGGCACACTGAAAGAAATGCACGTGGATGTAGAGACCAGGGGTGAGTTTACTCGCGGAGAAACAGTGGCCAACCGTACCGGCTATGACGAAAACAATGTTCTGCACGGAGATCATTACGAGATCGATGGGCTCATTCCACTCAAGCCGAATGCGCGCGTTTGCCTGGCCGCGGATCGCGATCGGTTCATGCAACTGTTTCTGAACCGAATTCAAGGAAAATAGGCCACCCACTCAACTTCGTCCGCGTTCATTTCACCATTGACTTGCCGCGGCGACTCTTTGCTGATTGCTCGACGGTTTAGCATGAAGATATGCGCGAATCTGTCGTTCAACGAAGACAGCAGATCGATCTGGAAAAGTGGGAGCGCCGCGCGCTCTTCAGGTTTTTCCACGCCTTCAGCGAACCCTTCCACGGTGTCTGCCTCCGCGTAGACTGTACCGCAACCTACAACTTCGCCAAGTCTGAAGGCCTCTCCGTCTTTTTGTCACTCCTGCATCGCTCGCTCGTCGCCGCGCAACAGATTGAGAACTTCCATACGCGCATCGTGGATGGCACGGTCTGGCTCTATGAAGTGGTTAATGGCGGTAGCGCAGTGGGACGCCCAAACGGTACCATCGGATTCGCTCATTTTCCTTATCGCGAACGTATCGCTGAATTCGTGAGCGAGGCTTCCATCGAAGTGGAGCGGGTGCGGCAGCGGGATGACCTGGAACGCCCCGAAAACGCCAACCTGATTCGCTATTCGACGCTGCCATGGTTCGACTTCACTTCCATCTCGCACGCGCGAGACTTCTCCCATGAAGATTCTGCGCCGCGAATCACCTTCGGCAAGATCACTGAGACCGCCGGCCGGCGCACCATGCCGGTATCCATCCATGTGCACCACGGGCTGGCAGACGGCTTGCATGTAGCGCAATTCGTCGACCATTTTCAAAAGCTCCTGGACCAACCGGATTCGCAACCCACGTAGCTGGATGCCGCTCAGAGCCGTTCCAGTGGCGCATTTGGTCCATGACGCACGCAAGAGCTCCCTTATCGCCACGGCATAAGTTGCATAAGAGTTAAACTCGTTGCATGCGATAAACCAGTGCTGCGGGGGAGAAATGATCAACTGGCTGAAACGACTCTTCTGCCTGGTCCATCGCTGGGACTGGACGACCGACACCTGTACGCGCTGCGGGAAAAAGTATGACTACCGGGATTAGAGGAGAGAGCCATGCGTGCCTACCTCGTCGAACTTCCAGAAGCCGAATTTTCGAGATGCCCTGATGCTGCGCCCTAGACAAATCCAAGATTCGCAGAGCTGAATCCGCCAAGATTGGGAAAGATCGTGCTGAGCTGGGCTGCGCTGACCCCGAACCAACTGGCGAGGGTGGCCGCGTACTGTACGCTGCCCGTGGAGGGAATCCATCGGCCGTTCAGGCCCGAATCGTCGGGACCGCCAAGCGCCAGCGTGGGGAAAGTGCCGTAAAGTTTGGC
>Ga0182015_10004957_pt1 | contig 14073 bp, 12 predicted proteins | sample 712P3MmetaG_FD_120478 | JGI IMG/M metagenome (GOLD analysis project Ga0182015, IMG submission 120478) | Permafrost microbial communities from Stordalen Mire, Sweden - 712P3M metaG | ecosystem: Environmental > Terrestrial > Soil > Wetlands > Permafrost | place: Sweden: Stordalen | collected...
GAAACTCATAGTGCGCTGACTCATCCGTATCTTGAAATCGCCCCCATCGGCTCACATCATAGACAAGGATTGCTCGAAAGAGTGGGGTTCCTACGACATCTCGGAGAAGTTGCTGAAGACCCCTGTCGTTCGCCAAAATTACATCACGCCGTGGAATCAACAGCATGGGCTAATTTCCTCAGTGCTGAATCTGCTACAAATTCGCCATGACGCACTTCATCCTACTTTCGCTCGGAGTCATCGTTCGCCTTTTTCGCGGTCGAAGAACTTTGCTGCTGGAGAACCTGGCTCTCAGGCAACAGGTCTCGGTGCTGAAGCGAAAGAATCGGCGACCCAAGCTGACCAAATTGGATCGCTGCTTCTGGATTGTAGTCAGTCGAATATGGTCAGATTGGAAAAATTCGCTCCTCCTGGTGAAACCCGAAACGGTTGTGGAGTGGCATCGTCGAGGGTTCCGGCTTTATTGGCGGCTCAAGTCCAAAGCCGTCCCGGCGGGAAGAAGTCCAATCTCCCCAGAGCTACAGCAGCTGATCTTTCGCATTGCCCGTGAGAATCCGACCTGGGGCGCACCGCGCATTCATGGTGAACTCTTGATGCTCGGTTTTGATGTGGCGGAACGAACTATCTCCCGCTGGGTGCGTCGGTATCCCAGGAAACCAGATCCGAGTCAGCGCTGGTTGGCATTTCTGCGCAACCACCGAGAAGTCATCGCAGCCATGGATTTCTTCACCGTTCCAACGATCACATTTCACGTCCTCTACGGCTTTTTTATTATTGCGCACGACCGCAGGAGCATCCTGCACTTCAACGTCACTGCGCACCCGACCAGCATTTGGGTTTCGCAGCAGTTGCGCGAAGCATTCTCGTACGTTGCGAATACGAATTACCTCATCTTGGACCACGATGCGAAGTACGGCATCGAACCGCTGCACACAGCAGTTCGCAGCCCCTGGCAGAATGGAGTGGCTGAACGCTGGGTTGGAAGTTGCAGACGTGATTTGCTGGATCACGCGATTCCGGCGAACGAGCGCCATCTGCGCCGGCTTGTCTCGGACTATGTGTCTTACTACCATGACGATCGAACTCACTTGGGATTGAATAAGGAAACGCCGAACAAGAGAACTCGCGCCCTTGGTCCCGCCAAGGTAATTTCGTTAGCACGGCTGGGTGGTTTGCACCATCGCTACGAAGGGGCGGCGTAGGATTGGATCGCCCATCCTGAAAATTGTTTTTAGTATCGTCTTTCTTTCGTTCCAGCCAAGGAGCGCACGCTGGAGATAACTCCAACCCGCGGTCCGAGCTTTCATTGTCTTCTTGATCAAAAAGCAGCGGACATCCGGACATCCGTCACGAGGTAAACCCAAGAAAGTCAGCGCCCACAGAATCGGCGTACCCGACGGAGTAATGGCGAACGACAGCCATTCGACCGCGCATACCGCTCGGAGTACTACACGAAAACGGCATAACGGGCGGTCGGTTTCTCTGAGCCCGTGACCTTGACCTCATCTTGGTTGGGGCCTTTGCTTCCGCCTACCTATGTGGAGGGCTTCAGCAACCTCTCGGCGGCGCGGATGCCTCTGCCAATTCACCGGACTTCACAGTTCGCTGGGGTGACCTTGGTTATTTTGGGGGAAAGGGCCTCGCTTGATAGCTCAATACGACGCCACTGTTCAGCATAATCATACCTGCATAAAACGACTGGATCGCGCTTGATCACTGCCTGCGTTCTCTGGCGCAACAAAGGAATAAGACTAGCTTGACTATCCTATTGATATGCGAGAAGCTATCGCCACTTGGCGTGCTGTGACGCGGTGGCCCGCAGGTCCGGGGGGGACGTGAGTTCGGCAATCTCTTCGCTGATCGTCGCAGCCGAACAAGGAGACGGCCAGGCTGCGGAAGCATTATTTGCTGCCCTCTACGCCGAGTTGCATCGGCTGGCCAAGCGTCAACTCGCGCGCCAGGGTTTACAAGTGAGTCTCGGTGCCACGACCCTGCTGCACGAAGCCTATCTGGACATGGCTGCGCGCAACGGCCCGTCGTTTCCCGATCAGGCACGATTCATGGGGTATGCGGCTCGAGTGATGCGAGGATTAATCATCGATCATGCCCGGGAACGGCACGCTCAGAAGCGCGGCGGCCTCTTTGAGATTACCTCCCTTGACACCGACGCGATGGAGAATGCGGTAGACCACAAAGAGCTTGTCCAAATCAGCGAAATCTTGGACGAGCTTGGCAAAGTGGAGCCTGCCCTCGCCGCGATCGTCGATTTGAAGTTCTTCTGCGGCTTCTCGTTCGCGGAAATCGCCGCCATGCAGGACGTCTCCGAGCGAACGGTGCAACGTAGTTGGGAAAAAGCTCGTATTTATCTTCACCAAAAAATTCGCGCGGATTTGGAGGTCTGAGGAATCGCGATGCGCACCCTCAGTCCCGAACGCTGGCAGATTGTAAGTCCATATCTGGACCAAGCGCTCGCCATGACCGACGACGCGCAAGCCGTATGGCTGTCGTCGCTCAGACAGCAGAATCCTGGATTAGCCACAGAGTTGGCGGCATTACTGGACGAACACCGTATGCTGGCGCAGGAAGGCTTTCTGGAGAAGAGTTCGCCCCTGTGGTCGAGTGCGCCAGGCCTTGCGGGCCAAACCATTGGCCCCTACACACTGATCTCGCAGATTGGCCAAGGTGGAATGGGAAGCGTCTGGCTCGCCCAACGCAGTGATGGCAGGTTCGAGCGGCGTGTGGCTGTGAAGTTTATCAACTTGGCCCTGGCGGGGAAAGGTGGAGAAGAACGCTTTAAACGAGAGGGCAGCATTCTCGGGCGATTGGCGCATGAACACATCGCGGAACTGGTGGATGCGGGTGTCTCTCCAACCGGGCAGGCATATCTGGTCTTGGAATATGTCCAGGGCGAACACATCGATCAGTATTGTGACCAGCACGAGCTTGACCTCGATGCACGCGTTCGCCTGTTTCTGGATGTGTTGGCGGCAGTGGCGCACGCCCATGCGAATCTGATCGTCCATCGCGATATCAAACCTTCGAACGTATTGGTCAACACCGGCGGTGAAGTCAAGCTGCTGGACTTCGGAATTGCCAAGCTTCTAGAGGGCGAAGGCCAGATGGGGGCCGCAACCTTGCTCACACACGAAGGGGGTTCGGCTCTGACTCCTCAGTACGCTGCGCCAGAACAACTCACCGGCCAGCCAGTCACGACTGCTACCGACGTCTATGCGTTGGGCGTTTTGCTCTACGTGCTATTGTCTGGCCAACATCCCACGGGCTCAGGTTCGCACTCGCCCGCAGAACTTGTAAAGGCTGTGCTTGAGCTTGAGCCTCCGCGCACCTCCGAAGCAATTACGTCTGACAACAGCAATGTTATCGCTGAAAGACGGGGCACGACCCCAGATAAACTGCGCCGCGGACTTCGTGGAGATCTGGACACAATTGTTGGCAAAGCTCTGAAGAAGAATCCGCAGGAGCGATACGTCTCAGTCGGAGGTTTTGCCAACGATCTTCAGCGTTATCTGAAGCACGAGCCGATTGGCGCCCGACCCGACACACTCGCTTATCGCACCGCCAAATTCGTGCGCCGGAATCGCACGATGGTGACGCTAACCGCTGCTGCTGTTGTGCTTGTGATTGGCAGCCTTTCCGCGGGTCTGATGGTTGCAAATCACGAGCGCAAGGTAGCCGAACGGCGATTTGCCCAAGTACGAAAATTAGCCAATAAATTCATCGCACTCGATCAAGACATCAGAGGTGTGCCGGGCTCGACAAAGGTCAGAATGGAGATGGTTACCGATTCGCTGGAATATCTGACTTCGCTGGGTAGCGATGTTTCCGGGGACAGGGATTTAGCGCTCGAAATCGCCTACGCCTACGTGCGCGTGGCGCACGTACAAGGAGATCCAACTTCTCCAAATCTAGGCCAATTTGCGGAAGCCGAAGCGAGTCTGAACAATGCATCGAGATTCGTGGATCCTATCCTCTCGAAAGACTCCAGAAATCCTCGGGCGTTGTTCATTGCTACCACAATCGCCCACGACCGCATGATCCTGGCCGGCAACCGCAGTGACCGAGCAGAAGAATTGAAAGATGCCGCTACCACTGCTTCGCTGATCGAGCGGTTCATGACTACTCGGCCCGTCGAGTTCAGGGACCTGTACAGCATGAGATATTTTTATGCAAATGTCGCTGGCACGTATATTGACGGTAGGGATTTCGATGACGCAATACGGTATTGCCAACGGGCATTGGAGACCGCGGTACCGGGGCCTAGGGCGAATGACCTCCGTGGATCTGCCCTTGAGGTTTTAGGGATTGCACGTTGGCAGTCTGGGGATCTGGATGACGCCCTCAAGACTGCCCTTGAGTCCATTGAGCTCAAAAAACACGAAGCCGCAGGCGGACACGCGTCGCTTCGCATCAACTTGGCGAACGGATACGACCTTGAAGGCATGATCCTGGGCCGGGCGGATGCAGAACCAAGCCTCGGGCGCAGTTCAGAGGCGCTCACCGAATTTAAAAAGGCATTGGACATTGCTGAGGATCTCGCGCAGAAGGACGCGAACGATTATCTCGGCCGCCATAACGTTGCAACTGCAAGCCTGGAAATTGCCAATATCCTTCGCCACAGTAATCCGCAGGAGGCGCTGGCGGTTTACGATCATGCACTTGCACGCATACGCGAAGCAAAAAGCAATGTCAGCACACAACGGAATGAAGCTGAAATCTTGGCTGCTTCATCCTACGCCCTGCGCTGGACGGGTCGCGATCACGAAGCCAAGCAGCGCATCGCCCGAGCTTTCGAACTGCTGAGCCAGTCTAGCCGATATCCCTCCGACAAAGTCGAGCCCATGAGCGACACCTACGATGCTCTGAGGGCTCAGGCCGATGACTACGCCGAAACCGGCGAAACCGCCAAAGCCGTTGAAGCCTACCAGGAACTGCTCGACAAACTGTTGGCATGGAAGCCCGACCTGCAAAACGATCTGCGAGACGCAACCTGCCTCTCTCGCACTTGGACTGCTCTTGCCAACCTCCTTCGCCGAAGCGGCCGTACCGAGGAAGCAGCCCGTCTTGAAGCGCAGCGAACCGAACTCTGGAACCACTGGAATGGCAAGCTTCCCAATGGTCAATTTCTACTTCGCCAATCGTTAAGCCAGATTACTCCGCGCGCCGGTTTCGGCAGCCTGGCCAAGCGCTAGAGACGTTCGCCTATCAGTAATCCGGAACTAGCCGTCCGACTTCCCGGCTTGCCCCGCGTGAATTCCTACATGCTTTGTCGTCTTTTCTCTGTCCTTTTCGATATTCCCAGTAGAGCCGATTAATTCGTTGGCTAGATAAGCCCTCTCACGACCGCCTTCAGCGTCGTAGAAAAAAAGGAGAATTGTTATGGCGCGTACAAAGTTGTGTATCAGTGTTTGGCTTCTGTTGATTTGCTCTTCAGTATCCCTCCTCGCACAGCAGGCGGCTCTGGCCGCAGCGAATGCGGTTGTGCCGCCTGTAGTCAAGTTCAGCGGCGTTCTAACTGATGTAAATAACAAGCCAGTGAAGGGCACAGTCGGTGTCACTTTTTCTCTATACCAACAATCTCAAGGTGGTGCCCCTCTCTGGGTAGAAACTCAAAACGTAATCGCCGACAAGACAGGCCGCTATACCGTCATGCTCGGCTCCAGCACCAGCAAAGGGCTTCCATCCGACATGTTCAACTCAGGCGAGGCACGCTGGTTGGGAGTACAGGTGCAAGGGCAGGCGGAGCAGCCGCGAACAGTTTTGATGAGCGTGCCTTACGCGCTGAAAGCAGCCGACGCAGAAACGGTTGGCGGTCTGCCCGCTTCCGCTTTCCTGAAGGCTGCTGCGAACGGTTCCGCGAGCGGAAGCAGTACCAGCCAGGCAGTGGCGGGAATCACTGGCAGCGGCACCGCCAATCATATTACGAAGTGGTTGAGCGCCAGCAAGCTGGGCAATTCGAATATCTTTGATGGCTCGTCCGGCAATGTTGGCATCGGCACGACCAGCCCTGGCGCCACCCTCGATGTCAATGGCACGACCGTGATTCGAAGCAACGCGACGGTCAACGGCAGCCTCGGCGCCGGGCCGATCACGGCTACTTCCTCCGGTTCTGGCGGTACCGGAGTATTGGCCAACGCCGGCTCCAGTAGCGGCAGTAACGGAGTAATCGCCGAGGGCGCGACCGGCGTAGCGGCCTACACGACAGTTGCTGGTAGCATCGCACTGTACGGCGATGCGGGAAGCACCACCGGCAGCAATGGCGTGTTCGCCTATGGTGCTACCGGTGTAGCGGGCTTCGCGACCGTTTCTGGCAGCAACGGAGTGTACGGGGATGGGGGAAGCAGCTCTGGCAGCGCCGGCGTCTCCGGAAGCGGCGGCACGTACGGAGTGTATGGATATTCCGGCTCCGGCTATGGAATTTACGGGACGGTACCGTCGGTCGGAGTTGATGGAGTGCATGGAGTATCGGCTAGCGAAAACTCCGGCGTGGCTGGAATCAACGATAACAGCTCATCCGGTTTCGGCGTGTACGGTCAGGCAGCGAGTCCCAACGGCGTGGGCGGAGGATTTTACAACACCTCCACCGGAGACGCGGTATTTGCCTACGAGCAAAACGGCGGCTACGCGGCGTTTTTCGATGGCAATGTCGACGTCGATGGCAACCTCTCCAAGGCTGGTGGTTCCTTCAAGATCGATCATCCGCTGGATCCCGCCAACAAGTACCTCTATCACTCCTTCGTCGAATCGCCGGACATGATGAACATCTACAACGGCAATGCTACTACCGACGCGTCGGGCAGCGCAGTGGTTACCCTGCCCGAATGGTTTGAGACTTTGAACCGTGATTTCCGTTATCAACTCACGGTATTGGGCCAGTTCGCGCAGGCCATCGTGGCCAGCAAGGTTGCGAACCATCAATTCACTATCAAGACGGATAAGCCCAATGTTGAAGTCTCCTGGCAAGTGACCGGCATTCGTCAGGATGCGTGGGCTAATGCTCACCGCATTCCTGTCGAGGTGGAGAAGGCGCAGGCCGATCGCGGACTTTACCTGCATCCCGAACTCTTCGGCTCGCCTGCGGAGAAGTCGATCGCGCTGGCGCACCACCCGATGATGTTGAAGGTGATGAAACAGCAAGCGGCTAAGCAGCAAGCGCCTAAACCACCACAAGCGCCTAAACCGCCGCAAGCGCCTAAACAACAGCAAGCGGCTAAATAACAACACGCAATTCAGCGAGAGGGGGCCCCACCCTTTGGAAGACAAAGGGTGGGGATTTTCAGCATGGTCCCTTCCCGAGCAGAAATCTAAGAAGAGGAGGTAGTTTATGGCTGCTAATCCGAGTATCGGCAACCTCAACTTGAGGATGAATGCGCCGCAAACCCCTAACGTCGTTAGGGAGGAAAGGGCAACTGAAAGCTGTACGCCAGTCACCCTCAAACAGAGGCTCGGAAAGCTGCTGTGCGAAATATTCGAAGGACACGTAGAATATCTTGGAGTTACTCCGGATTAGCACCCCTGCCTTCAGCTAGCTAGGGCCGAGGGACAGAAGGCGGATAGGGGGATGTGCGTTCTACTAATCCGAGTGTCGGCAACCTCAACTTGAGCATGAATGCACCGCAGACCGTCTCAGAGCCTGGCGAGCTGACGCCCACGCGCCTACGGAGTTGATGGCTTGCTAGGCTGGCTGCAGCTTAAGGCACCGCAAGCTATGATTTGCGCAGTTTTAAGGCGCCTCGTAAGGCGTATACCTTTATAGTTTTACCCATCCAACGTTTGCTTTTCCGCGACATGTGAATCAGGCGGTTGCACATACCCTTTTCGATCGCGATCCGCCGCAAGCTTAGTCAACCGTTTCTCCCATTTCTCCACTCGCTGCTCGAGATTCGCGGTCTTGATCGGGCGCGGTTTCAGGTTCCTTAGAGGTGCAGTTCATCAGCTTTGACTGCTGCTCCAACCGCCTTCGCAAACATAGGCGCCTCAGTTTCATTGCGAAGCATGGCGAGGATTGCGGATGTATCGACAGCCAACCGCTGCTCCAACTTCGACGCTCGCTGCTCAATATCCGCCGTTTTGATCGCCCTCCGCCGTAGGTTCATCCGAGGTGCCCTCTCTCAGCTTCAACTGTTGCTCCAATTTCGCCAGTCGCTGCTCGAGATCCGCTGTCTTGATCGCGTGGAGCAGCAGGTTCATCAGAGGTGCCAGGCCAGCAGCAACCCTCGAGTGGACCTTTCCCGCCATGACATCGGTAATCAAACGCGCGGCTAAATCCCGAAGTGCAACCGCGTTGTCCGGCGTAGGCAGCGGATCGCAGCCGTCGGGGGCAATACATCAGCGCCGCAGGAAATACACTCTATTCGTCCAGTCCCAACTCCCGGTCTCTATTGCCAGTCGGGTCAAGGCCCGGACCAAACCGCCGATATCCGCGGGTGAGATGGTTTTTTCGTCCACAAAAACCACGCCACCGTGCGTTCGCTCTTCTTCCGCCCAGGTTTTGAGCAGGGGAGGAATCGTCCTCCGATCATAAGTAACCAACGTTAATCCCTGGGCGTTGGCCTCTCGAAGACAAGGGGAGTCCTCCTGTCCAAGGAAGTGCCCGTCTTCCCATTCCGCCATACAGCGAACTTCTATCACGCGCTTGCGGCGACGCAGACCAATCGCAACCTCCGGTGAGAGGTGCTCATCGAGAAGAAACTTGAGCATTTCAGTTTTTCGCCGTTCTCTTGGGAACGAATTCGGCGGCCTGGGGCAACATGCGCTTCAGCACTTCAAAATCCGTTGCCTCATTCTCAGCCAGTGCCTCACTGATTTCTTCGGGAAAGGCCTCCGCATAGTTGACCGCGGCCTGGACTTTCACTTCGGGCCACTCCAGATGTCCCGCCACGGCCGACAGGTCTTTCTTATAGCTGCGGACGAGCAGCATTACCTCCCACACGGCGAGCGTACTCCCTTGAATGCAGGCTTGCCGGCCCGCCAGCGAATCCCGAAAGTCGATGAATCCAAATTCCGACCGGCGCAAGCCTTCCTCCACCAGGCGCGCACTGGCGTCGCTCGGGGTCCATCCATGCCGATTCGCCATGCGTTTGAGACGCTTTCCGCTCTCCGCCGGCAGGCGCATGCTGATGACCATCGAATGAGCTGATCTCATGGCAATCTCCACAATTGTAACTATTGTAAGCATTGTAGCATACGGGCTCATCGACTCTGCACCTCGAATTTCCAGGCCCGGGCGAGATGGCTTCCATGCACGTTACGGCTATGCCTTTCTCCGGTACGGGGCCTGGTGGCTCTTAGCTGGAGTTCCGCGAGTTCGCCCTGCCGGAGCACCGGCACTTGTTTGCGGTCATCAGGATCTCCGTCAGCTTTGGCTAAACCGCTGCTCCAACCTCGCCAGTCACGGCTCGATTTACCCGCGGTCTTGATCGGGCGCAGCTTCGGATTCATCATAGCTGCCCTCTCTCAGCTTCAACTGTTGCTCCAACTTCGCCAGTCGCTGCTCGAGATCCGCGGTCTTGATCGCGTGCAGTTGCAGGTTCATGAGAGGTGCCAAGCCAGCAGCGATCCTGGGGTGAACCTTGCCCGCAATTACATCGGCGATCAACCGCGCCGCAGTATCCCGAAGTGCAACCGCATGGTCCAACGTCGGCAGCGGATCGCTAGTCTCGGCGGCAGTATGGCGCTTGCTCCTGCCCCCCTTCGGACCAAGCTCGGAAGCCTTATTGGGGTTGGCGTGAAAAAAGCAGAGACCGCCTTCCGAGGGGGCGGCACGGCAAGGCTTGCCCGTTTTCGTCTTAGCTTTGCAGCGATGATCGTGATCCTTCGTTGTCATGTTTGTTCGACTCGCGCTAGCTGCCTCTCGATTCCGTTCAGCATTGAATGTACCTCTTCGTCGAATATGACTCCTCTTTCGTCCCGCAAAGTTCACGCGTTTGCGGCAGTGCCGAAATAATCCCCTGGACACCAGTCCCCGCGAGCTCTCGTGCTCACCGAACTAGCGACTCTTGACGCTCTTCTACGTTTACGGGCTTGGTCGAAACTGACGTTCCACAGCGCGCCGTCTTTCCTTAGAACGGCTAACAAAACCTCATTTCTCTGGCACCCCGTGAAAGGGTCGAAACATCCCTACGGACGGGAGCTGTCCAATGGCCATCGAACTCTTGGCTGACCGACTGTGGGAACTGGTTGAGCCGTTTATCCCAGTTGCCCAGGCGACGCCCAAAGGCGGAAGACCGCGCTTACCAGACAGGGCATGTCTAACGGGCATTGTATTTGTCCTGCGCAGTGGAATTCCTTGGGAGATGCTGCCGCGGGAGATGGGCTGTGGCTCTGGAATGAGTTGCTGGCGGCGACTGCGCGACTGGCAGGAGCGTGGTATCTGGCAATTGCTCCATTTCGTCTTGCTGGACTGGCTGGCGCGTTACGGACAAATCGACTGGTCACGGGCCGTCGTTGACGGCAGTGCGATCCGGGCAGTTTTTGGGGGCTTCAAACAGGCCCTAATCCTACCGACCGAGCGAAGCTCGGCAGCAAGCGTCATCTGATTTGCGACGGGCGTGGAATTCCGTTGTTCATCCAGCTCACCGGCGCCAATCGTAACGACTCACAGCAAGCCCTCGCACTCGTTGACGCCATTCCATTCTTACGGGGAAAACGCGGGCGTCCGCGCCATCGTCCTGACTGCGTGTTGGGCAACCGTGGTTATGACGCCGAAGCGATCCGGCAAGGTCTGCGTGACAGACGCATTATCCCTTTTCTTGCGAAGCGCAACACCGAACACGGCAGCGGACTGGGCCGATGGCGCTGGGTTGTGGAGCGGACATTCGCTTGGTTGAATCAGTTCCGCCGCCTGCGAGTTCGCTATGAGAAACGGGCGGACCTTCACGAGGCATTCTTATCCTTGGGGTGCGCCCTGATCTGCTGGAATGCTCTTGAAAGCCGCGCAAGAGAAGCGATTCGGTAAGCACACTGTTTCCTGTTCTGTCCCTGGGCTTTTAGAGGAAACGTCAACCGCGAGCGACGGCAGCTTTGCGGGCGACTAGGTTGTAGCCTTTGGCTTTGGCGTCCGCCTCGATCATGGCGAGGTGCGCGCGTCCCGCCGTTATTTGCCCCGCCTTCATTTCGATTTCCGCGAGCGCAAGACGAGCGTCGAGTGCAATGCCCTGGTAATGCATCTCTTGCGACTTCGTGATGGTGGCGGCCAGCTCTTTGCGCGTGGCAATCCCGGCAGCGGAGTGGGCAGCGTCTTTTTCGGCGCTCTCGATGCGGGCGCCCGCGATGGCGGTCCGCCAGCGGATTTCAGGGTTCTGGCTCTTGGCCGCGAGGGACTGTGCGTGTTGCATCGCTTCTTTCGCTGTCGCCGCCTTACCTTGCGCGAGTAGGGCGCGGGCGAGCAAGCACCAAGCCTGGGTTTCGTCGTCGCGGGCTTTTTGTTTCTGAAAAACTTCGAGGGCCTTTCGAACCGCCGCTTCTTGCTCGACGGGAGAATGCTCCTCCTCCAGCGACAATTCTGCGAGCCGGAGTTGAGTCTCAGCCATGCTGAGCTTGTCGCCTGCGGTGGTGCGAAGGGCCAGCGCCTGCTCGTACATCTTGCGGGCGCCGGAAAAGTCGGCTTCCTGAAGTAGCAGATTTCCTAAGCTCCACATCGCATAAGCGGAGGAATCCTGATCGCCGATTTTCTGCCAGGTGGCGAGAGATTGTTCGAATCCTTGCTTGGCAGCCGCAAGGTTCCCCTCCAGTTCGTGGATAAGCGCGATGTTATAACCGGCGAGGGCTATACTTCCGCCGTTCTCAGGTTCCCATAAGTGCAGAGACTCTTCGTAGAGCTGAAGTGCGCCGCGCAGATCTCCCTGCTCCATTCGTTCGTTGGCGATGTTCAATGTGGCCGCACCCTCACGCGCCTTGTCATCGAGAAGAAGAAAGCTAGCCAGAGCCTGGCGATGCATTTTCTCAGCGGTGGCGAGATCACCCTGGGCTTCGTAGACCAAGCCGAGGTTGTTGAGCACGGCGGCCGTGCCGGCTTCGGATCCGTTCTTGCGAAAGATAGTGAGTGCCTGCTGGTATAGGCGGATGGACTCGGGTGCGTCGGTCTCGGTGATCGCATCTGCCCAGGTGCGCAAAGCTGTGGCTTCGCCCTGATGGTCCCCGGCGGAGGCGCAAGTGTCCCTGGCCTCGCGGCAGGCGGCGACCGCATTCTGCACTTGCCCGAGATAGCTGAACATACGACACTGCCTGTTCTGTGCTTCTGCCATGATCAACCGGGATCCCTGCGCTCTTGCCTTTTCCACCGCACGTGCCAGAGGCTGTTGGACTTGCTTAAGCTCGCTCAGCGCACCCCATGCTGCTGCCTCCTGCAAGTCGATACGGGGATCTTCAGAGGCTGGGGGTGGAAGCTTGCGCAGTGATTCGACCGTGGCCAGAGCGTCGTGCCCTTTGCTGCCGCGCACCTGCGCTGCCGCCAGCTTGAGCCCGTAGTCGAGATTGTCGGGGAACAAAGTGAACAGCGTGCGATAGATTTCGATGGCCCTCTCATTTTCATGATTGATCTCGCGATAGCGGCCTTCAGTCAACAGCCTCTCTTCTCGTGAAAGATTGGCGGCCAGTTCGTACGCTTGCCGGGCTTCCTGCTGAGCTTTTTTGTCGTAGCCCAAGCGGGACCAGGCTTCCGCCAGAGCGGAGTGAGCCAGAGAGAATTTTGGGTCGGCGTCTGTGGCTTGCTGTAGAAGATCGCGTGCTTCCAGGGCATCGAACACACGCAACCGGGCCAGTCCTTCGGAGTAGAGCCGGGCGGCGTCGCGATTGGAAGGCAATGACGCGCGGATACCCACTTCTTCCACCGGAGAAACCGCTTCCACTCCAAGCTTATCGCGCAGGCGGGAACCAGCCTGAGACACCAGGTCAAACAGGTCCGCCTCGCCTCCAACCACAGCCACGTCTGCGATGGTCTCCCCCGCGGCCGTATCTTGAAGGCGCAGGTCGAGACGGATGCGGGTGCCAGGCTTTTCGCCGAGAGCGGTGTAAGAGCCGAGTACGATCAAGTCGCTATCGAGGTCCTTATGCAATCGTGCCAGCGTGTTTCGGGAGAGGCTGTCAGCGTCGGCCAGAGGAAGATCGAGTTTGGTGCGCGCGATGTCTTCCCCGGACACGAGGCGCAGCTTTTCTCCGGCCTCCAGCTCGGTGCTCAACATTTCCGACAGGGCCGTGGACAGCCAGCCTTCTTCGGGACGGCCAGACAGGTTGCGAAAGCCGAGAACTGCGATGGAACGGCGGGGCGCAGGAGATGACGCAGTTGGATTCCTCCGCGGCTGGACCCGGTGGAATCGCGTCCACGTGTAGTACCCTGCGACCGATGCCGCGGCCACGGCTAAAACCGCGACCAATCTCACAGCCGCCCGACTTCGAGGAGCTGGCGAGCTGAGCTGTTTTTCTTCAGTAATGACGCTGGTCCGGATCGTGTGTTCCTGAAAAAGCAGCCCGCGGGAGCCGTGGCTGTCGGCGGTTGCCACATCCGGAACGATACTTAAGTTCTCTGGGGCGACGACCTGCACCGGCGTAACGAACTGATACCCTCGCCCCGGCAGAGTGACGATATAGCTGTTGTCACCAGGCTTCTCATCGAGCGCCCGACGCAGCACGGAAATGCTTTGCGCCAGGCTGTTCTCGTCCACGAAGGCTTCCGCCCAGACATTTTTTAACAGTTCGTCCCTGGTCAGAACCTTTCCCGGGTTCTGCACAAAGTACAGCAGCACATCGAAAGCCCGGCGGTTGAGCGTGACGATCTCTTCTTTCCGCCGCAGGGTGCGCGCCAGGGCATCAACCTGAAATTCCCCGAACTTAAATATCCCCACTGCTTTCATTGGCATCGAGGAAATCCACAGCTCGTCAGAACCAGTCAGAACTCGTCACTGGCCTTTTTAGTGCGACTGCCGCAACAATCCCGGCATTGAAAAACTGAGGATTGCATGAAGGGACTCTACCAATGGCTGAGCGCGCGGGCAAGCTTCTTCCGTTCTGACACGCATGGTCGCGGCACGAGCCGCACCGTTCGCACTGAGGTGACGGTCC
>Ga0182015_10004959_pt1 | contig 14069 bp, 10 predicted proteins | sample 712P3MmetaG_FD_120478 | JGI IMG/M metagenome (GOLD analysis project Ga0182015, IMG submission 120478) | Permafrost microbial communities from Stordalen Mire, Sweden - 712P3M metaG | ecosystem: Environmental > Terrestrial > Soil > Wetlands > Permafrost | place: Sweden: Stordalen | collected...
CGCGACTTTCTGGCGCGCAACCGCGTTCCCTATCAGTGGACTGACGTGGAGCTTTCCGCCAATGATCCAGAAACCAAGCAACTGCTGGAAGCTTTGGGGCCGGAGGCGGCGAACCTACCCGTGGTGCTGTTTCCGGACGGGACAAAGCTGCTCGAGGGCGTGCCAGCGGAAGTCGCGCAAAAAGTTGGCTTGCGCACGCGCGCTCAAACCGACTTTTATGACTTGGCGATTGTGGGCGGGGGGCCAGCTGGATTGGCCGCGGCCGTTTATGGAGCCTCTGAAGGTCTGCATACGGTGATGATTGAGCGGGAAGCGCCCGGCGGACAGGCGGGAATGAGTTCGCGGATCGAGAACTATCTGGGATTTCCGACTGGGCTTAGCGGGGCTGATCTGGCGCGGCGGGCGGTGGTGCAGGCACAGCGTTTCGGGGTGGAAATCCTGGCGCAGGAAGTGGTTGGCGTCCGGACCGAAGGGCCTTACCGGATTATCAAGATGGCGGATGGAAACGAGGTCTCCTGTCACGCGCTGATGATCGCGACCGGGGTGCAGTGGAGACGGCTGGAAGCTCCGGGCATCGACAGGTTACAGGGTGCGGGGATTTATTACGGCGGCGGAGCTACCGAGGCTTTGTCCTGCAAGGGTGAGATCGTCTATGTGGTCGGTGGGGCGAACTCAGCGGGTCAGGCGGCAATGAACTTCGCGAAATACGCGGACCGCGTCATTATTCTTGTGCGGGGCGAATCGCTCTCCAGCACCATGTCGCAATATCTGATCGATCAGGTTAAAGAAACGCCTAACATTCAGCTATGGACCCATGCGGGCGTGTCTGAAGCACACGGCGAGACGCATCTGGAAGAGATTTCGGTGCTTTGCTCCGATACCAACAAGATTGAGCGCGTGCCGGCGAGTGCGATGTTTATCTTTATTGGAGCGCTGCCGCGGACGGACTGGCTGGCGGGCATTGTGGAGCGAGACGAGCGCGGTTTCCTGTTGACTGGTCCAGACCTTGTGCGGGATGGGCAACGTCCGAAGGGATGGACGCCTGACCGCGATCCATTTCTGCTCGAGACCAATGTTCCCGGCATCTTTGCTGTGGGCGATGTGCGGCACGGTTCTATCAAACGCGTGGCTTCCGGAGTGGGAGAAGGATCGGTGGCGGTGCAGTTCATTCATCAGTATCTGAGCAAGGTATAAATGGTCGATAAATCTGAACTACGTCGCGTGCAGGAATTCGCTGATTTGCCGGACGATCAGCTCGACTGGTTTCTCAACCAGGCGCAGGAGTTGAAGCTGAAGGCGGGCGATGTGTATTCGCGCCCGGGCGATCCCGCGGACACGATGTTTGTGATTCTTGAGGGACATCTTCAAGTGCGGGGCGAGATTGGAGGCGAAACTTTCGTCTTTGACCTGGAGCCGGGCGACGTCACCGGAGTACTGCCGTTTTCGAGAATGAAGCAGTTTTCTGTGGGTGGGCGAGCGCTGACGGACAGCCGCGCACTACGATTTCCGGCATCGTTGTTTCCAGACCTGGTGCAGAAAATGCCGGTACTGACGCAGCGTCTGGTCGGCCTGATGGCGGACCGAATCCGTGAAACCACGCGGATGGAGCAACAGCGCGACCGATTGGCGTCTTTGGGAAAGCTTTCGGCGGGACTTGCACATGAACTTAACAATCCGGCTTCGGCTGCGAAACGCGCGGCCAGCCAAATGCGCGAGATTCTTAAGAAAATCAGGGACGCGAGTCTGGAACTGGGAAGGCGTGACCTCACGCCGACGCAAAAATCGGAGATCGAGAAAATGGAAGCTTCGTTCACACAACCGGATATTGTTCCGCCGGATGCGCTGACCATGAGCGACCTGGAAGACCAGATCGATTCTCTGCTGCGCAGTCATGGGCAGAACGACTTGTGGATGCTGGCGTCCGGCCTGGCGCGGCGGAACATCAAGCCGGAAGTGGTTGAATCGTTGTTCGCAAATCTCGATGGGGAGACGGCGCGGGCGGCTCTGGTCCGGATCGCCGCTTCGGTTGAGATCGCGAGTCTGCTGCACGAAATCGAGAGCAGCACTTCGCGGATATCGGATTTGGTCGGGGCCATCAAGGAATACACCCACATGGACCAAGCGCCGGTGTTAAACGTGGATGTGGTCAAGAGCCTGGAAACCACGCTTACGATCCTGAATCACAAGCTCAAGCAAGGAGTGGCGGTGCAGCGCGACTACCAGGGTGTTCCCCTCCTGGTGAATTCATTTGGCAGCGAGCTCAATCAGGTGTGGACCAACATTATTGATAACGCCATCGACGCGATGCACGGAAAAGGCGAGTTGCGCGTCAGAACCTACCGCGATGACGGTTGCGCGGTGGTTGAGATTACCGATAACGGTCCGGGGATTCCCGACGAGGTGCAGCCGCACATCTTCGAGCCTTTCTTCACCACGAAAGGAGTTGGGGAAGGCACGGGCCTCGGCTTGGACACAGTGCAGCGAATTGTGAAGAAGCACCGGGGGAATATTCAGGTCACTTCGAAGCCCGGTGAGACGCGTTTTCAAGTCTGGCTCCCCTTGTCCGGAGCTCCGGCCTAAACTCCATCACATTGTGCGAATCTTCCATCCGCTATAATCGACAGTTTCAGAAGCACTGCATAGGAAAGACCAAAGGGCGCCGGGCCTTGGACTGGCCGGGGTCTCACCTTTACTGTCATTTCCGCGCGGTGCCGGACGGCGATTCACGAGTCCCATGCGGACTGCGACAAGAAAGGTAAGCGCGGTATGACGAGCATGACGAGTATGACGAATATTGGGGCAATCTTGGGGCGCGAGGTGCTGGATTCGCGCGGCAATCCTACGGTCGAAGCCGAAGTGCAGCTTGCCAGCGGAGCGGTTGGCCAGGCCATTGTCCCGAGCGGCGCATCGACGGGCGAGCACGAAGCCGTCGAACTGCGCGACGGTGACAAAGCGCGTTTTCTCGGCAAGGGTGTTCTCAAAGCCGTCGACAACGTCAACGGAGAGATCGCGGACGCACTGGCGAACTGGGATGCGGCCGATCAGCGCGGCCTTGACCAAAAGATGATCGAACTCGACGGCACCGAGACCAAGAGCCGGCTGGGAGCGAATGCGATTCTCGCGGTATCCATGGCAACGGCGCGGGCCGCAGCCGCGGAATATGGCCTGCCGCTCTACCGTTATCTCGGTGGAGCGGCAGCAAATACGCTGCCCACGCCCATGATGAACATCCTTAACGGTGGGGCGCACGCCGACAACAATGTCGACTTTCAGGAATTCATGGTGATGCCCGTCGGCGCGCCTTCGTTTTCCGAGGCGTTACGCTGGGGCGTGGAAGTTTTTCATACGCTGAAGGGTGTGCTGAAGAAGCGTGGCTATAACACGGCGGTAGGCGACGAAGGCGGATTTGCGCCCTCGGTGAAGTCGAACGTCGAGGCCATTGAGGTGGTGCTGGAAGCGATCCAGCAGGCCGGCTACAAGCCGGGAGAAGAGATCGCCATCGCACTCGATCCCGCGGCCAGCGAGTTCTATCAGGGTGGCAAGTACGTCTTCAAGAAGTCGGACAAGTCGGCCAAGAGTTCGGACGCCATGGTGAAGTTCTGGGCGAAGTGGGTCAAGGACTATCCTATTGTGTCGCTTGAAGACGGGCTCTCTGAAGAAGACTGGGAGGGTTGGCAGAATCTGACCGAAGAACTGGGCGGCAAGATTCAGCTCGTCGGGGATGACATCTTCGTCACAAATATTACCTTCCTGCAGGAAGGAATTGACAAGGGCGTCGCCAACTCGATCCTGATCAAAGTCAACCAGATCGGTACAGTCAGCGAGACTTTGGATGCGATTGACCTGGCCCGACGAAACGGTTACACATCGGTGATCTCGCACCGCTCGGGCGAAACTGAGGACACATTTATTGCCGATCTTGCTGTCGCCACGGGCGCGGGACAGATCAAGACCGGCTCAGCCTCGCGGACGGACCGGATCGCCAAGTACAACCAACTGTTGCGGATCGAAGAGGAGTTGGGCTCGTCGGCGCGGTTCCTGGGGCTGAAAGCGTTGAATTACAAAGGCTGAAGTGCGGCTGTTCTTATGGAGGGTCTTTTGATGAGGTCTAGATCGTGGTTGTGCTCGTGTGTTCTCGGTTTGTCAATGTGTGCCGGCGCCCAGACCACAGTGTCGATCGCCCCGGACGCGGCGTCCAAGGAAGACGTCAAGAAGCTCTTTGATGTCATGGCGAGCCGCGAGCAGATGGCCCAGATGATGCAACAGGTGTTTGCGCAGATGCGGAGCCTGAACCGCGAGGAGATTAAGAAACGGCACCCGGATGTGAATGACGAAGAGCTCGCGCGCATGGACAAGCAATCCGAGGATCTGATGAAGAACTTTCCCTTGGACGAAATGCTGAGCGACATGATCCCCGTCTATCAGCGGCACTTCACGAAATCGGAAATAGAGGCGTTGACCGTCTTTTATTCGTCTCCCGCCGGGCAGAAGTTTCTCCACGAAATGCCGGCGGTGACGGCGGATACCATGCGGACGGTGTATCCGCGAATACAGGCGGAGATCGACGCCGCGCTCAAGCGGGCGGAAGAGAAGACGAATTCACCGCAGAAGTGAAGGGAATCAGGGTGGGTGCAGATAAGCTCTGGCGCTGTCAAACAGTGACTGCCCTCTGTGATATCTAACCTTGCGTTCCACAACCCAAGCAGTCGACCATGGGACCGGAGGCAGTGTGGCGAACTCGACGGCACCAACGCCAAGTCCTTTGCTCCCAAGATTTTGCCCGCAAACTCCTGATTCCAAGAGATTATTTCAGGTTTTCTCGCTAACATTCTGATTCCAATAGACCGGGGGAGGGGGGAGGGGTACCGCGGGCCCTCGAAAAGTTAATCGCCCCTGCCAGGCGGAACCTAGGTTGACTTAGTCTACGACTTAGTTACAATGAACACTATGGAAGTTAATGTCCACGAAGCCAAAACCCACTTCTCCCGTCTGCTCGAGCGAGTAGCGTTGGGTGAAGAGATCATCATCGCCAAGGCAGGGACTCCGGTGGCTAAGCTGGTGCCCCTGCACGGAAAAAAACGAGACTTCAGATTTGGTTCTGCCAAAGGCGAATTCGTGGTGCCGGATGACTTCAACGAACCTGACCCGGAGCTCGAAGACCTCTTCTACAAGCCCCTCCCCGAATGAAGGTTCTTCTCGATACGAATACCTTTCTTTGGGGTTTGAGCGCCCCTGAGAAGCTCTCACTCGCAGCACGGAACGCGGTTGCATCGTCTGAGAGGTTCTTAAGTGTGGCAAGCATTTGGGAGGCTCTGATCAAAGTACAGATCGGAAAGCTCCCGTTACCAGTTCCCGCAGGTAATTATCTGGCTACGAAAATGAGTGCCAACGGCGTTAGTGTACTTTCCATTAAACTCGAACATGTGCTCCAAATCGAGAAATTGCAACTCCATCACCGCGATCCCTTCGACCGTATTCTCATCGCGCAGAGTTTGCAGGAAGGCTGGCCGATCATCACTTCGGACCCAGTGTTCAAGAAGTATCCAATCCGGGTAATCTGGTAGTTCAATCTGCGCTTATGAATCTCAGGCTCACGGCTCGATGCTCACTGCTGCGAGCCGAGAGCTGAGAGCTAAAGCGCCAGGAGCTCAAGGCTTGCCTCGTCCTAAACCGCTGGTACTCATCATCCTCGATGGCTGGGGTTATCGCGCCGAGACCAAAGCCAACGCCATCGCACTCGCGCGCAAGCCCACTTACGACCGACTGCTGCGCGAGTATCCCAACACGCTGATTCATACCAGTGGACCTTTTGTCGGGCTGCCGCAGGGGCAGATGGGCAACAGCGAAGTCGGACATCTCAATATTGGCGCGGGGCGCATCGTTCACATGGACATTACTCGGATCGACCTGATGATCCAGAACGGCGAATTCTTTTCGCATCCGGTGCTGCTCGCCGCCATGACGCACGCTCGCATGGGTCAACGGAGACTGCACCTGTTCGGCCTGGTCTCGGACGGGGGCGTGCACTCGCAGCAGGCGCATCTCTATGCGCTGCTGAAAATGGCGAAGCAGAACGGCGTGGACCGAGTCTTCGTGCACGCATTCATGGATGGCCGCGACACTCTGCCCACCAACGGCGCCGGCTATCTCGAACAGCTGCAGCAAAAGATGCGGGAGTACAACTCCGGAAAGATTGCCACGGTGAATGGCCGCTACTATGCGATGGATCGCGACCGGCGCTGGGAGCGGATCGCCAAAGCCTACAATGCGATGGTCTTTGGCGATGCCGAAGGCGGCAAGAACGCTGACCCGGTTCAGGGAATGAAAGATTCCTATAACCGGGGAGTCACCGATGAGTTTGTCGTGCCGTTTGTCTGTAGCGATAAGAATGGCCGGCCGCTCACGACCATTCGCGATGACGATGCCTGCATCTGCTTCAATTTCCGTGCTGACCGCGTCCGGCAGATCACGCGCGCGCTGGCGCGCAACAGCGGGCTGAATGCGACGGCTGGCACTGATCTTCCGGGAGCGGCTGATCTGGATGCCACGATTCCCCGCGACCGGGTTCCGGCGAATCTGCATTACGTTTGCATGACGCAGTATGACAAGAACTTCAGCCTGCCAGTGGTGATTCCGCCGGAATCGATGGCAAACATCCTGGCCAATGTGATGGGCAATTCCCACATGCGCAACCTGCGCGTGGCTGAGACCGAGAAGTATGCCCACGTTACATACTTCTTTAATGGCGGCGTGGAGCAGCCTTTTCCCGGCGAAGAGCGGGTGATGGTGCAGTCGCCGAAGGTCGCGACTTACGATCTGAAGCCGGAGATGAGCGCAGCCGGCATCGCAGATGCCGTTATCAAGGCCACGGAAGAAGGAACGTTTGACGTGATTATCGTCAACTTCGCCAACGCCGACATGGTGGGACACTCAGGCAAGATTGAGCCCACGATCAAGGCGGTAGAGACTGTGGATGCCTGCCTGGGCCGCATCGAAACCGCGGTTCGCGCCAGAGGAGGCGCCATGCTGATTACTGCGGATCACGGCAACGCCGAGATGATGATCGACCCGGTGACTGGTGGACCGCACACGGCGCATACCACCAACCCTGTGCCCTTCATCGTAGTTGCGGAAAATGCCCGGCAGTTCTCCTTGAAGCCTAACGGCTCTCTGCGGGATATTTCGCCAACCATGCTCGGGATGCTGGGCCTCGATGAACCGAAAGAAATGACAGGGGCGGATCTTCGCGCTTTCCTGAAGAACAAATAAAGCCCAAGGGACGCCGAGGACGCGGAGTACACCGACCTGCACGATGACGAAGCTATTGATTGTCGTCCATCACGAGTTCGACCTATGGAACGTGCCCTCGTGGTTTTCTGAAAGACTGCGGACAGACTTTCCTGACCTCGAGGTGGTACACAGGCGTAGCTATGAAGGTGCCGAGGAGCATCTTCGGGAGTGTGAAATCCTCTTTGCGTTCGCACTCCGCCCCGAGCAGTTCAGGTTGGCGGAGAAGCTGCGCTGGATGCATACGCCGACGGCGGCCGTGCATCCGTTGCTCTTCCCAGAGATGGTGACAAGCGATGTGATTCTCAGCAACGCCCGCGAGGTACACGGTCCAGTGGTTGCCGAGCTCGTGATCGCGCTCATGTTTGCGCTAACAAAGAAGATTCCGCAGGCCGTGCGGCTCCAACAAAAGCATGCCTGGGGGAAGACTGCGATCTGGAACGATGGTCCCCGGCCGCGCGAGGTGGCGGACGCGACGCTGGGCCTGATCGGGCTCGGCGGCATCGGGCGCGCAGTGGCCCGCATGGCGTCAGCTTTGGGCATGCGCGTGATAGCCGCGCGAGAATGTCCAGAGAAAGAACGTCCCCAAGGAGTGGAAGCAGTCTACGGGCCGGCTCAGCTCGACGAGTTGCTGTCGCAATCGGATTTTGTGGTGGTGGCCGCTCCGCTTACTGAAGCGACGCGCGGATTGATCAACGCGGATCGGCTGGCCGCCATGCGGCCGGATGCCTATCTGATCAACGTGGGCCGCGGCCCTCAGGTGGACACGGCCGCACTTGTCGACGCGCTTCAGAGCCGCCGCATTGCCGGCGCGGCGCTTGATGTCTTCGACCAGGAACCGCTTCCCGCCGCGTCACCGCTGTGGGACCTCGAAAACCTACTCATTACGCCGCATACCGGCAGCTTCACCGAAAAACTCTGGCAACGGCATTACTCGGTATTCTCGGAAAATCTTCGCCGCTATCTCGCGCACGAGCCGCTGCTATTTGTCGTTGATAAGCAGAAAGGATATTGATCGGTCTAGTTCTTCATAAAACCAGTGGGCATTAACGGATCGCCCTATTTTCCCCGACTTGGACACAAGCCATCGCTCTGAAGACTGCAGACTGCAGCCGGTGGCACGACATTTGCCTGTAGTCCCGTTTCCACATCCAATAGTTCGAGGCCTGATAGACCGTTTCTAATGGAATCTGGCGGCACCAGACCTTCTGCCCGGTACAGAACCCTGGGTTCAGCCACTGCATCGTCTCATGGCCGCCAGCGTTAAAGTGGACCATCAATTCCGCCGATGGGAGTGGAAGATGGTAGGCAGCGGTATCTTCGCCGACGCTGCTTCCGGGTTGCGCCTCGCTGACGAGGTCCCTATTCACCACCACGCCGTTGCGACAGCAAACAAATGAGCGAGACTTCCCTAAACCTACTTCTGGTGGAAGACAATTCCCTGGATGTTCGTTTGCTGCAAGAGATCCTCAAGCGTGCACCGCATGAGTTCGCCTTGACCACGGTCGGATATATGAGCGAGGCGGAGAGTCACCTCGCGACAAATGCCGCGGACATTATCCTGCTCGACCTGGGGTTGCCGGATGCATGCGGACTGGAAGCGGTGCAGCGGGCACGCGCCGCCGCGCCTCGCATCCCTTTGATTGTGCTGACCGGGTGTGAAGACGAAGTGGTTGCCGACCAGGCCTTGCAGGGGGGAGCCCAAGACTTTCTCGTCAAGGGCAAAATCGAGACGGCAGGATTGCTCCGAGCCATCCGCTATGCCACTCATCGTATGAAGGCGGAAGTTGAAATGCAGGAGGCTCGGGAGGAGGCGGAAGCTGCCAATCGCATCAAAGATGAACTCCTCGCCGAACTGCAGGCTGCCCACTCGGAAACCGAATTGTTTTTGCGCTCGATCCCTTCGATCCTGATCGGGGTGGATTCCCAGGGCCGCATCACGCACTGGAATATGTCGGCGACCAGTACTTTCGGGATCAAGGACAGCAGCGCCGTTGGGCGCATGATCGAAGACTGCGGAATCCGATGGCTCCATCCGGAGATCAAAACGGAGATCGCGCGCTGGCTGGCAACCGAGTCTGCTTATCGCTCTGAGAATCTGGCCTACGAGCGCGAAGGCAAGACCCGTTTTCTAGGCTTGAATGTTCTGCGCATCCCGGCGAAGGTTGGCGAACAAACCGGGTTCATCATCACCGGGGCCGACGTCACTGATCGGATGGTGATGGAATTGCAGCTTCGGCAGGCGCAAAAACTCGAAGGTATTGGTCAACTGGCTGCCGGCATCGCTCACGAGATCAACACTCCCACGCAATTCGTTGGGGACAATATCAGGTTCCTGAAGGATTCCTGGGGCCCGGTGGCAGAATTTCTGAACTTCTGCGGAACCATGCAAGCGGAGTGCGCGACCGGCCCAGTTTCCCGCGAACATCTTCAGCAGTTCGGCGAACTCCATAAGAAGTGTGATCTGGAATACCTGTCGGAACATATTCCGAAAGCCATCGACTTGTGCCTGGAGGGAGTGAAGCGGATCGCCAAGATCGTGAAGGGATTCAAGGAGTTTTCCCATCCCGGCTCGGAGGAAAAGCAAGCCATCAACCTCAACCAGGCGATCGAAACCACGATTTCGGTGGCCAGACATGAATGGAAGTATTGTGCCGAGTTGGCTACCGTTTTCGACGCCGACCTGCCGCCGGTCCCGTGTCTGGTGGGGGAATTCAACCAGGTGATCCTGAACCTGATCGTCAATTCCGCCCATGCCATCAGTAACGCAGCGGAGAAGAGCGGGAAAGGGAAAGGAACCATCACCATCAGCACGCAGCGCGAGGGCGAGTGGGCCAGGATCGCGGTGGCCGATACCGGCGCCGGCATCCCGGAGGAAATACGCTCCCGAGTCTTCGAGCCTTTTTTCACTACCAAAGAGGTCGGCAAAGGCACGGGGCAGGGACTGGCGCTGGCGCACGCCGCGATTGTCAAACGCCATCAGGGCCAGCTCTGGTTTGAAAGTGTACCGGATCAAGGAACGACCTTCTTCATCCGGCTCCCGCTGGGAGCGGGTCCTCTCGCGTCATGAACAAGCGAATCCTCTTTGTCGATGATGAACCCATGATTCTGCAGGGCATTCAACACAGTCTGCGCGGCATGCGTGCCGAGTGGGAAGTCGCCCTGGCCAATAGCGGCGCCGAAGCCTTGGAGACCATGGCGCAAGCTCCATTCGATGTAGTCATCACCGACATGCGAATGCCCGGGATGGACGGCGCCCAATTACTGGACTTGGTGAAGGTCAGGTTCCCCCGGACGGTGCGCATCATTCTTTCCGGGCAATCGGACCGCGAGACCATCTTGCGTTCGGTGGGGCCGAGCCACCAGTATTTGTCCAAGCCCTGCGACCTCGATGAACTCAAGCAGCGGCTCAGGCGCGCTTTTGCGCTGCGCGACATGCTGAACGATAGCCACCTGAAAGAGGTTATCGGCCGGCTGAAAACCGTACCCAGCCTTCCGGCTCTGTATGTTGCGGTGACCGAAGCTCTGCGATCTTCAGACAGTTCGATTACAGCAATCGGCAACCTGATCGCCCGGGACATGGGCATGTCCGCCAAGGTGTTGCAGTTGGTCAACTCGGCATTTTTTGGGCTTTCGAACCGGGTTTCGAGCCCCCAACAGGCGGCCATCCTGATCGGAATCGAGAACCTGAAAGCGCTGGTTCTGAGCGTGCAAGTGTTTTCCGATTTGGGAGGTCATTTCACTCAAGACTTGGGCTTCTTGTGGGATCACAGCATGGGCACCGCCAGTTTCGCCAAGGCCATTGCACGGGTAGAACTGTGTTCGCAGGGAGTGGCGGAGGATGCCTTCACCGCCGGACTGCTGCACGATGTGGGGCGGTTGGTGCTGGCCTCCGCTTTTGGCGCCGAATATCAGCAGGTTCTGAAGCGGGCAGCGGAACCTGGAGTTCTGCTGGCACGGTGTGAAGCGGATGCTTTTGGTTGTACGCACAACGGAGTGGGAGCCTATCTGCTCGGGTTATGGGGACTGACTGACTCGATCGTGGAGGCGGTTGCCTGGCACCACCAGCCCGAGCAGGCCCAACCCACGGCATTTTCCGCGCTGATCGCCGTGCATGTCGCCGATTACTACGATAACCATCTGCATGTTCATCCTCTTTCCGATGAAGCCTCGGGGATGGATGAAACTCTTTTGACCCAAATTGGACTCCAGCGACAACTGCCGTCGTGGGAGAAAGCTTGTCGGGAAGTTGCCTCTCGGAGTGAGCAAAATGCCTGAAAAAATTCTGATGGTCGACGACGAAGACGCCGTGCTGGTGGGATATCAGCGCATGTTCCGCAACGAATTTCAAATCGAGACCGCGCCGGGTGGAGCAGCAGCCCTAGCCGCGCTCGAAGCCACTGGGCCCTATGCCGTTGTGGTCACCGACATGCGAATGCCGGAGATGGACGGCGGCCAGCTGTTGAGAAAGGTCAAGGTGCTCGCGCCCGATACCATTCGCATCATGCTGACCGGCGATGCCGATGTCCGCAGCGCCGTGAGCGCGGTCAATGAAGGGAGCATTTTTCGTTTTTTGACCAAGCCCTGCAATAAGGACACTTTGGCGAAAGCCTTGACCGCCGGATTGATGCAGTATCGCCTGCTCACGGCGGAAAAGGACTTATTGGAAAACACGCTGCAGGGCAGCATCCAGGTGCTCACCGAAGTGCTGAGCCTGGTCAACCCGGCAGCCTTTGGCCGGGCGCTGCGAGTGTGCCGCTATATCCATCAGGTGGCGACGCGGATGGCTTTGGAGAGCCCCTGGAGGTTTGAGGTAGCGGCGATGATGTCGCAATTGGGGTGTGTGACGCTGCACCCGGAAACCATCGAGGCCGTCTACGCTGGCCGGCCGCTTCCGCCGGACGAACAAAAGCGCTTTGACGCTCATCCCGAGGTGGCTCGCGATCTGCTGTCGAAAATTCCGCGGATGGAGCCCATTGCCTGGATGATTGCGCACCAAAATGACTCAGCGGCGGTGGGAGGCGACGTCGCGAAGGCGGCCACGGCGGACATGCGGCTGGGAGCCAACATGCTGCGGGCCACCCTGGCTTTTGATGAGCTAGTGACCAGGGGCCTGTCCCAGGCCGAGGCCGCGAACCGCCTGTCGCGGCAACATCCGGATTTTGATGCGCGAATCTTTCAAGCGCTGGTGGAGCTGGATGGCGAGAAAAGCAAGATGGAGGTGCGCTCCTGCGATATTTCGGAGTTGATCCCCTACGATATGGTTCTGGAGGAAGAGCTTCGCACCAAGACGGGCATGTTGCTGGTGGCCAAAGGTCAGGACATCACGCCGACACTGATCCTCAAGCTGAAGAATTTTCTGGAGAAAGGAGCCATCGGCCGAAAAGTGGCAATTTCCGCCAAGGACCGGGCCAAGGCAGCGACTGTCTAGGCCATCTCGACTGAATGAGTTTGGCCCTCGGCCCACTTAAATCAACTGTTTCAAAATGGAGGTTGTCCCGAAGTGGAATATCCAGCACGGATTTCAGAATTTATCCTGTCGGAGCGCCGGTATTGTCGGCGCATACTAACGACATCGCCAGTAGGCAACTGTCCCGTATCTCACCTCAAGGCACCAGCGCCCCTACTCGAAGTAGCAACCCTGGAAGTAGTGGGCATAGCACAAAGTCAGGTGAAATGAAGACCGCATCCCGATTGAATCGGAAGGTCCAACTCGAGTCTTACCGCGGACTGCTGGAAGCGGCTCCCGATGCCATGGTGGTGGTGAACGTGGGCGGGGATATCGTTCTGCTAAATGTTCAGGCGGAAAAGCAGTTCGGGTACAGGCGCGACGAACTGGTGGGGCAGAAGGTGAAGAACATCATCCCCGAAGGCTTCGCGGAACGGATCATTGCCGACGGCACTCGGAGCGCGGCGGAGGCGTTGGCGCAGCAGATCGGCACCGGAATTGAGCTGATTGGGCGGCGCAAAGATAGAAGCGAGTTCCCCATCGAGATCATGCTGAGCCCGCTGGAAAGCGCCGAAGGCATTCTGGTGACGGCGGCGATCCGCGACATCAGTGTGCGCAAGGTTGCGGAAACGCATCTGGCGCAGATGGAGGGCCGGTATCGCGGCCTCTTGGAAGCGGCTCCCGACGCCATGGTGGTGGTGAACGTGGCGGGAGAAATCGTCCTGCTGAATGTTCAGGCGGAAAAACAGTTCGGGTACAGGCGCGACGAACTGGTGGGACAGAAGGTGAAGAACATCATCCCCGAAGGCTTCGCGGAGCGGATCATCGCCGACGGTACCCGGAGCGCGGCGGAGGCGCTGGCGCAGCAGATCGGCACTGGAATTGAGCTCATCGGGCGGCGCAAGGATGGCAGCCAGTTTCCCATCGAGATCATGCTGAGCCCGCTGGAAAGTCCGGAAGGCATCTTGGTGACGGCGGCGATCCGCGACATCAGCGTGCGCAAGGGTGCGGAAACCCATCTGGCCCAGATGGAAGGCAGGTACCGGGGACTGCTCGAAGCTGCCCCGGATGCCATGGTGGTGGTGAACGTTGCGGGAGAGATCGTTCTGCTGAATGTTCAGGCAGAGAAGAAGTTTGGCTACCGCCGCGACGAGCTGGTGGGGCAGAAGGTGAAGAACATCATCCCCGAAGGCTTCGCGGAACGGATCATCGCCGACGGCACGCGCAGCGCGGCGGAGGCTTTGGCGCAGCAGATTGGTACCGGAATTGAACTCATCGGGCGGCGCAAGGATGGCAGCCAGTTTCCCATCGAAATCATGCTGAGCCCGCTGGA
>Ga0182015_10004962_pt1 | contig 14066 bp, 12 predicted proteins | sample 712P3MmetaG_FD_120478 | JGI IMG/M metagenome (GOLD analysis project Ga0182015, IMG submission 120478) | Permafrost microbial communities from Stordalen Mire, Sweden - 712P3M metaG | ecosystem: Environmental > Terrestrial > Soil > Wetlands > Permafrost | place: Sweden: Stordalen | collected...
ATTGGTGGAAATCGAAGTCATCGCGCTGCGGTAGACTAAAGCATTTTCGCAATTACTGTTGTCGGGTAAGAGTAGCGAGGTGTGGTTTTCTTTGAGAGAAAACCACGTAAACGTTGGCGGCTTGCCGTATTTCCTGCCAGGCAGCACTGGCCGGGAACAATTATGTGCGACTTTCCTCAAAGAAAGTCGCATGCAGTTCGGTGGCTCCGCCAACATCCACAGGAAATACGGGTTCGGTCTAAACCAATTGCGAAAATGCTGCGCGCGTCATTCTTCCCCACAACGCATCGAACAGGCAGGAGTAGTGATCCATGGAAAAAGCGCAAGTAGAACAACGGGACAAGGTAGAGAAGACCGACGCTGAGTGGCGCGCTCAGTTAACTCCAGAGCAGTATTACGTCATGCGGCAAAAAGGGACGGAACCGGCATTTTCCGGCGCTCTTTATCGCAACCATGCGGATGGCGTCTATCGCTGCGGAGCCTGCAGTGCTCCCCTCTTCGGTTCCGACACCAAATTCGAATCGGGTACCGGATGGCCCAGCTTTACCGTTCCGGCGAACGCCGCCGCTGTCAGCCTTCATGAAGACAAAAGCTACGGGATGACGCGCACGGAAGTCGATTGCGCGCGCTGCGGCGCCCACCTGGGTCATGTATTCCCAGATGGTCCGGGGCCTGGCGGCCTTCGTTACTGCATCAACTCGTTATCACTTGGTTTTGACCCCAAATCTTCTGGGGCGAAGGAATAGTAAGACATAGTGCCGGCGCCGGGCCTCAGCCCGGCATTGGCCTATGCCTTTACGACCTTACCTGCCTTGATGCAGCGGGTGCATACGCGTATACGCTTGTGACCACCCTCTACCTGGGCTTTGACCGGACGAAGATTGACATTCCAGCGGCGCTTGGAAACGTTGTGCGCATGCGAGATCTTGTTACCGAACTGCGGACCTTTGCCGCAGAGTTTGCAAACCTGAGCCATAACAAACTCCAGATACTTAAGCTTTTCGCAGAAACAGGCGGCAGTCTTACTCTGTGTGCGCGCTATCGAAGAGGGTGATAGCTGCTGGACCACAAGACAGGGACACGCACCAAACCGGCGAGCTTCTAGTATAGCTGCATGGGCAGCCCGCGACAACTTGTAACCCCTCCGCCCGTATCCAGCGGACCCCTCCCCAGCAAACCTGGTGCGGAACTCCGGGCGCCCTGGTCCATTTTCTGGGTGGCCTTTGCCGTGCGCGTGCTCTACCTCACCCTGGCGCATACCTACCGCATCCGGGCCTATGACGACCACATGCTCTTTGGCGAGGAAATGGGTCGAATTGCCCGCGCGCTGGCCACCGGTTTCGGCTTCTCTGACCCGTTTCGCGGACACACCGGCCCCACCGCCTGGGTGGGACCGCTCTTTCCCTTGCTACTGGCCGGCGTCTTCAAACTCTTCGGTGTTTTTACCCCGCAGTCTGCGTGGGTGATCCTGGCCACAAACAGCCTCTTTTCCGCCTTGACGGCGCGCACTACCTGGGAGATCGCTGCCCGTTGCTTCAACCGGAACATAGCCCGTTGGTCGGCCTGGAACTGGGCGCTCCATCCGGCAGCGCTGCAATACGCAGTCCGCTGGGTGTGGGACACCTCGCTCACTACGTTCCTGTTCTCCTGGGTGCTGGTCGTGACCCTGCGCATGCGCGCCTCGAGGGACCTACGGACGCCTGCAGAGCCCTCGGGTGCGACCCTGGGACGTTGGGCGCTGTTTGGCCTGCTTTGGGGCGCGACCGGGCTAAGCAATCCGGCTCTCTTGATCTTTCTTCCTGTTTGCGGGCTCTGGATCCTGGCCGGAACACCAAACCCAGGCCGTCAGACTGGGGGAATTCTGCTCGCCGCCGTCCTCTTTACCGCATGCCTGGGGCCCTGGACCTGGAGAAACTGGAAGGTCTTTCATCAATTCGTCCCCACCCGCGGAAACTTCGGCGCCGAGCTCTACCTGGGGAATGGTCCGGGAGCGACCGGATTTTTGATGGAGTACGACCACCCCATTCAGGCACCCGATCAACTGCGCCTCTATTCCCACATGGGCGAGATCGCTTATTCCAGAATGCGCGGGCAGCAGGCCTGGACGGCGATACACGCGGATCCAGGTCTGTTCGCCGGCAATACCCTGAAGCGAGTGTTCTTCTTTTGGGCCGGTGTTCCCCATCCTGTCAGCGCCGCCCCTTGGGTTGAGTACAGCCGTAGCTTGAATTTTGTATTCGCCAGCGTCTGCGGAGTGCTTGGGCTCGCTCTCGCTCTGTGGCGCAAGGTTCCAGCCGCTGGCCTGTTTGCATGGGCCTTTCTGCTCTTACCACTGGTGTACTACGGGGTCGCGGCTCACGCCCGCTTTCGTCACCCGCTCGAGCCCTTGATGGTGATCCTGGGGGTTTACCTCTTCCAATCTGCCGAGCCGCGTCGTACCGTCCGGCGAACCGCAGTGGCCATTGACCAAAATCGACGGGGATCGTAAGATTAGAAGGCTTGGGACCTAAGCAGCGCGACTTTGTTTTCTTTCGCTGCAGTCGTTTGGTGCGGTCTGCTCACCCGCTTCTCGGGGTTTGAGCACATTCAGCAATCCAGTCTTTGCCCAGCTATTTCTTGGACGCCGTATGTTCGTGGCGTTTGGAGGTTTTATGTACGCGGTCATCCGCACAGGTGGTAAGCAGTACCGCGTCGCCCCCGGCGAAGTGGTCAAGATTGAAAAGGCCGTCGCCGACAGCAACAACACGATTGAGTTCAACGACGTGCTGGCCTTCTCCGATGGCGTCTCGCCCATTGTTAAGCCGACCGAGGCGAAAGTATTGGGCACCGTAGTCAGCGACGGGCGGGGCGACAAGGTCCTGGTCTTTCATTTCAAGCGCAAGAAGCAATACAAGAAGCTGCAGGGACATCGCCAGGCCTATACCGAGATCCGGATCAACAGCATTGAGGTCAACGGATTTAGCTATGGCAGCGAAAAGGGCGAAGCCGCCCGCTAAAAAATCTCTCTTGGTAAGGACAGGCAATGGCACATAAAAAAGGATTAGGCAGTTCCAAGAACGGACGCGACTCAAACGCGCAGCGATTGGGCGTGAAGATTTTCGCTGGCCAGGTAGTCACCGGTGGCTCCATTATCGTCCGCCAGCGCGGCACCAAACACAAGCCTGGCCTCAACGTTGGCCGGGGCAAAGATGACACCCTCTACGCCGAGATTGCCGGCAAGGTGAATTTCGTGGATCGTGGCAGGAGTGGACGTTTCGTCTCCGTGGAGCCAGTAGAAACTCCTAGCTAGCACGGCAAAATTTGAAGGAAGAGGAAAAGGCCATAACGGATAAACCGTTATGGCCTTTCCTCTTTTCTGGAAGCAGCTTAGCTGGCTACATGAAGCGAGTTCTTAATCAGCATACGATCGACGACTTTCTCGACGTCCTGAAGAAAGAAGTTGCTTGCCGGGACAGGTAGCGGGACCGGGACGCGGTTTCCAGGCTGACCAAGCTCCGTCGCAACTTCGTTCCAACGTGCCAGGGGCGACGAGGGGTCCAAAGCAGCAACCCGGCGAGCCGGCTCCTGCTGCAGGAAGTAGGCAGACCATACGCCGAGCGTCAAAAGGCTGGCGCTGGTGGTTACGACGCTGATGGTCGAGCTCACGATGTTGTGGCCAAAGTGCATAAAGGCAGCAGAAACCACGAGATCACTCGCTGCCATAATGCCAAAGCCAAAACTGATCCCGAACACCCGGCTGCGATAGGAAAGACCGAGCTTGCCTGCCGCAATCAGTAGGAACAGCAACAGGCAAAGGATGAAGATGCTTTCGCAGCGCATCGCCTGGGCGACAATGGCGAGCAGGAACTTGTCTCCCTTACCACCGGGAACGAGCAGAGCCGCGGAGGCTGCCACAAACGAAATACATGCAACCCAACGAAACGATATGGTGCCCAGCCACTTCAAGCCGGGAAACGGATCCATGGAAGACTGGAACATCTCCTGAATGACCAGGAAGACAACGACCGCGCCCGCGATATAGCTCAGCCAGTAGGTATAGAAGTACCAGGCGTAAGCAGCTTTGGCGCCAATGGGGACAAACCGGCGGATCTGTAGGAGGAAGTGCAGGACCGCGGACGAGCCAAGGCGAAGAGAAACATAGGCGAAAAGCGCTGGAAACCGACGCTGTTCGCGAGACCTGAGCAGAGCCACCATGGCTACAACCATGAGGAGGGGCTCTGCTGCATACAAGATGGTGAGGGCTACGCTCGTCATCACAACACCCCTTCCGAGTCTTGAGAATAGCTCGAATCGGGGTGCTGCTCAACCGTAGAAATTCTTGTAGCCTAGCACTTTTGTGCTAGATGTGCATAGTTTGAGTACTGGCGGTGGACTCGTCAGTACCCCTTACCTGGCGTTTAACGGGCAACCTGTACTGGGCGGGCAATTCGGTACCGGCATGGCGTGTGAAATCACCAGGCTGTGGCTGCCGCTCGCGGGCGCTGTAGGCTTTGTAGTTAACGCACTGGCCACGAAGCCTGCGAACACGATGGAGAAGATGGATGCATGCACGGTGAGTTTCATAAACTTGGTTACCTCCGGGTACTTTATTTCTGAGTTATTTAGAAGACTGCTACAGGTCGGAGTATAGTGCCATCACTCCGCAGACCATGCAAGTAAAGGGGATATTAGAGGGTATCCACTCTCCCTGTGACCTTAGTACCCCTTTCAACAGTTCAAGAGTACCCCATTTTTGGGTTACCTTTGAATTCTTCGAAAGATGTAATCCGATCACCTAGGTACCGCTACCTTTGGGGTTCACCCCGCCGTGGAATTCTGTCCAATCGAGACCATTGTGTGCCTGTTTTTTGCACGCCTGAGGCCCGTTTATGGACCGGCGAGATGGCCTCGAAACGTGATAAACTTTAACTATTCAAAGTGTAGTCAACCCCTGCACTTTCAAGATGTTATTTCCTTCGGCCACGTCGCGCCGAGAGCCGCTAAATCAAGCTTTGCCGTTCGGAGTTGCATGTCCACCAAAGAGATATCAGTTTCCGCCGCCCTTCCCCCAGCAGCACTTCGTGACGCTTCAGCGGAACGTACCTACACCGGGGACAACATCAAGGTGCTCGAGGGACTGGAGGCCGTAAGGCTTCGTCCAGCAATGTATATCGGGTCCACCGGCGAGCAGGGTCTGCACCACCTCGTGTATGAGGTGGTCGATAACTCTGTCGACGAGGCGCTCGCTGGCTACGCCACGCGCGTAGAGGTAACCATCCACATCGACAACTCGATCACCGTGACCGACGATGGCCGGGGGATCCCGGTGGACGATATGGACGTTCCGGGCGGCGAGCGGATGCCGGCCTTGCAAGTCGTTTTGACGAAACTGCATGCCGGAGGCAAATTTGATGCCTCCACTTACAAGGTCTCAGGGGGGCTCCACGGGGTTGGCGTCTCTTGCGTCAACGCGCTCAGTGAAGAACTCGACGTCGAGGTCTGGAAAGACCTTCACACCTATGAACAGACCTATGCTAAGGGAGCTCCGGTTACCAAGTTGAAGCAGACCGGCACCACAAAAAAACGGGGTACGAAGATTCGTTTCCTCCCCGATCGCTCTATTTTCACCGTTACCGAATACAATTTCGACACCCTGGCGCAGAGACTGCGCCAACTTGCTTTCCTCAACAAGGGTCTGGAGATCATCCTGATCGACGAGCGGACCACCGATCCCAAGACCGGGGAGGCGAAGCGTTCCGACTTCAAGTATGCGGGTGGCATTGCTGAGTTCATCAAGCACCTGAACCGTGGCAAGCAGGTGCTGCACGACAAACCCATCGTCATGGAATCCTCCCGCGATGGAATCGAGCTGGATATTGCGCTGCAGTACAACGACAGTTATTCCGAAGCGGTGTTTAGTTTTGCCAACAATATCAACACTGTAGACGGAGGCACCCACCTCTCCGGCTTTCGCACCGCCCTCACCCGCACCATCAACACAGCGGGGCAGCAGATGGGGCTGTTCAAAGACGTGAAAGAAAATCTTTCCGGTGACGATGTGCGTGAAGGGTTGGTCGCCGTCGTAAGCGTGAAACTGCCGCAACCGCAATTCGAAGGACAAACCAAGGGTAAGCTCAACTCTGATATCGCCGGGTCGGTGCAGGCATTCGTCAATGAGCGCCTGGGTATGTTCTTTGAGCAGAATCCTCCGATCGCCAAGCGGATCATCAACAAGGCCATCGAAGCAGCTCGCGCCAGAGAAGCGGCGAGGAAAGCACGCGACCTCACCCGCCGCAAAGGCGCGCTGGATGGCGGCGGCTTGCCCGGCAAGCTGGCAGACTGCAGCGAGCGCAACCCCGACCGCTGCGAGCTTTACCTGGTTGAGGGAGAATCCGCAGGTGGAACCGCCAAACAGGGTCGAGACCGGAAATTCCAGGCCGTGCTCCCGCTCAAAGGCAAAATCCTGAATGTCGAGAAGGCCCGCTACGACAAGATGTTGGGCCATGAAGAAATTCGGGCGATGATTACCGCCTTGGGCTGCGGCATCGGCAAAGACGACTTCGATGCCTCCAAGCTCCGCTACGGCAAGATCATCCTCATGACCGATGCGGACGTCGACGGCTCCCACATCCGTACTCTGCTTTTGACCTTCTTCTTCCGTCACATGGTCGAATTGATTCGACGCGGCAATGTCTATATCGCCCAACCTCCGCTCTATCGCATCAAGAAGGGCAAATTCGAGCAGTACATCAAGGACGACCGCGAGTTCGTCAAGGTGATGATCAAGCGCGCTGCCGACGGGATGGGATTGCGTTACGGCGTGGAGGGCAAGAAGCTCGAGGGTGGCGCCCTGACCAGGTTTATGGGCCAGCTCAACGACTACCTAAGCGTCTTCGAAAAAGCCAACAAGCACATGCGCAATACAGCGGTCACGGAACTGTTACCCAGGTTCGAGCTGATGAAGCGTACTGACTTTGAGGGCGAAGGAAAGGTACCGCCTAAACTGCAGAAACTCCACGCCGAGCTGGTGAAAATGACCAAGGCCTGCGAGTTCAAGGCGGTCGCATCACCGCAATACGAAGAAGAACACCGCACCTGGTCGGTGAGCTTCACCGATAGCCAGGGGGCGGTCCGCAGGGTGGATTGGACCCTCGCCTCTTCTCCAGAGTATCGGCAGATGATGGCCAAATACGGGCTGATTCGCGATGAACTGGTGGGCCCATACGTCATTGAGTACGGCAAAAGCGCTGAAACCGAAGAGGTGGAGACCGAAGCGGCGCCTGCAGAGGCCGGGGCCAAACCTAAGAAGGTGAAAAAGGCGATCCCCGATCCGGTGACTAAGCAATCGGCCCGCGAAGTCTTCGAGCACGTGATCGAACAGGGCCGGCGCGAATACGACGTGCAACGTTACAAGGGCTTGGGCGAAATGACTTCGACCCAGCTCTGGGAAACCACCATGGATCCCGACCGCCGCACTCTGCTCTCGGTGAAACTGGACGATTTAGTAGTGACCGAACAGATCTTCAGCACGCTCATGGGCGAAGATGTAGCCGAGCGCCGCAAATTCATCGAAGACAATGCTTTAGATGTGAAGAACCTGGACATCTAGAAGGCCTCCAGTAAGCTACTATCCGGGCATGGCCTTGCTCCAGGTAAGCGAACTCACAAAAAATTACAGTAGGCGCTCCGGCTGGTTAGGGACCCGCGAAGAGAAGTGTGTCGTTGACCAGGTATCGTTCTCCATCGGCCGGGGAGAGACCCTGGGATTGGTAGGGGAATCTGGCTCCGGTAAAAGCACCGTGGCACGGATGATCCTTGGCCTGATCCCTCCCTCCTCCGGGTCGGTCCACTTCGATGGCCGGCCTGTCGACGGTACCAGCACCGAGCTGCGCCTGATGCGCCGCAGGATGCAGCCCGTATTTCAGGACCCCTTCGCGGCGCTCAACCCACGCATGACCGTCGCCCAAATCATCGCCGCACCCTTCCGCATCCACCACCGGAACAGACCGGCGGACGCGCCTCGCGAAAATGCGGGGGAGCTCTTGGCACAGGTGGGCCTGGACGAGTCGGCCCTGCGTCGGTATCCCCATGAGTTCTCTGGGGGACAGCGCCAACGCATCAATATCGCGCGAGCGCTCGCCCTTCGGCCCGAGCTGCTTCTGTTGGACGAGCCTGTCTCCGCGCTGGACGTGAGCGTGGGAGCCCAGATCATGAACTTGCTCCGCCACCTACAACAAACATTCCACTTGACTTACCTCTTCATCTCCCACTCCATGCCCCTGGTCCGCTACCTCTCGACCAACATCGTGGTGATGCGGGCCGGCAAGGTTGTGGAGGCGGGAACCTGGGAACAGATCTGCCGCTACCCCGTCGCGGACTACACTCGGACACTTTTGGAAGCAACGCCAGAGTTACCTGAGCTAAATATGATGTAGGTACGCTCATATTTTATGACTCTTTTATGCTATGATTTTTATCAAAAGGGATGGCTGGCTCGAACACCGAACCAGCCGCGTGATCTCGTTTTACTTTTCTGTTCACCTCGGCCCATTCACCGGCGCGAACGGACGCTTCAAACGCCAAAATCCGATCAAGCATAGAAGACCGGGCATATCGACATCCGCCCGATGCCGCCCTTGCTTTCGCATGGTGAGCAAGTTCAGGATGGTCTGGTCAGTCAGGAAAACAGAAATATGGCAATGCGCTGGGACAAATTCACACTGAAATCACAGGAAGCTATCCAGAAAGCCAGCTCGCTGGCGAATGAGAATGGCCAACCTGAAGTGGTGCCGATGCACTTGCTGACGGCACTGCTGGAAGACAAAGAAGGCATCATCGGTCCGCTGCTGCAGAAGGTTGGCATTCCAATCGAGCAGTTGTTGGCGAGTGCTCACAAGGCCATCGACGCGCTGCCTAAGGTGACAGGTGCGGCCTCAGAACCCGGCCTTTCCTCTGCAATGCAGCAGGTGTTGCAAGATGCTTCGAAAGAAGCGCAGGACTTTAAAGACGAATACGTATCGACCGAGCATTTGCTGCTGGCGCTGGGGCAGGTTAAAAAAGACCCGGCGCAGATGCTGCTGGCGTCCCTTGGCGCCACCCGCGAAGCGATCCTGCAGGGGCTAACCTCTGTGCGCGGCAACCAACGAGTCACCGATCAAAGCCCTGAGGGCAAATACCAGGCCCTGGACCGCTATGCCAAGGACCTCACCGAATTGGCGCGGCGAGGGAAATTGGACCCCGTCATCGGCCGCGATGAAGAAATTCGCCGCGTGATCCAGGTGCTCTCGCGCCGAACCAAGAACAATCCGGTGTTGATCGGCGAACCCGGCGTGGGCAAGACGGCAATTGTTGAGGGCCTGGCGCGACGAATCGTGTCCGGCGATGTGCCCGAGTTGCTGCGCAGTAAACGCGTAATCTCGCTCGATCTGGGCTCCATGCTGGCAGGAGCGAAGTACCGTGGCGAATTTGAAGACCGCCTCAAGGCGGTGCTCAAAGATATCGAGGAGGCCAACGGTCAGATCATCCTGTTCATCGACGAACTGCATACGCTGGTTGGCGCGGGCGCAGCGGAAGGCGCTATGGACGCTTCAAATATGTTGAAGCCACCGCTGGCGCGCGGCGAGCTGCGAGCCATCGGCGCAACCACACTGAATGAATACCGCAAATACATCGAAAAAGATGCGGCGCTGGAGCGGCGTTTCCAAATTGTCTTTGTGGGCGAACCCAATGTGGAAGATACGATTGCGATCCTGCGCGGTCTCAAAGAGCGCTACGAGGCCCACCACAACGTCCGTATCAAAGACTCCGCAATCGTGGCTGCATCCACTCTGTCGCATCGCTACATCTCTGATCGCTTTCTGCCTGATAAAGCCATCGATCTGGTCGACGAGGCTGCGGCTTCGCTGGCCATCCAAATCGGCTCGGTGCCGGTGGAGATCGACCAGCTGGAACGGCAGATGATCTCGCTCGAAATCGAGCGCACAGCGTTGAAACGGGAGACCGACAAGAATTCGAAGGAGCGGCTGGAGCAGGTAGTGCGGGAACTTGCTGCGCTCAAGGAGAAGGCCACCGGTCTGCGCGCTCGCTGGCAAACGGAGCGCGAAGCGATTACCCGGCTGACCGACGTGAAGAAGAAGATTGAAGCGCTGCGCTTTGAGATGGAAGAACAAACCCGGAGTGGCAATCTGGAGCGCTCCGCCGCTATCCAGTATGGAGAGCTACCGCAGCTCGAAGCCGAACTGAAACTTCTCAACGCCAAGCAGGACGGAGCTGTCTCAGGCAACGGACGCCTCCTGAAAGAAGAGGTTGACGAGGAAGACATTGCCAAGATCGTGAGCAAGTGGACCGGCATTCCGGTGGACAAAATGCTGGAAGGAGAAGTGCGCAAGCTGGTCGAGATGGAAGGGCGCCTGCGCGACCGGGTGGTTGGGCAGGATGAGGCGCTGGAAACAGTGGCGAATGCCATCCGCCGCTCACGTGCCGGGCTGAGCGACCCCAAGCGCCCAATCGGTTCCTTTCTCTTCCTGGGACCGACTGGTGTGGGCAAGACCGAGACGGCGCGAGCCCTGGCGGAGTTCCTCTTTGATGACGAGCACGCCTTGGTGCGTATCGACATGTCGGAGTACATGGAAAAGCACGCGGTCGCCCGGTTAATCGGGGCGCCCCCCGGTTACGTGGGGTACGACGAAGGCGGACAACTGACTGAGGCGGTGCGCAGAAGGCCGTATTCCGTGATTCTTTTCGATGAGATCGAGAAGGCTCACCCCGACGTTTTCAACATCCTCTTGCAGGTGCTCGACGACGGGCGGCTGACGGACACCAAGGGTCGCACGGTGGACTTCAAGAATACCGTGCTGATCATGACCTCAAACCTGGGAGCCCATTTGCTGCAGTCGGAGAACCTGGAGAGCGAGTCGGCGTTCGATGCGGCCCGGGATCAGGTCATGCAACTGCTGCGGCAAAGCTTCCGTCCCGAGTTTCTCAACCGTGTGGACGATGTGGTGGTTTTTCGTCCTCTGGGAGAATCCCAACTGGAGCACATTGTCGATCTACGGTTGGCCGATCTGCGCAAGCTCCTGGAGCCGCGCAAGATCACTCTCGAGTTAACCTCGGGTGCGCGCCACCAGCTCCTGTTCACCGGGTACGATCGGCAATACGGAGCTCGTCCGTTGAAAAGGGCGATCCAGCGCCTGATTCAGGATCCGCTGGCCATCAAAATTCTGGATGGCGAAGTCCTGCATGGCGATCACATCCGTATCGACGCCGACCCGCTGAAGAACCGGCTACTCTTCGAGGTAGCGGGGCGGACCGTAGAAGCCTGATCGTCGGGATTGAGGGGTTGGAAACCGCAGGTTTCTTTTCTTCCAGAATTTCGATAACTCTAGACCCACTCGCCTTTGCGCATCAGCGGTTCCACACTACCAGCAGCCGTGACGCCGTCGAGATCCATCTCGCTCGATCCGATCATCCAGTCCACGTGGATCAGGCTTTCGTTCGCGCCTCTTGTGGCAAGCTCTTCGGGTGTGAGCTGATCTCCGTTTTTCACGCAGGTGCTATAGGCCTGTCCCAGGGCAATGTGGCTGGCCGCGTTCTCATCGAACAGCGTGTTGAGAAAGAGCAGCCCGCTCTTGGCAATCGGCGAGGAGTGCGGCACCAACGCCACCTCACCTAGGCGCCGGGCACCGTCGTCGGTATCGATCATGCGCTGTAGCACCTCCTGCCCTCGGGATGCCTTGGCCTCAACCACACGGCCACCCTCAAAGCGCACCGCGATTTTCTCAATCAGTGTGCCCTGGTGGGAGAGCGGTTTGGTGCTGGTCACCGTACCCTCGACGCGATCTTTGTGCGGGGTCGTAAATACCTCTTCGGTTGGCATGTTGGGAATGCAATACGCCCCGGTGCCGGCCTTGGTTCCGCCTCCCATCCAAAGATGATCGTCCGCCAGTCCCACGCGCAGGTCGGTCCCCGGTCCACGAAAATGGAGTGCGGCATAGCGTTTTTCGTTGAGCAGATCGGCGCGGTGATGTAACCCGGCGTCATGTTGTTTCCAGCGCGCGATGGGATCCTCCGCATCGACCCGCGACGCGGCGAAGATCGCGTCCCACAATTTCGCCATCGCCTGATCGGGCGCCAGGTCGGGAAATACTGCCGCGGCCCACGCCGGCGTGGCGCAGGCGACGATGGTCCAATTAATATCATGCCGGGTAATCAGTTCAATTGCGGGACGATAGGCCTTTGAAACTGCGCGGTTGGCGCGCCCGACCTTCTCCGGATCTTCCTTCGATAGCAACGACGGATCGCCACCGGCAATGGCGAGCCGCGCAGCGCCGCTGCGAAACGCCGCAGCCATCCCCTCGTAAAGCCATCCCGCGGCCTTGTCGAAGCCGGCGTCTTCTCCATTGCGATACCGCAAGAGCGTCGACTGCTCATCGGTAAACAGCGTGGTCACCAGAGACGCCCCGGCCTTGTAAGCCTGTTGCGTAATCAGACGAGCCAACGGCAACGCATCCAGCGACGCCGTCATGACGAGTTCCTGGCCACGCACGAGCCCTAGCCCCGCGTTCACCGCAACCTGGGCCAGGCGATCGAGTTTTTGTTCAAAGGTCAAAGATAATTTCGGAAGCTCCGTGATCGTCGCCATAATTCCCTCGTACCACTATTATCAACCAACCGCCGTCGCGTTTTCCTTTAGCTCTTCTGCGCGCAAACTACCCGCGGAATTCCCTGCAGGTCATTCTCGAAGCTGACCATATGCCATCCGCTTAGTAGCCTTTGAATGGCCGCCTGCTGTCCAAACCCAATCTCGAGGATGAGCCAACCACCGCGCTTGAGCGCCTGGCAGGCTTGCGGAATCAGACGCTCATAGATTTCGAGTCCAGTAGGTCCGGCATAGAGCGCGGCGCGCGGCTCGTATTGAAACACTTGCGGCTCCAACGCATCTCCGTCCGCAATGTACGGAGGATTCGAAACAACAAGGTCGAAGTCCACGGCATCGATCGCCGCCAGCAGATCCGATTGCAGCAACGTCAAACGGTCGAGAACCCCATGCCGCTCCGCATTGCGGCGCGCCACTTTTAGCGCCGCGGGGGAAAGATCCACGGCCGTTACGTCGGACTGCGGAAGAGCATGCGCAAGTGCAACAGCGATCGCACCCGAGCCCGTACCCACGTCCACAATGCGCACGGTGGCCTCGCGGCCAAAACGCTCCAGCGCCGCCTCCACTACATGTTCCGTTTCAGGTCGCGGAATGAGCACATCTGGCGAGACCTCAAACAGAAGTCCAAAAAACTCCTGGGCGCCGGTGATGTATTGCATCGGCTCACAGGCCACGCGTCTCCTGACCAGGCTCTCAAACTGTGTCGATTGCTCCACGGAAAGGAGGCGCTCTGGATGAGTGAGGAGCGCGGCTTTATCCCAGCCTGACACGTGGGTCAGCAGCACCTCGGCATCGCGTCCGGGATTGCGCGAAGTAGCGGCCAGGCGCGCACGCGCTGCTTGCAAAGCCTCGCCGGCGCTAGAGTAGTTTCGCAATGGGTGTAGACCGAACCCGTTTACGCCACAGTGGCTGTTTCAGCCTTGAGGCGCTCGGCCTGGTAGTGCGCGATCAGTGCGTCGATGGTCGGCTGCAGTCTACCTTCCATAACTTCCGCGAGCTGGTGGTTGGTCAGGCCTATGCGGTGGTCGGTGAGACGGTTTTGGGGGAAATTATAGGTGCGGATCTTCTCGCTGCGATCGCCGCTTCCCACTTGCTGCTTGCGCTCTTTGGCCAACGCTTCCTGCTGCCGGTCCATTTCGACTTCGTAGAGGCGCGCGCGCAGTACCCGCATGGCCTTTTCGCGGTTCTTGATCTGCGATTTTTCATCCTGGCAACTCACCACCGTACTGGTGGGAAGATGCGTGATGCGCACAGCAGAATACGTAGTGTTGACCGATTGACCGCCGGGTCCCGAAGAGCAAAACGTATCGATGCGAATGTCCTTAGCCTCGATCTTCACGTCCACCTCTTCGGCTTCGGGCAAAACAGCAACGGTAATGGCGGAGGTGTGAACGCGGCCCTGAGTCTTGGTGGCGGGCACGCGTTGCACCCG
>Ga0182015_10004963_pt1 | contig 14064 bp, 8 predicted proteins | sample 712P3MmetaG_FD_120478 | JGI IMG/M metagenome (GOLD analysis project Ga0182015, IMG submission 120478) | Permafrost microbial communities from Stordalen Mire, Sweden - 712P3M metaG | ecosystem: Environmental > Terrestrial > Soil > Wetlands > Permafrost | place: Sweden: Stordalen | collected...
AACGTCGTCATCTTCGAGATCGGCATCAGCTACTACGGCCGCTCCTACGCCGAGGGGAAGAAGATCGGCTGGAAGGACGGCTTCCGGGCGCTCTGGGCGATCCTGAAGTACAACCTGCGCTGACCCCTAGCGCGCGCCCCGCGCCTTCAGCTCCGCCAGGTCCTCGCGGGCGAGCGCGTATCCCGGCCGGATCCGGAGCGCCTCCTCGTACTCCGCGATCGCCCCCGCATCGTCGCCCGAGTCCGCCAGGACTCCTCCCAGGTTGACGTGGGCCTCGGCGTAGCCCGGGTCGAGGCGGATGGCCTCGCGGTACTGGGCGGCCGCCTTCTCGCGCCCGCCCATCCGGGCGACCGCCATCCCCAGGTTGAAGTGGATCTGCGCCGAGTCGGGCTTCAGGGCGAGCGCGATCCCGTACTGGATCGCCGCGTCCGCGACGCGGTCCTTCCGGTAGAGCGCGCTCCCCAGGTTGTTGCGGGCCTCGGGGTCGGCGGGGTCGATCGCGAGGGCCTTGCCGTACTCGCCTATCGCCTCGTCCGTGCGGCCGGCCCGGTCGAGCGCGAGGGCCATGTCGTAGTGGAGGGGCGCCGAGTCGGGGTTCGGCTGCGCGATCGACCTGTACTCGGCGAGGGCCTCGTCGATGCGGCCCATGTGGTAGAGCGCGAGCCCGAGGTTCCGCCTCGCCTGGAAGTCGCCGGGGTCGATGGCGAGCGTCGCCTCGAACTGCTTCGCCGCCTCCTCGTTCCTCTCCTGGAGGGCGAGCGAGCTGCCGAGGGCCAGGTGCGCGCGCGGGTTCGACGGGCGCCGTGACACCGTGTCCGCCCAGATGGACACGTCGCTACGGTAGTCGCTGTTGCGCCCGTGGGTCACGATCCCGAGTGCGAGCGCCGCCGCGAGGAATAGGGGCAGGCTGCGTTTGCCGAGGACCGACCAGACCGCGGCCACGGCCACCGCGGCGACCGCGGCCAAGGGAAGGTACATCCGGCTCTCCGCCATCGGCTCGAAGGCGACCGGGATGATGCTGGAACTCGGCGACAGGATCGCGAAGAACCAGACCGCCGCGAACCCGATCGCGGTGCGGCGCAGGAAGGCGGCGAACCCGGCCCCCGCGATTATGAGCAGGGCGAGCGCCCAGGGGATCGTCTGGTGGACGCTCGTGACGACATCCGTCCCGTAGTCGAACACGAGCGGGTGCGGCCAGAGGGCGAGGAAGATGTAGTGGACGACGACCCAGCACTCCGTGAGTCCGTAGGTCCACCAGGTGTACCCGAGCGCGAAGCCGACGCCGAAGTCGCTCATGCCGGCGCTGAGTCCGAGGAGCGGGAACCATGTGCAGGCGAGGCCGAGATAGAGCCTCCACCTAAGCCGGAGCGCGTTCATGAAGGTGCCCGCCGCGAAGGTGCGGTCGTGGACGAGGACCATGAACGGGGCCGTCACCATCACCTGCTTGACGCCCATCCCGAGAAGGCACGAGAGGAGCGCAAGGAGGTGCCACTCCCTCGCCTTCCGCGACCCGAGCCCGCGGATGAAGCAGTAGAGGGTGAGGAGGTAGAAGAGCCCCATCAGCGACTCGGCGCGCTGCGCCACGTAGGTGACCGCCTCCGTCTGGAGCGGGTGGACCGCCCAGAGGAGGGCGACCGCGAACGCCGGCATCGTCCGGTCGCCCTCGGCTGGAAACGCCGCAGGCAGGAAGGCGAGCGTCCTCCTGACGACGCCGAAGAGCGCCAGGGCGGCCAGCATGTGGATCCCCGTGTTCGCCGCATGGTAGCTCCAGGGACTGAGGCCGCTGACGGCATAGTTTACCGCCAGGGAGAGGCTAAGGACCGGGCGCCCGTACACGGCCGACCCGCGAGCCTGGGCGAAGATACCCGAGACCGGCCAGAGGTGCCGGATCGCCGGGTTCCACGTGATCCAGCTGTGGTCGTCGTAGATGAAGGGGCCCCCGTACGACCCCTGGTAGGCCGCCGCCGTGGCCAGCAGGATGGCGAGGATCGCCGCCCATCGCAGCGACCTGGCGGAGGCCTCCTTGTCCCGGCTCAGAGTCAGTTGCATGCGGGGCCCATCGGGGGCCGAGAGTAGCGGCGGGGCCAAATCCCCCGCGAGGAGATTATTGCCATGAAGGCGCTTGTGGAGTGCGCTGGTCCCCACCCCGCTGATGATCGCCCAGACCCTGGCCTGCCTCCTCCTGATCCTGGGCGTCGCGTTCGGGCTGTCCCGGCCCTTCGCGGGGCGCCTCGGACTCACGCCAGCCGAGGACCTGGTCGCGGGGGCCGCGCTTTCGCTGATCGGGGCCTGGGGGATCGCCTGGGCCGTGTTCACGACCGGCATTCCCCTGGGGGCCTACTGGCTGATCCCCATCGCCGCGGCCGCCGGCCTCGTTGCCGGCCGGCGCAGCGTCGCGAGGCTCGCCGCCGATCCCGGGGCCCGCGACCTCATGGCCGGCCAGCTGATCGTGACCTCCTGGTGCGTCCTCTTTCTCTCCTTCGTCAGGAACCACTCCGGCGGGGCCTGGCTCGGCGACTGGGTCGAGCATTGGCAGCGGGCCCACTACTTCCTGCGCGAGTGGCCGCGGGACCGGCTGTTCTTCGACATTTACCAGCTGCCGGCCCGTCCTCCCCTGGGCAACGTCCTGACGGCCGCGTTCCTGCGGATGACGACCGCCGACTACGCGCACTACCAGCTGATCATGGCGGCCCTCTGCAGCCTCGCCTACCTGCCGGTCGGACTCCTCGCCGGCCGCTTCGGCGGCCGGGGCGCCGCGCGGCTCGCGGTCGTCATCCTCCTCGTGAACCCCCTCTTCATGCAGAACGCGACCTATCCCTGGACGAAGCTCCAGGCGGTCTTCTTCATCCTCTCGGGGCTCTATTTCTTCCTCAGGGTGCGGGACACGGACGGCGGCTCGCGGACGGCCGGCATCCTCTGCGCCCTCTTCCTGGGAGGCGCCGTCGTGACCCACTACTCCGCCGGCCCGTATGTGGCCGTCCTCGCCGCCGCGTGGATCGCCCTCGGCCTCGGCACCCGCTGGGACCGGGGCTTCGCGCGGACGACGCTCCTCGCGGCAGGCGCCGGCGCCTGCGTGCTGGCCCCCTGGTTCCTCTGGTCGTTCGCGCAGTTCGGGGTCCACGGCACGTTCCTGTCCAACTCAAGCGTCTCCATGATGCAGAAGACGCCGGGCAATCCCCTCGTCACGATGGCGCTCAACCTCCGGGACAGCCTGGTCCCGCCTCAGGCCCGGGGGTTCCAGGGGACGCTCTTCAGGCAGTCGAGCCCGTGGGGGTCCCTGAGGGACCAGCTCTTCCTCGTCTACCAGCTCAATCCCCTCCTCGCCCTGGGATCGGTCGGCTGGCTCGCGGTCGTCGCCGAGGGGTGGCGCGCGGCGAGGGATGCGGCGCGGCGTGACCGGGTCTTCTGGGCGGCGTCCCTCGCGGGGTTCGTCGTCTTAAGCTACGCCGCGTACGGGGACCGGGACCACTACGGGACCGGCCACATCTGCCTCCAGTCGGTCGTCCTCCTCGGCCTCGCCTTCCTCGCGTCCCGGTGGGGCCGGCTCGGGAGGGGATGGCGGATCGCCCTCGCCCTCGGCTGGGCGGTGGACTTCTGCCTCGGGATCGCCCTCCAGTTCGCGGTCGAGGACTTCGCCCTCGACCGGTGGGTCACGCCCGCGCTCAGCATGGCCGAGGTCTCCCGGACCTACGGCGTCGTCTCGCAGGCGAACCTGAGTGAGAAAATCATCGCCCAGTTCGCATATTTTGCCGACATTCTCCCGACTCCTCCCGCGCTTGTGCTGGCGCTCCTGGGCGCAATCCTCTGCATGGCCCTGATGCGCGCCAGCCGGACGCCCGGCGGGGCCTAGAACATGACCGATTCCGTACCGACCGTCGCCATCGTGATCCCCGTGTTCAACGAGGAGTCGGTGCTGCCCGAGCTTTTCGCCCGCCTGGAGGCGCTCTTCCGCGACCACACCGACTGCGCCTGGCGCGCCATCTTCGTGAACGACGGGAGCCGGGACAGCTCGGCCGAGATGACCCGCGCCCAGAGCCTCAGGGACCCGCGCTTCGAGCTGGTCGAGCTCTCGCGCAACTTCGGCTTCCAGGGGGCGCTCGCCGCCGGGCTCGCCCATGCGAGGGACGCGGACGCGGCCGTGACCATGGACGCCGACCTCCAGGACCCGCCTGAGGTGATCCCCGATCTCGTCTCCGCCTGGCGCTCCGGCGCCGAGGTCGTCCGGGCCGTCAGGCTCTCCCGCCAGGAGAAGGGCGTCCGCAGGATGGGCTTCGACTTCTTCCATGCGGTCTTCGGGAGGCTGACGGACTTCCCGATCGAGCCCAACACCGGGACCTTCGGCCTCCTCGGCCGGCCCGCCCTCGAGGCCTTCTCGCAGCTCCCCGAGCGCCACCGGTTCTTCCCGGGACTCCGGGCGTGGATCGGGTTCGCCACGGCCGACGTCGCCTACGACCGCCAGGAGCGCGCCGCCGGCCAGCCGAAGCAGACCTTCCGGCGGCTCGTCCGGTACGCGGTGGACGGGTTCTTCAGCTTCTCCTACCTGCCCCTCAGGTTCCTGACCTACACCGGGATCATGGTGAGCGGCCTCGGCTTCGCCCTCGGGCTCTTCTTCATCGTGAAGCGCCTGATCGGGATCGAGACCGCGACGACCGGCTTCACGACCCTCGTGTCCGTCGTCACGTTCCTCGGCGGTATCCAGCTGATCGGGATCGGCGTCCTCGGCGAGTACCTCGGCCGCGTCTACGACGAGGTGAAGCAGCGGCCCATCTACCTGGTCAAGCCGCCGCGGCGCTGACTTGCGACCCATGGGGCAATTGCGGCTTCTAGCATGGACCGGCCTCGGGGTCGTCGCGGCGGCCGCGCTCCTCCACAACGCCCCCAGGCTGGCCCCGGGCATGTTCGACTGGGCGGAGCCCGGGAACGTCGCGGCCGCCCTGGCCCAGGGCCGGGGGTTCAGCGACCCCTTTGACGGCGGGACGGGCGCGACGGCCTGGGTGTCGCCCCTCCCGGCGTTCATCGAGGCGGGGGTCTTTGCGCTCCTGGGGGTCAAGACGGCGGCCTCCGCCGTGGCGATGCTCCTCCTGGCGGTCCTCGGGCTCGCCGGGGCGAACGCCCTCCTGGTCTCCGCCGTCTCGCCCCTCGGAGCCTGGGCGCGCGGCGCGGCGTCGGCGTCGTTCCTCGCCTACTGCGTCCTGCTCCCGAACGGCCCCCTGGTCGTCCTCAGCGAGGCGTGGCTCGACATCCTCCTCTCCGCGGCGCTCCTCTGGGCCGCCCTCGGGGTGCGGCGCTCCCCAGGGCCGCGGGCGTCCGCGGCCCTCGTTGCCGTCGCCCTCCTCGCCCCGCTGGAGAACGCGGGCCTCGCCGTCTCGGCGGGAATCGCCGTCCTCTGGGTCGCCTGGTCCTCGAGGGGCGAGCCCCGGGCGCTCGTCGTCCCCGCGGTCGCGGCGGCCGCGGCACTCCTCGCCGTGGCGGCCTGGACCGTGCGCAACGCGGAATCCCTCGGGCGCCTGATCCCGCTCAAGTCGAACTTCTGGTTCGAGCTCCACCTGGCGAACGTCGACTCGGCGGACGGCCTGCCGCGGATGGAGACCGTCCTTCGGAGGCTCCCCTACTTCGACGTCCGGGAATTCAGCTTCTACTCGGGCGTGGGCGAGGTGAACTATGTCGAGAGCTTCCGCCAGTCCTCGGTCGCGGCGATCCGCGCGGACCCCGCGCACTTCGCCGGCAACATCCTGCGCCGCCTGGGGGCGGCGATCGTGTTCTGCAAGCGGGAGGGCGGCGGGAGGGGGACCACCTTCCGGTTCGACCCCTCGGACGCCTCGCGGCTTGCCGCCTCCGGCGAATTGATCCCCATGGGGTCGATGAGCCTCTGGACCCGGATCGACGCCCCGCCCGCCGAGGAGCATGCGAAGCTCGAGGGCCTCGGCCTGCGCGACGGCGCCGCCGTCGCGGCCGACTGGGCGAGCAAGCGACTCGCCTATGACGACGAGTATCGGGGCCCCGGCGGCGTGGCCCTGGGCTTCGTGACGGCGGGGATCCCGTTCGCGGCCCTCCTCCTCTCGGCGCTCCTGCGCGGCGGCCGGCTGGCGGCCCCGGCCGCGTGGGCCGCGGCGATCGCCTTCGGGATGCTCCTTCCCTTTGTCCTCGTGAACCACAACGAGCGCCACCAGCTCCCGCTCGTCGGCATGCAGGCGGTCGCGATCGGCGCCTTCGCCCAGGCGCTCGCCGACCGCCGGGCCAGGGGGGCCGCGCCGTGAGGAGGACCGCCGTCATCCTCGCGGCCGCCCTCCTCGGCCTCTACTGGTGGATGGCCACCAGCGTCTCGGACAGCCAGTGCACGACGGGCGACGAGATCGCGCACCTGACGGCGGGCTACTCCTACTGGAAGACGGACGACTACCGCCTGCAGCCGGAGAACGGCAACCTGCCGCAGCGCTGGGCGGCCATACCCCTCCTCCACCGCAAGCTCGCCTTCCCCACGCTGGACCAGACCGCGTGGAGGATATCCGACGTCTGGGACCTGGGCTTCCAGTGGTTCTACGAGCGCGGGAACGACCTCGCCTCGATGTTGCGCGCGGGCCGCGGGATGATCTGCCTCCTCGGCGTGGCGACCGGCGCCCTCGTCTTCCTCTGGGCGAGGCGCCTCCACGGCGACAAGGGCGGGATCCTCGCGGTCGCCCTCTTCGCCTTCTGCCCGACGATGCTGGCGAACGGCGCCCTCATCACGAGCGACATGACGGCGACCCTCATGTTCATCGCCGCCATAACCGCGTTCTGGGCGATGGCCCACCGCCTGACGGCGTGGCGGCTCCTTGTCTTTGGGATGGCGCTCGGCCTCCTCTGCGTCGCCAAGTTCTCGGCGCCCCTGATCGCCCCGATGTGCGCGATCCTCTTCGCCGTCCGGGTCGCGGGGAAGGACACGCTCGAGGCGGGATGGCCCTTCCCCCGCGGGGTCACGGGGCGCATGAGGGTGGCGCTGTCCCTGGTCGCGGCGACCCTGGCCGCGTGCGCCCTTGCCGTCGGCGTCATCTGGGCCTCGTACGGGTTCAAGTACCCGATGTTCCGCCATTTCGAGCCGAACCGGGTCCGCTCGCTGGTCGGGTGGGACGTCCTCGAGGACCAGGGGGGCCCGTTCGTCACGATCTTCCGGTTCGCGCGCGCCCACGAGCTCCTCCCGGAGTCCTACATCTACGGCTTCGCCCACACCTACCGCTTCTCGCGCTACAGGAAGTCATTCCTGAACGGCGAATACCGGAGCACCGGCTGGTGGTCCTTCTTCCCGTACACGACGGCCGTGAAGACCCCGCTCGCCCTCTTCGGGCTGATGGCGCTGGCGGCCCTCTTCGCGCTCTCGCGACGCAGGGCCGCGCCCGAGTGGCGGGAGCGCGCCTACGCGTGGTCACCCCTCCTCTCGCTCTTCTGCGTGTACTGGGGGTTCATGCTGACGAGCGGCCTCAACATCGGCCACCGGCACATCATGCCGGTCTACCCGGTCCTCCTCGTCATGGCCGCGGGGGCGGCGGCCTGGATCGAGCGCCCGCTGCGGTGGACCGGCGCCTGCGTCGCCGCGCTCGCCGTGTGGTTCGCGGCCGAGTCGATCTGGATCCGCCCGCACTACCTCGCGTATTTCAACGAGATCGTCGGGCCGACGGACGCGTGGAGGCACGTCGTCGACAGCTCCCTCGACTGGGGGCAGGACCTCCCCTCGGTCCGGACGTGGCTTGACGCCCACCCGCCCGACGGCCCGGTCCTCATCTCCTACTTCGGGTCGGGCGACATCGGCTACTACGGGATCAAGGGAAAGAGGATCGGCGACGCCAACTTCGACCTCAGGCAGAGGTCGGCCCCGGCGGTCCTGACCGGCGGCCTCTGGATCATCAGCGTCACCCAGTTCCAGCAGGTCTACACCGAGGCGCGCGGGCCCTGGGACATGGCGAAGGAGGCCCGCTACCGCCAGCTCCTGGCGCACGTGGTGGCGCTTGAGGACACCCACGGGAAGCTCACCTACCAGGAGGGCGTCACCTTCGAGGAGTTCCAGTTCGCGCGGCTCTGCCACGTCCTTCGCTCGCGAAAGCCGCTGGCCGAGGTGGCCTACACGTTCCTGATCTTCCAGGTGTCGGACGACGACGTCGTGAAGGCGCTCTACGAGCCGGTGGCGATCCCATGACGGCGGGCGCCCCAGGGATGAGGATGAAGGCCGGGTTCTGGGTCGGCCCGGTCGTCGGGCTCCTCCTCGCCCTCCACTTCGCTCTCGCGGTCGGGAGCAAGCTCCACGAGAGCACGACCTCGGACGAGATCGTGCACCTGACGGGGGGCTTCACCTACTGGAGGTTCAACGACTACCGCATCCATCCGGAGAACGGCAACCTGCCGCAGCGCTGGGTCGCCCTTCCCGTCTGGATCGCGGGCGCCACATTCCCGCCGCTGGACCAGGTCTACTGGAGGAAGAGCGACGGCTGGGTCATGGGGCACGAGTTCTTCTACGAGACGGGCGAGGACCACTTCCCGAGGCTCATGGCGGCGCGCGCCATGACGGCGCTCCTGAGCGTCGCCCTGGGGGCGCTGGTCTTCTTCTGGTCGAGGGCGCTCTTCGGGACGGCGGGGGGCCTGGTCTCCCTCACCTTCTTCACGTTCAGCCCGACGCTGCTGGCCCACGGGGGCCTGGCGACGTCCGACGTCTGTATGGCGTTCTTCATGCTGGCCTCCCTGGGGGCGTGGTGGCGCCACCTGAACCGGCCCGGGGCCGGCCCGTTCATCCTGAGCGCAGGCCTCTTCGGCCTCGCGTGCGTCGCCAAGTTCTCGGCGCCCTTCCTGCCGCCGATGATGCTGATCTGCGCCGCGGTCCACGTCGCGGCCCAGGGGGGCCGCACCCGAAGGGTGCTCCTCTCGGCCGCGGGCCACGCGGTCGTCGCCACCGCCGTCATCTGGGCCTTCTACGGGTTCAGGTACAGCGCGTTCAACCCGGCGCTCCCCCCCGCCGACCAGTTCATCGAGTCCTGGTCCGAGATGTATTCCCGCACGGGCTGGATCGGGCGCGTGATCCACGCGCTGGCCGACATCCGCGCGCTCCCGGAGGCGTTCCTCTACGGGACGGCGTACGTGGTCGAGACGTCCCAGTCGCGCGGCGCCTTCCTGAACGGCGAGTCGAGCCTCTACGGCTGGAGGAGCTTCTTCCTCTGGGCCTTCGCGCTGAAGACGACGATCCCCTTCATGGCGGCGGCCGCGCTGTCCCTCTGGATTGGGCTCCGGGGCCGCATGAGGGCGGCCGCCGGCAGCGCGAACGGCCTCCTGCCGCTGACCCCGCTCCTCGTCCTCTTCCTCGTCTACTGGGCCATCTCGATCGGGAGCCACCTGAACATCGGCCAGCGCCACCTGATCCCCACCTACCCCGTCCTCTTCATCCTTGCCGGCGCCCTTGGGGCCTGGCTCGCCCGCCCGCCCGGCTGGAGGCCCCTCCTCGTCGGCGGCCTCCTCGCGTGGCACATCGGCGAGTCGCTCTGGATCGCGCCGGACTACCTCGCGTATTTCAACGAGCTCGGCGGCGGCCCCGCGGCGGGCTACACGCACCTGGTCGACAGCTCCCTCGACTGGGGGCAGGACCTGCCGGGCCTGAAGGCGTGGCTCGTCGCCAACAAGCGGCCCGGCGAGGACGCCTACCTCGCCTACTTCGGCTCGGGCGAGCCCCACTACTACAGGATGCCGGCGAAGCGCCTGGCCTACCTGAACGGGTTTCTCGAGGACGAGGCCTACATCCCGATGGGGGCCGGCATCTACTGCATCAGCGCCACCATGCTGCAGCAGGTCTACAGCACGGTGACGGGACCCTGGACGCTCGAGCGGGAGAAGGAGTACCAGTTCCTGAAGACCTTCGAGCCCATGTTCAGGAGCTACGCCGAGGACCCGTCCGCGAGGGCCAAGCTCGACCTGGAACTCACCCCCCAGAAATGGGCCGACAGCCGCAACAGGTTCGAGCACCTGCGCTTCGCCAGGCTCTGCTACTGCCTGCGCGCCCGCAAGCCCGACGCCATGATCGGCTACTCGATCCTCGTCTACCGGATGAGCGCGGGCGACGTGAGCGCCGCGACCGGAAGCTCGCTGCGCGACTGGTCCTCGCTCATCGAGCGCAGCGGCGACGGCGTCCGCTGATCCGGCTTCGACGGCTTCTCGGGCTCCAGGTCTATGGAGACGATGCGGCTCAGGCGGTCGAGCCTGCCGCCGAAGCGCTTCTCGGCGATCATCTGCAGGTGGAAGCTCGGCGGCAGGAGGTCGTCCGGGTCGACCCCCATCTGCTCGCCGACCCCCGTCGGGCGGATCGCCTGCGCCACGATCACCTCCTTGAAGGTCTCCTGGCCCATGTGGTAGCGGATGTCGTTCCCCTTCTGCGCCGCGATCGGGTTCAGGATCGCCTCGATGTGCCAGAGGATGAAGGGGATGGTCGACTTGTTCGAGACGACGAGCACCGGGCCGGGCTCGGCCCGGATGATCGCGTGCTCCCAGTCGAGCTCCTGCATCCCCAGGTTCCCGTTCGTGTAGAACTTGATCGCCAGGGCGGGAACGGCGCCCACGAGGAACCAGACCCCGAGGCCGGCCCAGGCGATCCTGAGCGCCGGCAGCCGCAGCGCGGAGAGGCCCCTGACGAGCACCGCCGCGAGTACGGCGAAGGCGAGGCACATGGGGAGCGCGAAGCGCGCCGCCATCAGGTCGTTGAACTTCGCCCACCAGTAGAAGAGGAGGATGATGAAGTGCCCCACAACCCCGCCGGCGAAGGCGACCGCCACGAGGGTTGTCGCCTCGAGCGGCGGCCGCGGCCTCATCCGCGCCCACCGCACGGCGCTGAAGGCCGCCCAGCCGATCCCGGCGACTCCGATCAGGGAGAGGAACCACGAGTTGGCGAGCCCCGGCCCGAAGTTGAAGAGGAACGCGACGTCGCCGCTGAAGTTGTCGGCGATGTTGTTCCAGCCGAACGCGGAAGTCTGCCCCTCGGCCAGCTGGAAGAAGACGGGCGTCGCCTCGAGGACCCGGTGGTGCCAGACGTAGGGGACAAGGAGGAGCGGGGCGGCGATGGCCGGCCAGGGGAGGATCGCCCTCTTGGCCCGCACCCATCCGGTCACGACGACGAAGGCCACCGGCAGGATGAAGACGCCCGACTCGTAGCGGCTCTGGGCGAGGAGGACGGCGCCGATGACGAAGAGCGACAGCCTGTCATCCGAGGGAACCCGCAGGTAGAGGACCCCGAGGCAGGCCACGAGCGCGATCATGGTCAGGTTGTGGAGGTCCATCCCCGCCCCGGTCGCGTTCTGGCCGAAGAGGGGGAGGAGCGCCAGGAGCGCGACGGCGAAGATCGCCGGGCCGCTGCCCGCGATCTCGCGCGTGAACCAGTAGAGGAGGGCGAGGGTGGACGCGGCCAGGGCCACGTTCAGCGCGAACATGTTCTCGACCCGGAACCCGGTCAGGTCGTGGAGGAGCGAGACCAGGAACGGGAAGAAGTACGGCCTCTTGTCCAGGAAGGGGTCGATCGGGACCCACGTGCCCGAGATCTTGTAGGCCCGCACGATCGTGCTGACCATCTTCGTCAGGTGCATCTCGTAGGCCGTCCCCTGGATCACGAACTCGTCGTAGAGGATCTTGTGGCGGAAAGAGTCCGACCAGACGGCGACGAGCGTCCCGGCCGCGATCGCTAGCCCGGGCATCCCCGGCCTGGCGAGCCACCCCTTCCAGACGGCCGGCCTCGAGAGGGCGAGCCTGCGGGCGTAGTAGACGAACGCGCAGAAGACCCCGAGGATGTAGTAGTAGCCCCAGGCGATGATGAGGTGGCCGGCGGGTATCGGCGCGATCGCCCGGTAGCCGACGAAAAGCGCGGCCACCGCGGAGAGGATGAAGAGCATCCCCCGCCGGGTGTCGCCCTCGCCCCGGAACAGGCCCTTCAGCCTTTTCATGGGAGGCGCTTCAGGAAGTTCTCGAGGTAGGCCTGGCGCGCCTTGTCGATCGAGGCCCGGTCCTTCGGCACGTCGTGGTCGGGGGGCGTCGTCGAGATCACCTTCGGGCCGTCCCTTATCTCGACCAGGCGGCTCATCCGGGTCTGGGTGAGCGTCATCAGCCGCTCGGAGCGCACCGGCTCGAGGACATAGTCGGGCCCGAGGTCGTCATCGGGGCGGACCGTCATCTTGCCCGTGTCCGGGTCCACCGTGTAGCGCTGGAAGACGAAGATGTCCGAGAAGGTGTGGGTGCGCATGAAGAACGCCAGGTCCTCCCTCCGGTGCCGGGCCGAAACGGTGGTGGTCGCCGACACCTGGTCGGCTACCTCGAGGATCGAGTCGTTGTCGATGATCAGGTAGTCCTTCTGCGGGTGGTCGGCGATGAACTGCCTCCTCCATGCGGTCTCGAGGCCCGCCAGGTATTCCTGGTTGTAGGCGTGCGCGGCCATAGACGGGACGCCCTGCGCCAGGATCCCGAGGCAGACCACCGCGAGGAGCGAGCGGACGACGACCGGCCTGGGGAACTGCGGGAGCACGTAGAGGACCGCGATCACCATCCAGAGCTGCGTCGGCAGGCTCAAGCGGCGGATGATCGGGTCGTCGAACTGCCCCCAGAAGTAGCACATCATGAGGCCGAACTGCGCCGCGAACCCGAGCGTGAAGAAGATGGTCGCGACCGATATCGGCGGCTCCGCCGGGAGCATCCTCAGCCGCTTCGCCACCAGGAGCAGGAAGAAGAGGAGCGCCACGCTGCCGAGCGCGGAGAGGACGAAGGAGTTCGGCTGGTCGGTCGACTTCCCGAAGAGGAAGCCGAGGGCGTGGACGAGGTTGTTCGGCGTCTCGGGCGGCCCGATGACGTACGCGAGCGAGAACGGCTTCGTGAACCCGGGCTTGCTCTGCATCTGCCAGGCCGAGGCCCTCAAGTCAAAGATCCGGTTGTGGAGGGCCACGTGGATCATGAGGAGCGGCACCAGCATGACCGGCCAGGACAGGATCGCCCTGCCCTCCCGGTACCACACCCAGAGGATGATGCCCGCGACGGGGACGAGGAATATCGCCGACTCGTAGCGCACCTGCGTCAGCAGCATCGCCGAGTAGCAGAAGACCGTGAACGAGCGCTCGTCCCGCCGCTCGATGAACCGGGCGCCGAGGAGGAGGGTCGCCAGGATCATGACGATGTTCAGGAGCTCGAAGCCGCCGCCGGTCGCGTTCTGGCCGAGGAGGGGGAGGCCCGCGAAGAGGGCCACCCCGAGCCAGCCGGCGGTCCGCCCGGCGAGCTTGCGCCCGGCGGCGTTGACCAGCGCGAGGAAGATGAACGTCAGGACGGCGTTCAGGATGAACGCGTTCTCGGGCCGGTAGCCCGTCAGGTCATGGAGGATCGAGACGAGGAACGGGAAGAAGAGCTGCCTCTTGTCCATCATGCCCTCGAAGATCACGAAGGCGCCCTGGACGTTGCCGCCCCGGATGGGCGTCAGGACCGTCCTCGTGAAGTGCATGTTCATCGAGGTGCCGATCAGCATCAGCTCGTCCATCACGATCTTGAAGCCGAAGGACTCGTGGACGAGGAGGATCAGGCCGCCGACGCCGATCACGGCCAGGGTCCCCCAGTCGACGGCCCGCAGCCCCGCGTCCCGCGCCCGCACCAGGTCCTCCCGGTAGGCCCTCCAGAGCGAGCGGACAAAGAGGACGAACGCCGCCAGGACGAACCAGTAGCCGGTGTCGGTGACGATCGGCAGCGCCAGCCTGTCGGGGACCAGGTAAAAGCCCACCGCGGCGGAGAACACCGCTATCAGCGAGAACAGCCAGACCCTGCGGTCGGTGAGCACCGGCGAAAGCGACGGACCGTTCATATGTTGTTGGAGTGAAGGCGCAAAAAAAAGCCGCCCACGCGAGGCGGGCGGCTTTGAATGTGGGGAAAACTTCCCCGAATGTCGATTACGGGGCGTAGGTGATAGTACGAACGCCGGCCACGCTGTTGATCGTGATCGTCGTGCCCTGCGAGAAGCCCGTGGGATACGATTCCTGGGCGACCGAGTTCAGCGCCTTGACGTAGGACGTGGGCCCCAGGAGGAGCGAGATCACGACCTGC
>Ga0182015_10004964_pt1 | contig 14063 bp, 8 predicted proteins | sample 712P3MmetaG_FD_120478 | JGI IMG/M metagenome (GOLD analysis project Ga0182015, IMG submission 120478) | Permafrost microbial communities from Stordalen Mire, Sweden - 712P3M metaG | ecosystem: Environmental > Terrestrial > Soil > Wetlands > Permafrost | place: Sweden: Stordalen | collected...
GCAGGTCCCTCCACTGCGCTCCGCTCCGGTCGGGATGACAAAGTGTGGGGCCGAGGGTACCTCAACATTTGCGGTCCGGGACAAAGGCTCGACCAAAATATCGATTTTTTCCGCAGCCTCTTGAGTCGGGCCGCACAGTGGCAACAAAGATTTGGGCTTCAGCCCCTGCGCTCCTCTTCTTGTCCAGCACGTGGACCCTTGGGTTTGCTGCGGTATTAGCCATTCCAGGGGCTGAAGCCCAAATTTCTCTCATCCTTTATGGCACGACTAAAGTCGTGCCCTGATACAAAGCATGAGAGCCACGATCCCTGGAAGAGTTGCCCATTTTCGCAGATTGGTTCTACTCCTGAATCAACTGTTACAGTCCACTAGAGCAGAAATGACAACCATGAAGAAAACGATTCTCGCTCTCTGTGTGCCTGTACTTTTTTGCGCAATGCAGATGGCACGGGCACAACAGAACGAGCAAGTAACGATAGACATCTCCCATGCAGTGAATTCGTTCAGCCCGCTGCGAGCGCTTGGAGGAGCCATTGACCGGCTGCGCGGTGGAACTACCCAGGAGCAGATCGAAAAACATACAGAATGGGCGCTGACCGATCCCGTGCTCAAGGATCTGCTGGGAGCGGGCTGGGGGACGGTGAGCTACCGGCAGAATACAGAGTTGCATATCGAGGCATGGCACTGGAACCCCCAAGGTACATGGAGCAATGCAGCGAAGAAAGAAGGCTATTTCGTTGCCAGCGCGGAGCCGACCAGCGTGAAGATCATGCACTCGTGGGCCTACCCCCTTCCCCACCGTGGTGCAACGATGGGGGACGGCAACGGTTGGTCCCGCATCACCGACGGGGACCCCGAAACTTATTGGAAGAGCAATCCCTACCTGAGCAAAGCGTTCACCGGCGAAGACGACTCCTTGCACCCGCAATGGGTGATGGTCGACTTAGGGGCCAAGGTCAATATCAACGCGATCCGCATCGCCTGGGCGAATCCTTATGCCACGCGCTATGACGTGCAATTCTGGACTGGCGAACTGGAACCCTTCTACAAAGGAATTAATCAAGGCACATGGCAAACGTTCCCGATGGGGGCCATTCAGCACGGGCATGGCGGAACGCCCGCGTTGAAGCTTGCCGATTGGACGCTTCCAGTGCAATATCTGCGGATTCGGATGAAAGAATCCTCCAACACCTGCGACACGCATGGACCGCAGGACAAGCGCAATTGCATGGGATATGCGATCCGCGAGCTTTATATCGGAACGCTATCGGCGGATGGGAAATTCACGGACCTGGTGAAGCACCTGCCGAACCGGCAGCAGACGATCACCTGGCCGTCGTCGGTCGATCCGTGGCACGCGGCATCCGATTTGGACTACCGCAAGGGCGACCAGGTCGGATTTGATTTCTTTTTCGACTCGGGCGTAACGCGCGGCCTGCCCACGATGGTTCCGATCGCAATGCTTTACGCGACGCCGGAAGACGCCGCGCATGAGATCGCGTACCTGTACAAACGAAAGTATCCGATTTCGTGGATTGAGATGGGGGAGGAAGCGGATGGTCAGCGCATGCTGCCGGAGGATTATGCCGCGCTCTACATTCAATTCGCGCGAGCGATTCACAAACTCGTTCCCCAGGCGCGACTGGGTGGTCCGCCCTTTGAAGGGACCCCGGGAGACGTGGATGCATGGGCGGACGCCGATGGACGAGTGTCCTTTTTAGGAAGATTTGTCGACTACCTGAAAGCGCACAATGCTCTCAAGGACTTCACCTTCTTTTCGTTTGAACATTACCCTTGTATGGGAACCCATCTTTGCGGCGACTGGGACTCGCTCGATATGGAGCCCGTGTGGGTGAACCAGGTGGTGCAGGCGTGGAAAGATAATGGCCTGCCCGCGAACGTTCCCTTCTTCATGACAGAAGGCAACGACCTCGGCGAGGGAAGCCCGCACACCGTCAAGAGCGCTCTTTGGCTGGCGGATTACACAGGCGCGATGATGACCGCGGGCGCAGGAGGCTCCTACTACTTCCACTACATTGCCTTGCCCGGCCGAGGGGACCATGGTTTTCTTTCCGTCGACGATCAAAACCACGCGACCTATCCGCCGCAATACCTTGCGACCCAGGTGATTACACAGGAGTGGGTGCAGCCAGTGGATAAAACCCACAAGCTATACAAAGCGACTAGCAACGTTCTGGACAAGAATGGAAACGAACGCATCACTGCGTACCCGGTGGGGCGGCCGGATGGGCAATGGTCGGTCATGCTGATCAACAAAGATGAAATGAACAGCCATTCCGTGCGGGTTTCGTTCGATGATCCGGCAACCGGGCAAATGCGCTTTTTCACAGGGCCTGTGGACCGCGTTGTCTTTGGCACGGCCGAGTACCAATGGCATCCCGATCCGGTTCCTGTGCCCGAAGCGGCGACTCCCACGTCGGCGTCGGGTTTGACGGACGCGCAACCAGCCGGGCAACCAGCGCAACCGGCCGGCAATGACCAGCAAGGCAGTGCTCCTGCTGGCCTCCGCCGGGGCGGCGGCGGCGGACATGCAGATCCGGATGGCCCCGCGTCGAAATCGACGGTGACGGGTGGCGGTGCAGATACGCTTTACGAGCTTCCGAAGGCATCCATCGTGGTGCTTCGCGGCAACCTCGGATCGCAGTAAACGGCATTCCGAAAAGTACGGCGCCAAACAACATCTCTGATGCACTCAGCTACGAAAGAAGGAGAACACTGACGCCCTCGAATGGCACTTGCATGTCAACGGCGCCTCCCTGGATGTTCTGTGGCTGATTGCTGTAAATATTCATCGCCGTCTTGTAGCGGGATGGCACCTGGACTTTTACCGTCTGGTCAGTGATCTGGTCGTTGAAGACAATAAGAAGGCTGCCGGCCCGCGATTCGATCAGCCGGGGGCGGACCTTCTCCGCTGTAACGGCTGGCTGAACGGCCTGACCCACGATTGCGCGCACGAGCTCGATACCGGCCTGTGAGCCCTCTTCGATGCTGGCGCCCAGGTTGGTGCCAACGTAGTAGACCTGCCCTTTGCCCACCTTCTTGGTTGCCGCGACGGGAGTCGATTCGTATGCCGCGATGACTTTCGCTGAAGAGACCGTGATCGGGGTCAGGAAGGTGTGTGCCTTGATGGTTGCCGCGACGGGTTCGGTGAATGTGAGCTGACCTTCCATATAGACCCGGTCGGATGAAGGCAGATCTTCAAGTTTGGGATTGTCCCTTACGTCGTTCGGGATCATGTACAAGCTCTCCTGCTCGCGGTAACCGAAGGCTTCGGCGAGCCCAAATGCAGGGACGATCGGGTTGTACACCATGTGCTCGTCGTAGGAAGCAAACCCTGTTTCCAGCAGGAGCGTGCCTCCAGCCTCGACGAACTGCCGCAAGCGATCGCAGGTTTCCTGCTTGGCGATCAGGTGCCAGGGCGCAATGATGACCTTGTATTTCTCGCTATTGCGAAGGCTCTGAGGCTCGATGAAATCTACCAGCACATCGCTGTTCCACAAGGCTTTGTAATAGCCGGCGAATGACTTGGTCGATGCGTCTTCCTTGCCGCTCATGGCGAAAGTCAAAAGCGCATTGTCAATGTCGACGAGCACGGCTACTTGCGGGGTCGGCTGGTAGTCTTTGATAATCTCCCACTGGGCCTGGATGAGCTTGTGATCCTGCGCAGCTTCGAGCACACGCTCACTTGCCGATCCGTCACGCTCGACCAGGCCAAAGCCGGTCGACTCCGTTCCTGTTGCCTCGGTGAGATAGCACCAGTAGATGATGCCTTTTCCGCCCATCGCAACCAGCATCCAGTTCCACAGCCGGATGTCTCTGGGGCGCATCTGGCGGCTGCGGCGAATGCCGTTGCTTCCATGTCCGCCTTGTAGCTCAGTGATCCAGAACGGCTTTCCTGCCGCGGCTGCGCGCGTCAGTTCGATTTGGGCTGCACCGAAGTAAATCGGGGATTCCTGCCACCGAGGGAAATATGATAGTCCCCATGTTTCCATCAGCTCGGCCAGACGCCATGGATTGATAGCCTGGATCGCCAGTGGAAGAATCGCGGCCTGGCTGAAGACGTGGCTTTCCAGAATGCTTCGCGTGTCGACAGCGCGCAGCGTCTGGACGCGGAAACGCATCTCTTCTGTGCTTCGCTCGATCATGAAACGCCGCCAGTCAACCCAATCGATATAGGAACCCGGGCCACGCGGCGGATCAATTACGTCCCAACGGGGATAGCGCCTGACCCACGCTTCACTCAGTTTCTCTAGAGTTCCGTAGCGCTGCTTAAGCCAGCTCTGAAAGGAGGCTATGGTTTTGTCGCAGTAGCAGTAGAGCTTCTGGTCAGTCGAAGCATTGAATTCGCGGCCACCCGAAGGCTCAAGATGAGGTTCGTTCCACACGTCGTAGGCGTACATCGACGAGTGCCTGGAAACGACCTTCGCCAGTTCGCTAAGAAATATCGCCGCTGCATCGCGAACCGGAGGCCAGTCCATGCACAAGCTTGGCCACCCGCCACTCATGTTGATGGAGGCAGTCTGCAGACGCTGTGGTTCTCCCAGTGCGTCGACAAACCGCGATTCCGGATGCGCCGCTTCGAGCCAGTAGGGAGCTTCCTCAATGACGGCGCCCATCAGCACTTTCAGACCGAGCCGGTCGCAGTCGGTGAGCACTTCTTCGATTTCTGTGAACTCGAATTTGCCCGGCTCGGGATTGAGGTACACCCAGGAACAGTAGATGCGGATGGTGTTGAACTTGTACTCATTGGCGATCGCCTGCAACATTTCATGGCGAAGCGCACGCGGAGGATTCGGCGGACGGAAGAACTCCGTCCCGTAGATGAATTCCCGAGGCACAGGTCCAGACTGAGAGCCACGCGAAGACTGAGCCAATGCGGACGGGGGGCCAGCGAGGATGCGCAGCCCTCCCCATTGGGCGGAGATCAAGCCGGTGGCAGTTCGGATGAACGTTCTTCGCGACAGCTCTCTCAGCATCGAAATCTTCCTCCTGTACGGCTCATCCCGCGGGTTCCGGGAGTTACGAACTACGGACTGCAATGCAGCGACCGGCTGACGAGTTTGGCTTACGGATGCAATGCCACATGTATCTTCTGGTTGCCGAGTTGGTTGAGCGTATCGGTTTTGTTGGGGGCGAACTGATGACCCAGCTGCGCGAAAAGCGCGTTCGCCTGATCGCGTTTGCCGAGGGCGGCATAGGCCCGTCCCAACAGGTACGTCGTATTGCTTGTATCCCGTTGAGGGCTGGGGTCGAGGTCGCGGGCAATCTTCAAGTCAACAACGGCATCCTGTGGGCGCTTGGCCGCGAGCAGTGTCTCGCCACGAAGAGTCCTGGCCGGTACGGACTTTGGATTCAGTTGAATCGACTGGTCAAGTTCAGACAGGGCTACGCTTGCTTTCGATGGGTCGATGCGAAGGACGCACTCTGCCAACATGTAGTGGAGATCGGAATCCGCGATTCCCGACGCAATGGCATCTCTCAGCACCTTGGCCGCTTGATCAAACTTCGATTGCCGATAGTCCACCAGCGCCATGAAGAAACGTGGATCGGGAGAGTGAGGGGCAAGATCCGCAGCGGCGGAGAAGTCGCGATAGGCTTCGTCTGATTGATTCGTGTACAGCGCGATCGAACCCCGCATCGAGCGCGCCTCTGCATTTTGAGGCAGCGCGGCAACGGCCTTGTCAGCCACCTGGGCGGCCTTGTCCATCTCTGCGGTATCCACGAACAGTGCGATGAGGTTGAAATATGCGTACGGATTCGATGGATTCTGCCGGATGTTCTCAGCCATCACGGCGTAGGCATCCTGGTATCGGTCGAGCTTGGAATACGAGACACCGAGCAGGTCTGCGCATTTGGCGTCAAAAATTCCCTGGGCACGAAGCGCAGCAAGCGTATCGATGGAAGCCTGAAATTTTCCCAGCTCAAAGTCGGCTAGAGCGATGGCATAGCCATGCGTAAGCCGGTCGGGCACGTCCGCCTGCACCGAGTGGAAGAGCCTGAGAGCGTCTGGTGGATCGTGCGCCCTGCCGTAGAGCCACCCAACATTGAATTGTTCCAGCGGTGCAAGGTGCGGACACGATTCGAAACCCCGAAGCAGCATCTTCGCCCGGGAATAGTCTTGCTTTTCGATAAGCGCTCCCACCTGGGTGAAGGTTCTTGCGGGAAGGCAGGATGGTTCTTCCTGGGCCGCCGCGCCGAGGCTGGACGCGACGAGACACAATGCAGCGGCGAGGAGCAGCTTCCGTCCTCTGGCTCCTCGCCCCTGCGGTGTACAGGGTATCTTCGGCTGAACGCTAATTAGCAAAAGACTGCCATCTCCAGAAAGTTTTACTCTCGTCGCGGACCAGGACAGCGATCGCTGCCCCGATCCGCTTGGCCAGACTGTAACAACTGATTTGATAGAGCCGCAGGGGCTAAAGCCCCTGGCATTGCCAGCGCTAAAGCGCATGATCAAAGTCGAGACTCTTTCCCGGAGCGCTAGAGCGCTCCTTCCCCCGCATAAATGCGGGGGCTTCCACCACGAATCGCACGGTTTTCCAGTTCTCACGCAGGGGCTAAAGCCCAATTCTCTCCTTGTGCGGCCCGACTAAAAGTCGGGCCCTGATACGAAGCACGAGAGTCGTGCATCTTCGCAGATTTGGTTCTACTCTTGAACCAACTGTTACAGTCCACTAGAACAATAGCTTCAATCCAAATTGAATTTCCCGAGCCGGAGCACTGGTCGAAGTAATGCTTCCGAACGCGGAAGACTGAACGTTGTTGTTAGGCGATCCGAGTTGGGTACGATTAAACAGGTTGAAGAATTCGGCCTTGAATTGCAGGGTTAACCGCTCGATGGTGAAGTCTTTTCGTGCGTTGAAGTCCGTGTTGAGGTAGCCCGGACCTACGAGGTCGTTCCTGCGTTCGTTGCCGAATGTGTACGCCGTGGGAACGGTGAACTGCTGCGGGTTGAGCCACTGCTGTCTGGTCTTTGGAGCGGTGCCCGATGCATCAGGATTTCGCTCAGCTCTCTGCGGTCCGCCGCCCGTGTTCGCGACGTCACCGCCGGCCATGCCGCTGAAGGGCAACCCTGAATCGGTAGTGAAGATACCGCCAATATTCCAACCGCCAATGACGGTGTTGAGCAACGGATTTGGATTGTTCAGGAATGTCTTACCGTGCCCGATGGGGAGGGCATAGGAAGCCGCGAAGGAGACCATGTGCTTCCGGTTGTAGTCGGACGGACCGTAATCCCGGCCCAGGTTGTAGAAGTCGGTGAGGGTATCCGCCTGTGGATCCGATGCGAGATCCATCGACTTGGCATAGGTGTAAGAGAACAGGTAGTAGAGGCCGCCGGCGAGTTCCTGCTTGAGCTTGACCTGCAGAGCATGATAATTCGCTGTTCCCTCGTTGTAGTCCCAGGGGATGGGGCCGCCAAACTGGGGATACGGTTGCCGCGCCGAAATCGGCCCAGCCCCAGGTACGGTTGCGGTATTAGCAAGTGGCTGCAGGAACTGGTGCCTGCTTCCCGAGCCCACGTAATGCATGCCGAGGACCAGAGTTCCGGTCAATTGCTGTTCCAAACCAAGATTCCATTCCATCGAGTACGGAATCTTCGGGTAAGGACTGCCGCCGAAACTTGCCAGGGGCTTGTTGGGATCGAGGAAGGTTGATGCCGCGGGAAGAGTGTTGATGAACACGGACGGATAGGCGTCGTCTTGATTGTTGATGGTGGTGTAGATTCCGGTTGGCCAGGAAAGGCGAATATCGGATTGTTCCTCAATCAGGGTGTTGTTGTGATCATCGATGATTACGAATGCACCCTGTATTGCGGTCCTATTCCGGGGCTGGTAGACGAAACCGACACGGGGCTGCCATCCGTTGGTTTGCTTATAGTAATAGCTGCTTGGCCCGACAGCCTTGGGGAAGAGAGGCAAAACAGGACCTGTGACATGGAAGATTCCGGTAAGCACGTCCAGGCCGGAGTTGATTTTCGAGAAGGCCGGTGGAGTGATGTAGTCGTAACGAATGCCGTAGGAGAGGACGAGGTTCTTCCGGATGCGCCATTGATCCTGGCCATAGAACCCGTACCAGTTGATTTTCTGGTCCTCTGCGGTGTTGCCGACCCAGGGAGTGTAGCTGTCCGGAGTGCCCACAAGCAGGCTGGCCGGGCCATAACCGGTGCCGCTCTGCGAGGCGTCCACCGAGGTTCCGTTTTGGGTGAAGTTCATTGTGTACTGCCAGCCATCGTCAAAGCTATGGATCCGGTAGTACATGCCGCCGACGCCAATGGTGTGATTTCCGACGATCTTGGAGAGGTCCGCGTGGTAGTCGCTGTTTTTCTGTGGTCCGACGGGTGCTGCAAATTGGCTCACCCCGGTGTATCCGTTGGCGACCCCGACCCCAGGGCCCAGGGGCAGATCGTTCTTCGCGGGAGCGGTCAAACCAAAGTTCAATGCGCTGAGGAAGTCCGCCCCGGCCGGCTGATCGAAAATACTAAACGAGGTCTGTGTGTAACCGTAGCGGACGTTCAAAATCGTATTCGGGCTGAAGATGTGGGTGTATCCGCCGGCAAATGCCAGCGCATAGTTCGATTTGTTCCCCACATAGCCCGGGAACCCTTCAGGACTGGTTACGTTATTGTTTGAGCGGTTGAAGCGGAAGAAGGCTGTGTTGTTCTGGTTGAACTGTTGGTCGATGCGGGCGCCAAGCTGATCGGCTTGGGTTGAGGTATTTCCGTTGAAGGCGTAATTGGGAAGTACGCCGGGCGCAACATTCAAGTTCGGCTGAGGGTAGTACTTGCTGAGAATGGCCAGCGATGCCGAATTGATCTGGTCCGTCGGGATGGTGTTGTTGGCGTACGGGTTGCGAATGATCTTTGCTGGATTCGTTGGATCGGCGGTTGTGGAATATGGATTGTAGATCTCATTTGCATATTCCGGACGTCCGAGGTCATCGGTTCCGATCGGCGTCGTACCCAACACGGATGAGAAATCACCGTTGCGCATGTTGTTGGTAAGCGTAGCCGCAAGATAAGACTGCGTCTGCTCGGAACGAAACCCCTCCCAGTATCCCGAAAAGAAGGTGTGGTTTTTGATCACGGGTCCGCCGACAAAGAGCCCGTATTGGTTCTGCTTGTAGGGTGTCTCGGAGGTCGCCGGATAGGTCGTAGCGTCGAGCACATTGTTGCGGAGGAACTCGTAGACGGCTCCGTGGAAGCTATTGGTCCCAGAGCGGGAGACGAGATTGATGTTCGCTCCAGAGCTGATTGCGAATTGGGCGTCGGTGATATGCGATTGGACGTTAAACTCCTGAATCGCATCCGGGGGAGGGCTAATGGCAAAGGTATTGGTGAAAAGCGCGTTGTTCAACACACCGTCCATGGTGTAGTTGTTTTGCTGCGGCCGGGCTCCGTCGACCGACGGGCTTACCGAGCCGGCTCCCAGCTTGACGGTAAACGCCCCTTGCTGCCCGCCCTGAATCAGCGGAACGGCACCGGGAGTGAGGAGGGTGAGCTGGTTGAATTGGCGTCCGTTCAGCGGCAGCTCAACGATCGCCGTGTTGCCGACCACCTCAGCTTGTGTCGCGGAGGTGGTGTTGATTTGCGTAACATCCGCATTGACCGAGATGGTCTGCGTCGATGCCGAGACCGACATCTTGAAGTTCAGTGCTTCGCTTTGGTTGACCTCAAGATGAACGTTCGCCAGTTTCTCGATCGCGAAGCCCTGTTTGCTGACCGAGACATCGTAGACGCCCGGTTGCAACGCGGGAACAGAGTAGTAGCCGCTACTGTCGCTTGCCGCTTGCCGCTCGACCCCGGTGGCTTGATTGGTCAGTTCCACCCGAGCGTCCGGTATCACTGCACCGGATGAGTCGGTGACGGTGCCCGTGATGAGTCCAGAGGTCGTTTGAGCACGAGCGACACCTGCAAGTGCCAAGACAACGATTACGACCTGGAGTGCGAAAACAAAGAGTCTCTTCGCCATGCCACCCACCTCCCAAATGAATCGAGTTTGAAATCTAGAGAAGCCGCACACTTTCGTGTTTGCTTCCGCTGAGTGCCTGGTCGTGAACCTGCGGACTGTCGTCGATGTTTTCAAGCCGGTGCACGAGCATTCTTTGCGAACAAAATTAAAGCACTTAAACGTGGAGCAACATAGATAAAATTATTTATCACTGTCAAGAGATTTTTTATTTCTCTTAATTTTCAATCATTTACAGGGATAGCGTGTCGGAAATTGCCTCGCTCGTTCCCACTATAAGTGCTTAAAATGACCCAAGCGGCCGCGCGCACTCCCCGCGCACAGGCGGTGGAACGATCTGGTTCGGGTTTTTCGGATGGGCCGGTGGAAATACCGGAATGCATTATCGGGGAGCCAGGAGGCGTGCCGAATGGGCGGCCCGAGCAGGTTCTGTTGATCTTTATGCGCGCCAGATCGAAGCCGGCGCCTCCATGCGCAACGGAGTTCAAGCGCTTTACTTTCGATTGACAGGCCGAGTCGGTAGCGCTTAGGATGACGCTGCGTCCGTTTAAGCACTTATATTTATGCCGACCCCTTCCTCGCTCGCGACCAATGGCCTCGTCAAGAAGACGCTGGCGGAAAAGTTGTTGGCAGAAATCATGAACGGCACACTATCCCCAGGCACCCGCATTATTGAAGGCAAGTGGGCACAACACTTTGGCGTGGCGCAAGGAACGATCCGCGAGGCCATCAACCTTCTCGAGCGCGACGGTTTCGTCAGCAAGGAAGGGGGCCGAAGCGCTCGCGTCATCCATTTAACCGAGCGAGATGTCGTCCAGCTGTATCAAATGCGCAGCGCGGTCGAGGGGCTTGCAGCAAATCTTGCAGCGCAGGCGCAGCCAGACTTTTCACATCTACAATCCATCGTGGATGGAATGCGGCGGGCCGCCAAGGCAAAGAGTGCGCCGAACATGCTCGACTGGGACCTGAAGTTTCACCTGGAGCTCTGCAACCTCTCCGGGAACAAGCACCTTTTCGAGTACGCCCAACGTATGCTGACGCCATTCTTCGCCTTCGTGCGGTTGCGCATGATTACCGGAGGACGGGGCACATCGGTATGGGACAAAGACCTCGATTCGCATCAGAGGTTCGTCGATCTGCTGCGCGAAGGCGACGGAGAGATGGCCGAGCAATACGTGAAAAAGGCAATGGTGCGGTTTGCCAAAACCGCATACGAGAACTGGGTTGCGCATGGGAAACGATCTTGAAGGCAAAACGCTAACTGGAATGGACATGCCCGAATACAAAATTCAATCCATCTCTACGTATGATGCCCGGTTTGCGTTGCCGCCGGGTGCAGGTACAGACTCGATTCACGCAACCTCAGAATACTGTTTGGCAATGACGCTGTTGTCGACGCAGAACGGTGCCCGGGGATCAGGTTTCGTTCTGACTCTGGGCGACGGGAACACGCTCGTTTGCAAAGCAATCGAGATGTTGGCGAAACCGCTTGAGGGAATGTCTATCGAAGCCGTGATGGCAGATTTTGGGAATATATCCCGGAAGATCTCGGACCACGCGGCGCTGCGGTGGCTCGGGCCGCACAAGGGCGTTGTGCAATTGGCCTTGGCGTCGATTACCAACGCGTGCTTCGATCTATGGGCCAAGAGCCGAGGTGTGCCCCTTTGGAAGCTGTTGCTGGATCTGAGCCCGGAGGAGTTGGTCCGGCTTCTTGATTTGAGCTACCTGGAAGAGATACTCAGCCAAGAGAAGGCCGTCTCGATGGTGCGCGAGCAGCTTGCCAGCCGTTGTCAACGGGAAGCCATCCTAAAGAGCGGCTATCCCGGCTACGACACATCTGTTGGCTGGATGGACTACGACGATGAAAAGGTCACGGAGCTAACAAAGAAGGCTTTGGATCAGGGATTCTCTGCGTTCAAGCTGAAGGTCGGCTCGCCGGAAGAAAGCCGGGATCTGCGGCGCGCAGCCATGCTACGTACATTGATCGGAGAAGAAAGCACGCTGATGCTTGATGCCAATCAGCGCTGGCACCTTCCTGACGCTCTTCGTATCTGTGCAGAGCTGGCGAAGTTTCGCCCTCACTGGATCGAAGAGCCGACCCACCCGGACGACATCCAGGCTCACGTGAAACTATCCCGTGCGGTGAGCCCGGTCAAGATTGCCGCCGGCGAGCACATCGCAAACCGTGTCCTGTTCAAGAACTTCCTGGAGACGGGGGCATTGTCGTTTATCCAAGTCGATTGCACCCGAGTCGCGGGAGTCAGCGAATTTCTAACGGTCAGTTTGCTGGCCAAGATTTTCGACCTTCCGGTGGTGCCGCACGTAGGCGACATGGGGCAACTGCATCAGCACCTGGTTCTTTTCAACCATATCGGGTTGGGGTTGAAGGCAGAGTTCCTGGAGCACATTCCTCATCTTCGGACGCACTTCCTCCATCCCGCGCAGGTGCGGGATGGTGTTTACTGCACGCCACAGGAGCCTGGGGCGTCGGCAGATCTGAAGCTGCTCTCTCAATCGTAGTGGGTTCTCGCATCCGCTTTTGGGGTTGTGTTGATTATGGGTAACGTATGCATTGATGCACACCAGCACTTGTGGCGTTATCTCCCTCCAGGGCCGGCCTGGATGGCCGATGGAATGGACGGCCTGCGGCGAGATTTCCTGATCGATGACCTGCGGGCGATCACCGCCAAGGCAGGGGTTACGGGCACGATCGTAGTCGAGGCGGAGAGAACTCTCGAAGAGACAGCATGGCTCAGCCGAGTCGCGGCATCCGACGACCTGATCTGCGGAGTTGTGGGTTGGGCGCCTCTCACCATCCCCGCTGTTATATCCGAGCTCGAACGCATCGCCTCCCTGCCCAAAATGAAAGCGATACGTCATCCGCTTCATGACGAACCGGACGAACAGTTCATGTTGCGCGACGACTTCAATCGCGGTATAGCCGCACTGAAGCGATTTGATCTCAGGTACGACATCCTGATTTTCGAGAAACATCTTCCCCAGACGATTCAGTTTGTGGACCGGCATCCGGATCAGATCTTCATTCTTGATCATCTTGCCAAGCCGCGCATTTACGATCGTGTGCTTTTCCCCTGGAGGGAAAATATACGAGAGCTGGCGCAGAGAGCGAATGTGTACTGCAAGCTCTCCGGAATGGTGACCGAAGCGGACTGGCATACATGGTCCGAGGAAGACCTCTCCCCATATATCGAGACAGTGTTGGAAGCGTTCACTCCCAAGCGAATCATGTTTGGGTCGGATTGGCCGGTCGTGAACCTCGCTTCCTCGTACCGGCGATGGATCGACACAGTGCGGGCCGCGATCGCGCAACTGTCAACCACGGAAAGAGAGCGGATCCTTGCGGGGACGGCGATCGACGCCTACGGCCTGGCAGTCTAACGTTGGCTGCCGGCGCGCCAGAGTTCGCGGGAGAAGCAGAATGCGGTCCGCTTGGCCCGGGGCGCCAGCCGCGCGCGGCTTATCCGCTTCTGTCCCACCCAGAGTCGCTTGGCCATGAGCTGCCTGTAGAATCATCGGGTGGTTATTCCTTATTGTGAAATAAATAGATCGTGACCACCCGCCGGGATTATCTCCGCCTCAGCGCGCTTGCGGCCGTCGCCGGCTGCACGTTGGGCCTTCCTGCCCAGCAAGCGAAAGCTTCGGCGCTCCTCTACGGCATCCAGATCGCAGGCGTGCAAGAGCTAGCGGAGCAGGATCTGGCGAAGCTGCTGCACGCTCTTCGGCAGATAGGCTTTACCGAGGTAGAGCTGCATTCGATTGTTTATCATCATCCCGCCGCGACGCTGCGCCGCATGATTGAAGATGCCGGACTGCACGCTTCCGCCGGACATTTCCCGCTGGCCGATATCGAAGCCAACCTCGACTACGCGCGCGAGCTGGGCCTGAGCTACATGGTCGCCATGCTACGGCCCCGGCTGCAAACTCTCGACGAGTACAGGCGCATTGCCGATCGACTCAACGAGGCAGGCCGCCGAGCCGGCAGCCACGGCATCACATTCGCGTTACTCTTTCACAATCACGAACTGCTACCGCAGGATGGGAGCTCTGGATTTGCCGAAC
>Ga0182015_10004965_pt1 | contig 14063 bp, 8 predicted proteins | sample 712P3MmetaG_FD_120478 | JGI IMG/M metagenome (GOLD analysis project Ga0182015, IMG submission 120478) | Permafrost microbial communities from Stordalen Mire, Sweden - 712P3M metaG | ecosystem: Environmental > Terrestrial > Soil > Wetlands > Permafrost | place: Sweden: Stordalen | collected...
ACTCTCTTGACTGCCTTTCTGATCGGAACGGTTAGCCTCTATGCGCCCGATCTGCTCCTGATTGAAGCTGGGAGTGCACTTTGGCGACGGTCAATTGTACTCAAGGAATTGGCCTCGTCTGACGCGAAAGCGATCTACAGGGACCTGCTCACTCTTCCTTTGAACTTCCAACCATCGGAGCGTCTGACTGCGTCCGCCTTCTCGCTAGCGATAGCGCATCGCCATTCGGCATACGATTCCCTTTACTGCGCCCTGGCGATTGAAATGGATTGTGAATTCATCACGGCGGACCGTAACCTTGTGGCGAAGTTAGGGCGAGCAATGCCATTCCTTCGACATATTTCGGCGATTGATCTATGAACATCGTTTTCCGTAAATTTATTGAAGGTATCGAGCGTCCCAAAATGCCAGCTGACGTTGTCATCGTTGGCGGCGGCCCTGCTGGCATGGCTTGCGCCTTGCGTCTTTCCCAACTCATCGACGCGCACAATTCAAAAAATCCTGATTCGCAGCTGAGCAAAGAAAACATCTACGTGCTGGAAAAGGCTCGCGAAGTTGGCCAGCACTGTCTCTCAGGCGCGCTGCTTGATCCTCGATCGATGCGCGAACTGCTTCCAGGTTTCGAGAAAGAAGCTCCCCTCGATGCCGAGGTCGGCAAAGAATCAGTTTATTTTCTCACCGAGAAAAGTAAATTCAAGTTTCCCATCACGCCTCCGCCGCTCCGCGATCACGGTAATTACGTCATCTCGCTTAATCGATTCGTGAAGTGGCTCGGCGGCAAAGTTGAGGAAACCGGCATAACGATCTTTACTGGATTCGCCGGATCAGAATTGCTGTTTGATGGCCCACGCGTCTCCGGGGTCCGCACCGATGACAAAGGTGTGGACAAAATGAATCAGCCCAAATCGAATTTCGAACCGGGCTACGATCTGCAGGCCAAAGTAGTCATTCTGGCGGAAGGCACGCGCGGATCTTTAACCAAACAACTGATTACAAAATTTGATCTGGCCAAGAACAGTAACCCGCAGACTTATGGCCAGGGCATAAAGGAGTTGTGGGAAGTGCCTTCGGCCCGCATCGCCCCGGGCGAAGTGATTTACACCATGGGCTGGCCGCTGACCACGAAAGAGTATGGCGGGGCGTGGATCTACGGAGGAAAGGACAACATCGTTTCGCTCGGCTTTGTCGTTGGCCTCGATTATCCGGACCCGCGTCTGGATCCACAACACGTGTTGCAGGATTTCAAGCAACATCCCTTTGTGGCGAAGTTGCTGGAAGGCGGTAAGATGACCCGCTACGGCGCAAAGTCGCTGCCTTACGGCGGCTGGTGGGCGATTCCGCCGGTCGCGGGCGACGGATGGATGATCCTCGGCGACTCTGCCGGTTTCCTCAACTCGCAACGCCTAAAGGGGATTCATCTGGCGATTAAGAGTGGTATGCTGGCCGCGGAAACGGCTTTCGAGGCGCTCAAGAAAGATGATTTTTCCGCAGCTATGCTGAGTGGATTTCAGAAGAAAGTTGACTCAAGCTGGATCAAAGACGAGCTTTGGAAAGTGCGCAACTTTCATCAGGGATTCGAGCATGGCTTCTTCGCTGGCTTGTTCCATGCCGGAATTCAGCAATTCACAGGCGGCCGCGGCCTGCGCGATCGATACCCCGGAACTGCCGGCCATCAGCACATGAAGAAGCTTTCCGAGTTGCCCACGAACGGCGGCGACGAAGCTCATCTGCTCGGCCCCGCGAAGGGCGACGGCAAGCTAACCTTCGACAAGCTCACCGACCTGTACCACTCGGGCACGAAGCATGAGGAAGATCAACCGTCGCACCTCGTCATTCACGATACGAACATCTGTAACGCTCGTTGCATAAAAGAATACGGCAACCCGTGCCAGAATTTCTGTCCCGCCAATGTTTACGAAATGGTGGACGACCCCGAACAGCCGAACGGCAAGACCATCAGCCTCAATCCTTCGAACTGCGTCCACTGCAAGACGTGTGATATCGCAGATCCCTATCAGATCATCACGTGGGTTCCGCCGGAAGGTGGCGGCGGACCGAACTATGACGGTATGTAGCATTAGAAGTCTCGATGAGGAAGCTCCATGACCAACGGTTCGCTAAGGATTGCGAGAATTGTTTTTCTAGCTCTCTTATCATGCTGTGTTTTCGCCCAGCAAGCGGCGCAGACCTCTTCAGCGCAGCAATCCCTGCAGCGATGGCGTGAGTCAAAATTCGCAACGCTGAAAGATGACTTCGGAGAACTCGCCCGCTATCGCGATGCCAATGCCAATTTGAAGCCGCCCGCAGCGGGCGAAAACCGCGTCGTGTTCTTTGGCGATTCCATTACCGACATGTGGAAGCTGGAGGAATATTTTCCCGGCAAACCATATATCAACCGCGGCATTAGCGGTCAAACCACCCCGCAGATGCTGGTGCGCTTCCGTCAGGACACGATCGATCTGCAACCGAAGGTGATTGTCATTCTTGCCGGCACCAATGACATTGCCGGCAATACCGGGCCCATGCGGCTCGAAGACATCGAAGCCAACTTCGCTTCCATGGCGGAGTTGGCGCGGACGCACGATATTCACGTAGTCTTTTCATCCATTCTGCCGGTACACAACTACACGCCGCGATCGCAGGATTTGTTTGCCCAGCGTACGCCAGAGAAGATTCTGCAGCTGAATGGCTGGTTGAAGGCCTATTGCGCCGCGAACCATCACACTTATCTCGATTATTTCAGCGCTATGGTGAACGACCAGGGCTTACTGAAGCGTGAGCTTGCAGACGATGGCCTGCACCCCAACCTGGCTGGTTATAAATTGATGGCGCCCCTGGCTCAAGCCGCTATTGAAAAAGCGCTGACTAACTGAAACTCTCGCGAATAATGGCCTTGTGTTCTAGTTCACGAAGGAAGCTGCGAATCCTTAGCTAAACCTTTCGCTTCCGCAAGAACTTCCTGGCGAGAGCACGCGCAATCGTGGCGGGATGAGTCGCCAAAATACAGATACGTCCCAAAACGCTTTGCGGCTCGCGGAAAACGCCGAGTTGCCTCAGAACCGTGCCGCGATCGTAATAGATTCTTTCTCCGGCCAGGCGGTCATCGGCGTCGAACGTATACACTCCGCAGAGCGGGAACTCGACTCGTCGCCCGGTCGCCGGAAGCCCACGCCATCCGCCCAGGTGCGTGCCGCGAATTACGACTTCGAGCAGAATCGAGTCATCGGTTACATGCCGCCGCATTACCTGGATTTCCAGGTCAGGCAGTGCAGTCATCAGCTGTTCATAAAATGAGCGGATACCGTCCCGGCCCTCATAGTGTTCTCCCCACGGCTCATCGTCGTACCGCGCGGTATCGCCGAAGGTGCGAAGAACACCTTCAAGATCATGCTCGTTCTCAAGGCGAACGTGCTGCTCAACAATGGCAATACGAGCCGACAGTCTGTCTTCCAGAATAGGTTTGCTCGCCATATTCACCTCCGCTTACCTTTATGAAATATTGGAAAGGCCCCAATTTCCAATACTACCCGTGACCTCCGCAACCTCCATCCGTGAACGTACACCGATTTTGGAACAACTAAATTTTGGAACAACTAAATGTTGTTGTGCGGATTCATGCTGGGAGTATACTTGGTGGCCCGGAGCGGCAGCGCTCCTCGGGGGCCTGTCTGCCCCAACGGCTCAAGCCCCCGTCTGAAAGTTCGCCCTCGTTCTGGGGAGGCATTCATGCCAAACCGAAGAGTAATGATACTTGCTGCCGCCGTCGTCCTCGTCGCGACAGGGATCGGCTTTGCGGCTGATGAGAAAGTCCTATACAGCTTTTGCGCCCAATCGAACTGCGCCGACGGTGAGGGCCCAGCTAGTGGCTTGATGTTCGATACGGCCGGAGACCTATATGGCACAACAATTTACGGTGGTGCGTATGCCGGCGGGGTTGTTTTTCAGCTAACACGTGGCGCGGACAACACGTGGACCGAGAAGGTGCTGTATAGCTTCTGCTCCGCCGGTTCTAACTGCCAAGATGGCCTTGAGCCGAGTGGCAACTTAGTCCAGGATGCGCACGGAAACCTTTATGGCGCAACTTCCTATGGCGGCTATGCCCGTGGTTCGCAGTGCCGAGGATCGGGCTGTGGGACTGTCTTCGTACTAAAACGCGAAGACAACGGCACGTGGACCGAAAATGTGCTGCACAAATTCGGCGTCGATCAGACCGACGGAATGTACCCCGTTGGTGGCTTGGTCTTCGATCACGCTGGAAATCTGTACGGCATGACCACTGCGGGCGGGACATCCGCCGAGGATTTTGGCACCGTGTTCGAGCTGTCGCCGGAGCCGCGCGGTAAATGGACTGAGAAAGTGCTCCACAGCTTTGGCAGCGCTGGAGACGGCGCGTTGCCCGCCGCTGGCCCTACGATCGATGCATCCGGGAACCTTTACGGTACTACTGCATCGGGAGGCACGGGCTGCACCGACCGCAACTGCGGTACAGTCTTCCAACTTACGCAGAGTGCGTACGGCAACTGGAGTGAGAGAATCATTCATTCATTCAACGGCACAGATGGAGCATGGCCTGAGTCGCCCGTTTTTTTGGATAGCACAGGCAACTTGTATACCGCCGCCACTCAGGACGGCAACGTTGGATGTCCGTATGAGTGCGGAACCGTTGTCGAATTCACACCTGATGCGAACGGCAAATGGAGTGAGAAGGTACTACGTTCGTTTTACCAGCCACGGTATCCCACTGGCGGCATAGTTCTCGATGCAGCAGGGAATTTGTACAGCACAACCCAAGCAGGGGGCCACTATAGGGACAGCAACAAGACCTGCTCGGACATCGGTTGCGGCACTGTCTTCAGGTTAAGTCCAGGCACCGACAATAAGTGGACTGAGAGCACAGTGCACAGCTTTGGAGGCGCCGCGGACGGGATTATACCGATAAGCGGCCTAATGTTTGATGTGACCGGCAAGTTGTATGGCACGACCTATTCTGGAGGCGTCACTGGCGGCGGCACCGTCTTTGAGATTCCGTAGCGGGCAGCAATGCGAGGCCACGTTCCAAACGAGCGCTCTCGCTCCAGGCGCGTGTAGCCAGCGAGCGCGTTCGGCGGTTTGCATGGCGGCTCGCTCAAATCGAAATCACTGATTTGAGCAATCGAGCCCACTACGACAGCGATCGCTGGTAAATCGATAGATTCACAAATGCGGCTTGCAGGAGTGGTGTTGCCATCGTCAATCCGGATTCCCTTCCGCGTTCCAGAAGATCACCCAGAATGCTATCCACTTCGACGGGCGCGCCTTTCTTGAGGTCGCGATACATAGAAGAGGTCAACTGGGAGCCTAACTCTGTAAGAGACGCACCTTGCTGCCTGAGGAATGATTCGGACGGCGGATGCCCGCAGGCGCGGGCCACATCGGAGCACTCGCGTAGTATTGCGCGAACCAGATCCGCGCCTGCGGGGACGGCGACGATCTCGCCAACGTTTCCGCGCAGAAGACAGGTAGCGGCTCCTACGCTCGCAATCATCACCCATTTTTCCCACATGTCCTGCATGATATGGGTCGAGATTGCGGTATCAAAGCCAGCGCCTTGGAGCGTGACGTCAACTCGCTCGAGCCGCGGCGTGATGGAACCATCGAGCTCGCCGTAAACCAGCTTCTGGAATCCGGCGAGTTGCAGGATGCGACCTCGCTGATCAATCTCGGTTGCCACCAGGCAGACTCCGCCCAGAACAGCGCCCCTTCCGAAATGCGCGATCAGAAGATCGATGTGACTCATGCCGTTCAGGAACGGAAGAATCATGGTGTCTGGTCCTACGGCTGGTGCGAAATCATTGATGGCGGCGGAGAGCGCATAATTCTTTACTCCCAGAAGAATGAGGTCATAGGCTTGCGCGATCTCTTCTGCGACGATGGTTTTCGGATGCAGCATCACATCGCCATGCGGACTGACAATCCGTAGCCCGTTAGCCTTTATGGCTTCGGCTCGTTTGCGACGAATCAGAAAAGTGATATCGCGATTTGCCTCGGCTAAACGACCGCCAAAATATCCTCCGACAGCACCCGCGCCGATTACTAGAATTTTCATGGTCAAGTTCCTATGTCTGACGCTCGTCAGCTATGGTCGGATTCACGATTACTAAAGTACCCATCTATCAGGCAGGGACAGATTGTCTCGCTGACAAGGAACCGGGACAGACTGTCGCATGGGTTCCCCGCTGGCACTTCTAAGCCATTGATATTAATAGGTTACTTTCTTCCCATTTCGGAACCTGGCCTGCAATCCCATTCATGCAATCTCCCCCGGCGATTCGAGCGCCTCGAACGCTTATTGGAGGATTCGGTTCCCATGAAGAAGCTTTTGGTGATTTGTTTAGCGGCGTGTTTACTCGGAACGAGCAATCTGGCTTATGCGGACAATTCCAAACTCTCGCCCGACCTGCAAGCGTATACCGGAACGAATGCGCAGGTGGTGGTGCAGTACAATCAGCCGCCCAGTCTGCTTGATCTCTTGAATTTGGGAAACCTGCTGGGCACGATACTGAATTCCTTGCCGCTGGTGAACGGCCTTGTGGCTGACCTGCCGCTGGCGAATATCCTCGCCCTGTCGAACCAGTCGAATGTGAAGTACATCAGCCTAGACCGTCCATTGACGCCGTCGCTGAGCAATGCAGCACCGGCAGTAAATGCGTTTGCCGCGTGGCAGTCTGGATATACGGGCGCAGGCGTGGGCGTGGCGCTGATTGACAGCGGCGTGGCCGACCATCCGGACTTGCACGGCGGCTTTTTAGGATTCTCTCGCGTGGTCTATAACCAGAGTTTTGTTTCTGGCAACAATAGTGCCAGCGATCAGTATGGCCACGGCACCCACATCGCCGGTCTGATCGCCGGCGATGGAGCAAGCTCCACGGGCGCAAAATATTCGCGCACTTTCGAAGGCATAGCGCCGGGCGCAAGCCTGATCAATCTGCGCGTGCTCGATCAGAATGGCGCGGGCACTGACAGTGAAGTAATTGCAGCGATTTCGAAGGCCATCAGTTTGAAGGGGAGTTACAACATTCGCGTAATTAATCTTTCATTGGGCCGCGGGATTTACGAAAGCTACAAACTCGATCCGCTCTGCCAGGCCGTGGAACAGGCGTGGAAGAATGGCATCGTGGTTGTAGTTGCGGCGGGAAATGACGGACGCTACCTCCCGACCAATGGATACGCGACCATCAATTCGCCGGGCAACGATCCCTATGTTATTACTGTGGGTGCGATGAAGCCGATGGGAACGCCGACTCGCAACGATGATCTCATAGCCAGCTACAGTTCAAAAGGGCCAAGCGTTATCGACCATATCGTCAAGCCTGATGTAGTCGCTCCGGGAAACCTGCTGGTATCGCTCGAAGCCCCCGGGAGCACCCTCTACACCGAGTATCCAAGCAATCAGGTACCGTACAGCTATTACGTGAATGGCGGATCGAGCGCGTCTTCGTCCAGTTATTACACACTTAGCGGCACCAGCATGGCGGCGGGCGTATTGAGTGGGGTGGTGGCTGATCTGCTGCAGAAGAGTCCGCAGCTCAATCCCGATCAGGTGAAAGCTCGGCTGATGAAGACCGCCTGGAAATCGTTCCCATCGCAAAGCAGCACCGTAGATCCGACTACGGGAATCACCTACACCGATCAATACGACATCTTTACGATTGGGGCGGGCTACGTTGACGTTGAGGCAGCGCTCGCCAGCACCGATGTGGCCAATGGAACCGCAATGTCGCCCACGGCGAATTTCGATCCGAGCACGGGGAACGTATATCTGACGTCGGACCCGTCCGCGGTGTGGAACGAATCCGCGTTGTGGGGCAGCAGCGCAGTGTGGGGCTCTTCGCAGTTCATCACGTCGAACTCGGCATTGTGGGGATCGTCGGCGCTATGGGGATCCTCGGCATTGTGGGGCTCAAGCACAGCAACGGGATTCGCAACCGTTTGGGATAACAGCGCCTTGTGGGGCAGCAGCGCGCTCTGGGGCAGCAGTGCCTTGTGGGGAAGCAGCGTATCGGCAGGCGAGTTGAACTAAGAAGATGCTTTAATTCGTATGAAAAAAATTAGGGGAGCCTCGCGGCTCCCCTGCAACTATCTATCCGGAATGACTGTTAGAAGCTGATCCGGAGCGAGAACTGACCGAATCGACGTTCGTCGTGATTGCCGCCGGTAGCCAAACTGCCCAGGCCGCCTTTGAGTTCGGTAACGGTCAATGGTGTCGTGGTCGCGCCATCGTATAACAGATCGGTTGTGTTTACGTAGTAGTTGTGGTGATTGAAAACGTCGAACCCCTCAGCGCGGAACTCCAAACCAACCCGCTCGGTGACCTTGAAGTTCTTGCCCACTACAGCGTCGGTGTTCCAGGCTCCAGGACCACGGAACGCGTTCCTGCGAGTCATGTTAGCCGGAAATGGACCGAAGTCCGACAGGCCCAGCGTCGAATCAAGAGGCGCGAAGCTAGCTGGGACCGGAACCGTCAGCGCATCGAAAGTGTTGGGGCCGACAAGCTGAGGGTTGCCGACGTGGTAGTCCGTGATTGGAGTTGCCGGTGTCAAGCGCGGCACCGTATAGAAATTTTCAACGTTAGTGTAGTCGTAGACTGAAAATGGGATACCTGACCTGGCGGTGAAAATACCCGCGACCGACCAACCCCCCACCGCGTTCCGAGCAAAGCCGTTACCGCTCTTGTACCAGGGAGTTTCCCAGATCGGTGATAAGACGACGCGGTTACGCACGTCATAATCCGAGCTACCCCAGTCAAGTTTGGGATCGAGAGCAGTAGTGTATCCAAGGCTGCCAATGTAACCGGAGCCGCCTTGCAAGCTGTCGGAGAAGGTCGAACTGATGTCATCGAGTGAGTGCGACCAAGTGTAATTTCCAACCAAGCTAAGACCCGAATTGTGTATGTTCTGGGTTTGCAGTTTGACGTTCAGCGCGTTGTAGCTGCTGCCACCCAGGCTACCGCGCATGTTGATATTGGAATACTGGTTGTTCGGCCGAGTGAGGCACTCGGGAACCCCCGTGGCTTCGTTTGCATATCCGGTGCCGGCACATGCTGCGCCCGTTACTAATGGATCGCCAAGATAGAACTGGCCAGCGCCGGGCAGGTTGATGTTTTCGATGTCATAAAGGTGAACTCCGTGTGCGCCGCTGTAACCCAGGTCGAAAACTGTGTTGCGGGACAACTGGCGCTGTATGTCCATACTCCAGAACTGTGTTTGCGCAACGTTGATGTCTGGATTGGGCATGCGCAACTCGGACGGGCCCAGAAAGCTCGGGGGACCAGGGAGACCAAGAGGCCCGAGGTTATTATTGGTAACCAGGGTCGTGCAACCGGGGCTGCTAGCGGCGCAGACCGAACTCAAAACTGCGCTGGCTGGCGGATTGAAGCTTGCATTGTAAGTTACGTTGCCGAAGTTGCGTTCGTAGCTAATTCCAAAACCGCCTCGTAAGCTTGTCTTGCCGTCACCGAAAACATCGTAGGCAAATCCCACGCGGGGGGCAAACGTACCCCACCTTGGTTTCCAGAATCCGCCAACCGGACTCTTATCTGCAATGAAGACTCCGCCGTTTCGAACCTGCTCTTCAATGCCGGCTCCAGAACCAAAGTAGAAATTGGAGTCGAGGCTTGGGTTGCTGTTGTGTTGTACTCCATAGTGCTCATAACGCAACCCGTAATTGATGGTGAGTCGGGGGGTTATGCGGAAGCTATCCTGGGCATACAGGGCCCAATCCTTGTATCGGTAGCTGCGCGCGTAATCAGCTGGACTCAGAGGCGGAGTGACAGCGCAAGCCGCATTTTCGATCAAATTGCCGTATATATCGGTACGGCAAGGGAGTTGGCCCTGGGGATTAACCCTGGCGTCGAAAGCGATGAGCTGGCTGCCGCCTGCATTGCCAGCCACGTTTGTCAAATCGTCTAAACTTTCCTGCAACGTGCCACCCAGTTGTTCCACCGCTTGGGCGTAGGCGCCGTACGCGACGTTCAGTTGAAGGTAAGTGAACTGACCTCCAAACCGCATGTTGTGGCGGCCTTTGGTCCAAGCGAAGTCGTGCTGGAACTGCCAGGTGTTCTGAGGTCCGCCATAGGGCAGGCCGCCTTCGCCCGGTGCTCCGTAGTTTTCCAATCCAGGGAGTTGAATAAGCCCGTTGGTGACTGGATCGGTCGGCGGAACAATCATTAAGTTGGGAGTACCGGTGTACTTCGCATTGAAAGAGTTGGCGTCATTGAAGCGCGTAAAGCTGATTTTGGTGTTGCTGAACATACTGGCGTTGTAGGTATGGTTCAGCGAGTACAGGAAGCTCTGATTGGTTTCGCCGTAGCCCACGTCATATTGCGGGTACGCGCTATAGAAGCTCGAACCGATGAACTGGTTTTGGTTTTCCCTGCCAGCGCGGAAAAACATCTGGGTTTTGTTGCTGAGGTTAAAATCGATGCGTCCAACCAAGGAGTATGTGTTCTGAGGATAACCGCCGCCGGCATCGAATGGCGCTTTAAAGTTCACTGTGTCGAAGATGGGCTGCGAGGCTGGAATTGCCGTGAGACCGTTTACGGGGCCGACAGTGATCCCGGCTGCCGCTAACTCCCCAGCGGTGGTAACGTTGCCTGAGGCCGGGGATGCGCCGGTACCGTAAGTCGTGAAATAGGCTTGGCCATTCGCCGGCAACAGGGAAACAAACGACGGGTCGACTATCTCCTGAGTTTCGGAGGCCGAACTGCGCACCCGGGTCCACTCAGTGGTCTCAAAGATGAATAACTTATTCTTGATAAGCGGGCCACCAGCCTGGAACCCGAACTGGTTGCGGGTGTAATCACCTTTGGGATCGGGAAGCGCGCCGGTGCCACCGTTTTCTAAGAATGCAGCGTTAGCAGCGTCGTTGGCGTAAGTGTTCGAGGTATACGCGGACAGGCGATTGTATTCCCAAACAGAACCGTGGAAGGCGTTGGTTCCGGTTTTGGTGGTCAAATTCACCACGCCGCCAGAAGCGCGTCCATATTCCGAGGAAAAGTTGTTGGTAATCACACTGTATTCCTGGACGCCATCGATGGGGATGTTCTCGCCGATACCGGCCCCGAACACGGACACGTTCTCAACTCCGTCGAGCAGAATTTCCGTGCCCGATTCGCGTTGCCCGTTCAATGAGAATCCAACGCCGCGGCTGGTAAGATTCTGGCCGCTATTGGCGCTGTTAGTGGTGTTGTCGCCGCTGCTCACGTTTCCTGAGATGGCGACAAAATCGTAAGGATTGCGGGTAAGACTGGGCAATTGCGCCAACTGCTGGGTATCAATAAGCTGGGAAATTTCCTGCGTCTGGGTGTTAACTTCGGTGGCCGCACCGGCGGTGACTTCAACTACAGTCGAACTCTGACCAACCGCCAGTTGAGCATCGACAGTCAATTTTCCGCCCACCGTAACCTCAACCACCTGCTCGAAAGTACTGAAGTTGGCGCTTGAGACCCGCACCTTGTATTTGCCAGGTGCAAGACCAGGAATCGAGTATTCCCCCTGACTACTAGTTTGCGCAGTACGCGTGGCCGAGGTAGCCAAGCTGGTCACCGTAACCGTCGCGCCAGCGACCACCGCTCCGGAGGCATCGCGAACTGTGCCGGCGATAGACCCAGCCTCAGCCTGGCCGAAAGCACCCACGGAAAAAGTCAGGAAGCTGATTACAACCATGCTGACTAACAACAGCTTGGCCCAGCTTCGAGAAGGATTGCTGCTACGCCCCAAAGTAAATTCCATAACACCCTCCGGTTCAAAAGTTGACGGAATTCAGGTACTGACGCGGGTGAAAACACGAAAACAATATAAGTGCCTTCACGCCCAACTAGACAAGTCAACAACTTGGAGAAACATTCCCAATATGCAACTGAAATTCCAAGACACCGACTGTTGAGCGGCTTTTGTTATGTATTACTTGTGGGAACTTCGCGCTCCTTCTGTAAAGGTTTGTATAGAAAACCATAGAATTGTGTGTCTCGGATCTATGGAATTCTGTATCTAGGTTGCACTGCTCGAAACGAATGTTTCCTGATTGGTGCGGAGGAGGGACACACCAGCGCGCAATTCCTCACTCGTTCCGTCGGAGCTCACTTGCTAGAAAACTTGTACACGGTGGTGGACTGGAAACGCTGGCCCGGCCTCAGAACGGTGGAAGGAAACTGCGGATGATTCGGCGAGTCGGGAAAATGCTGGGTCTCGAGGCAGAATGCGTACCGTCGGTTATAGACTTTGCCTCCCTTGCCGTGAATTCCATCCAGGAAGTTGCCGGTATAAAACTGGAGGCCGGGTTCGGTAGTCGATACTTCCAGCAGGCGGCCGGAATGGGGATCATGGGCCTGCGCCGCTCTATACAAAGAACCTGCCGTACTGTTGTTGAGAACCCAATTGTGATCGTAGCCGTTTCCGAGCTTCAGTTGCTGATCGTCCTGATTGATGCGGGCGCCGATGACAGTAGAAGTCGTGAAGTCGAACGGAGTTCCTTTCACGCTTCGCAGTTCGCCGGTGGGAATCAGGGTGGCATCCACGGGAGTGAAGCGGTCGGCGCGAATCATCAGTTGCTGCTGCAGAATGTCTCCGTTGCCCTGTCCGGCCAGGTTGAAATAGCAATGGTTGGTCAGATTCAGCACCGTGTCTTTGTCAGTGGTGGCGCTGTAATCAATCCTGAGTTCGTTCTGGTCAGTTAACGTATAGACGACCTTGACCGACAAGTTTCCGGGAAAACCGTCTTCTCCATCCTTGCTCACATAGGTGAGTTCGAGCGCCTGGCCGGCGCTGCCGGAAACATCTTTCGCATTCCAGACCCGCTTGTTGAAAACACCATGCAAATGATTGTCTCCGTCATTCTTCGGCAGCGTGTAGGTGGCGCCGTCGAGCGTGAATTTAGCGTGCGCGATTCGGTTGGCGTAACGTCCGACGATTGCGCCGAAATAAGCTTTGCCGGCCTCGTAGTCTTCCAGTTTGTCATAGCCGAGTACCACGTCGTCGACCTTGCCGTTGCGATCCGGAACTTTCAGTGTGACAACCGTGCCTCCGTAGTTGGTGATCGCAGCTTCCATGCCTTTCTTATTGGTTAACAGGTAAAGATAAGTCTGCTGCCCGTCTTCGGTCTTGCCAAATGATTGCTTTTGCATTTTCGGAGTCGCCTCAGCCTGCAGAACAGAAACAAAGATCGTCGCCATGGAAAAAACGACTGTCAGCATAAAAGTTTCGTGCCGTCTCAACATTCATCGTCTCCTTGGACATCTTTAGTAGCGCCGGCATCTTGCCGGCTGTCGCGAAGGCATCTTGCCTTCGCCGGTGGAAGTGGTGACGCCCCCACGACAGCCCCCGGGACTGCGGCGCTACCTGGTTCACGTCACAGCTGCGGTAACTCTACCCAGCATACTCGGTGCCCATGCAGAATCGCGGGCGAAATTGGGGAACATTAAGGAAGCCCACGAGAAGTTCCCAAGCATCTCAGAATCCCGCGCCGGGCGTGATCCCTTCGCTCTCCACGCACTCGTAAGCCTTGCCTGCTGCGAGATCCTTGTATTCCTCAGTTCTGCCCCTCGGCCACTGGATCACCACACGTTCGATCTTGTCGCGTTTTCCTAAGCCGAAAGTTAAGGAAAGTTCAGATTGTGACAGATAGCTTGAGCCACTTTTCACCGTGCGCGATTGCGCAATGCCCTCGTAGAAAATCCGCACAGCTGCGCCGATCGCGTCACGGTTGGACTGTTTACCAACCAAATGAAAGCGGATGCTCCGATTCCCCGCCAGTTGATCGTTGCGATAGAGATATGCCCGGCCATTGTTCGTGGTCATGAGAATGTCGAGATCGCCATCGCGATCAAAGTCGCCGCAGGCGAGGCCGCGCCCAACTTTCGGCTGGCGGAATGCGTCGCCCACCTCCGAACTCACGTCGCGAAAAGTCCGTTTCCCGCTGTTCAAAAAAAGCTGCGGCGGTTGCGCATATCCGACATTGCCGCGGATGCTGCGTACGGTATCGTCGATGTGGCCATTGGCTGCGATCAGGTCCAGAGCGCCATCGAGATC
>Ga0182015_10004966_pt1 | contig 14060 bp, 9 predicted proteins | sample 712P3MmetaG_FD_120478 | JGI IMG/M metagenome (GOLD analysis project Ga0182015, IMG submission 120478) | Permafrost microbial communities from Stordalen Mire, Sweden - 712P3M metaG | ecosystem: Environmental > Terrestrial > Soil > Wetlands > Permafrost | place: Sweden: Stordalen | collected...
GGGCTGAGATCGGGATCACGCTCAAGATCGAGGACGTCGACCTTGACACGATGTTCGCCCGGTTCTACTCGACGACGAACCCGGACTACGACATCAACTTCTTCCCGCCCACATACAGCTCAACCGACGTGGGCGACGACGACGAGATGGCGCTGTTCTTCTACGAGCCGCTGTCGGTCAACTTCGGTGGGTACTTCTACAGCGACCCGCACGCGACCGCGCTCGTGAACCAGGCGACTCATACCCTCAACATCCCTTTGAGGAAGCGGAACTTTGCCGAGCTGCAGCGCTACTGCCTGTTCGACAACCCGCCCATCATCCCGTTCGGATTCGGCCCCAACGCGATGCTGGTGAGCTCGAAGGTGCAGGGGCTTCGAACCTTGCTCAACCAGTCGTGGCGACTTGAGAATGTCTGGCTGAACGCCTGATCCTGGCGGCTGCGCCCTTTAGCAAGCGGACCGGATCGGTGACGGCCATCTGCACGCGTCGGTACGGGGGCGCCTACTTCTACATGGTGGAATGAGCGCAACGGATGGGCTTTTATCTGATCCGGCGCATGCTGCAGTCGCTGATGGCTCTCATCGGGATAACGCTCGTGGCATTCCTGTTGATCCAACTGGTACCGGGAGACCCGGCGCGGGCGGTCCTCGGCCCTAGGGCCAGTGCCAGCGCCGTGGCGGCGCTGCGCAGGGCCATGGGCCTCGACCGGTCGCTTCCCACCCAGTACTGGAGCTTCCTCACGAATGCTTTCCATCTGAACTTCGGGTTCTCGACGTTGCAACAGTCGCCCGTGGCAAGCCTGATCTGGCCCCGGCTCGGTTCCACGCTCCTGCTCACGGCCTACGCAACCGTCGTGTCGGTGGTCTTCGCGGTCCCGCTCGCACTGGTCTCGGCCCTGCGAAGGAACCGGCCTGCCGACCACGCCATCCGGTTGACGACCATGGTGACCTTCGCCATGCCCGCGTTCTGGCTAGGCCTGCTGCTGATCCTTCTTCTCTCGGTCCATCTGACCGTGTTCCCACCGTCAGGCTACGGAGTGGGCTTCGTCGGTCACCTCGACAGCTTGACGCTTCCCGCGCTTACTCTCGGGCTGGGCCTGGCGCCGCTCATCGTTCGCACGCTGCGGGGCAGCATGGTCGAGACCCTCGGGAGCGAGTACGTAGAGGCGGCCCGGGCCCGTGGTTTTCGCGAGGCGAGAGTCCTGAGACGCTACGTGTTGCGGAACTCCCTTGTGGCCTCGGTCACGGTCGTCGGCGTGAACGTCGGCTACATACTCAGCATCGTCGTCGTGATCGAGAACGTCTTCGCGTTGCCAGGGCTGGGATCATTGCTGGTGACCTCGGTGCAAAACCGCGACTTTCCGGTCGTGCAGGGCATCGCCTTGGTTCTCGGTGCCATCGTCATTATTGTCAACCTCGTCACCGACCTGGGCTACTCGCTTTTAGACCCGAGGATTCGACTCAGTGGCAATCGCTAGCTCTTCGACCCAGCCGAGTGGCTTCGCGGGGCTGACCGCTCAGTCCGCGTACCGCATCGACCGGCTCCGCAAACGCGCCACGGCCGAGCACCGCTTCTCGACGCTGGCCATATGGGTCGGTGTCTTTCTCGTCGTGGTCGTCCCGGTCGTGAGCCTGCTAGGGCCGGTCATCGGGTTCGGGCATCCGAACGCGCCGAACTTCAACGCCATCCTTCAGCCCCCGTCCCTGGCCCATCCCTTCGGCACCGACAGTACCGGCCGTGACGTTCTTGCCCGCGTGTTCGCCGCCACGCCACTTGACTACGAGGTCGGCCTGCTGACGACGCTCATGTCGGCGGTTATCGGCATCTTGTTCGGGGGCATCGCCGGGTACTTCGGGGGATGGCTGGATGCGGTGATCATGAGGGTCGTCGACATCCTCATCGCCTTTCCCTTCATGATCTTCGTCATGGCCTTCGTCGCCGTGTTCGGACCTGGCCTGACGGGGATCTACGTCGGCTTGACCACTTTCGGCTGGGCCTTTTTCGCCCGCGTCACGCGTGCAGAGATGCTCGTGATACGCGAGCGCCAGTACGTCCTCGCCGCCCAGACGGCCGGGCTGCGGACGTCGCGGATTCTTCGGGTCCACGCCCTTCCCAACGTTCTCCGCCCCAACTTCGTGATCGCGATGGCGACCGTCGTCTGGAACATCTTGACGCTCGCCTCGCTTTCCTACCTCGGTCTCGGAGTGCAGCCGCCGACGGCCGAGTGGGGCTCGATAGTCGCGAGCGGCCAGACCATCTTGCTAATCGGGCAGTGGTGGGTGTCGACCCTTCCTGGCTTGGTGATAGTGATCGTGGGCGTGGGGTTCAGCTTGATCGGGGACGGCATCGCAGATCGGTTCGGATATGACTTCCGCCTCACTGTCTGACCTCGAGGGCGCTGGCGCGAGCGCCTCGGGTCCTGCGAACCTGCTCGACATACGACAGCTGACGGTGGGGTTCCCCTCGCGCCGGGGCGTCGTCCTCGCCGCCAACCATGTGATCTTGTCGCTGTCTTCTTCTCGCACCCTCGGGTTGGTGGGGGAGTCCGGTTGTGGCAAGAGCGTGACCCTGCGCTCGGTGATCGGCATGATCCCCAAACCGGGGGAGGTCCTCGAAGGAGAGGTTGTCTGGCACGGCAGGAACCTCGTCGGACGTAATGGCCGCGACGTACGGTCCGTGCGCGGCCGGCAGATCACGATGATCTTCCAGGATCCAGGTGCGAGCCTGAACCCGGTCTACTCGGTAGGAGACCAGATCGCCGAGGTGTTCCGCATAAAGCTCGGACTCGGCAAGAAGGAGTCCGCCGAGCGGACGACGGAGCTTTTGAGGTCGGTCGGGATCTCTTCTCCTGAAAAGCGGGCAAAGGACTACCCGCACCAGCTGAGCGGGGGCATGCGCCAACGGGTGATGATCGCCATGGCCGTCGCACCAGGACCCGAGCTGTTGCTCGCCGACGAGCCGACGACTGCGGTCGACGTCACGGTGCAAGAGCAGATCTTGTCCCTGCTCGTAGAGCTCCAGCAGTCGTCGGGGATGGCGGTCATCCTCGTCTCGCACGACCTCGCCGTCATCGGCCAGACCTGCGACGAGATCGCCGTCATGTACGCCGGCTATGTGGTGGAGCGGGGCTCGCGAGACGACGTCATCAACTCGCCGCGTCATCCCTACACCCAGGCCCTGCTTGCCGCGGAGCTCGTGTTCGAACCCGGCCAGCGGCGAGGGCGCCTCGACACGATCGGGGGCCAGCCCCCTGATCTCGGCGATCTGCCGCCGGGGTGCCCCTTCCAGCCGCGCTGCCGCTACGCCCGCCCGGAGTGCGCCGGGGTCACCATGGTCATCGACAGGCCGGCGCCCGAGCATGGCTCGGCCTGCCCGTTCGTGGAGGCACCAGGATGAGCGAGCCCGACGCCACCTCGCCGCTTCTCGTCGCCGAGAACATCTCCAAGACTTTCCCGGTCCGCCGTAGCCTGACCCAGGTCGTGCAACGGGCACCCCGCCAGCGGCTCACCGCGGTCGACGACGTGAGCCTGAGCCTTCACCGGGGCCAGGTTCTCGGCATCGTCGGGGAGAGTGGGAGCGGAAAGAGCACCATCGCCTACTGCCTCGTGCGCCTCCTCGAGCTAGACAGTGGCAAGGTCCTCATCGGTTCGGAGGACATGCACGCGGTTCGCGGTGACGCCCTTAGAGAGCTCCGGCGGCACATCCAGCTGATCTTCCAGGATCCCTATTCGTCTTTGAACCCGCGCCTCACCGTGGGCCGGGCTGTCGGTGAGCCGGCCCGGGTCCACAACTTGGTCGACCGAGCCGGGGAGGCCGCGCTTGTTGGCGGCCTGCTGGAGCGTTGCGGGCTGCGTCCCCAAGATGCCGCGCGATACCCGCGACAGCTGTCGGGCGGACAGCGCCAACGAGTCGCCATTGCCCGGGCGCTGTCGACGAGCCCGGAGATACTCATCGCCGACGAGGCGGTAAGCGCTCTCGACGTGTCGGTACAGGCGCAGATTCTCAACCTCCTCGCCGAGCTGCAGTCGGACCTCGGGGTCGGGATCATCTTTATCACCCACCAGCTGGCCGTCATCTCGCACCTGGCCACCGACGTCGTCGTGCTCTATCTCGGCCGCGTGATGGAGTCCGGACCGGTCGCATCCGTGCTCGGCGAGTCGCGCCACCCCTACACGCGCGGGCTGCTGCAGGCACAGCCGGCGCTACGCGGGCCGAGAACCAAGCAACGCCCGGCCCTTGCCGGCGAGCTGCCGTCCGCCATAACGATTCCTTCCGGCTGCCGGTTCCACACACGCTGCCCGCTGGTCGCGCCGATCTGCCGGGAGGTCGATCCCGTGCCCGTGGAGGTATCGCCGGGGCACATCTCGCGCTGCCATGTGCTCGCGCCGGCCGACGGCCACGTGCCCGCGGGCTAGGCCAGCAACCTGGTCCATCTGGGGCGACGAGCCGGGTCCTTGTGGCAACGGCGGTGCTCGCGGATCTCAAATTGTGGTGCCGGTCGCAGGCACCTATCGTGCCGCGGGGACCTTGATCAGCAAGGGGCACGACGATGAGGTCGGCTGAGCATGACGAGGAGGCACGATGAATCTGCGAGAGAAGATCGATGCAGCCGAAGGTGTCCGCAAGGCAGATCTCGTACTTAAGGGCGCGCAGCTCGTCAATGTCGCGACCGGCGAGATCTATCCGGCGGATGTGGCCATCGCCGCTGACATGATTGCGGCTGTCGGGGACGTCGGGCCCCACACCGGCCCGGAGACGGCCGTTTTGGACGTCACGGGTCGCTACTTGGTGCCCGGCCTGATCGACGGCCATCTCCATATCGAGTGCAGCAAGTTGTCAGTAACCATGTTCGCCGACGCGGTGGTCCGATACGGCACCACGAGCGTGATCTCCGGACTCGACCAGACCTATGCCGTCGCCGGGCTGGACGGGGTGCGAGACGCCCTTTCGGAGGCCGACGCGAGCCCGATGAAGATCTTCTGGGCGGCGCCGTACAAGGTGCCCTACACCATCCCGGAGTCGAACGTCGGGTTCCGCCTCGGGCCTGATGTCCACGAGATTGCCCAGAAGTGGGACGACTGCTTCGGGGTCTGGGAGACCGTGACCGAGTTCATCACCAACCGCGACCCCGAGGTGCTCGAGGTGGTCGAGATGGCGGCCCGGAACCGCTTGCCGGTCTTCGGGTGCGCGCCGATGGCAAGCACGGCGACGATCGGCGTGCTGGCGGCGGCCGGGATCCGCTTGGACCACGAGAGCTACAACGCCGAAGAGGTGCTCGCCAAGATGCGCGCGGGCATGTACGTGATGGTGCGCGAGTCAGCCGTCGCCCACTTCATGGAGGAGAACATCCAAGTCGTCACCCGCCTCGGTGCCAACCCAGGCAGGGTCGGCTTTTGCACCGACGACGTGACCGCGACGAGCCTGCTCAGCGGGGGCCATCTCGACCGCCTGGTGCGTATGGCGATCAAGGCCGGCGTGCCGGCCGTGTCCGCGATCCAGATGGCGACGATCAACACGGCGCAGATGTACCGGATCGACCACCTCGTCGGTTCGGTCGGCCCTGGCCGGGCGGCGGACGTGCTCGTCGTAGACGACCCGGAGAGCTTCATGGTCGAAAAGGTCATATCGAAAGGCGCCCTCGTCGCCGAGGGGCAACGCACCAAGAGGCCGCCACGCGCTCCGGCGCGGGGCCCGGTGCTGCTCAACACGATGAACCGCGCCCTGTTGCAACCCGATGAGATCACGATGCCGACGGCCCTCGGCCCGGCGGTGCGGGTGCTGGCGATGGAGATGGACCGGGAGGTCCCCTTTGTCCGACGGCGCCGGGACGTTGTCCTGCCGGTCGTCGACGGGGTCGTGCAGCCTGACCTTGGCCAAGACGCCCTCTATGTGACCGTCATCGAGCGCTACGGCAAGACGGGGTCAGTGCCCGTCCCAGTCGTCTGCGGCTTCGGGTTGCGCTCCGGGGCGCTCGCGACCAGTGCTGCCCCGGACGACAACAACATCATCTGCGTCGGCACCAACCCTGTCGACATGGCTCTTGCCATAAACGAGGTGATCAGGCTCAACGGCGGCCTGGCCGTCGTCGACGGCGGGGCGGTGAAAGAGACCTTGGCGCTGCCGGTCGGGGGCATCGTCGCGGATATCGACCTCGAGATGATGGCCGCGGCCGAGGCGCGTCTTGATGCCGCTGCCCGGGCACTCGGATGCGAGCTTCCGACCGCCTTCGGCTATCTCATGTTCCTAGAGATCACTTCCATCCCCGACTACGCGATCACAGACCTCGGCCTCATCGGAGTCCGCGAGCTGGCCGCGCTCGAGCCCGTCCTCGGCCCTGCCTGACCGGCCAGGTCGCCCATCGCGTTTACTTAGCGTGTTTTTTGGCGGGTTTGGCGGCCTTTTCGACCGAGGTATCCGAACCCGGGAAAAAGAGGCCCTCGTGGCCGTCGTCGCTCCAGCGGACCCGGTAGGGCGGGGCGCCGTCGGTGCCGAGCACCTTGAGCACTTCGGCGCTCCTATCGGGCTGCGCAACCGAGTGGCCTCGCACCAGCAGGTGATCTCCGCTTCTGGCCTGCATCGTGGTACCTCCTAGACATCGGGGATCTGTGTCCACGGTCCCACCCCGCGACGCATAAGTAAAGTTACTGGGCCGGTGCGACACGGCCGCCCGGTGGCTTGCGGGCAAGCTCGGCCGGCCGACGCCGTCTTAGCATCGCGGCCATGAGACAACAGGCAAGCACGTTTTCGCCGGAGGACTTCAGCCAGCAGGGCCACCGGACCGTCGAGTGGGTGGCGGGATACCTGGCGAACCTCGAGAGCTACCCGGTCCTCGCGACGACGTCTCCTGGCCAGATCGCCGCCATGTTGCCCGAGCGCGCCCCCGAGCAACCGGAGCCCTTCGAGGCCCTCCTCGCCGACCTCGACGAGATCGTCATCCCGGGGACGACGCACTGGCAGGCCCCGGGTTTTTTCGGCTACTTCCCGGCCAATGCGTCACCTCCGTCCATCCTCGCCGAGCTCGTGACCGCTGGGCTGGGGGTGAACGGGATGGTGTGGGCCACGAGCCCAGCATGCACCGAGATCGAGACCGTCATGCTTGACTGGCTGGCCCGGCTGCTCGACTTGCCCACTCAGTTCCTGTCCGGCTCAAAAGGGGGCGGGGTCATCCAAGACAGCGCCTCGTCGGCGACCCTGTGCGCGTTGTTGGCGGCAAGGGAACGGGCGGTCGGTGCCGGTGCAGCCTTGGCCGATCTTTGCGTGTACAGCTCGACAGAGGCGCATTCGTCGGTGCAAAAGGGCGCCCGGGTTGCCGGCTTTGGCGCCGCGCACGTTCGTCTGATCGCTGTCGACGACGCTTTCCGGATGGATGTCGGAGCCCTCGGCTCGGCCGTAAGCGCGGATCGTGAGGCCGGTCTCGTTCCTTGCTGCGTCGTCGCCACCGCGGGGACGACCTCATCGATGGCCTTCGATCCGGTGCGGGCCATCGGCGAAATCTGCCGCGCAGAGCACCTGTGGCTCCACGTCGACGGCGCCATGGCCGGATCGGCGGCGGTGTGCCCGGAGCTGCGCAGCCACCATGACGGCCTCGAGCTCGCCGACAGCTACGCGTTCAACCCGCACAAGTGGCTGCTCACGAACTTCGACTGCGACTGCTTTTACGTCGCGGACCGTTCCAGTCTCGTTGAGGCCCTCTCGATAACTCCCGAGTACCTCCGTAACGAGGCCAGTGAATCAGGTTCGGTGATCGACTACAGGGACTGGCAGGTGCCCCTCGGCCGGCGCTTCCGGGCGCTCAAGCTCTGGTTCGTGGTGCGCTCCTATGGTGCCGAAGGGCTGCGGGCCCATGTGCGCGAGCACGTCCGGCTCTCGAAGATGCTCAGCGACCGCCTTGGCGCGGACCCGCGCTTTGAGCTCTGCGCACCGCCGGCACTGAACCTGACCTGCTTCCGTCACGTGGCGGGCGACGGTGCCTCCGAAGGCCTATTGAGCGATCTCAACGCCACAGGCCGTGTCTTTCTCAGTCACACTCGCCTCGATGGCGTGTATGTGATCAGGTGCAGCATCGGCGGCACGTGGACCGAGGAGCGTCACGTCGAGATGCTCTGGCGGCTCATCGACGAGCTAGCGCCTGTTCTGTGATCCGCCATGGGCGCGAGGAACCGGAAGCTCGCAGGCTGGGCGCCGGGCGCGAGCTCCTACCAGGCGACCGACTCAAGCCTCGAATTGGGGATGATCCGATGAGCGCTGACGAGACGACCTCGGCGGATCTGGGCGGCCCAAAGGGCGGGAGGGGCGTGCCCGACGAGGTAGAGCACTCCGTCGGCGGACGGGTTCACGGCCATGACGAGAACAGACGACAGGCTCGTGAGAACCTGCTCTCGGGCGGCTTTGTGGGAGATCGTCACCCTTTCCACGAGCGTGCGGTCCGGCGTCCCGACCACGAGGCTGAGCGCGTCTTTTGAAGGCCCGTAGGTGCCCAGCTGCCCTATATCCCCGGGGGATCCCGGCAGCAGGAACACCCGGGACGACGTCGTCGCCGAGGCGATATCGACGACGATCAGGCACATCTTGTCGCCAGCCCAGCGGCACGCGCCCGTGGCCGCCGCTCTGGGGGAGTTGGAGGAAGCGGTCGGCGTGAGGTCGGGCTCGGGAAGGGCCGCGATCTCGGTGCCGTTGCCCAGCCACGCGATCTGGCCGCCGAGGAGGCTGGCCCTTTTTCCGATCGCCGCGCTGAGGTCGAAGGTCGTGGTCCTTCCCGAGGCGAGTTGCCGGACCGTGAGGTAGTCGTCATCGAGCCCGGTGCTGTAGGCAAGGTAGCGCCCATTAGGGCTGACAGCGGGCTGGTCACCATAGGCGAGGAAGGTTCTCCGTCGCGTACTGGTGGAGATCTTCTCGATGTAAAGGTCGGTCTTGCCGATCAGAGTGACATAGACATACCTGCCATCGGGCGACAGTGCGAGGCCGTTGTTGGTGAAGTTGTCGCCGAAGCTCGCCAGCTGCGCTAGGACCCGTCCCGTGCGCGCCGAGTAGAGCTTCACAACGCTGGAAAGGTCGTTCTTGCTCGAGGAGGCGACGAACACAGCAGGAGAGACGCCCGTGCTCGCCGTCGCCAGACGGGCCGCGACGACCGTCGCGGTTGCAGAGGCATTTGCGCCGCGGGCGCTTTCGAGCTGACCCGTCGGCGAGTAGGCACTCGAGGCGGTGGCGGCGCTCGCTGCGCCGGTTATCCCGAGAGCCAGCACCACGATGCCTGCCAGAACCCTGTAGGTGACCCGCCTTGTGGGCACAGCGGAGTTCTACACCTTTCAAGGGTTCCCGCGGCTGCAAGCCGAGTTCATCGTGCTCGGAGCTAGTCCGTTTCAGGCACCCTTCGCGCGCAAGGAAATGAAACAGCACAAAGTTCCTCGTTGTCACAGTGGCGGTTCTGCCAGTCGATGTAATTTCGGATCACCGAGTTCTCCACCTCGTGGTCGCGGTGACCGGTGCCGTTGAGCGCGAAGTAGCAAAGGCCGTGAAGTGACACTCGGTCCGATTGAGATACGAACCTTGGCGATGTCGGCCAAGTCCATGACCTACACGGACAGCAACACCATCTCTCGGCCGACACCGTCCGGGGCCCACAGGCACTGGCGTGCATTCGAAAGGCGCGTTCAGCTACCGGCGTTGTCCGAGCTCCTTGTTGTCAGAGCCCGTGCCAGCTGTTAGGAGTGGATCTTCGGGGAAAGCCCGCCAAGATAGGCGCTGGCGACGGCCTCTTCGATCCAGCGCGGAACGGGCACGACAACGTCCGCCGGGTTCAGTTTGCAAAGGGCGACGGCCTCGAGGCATCTTGCCTGGAGGGCGAAGCCGAGGTCCATCGACTCGACCGAGTTGCCGAGCGGCCTCGGACCGTTGAGATTGACCATATGGCCGCCTGAGAGGATATGGACCCGCCGGCCATCGTCCAACAAGAGGGTCTCGATCCCGTCCGCGGCGGCGCGAACCTCTTTTACGCTTGGATGCGAGCGCATTTCGGCGAGGTTTATCTCGGTCGGGAAGTGACCGGCGTTTGCGAGGATTACGCCGTCTTTCAATATGGTGAGAGCCTCCGCGGTCACGACGTCCCGAGCGCCGGTGACGGTTATCACGACGTCGGCCTCAGCCAGAGCCTCGTCCTTGGCGGGCACGGCGAAGCCGTCGAAGTGCGCCTCGAGCCGCTTCAGCGGGTCCGGGTCGATCACGGCCACGGTCGCAAAGGCGTTCTTGAAGTTGACAGCGACGCCCTTGCCGCAAGCTCCGTAGCCGAAGACGGCCACGCGCCGGCCGTTGGTCACGCGGTTGGTTATGCGCAAGAACGACTCTAGGACGCTTTGGCCGACAGCGTGGTAGTTCTCGGCGAACTGCTTGATGGCGCTGTCGTTGATCACGAGCAAGGGCCGGTTGATCCGGTCGCGGAGGGCCACGAGCCGCATGCGCCCCGACGTCGTCTCCTCGGTCCCACCGAGCAGGTGCTCATAGGGCGACTCAAGATAGCGGACGAACAAGTCGCCACCGTTGTCCAACACGACGTCCGGCTGGCGGGCGAGCACCTCGCGAAGATGTGCGTCGTGCTCGTCGGCATCTGTCGTGGGGCCACCGATCACCTCCACCCCGTTTTCGCGTAGGTACGTGACAGCCTCGGGCTGAGTCGTGCCGAGGTTCCCGGTCGAGACCACCACCGCGCCGCCCCGACGCAAGGTCAGCAACAAGGCGACTGTTTTCGGCTCGATGTGGATCCCGGTCCCGATGCGCTTGCCGGCAAAGGGCTGTGTCGAGTCGAACTCGGCGCCGATCCCGGCTAGAAGCTGGCAGCTGTCGATGACCCATTCGATCCTTGAGCCCACGGCTTCCTCCTCGGTCTTCCGCCTGGGCTTCAGACTCCCTTAGTCGGAGCGGTACTGCAATTCTCGCCGCGACGTGACAGGCGGCACGATGGCCCGGTGCGAGCTCGACGAGCTCGGGGCGCGTCGTTCGGCACATCTCCTCTGCGAGTGGGCAACGGGGCAGTAAGCGCAGCCGGCGCACCGATTGCCGCTCCGGGGCCAGCCTCAGGTTCTCCGGCCGCTCGCACCTGGCGCTCAGCTTGCCGGGCGGGGTCCGGCACGGTGCACCGCGGCCCAACGGGGCGCGTATTGTCGGCATCCACCTCGAAGTCTCATCCTCTCGCCCGAGCGGGCGGGAACTCACCCGGTCGAGCGCCTGGCCGGGACCCGATCTCGAGATTGTTGAGCACCCTGCTCGGCGCCGGGCCGGTCACGATGGTGACCCTCGCCCCGGAACTGCCGGGCGCGCTCGAGCTCATAGCCGAGTGCCCGCCTACGCGGGGTAGTCGTGTCGTTCGGCCACAGCGACGCCAGCGCCGATAAGGCCCGCCGCGGCTTTGACGCGGGTGGCCAAGGAGTCACCGCATCTTCAACGCCATGCTGGCGCTAACTGCCCGCGCCCCCGGCCTGGCAGGGACTGCACTCGCGGATGGGAGGGTGACGGTGCAGGTCATCGCGGACGGGGTCCACTGCGCCGACGACATGTTGCAGCTCGTGGCCACTGCTGCCGCTCGCGGGTGGTGGAACCTCGTCAGCGACGCCACGGCCGCCTCGGGCCTCGGTGACCGCGAGTTCCTCTTCGGCGAGGTTGCTCGACGGCATCCGCCACTGCGTCGACATGGGCCTAGGGCGTGGCGAGGTTCTCGCGGCCGCGAGCGCGCCCCCCGCCGCTCTCGTTGGCCGGGAGCACCTCGGGCGAATCCCGTTAGGCGGCCTTGCCGACCTCGTCGTTCTCGGCGAGGATCTGGAGGTAGGCGACGTGAACATTGAAGGCAGGCTGTTGATATGACACTGACGACCACAGCCGTGGGCGCGCGACTGCGTGCCTTTTTGCCCGAGAGCCGCGTCGACACGACGGCCATCACGCTCACGGTCAACGCCCGCGACGGCGGCTTTTACGAATATCGCCCTCGCGCCGTCGTCCGGGTCACGAACGAGGCCGAGGTGCAGACCTTGTTCGCCGTCGCCCGTGAGCTTGGCCTCCCGGTCACCTTCCGGGCGGCGGGGACGAGCCTTTCCGGCCAGACCGTCGGCGAGGGGATCATCGCCGACATCTCCAGCGCGTTCTTAAGGGTCGAGGTACTCGACGCAGGTGCCCGGGTCAGGACCCAGCCCGGACCGACCGCGGAGATGGTCAACCGGATGCTAAGGCCCTACGGGCGAAAGATCGGGCCCGATCCGGCCTCGATGCGCGCGGCGCGCATCGGTGGCATCGTCGCCAACAACTCGAGCGGGATGATCACCGGCGTCAGGCTGAACACTTACAACACGATGGAGTCGGTCCGCTTCGTACTCGCGGACGGCAGCATCTTCGACACCTCAGCGGCGGGCGAGCACGAGCGTTTCGGGCACGAGCAGCCGGGGTTGGCACACGGCCTCGCCGAGCTACGCGACGAGGCCCGTTCGGACGCAGAGCTCGTGGCGTTGATCAACAAGAAGTTCTCCATCAAGTGCGTCACCGGCTACGGCATCAACGCGCTCATTGACTTCGACGATCCCTTGGAGATCCTTGCCCACCTGCTCGTCGGCTCGGAGGGCACGCTCGGGTTCATCTCCGAGGTCGTGCTGAGGACCGTGCCGCTCGAGCCGGAGCGCTCGAGCGCGCTGTTTCTCTTCGACTGCCTCGAGTCGATGGCGCGCGCCGTCGTGGTCATAGATGGGACGGGGCCGCGCGCGGTCGAGTTCCTCGACGACGCCTCGATGCAGGCCGTCGCCGGGATCGCCGGCCTGCCCGGGTTCTTGCAGACCCGCCCTCCGGGCTCGGCCGCGCTGCTGGTCGACTACCAGAAAGAGTCGACCGCAGCCGTACGGGAGGCGGTCGCGGCTGCGCTCCCGAAGCTCGAGGCGCTCCCGGGACTACTCGCCATGAGCGAGTTCACCACGACCCCCGAGGAGCACGAGCGCCTGTGGCGGGTCCGCGAGGACCTGTTCGCCATCGTCGGGGGCGCCCGCGTCCCCGGCACGACGGTGGTGCTCGAGGACATGGCAGTCCCGCTCGAGGACTTCGCAAAGCTGCTCGAGGGCTTAAAGGCGTTGTTCGCCAAGCACGGCTACACCGGCGCGGGCCAGGGCGTGCAGTTCGGTCATGCCAGCGCCGGCAACGTCCATTTCATGGTGACGGCCGACTTCACCGACCAAGCAGAGGTCGACCGCTACATCGCCTTTATGAGCGACGCTGTCGGGCTCGTCGCCGACGAGCTGCACGGCTCGCTCAAAGCCGAACACGGCACGGGACGGGCGATCGCCCCCTTTGTCAGGCGCGAGTGGGGCGACAAGGCGTACTCGATCATGAGGCGGATCAAAGAGCTCGTCGACCGAGACGGGCTTTGCAACCCCGGGGTCCTCATCAATGACGACCCCGGCGTGTTCGCGAGGAACATAAAGCTCACCCCGTCGGTCTCCTCGCTCGTTGACAAGTGCACAGAGTGCGGATTCTGTGAACACGTCTGCCCGAGCCGGCTCGCGACGATGACCCCGCGAGGCCGCATTCAGGCGTCCCGAAAACACCTCGAGCTGCTCGCGAACAACGACGTGACCGCGGCGGCGGAGCTATGGGAGCTCTACCAGCACCAGGGGATCAACACCTGTGCCGCCGACGGCATGTGCGCGACGGCCTGTCCTGTCGGCATCAACGTCGCCGACTACACCGCCGAGCTACGCGGGCAACGCAACAACAGGCTCGAGGACTCGCTCGCCAAGCTGCTCGCCCGTCGCTTCGCGCAGGTCGAGAAGGTCGCGAAGGGCGGCCTTAGCCTTGGCGTGATCGCCAACCGATTGCACGGCGTGGAGGCTGTGACCAAGGCGCTGCACCGACTCGTCCCGTTCTCACCGGTCTGGTCCCCGGCGATCGGCAAGAGCCCGCCTGTTGTGACCCGCGCCGAGGCCGAGCCGGAGGTCGTGTACTTCCCGTCCTGCGTGAGCAGGATCATGGGCTCATCCAACCTCGAAAAGCCGTCTTTGGCCGAGACGGTGCTCACCTTGGCCGATCGGGCGGGCATA
>Ga0182015_10004968_pt1 | contig 14059 bp, 14 predicted proteins | sample 712P3MmetaG_FD_120478 | JGI IMG/M metagenome (GOLD analysis project Ga0182015, IMG submission 120478) | Permafrost microbial communities from Stordalen Mire, Sweden - 712P3M metaG | ecosystem: Environmental > Terrestrial > Soil > Wetlands > Permafrost | place: Sweden: Stordalen | collected...
ACCTTGCCGAAGTGCCGCGCGCTCTGTAAATAACGGAGCGCATCGCGAGTCTCCTCGAACGCGAAAACCCTATCGATAACCGGCCGCAGCCTGTGCAGCGCGATCGCGCGATTCATGCCTTCGAACATCGCAACGGAACCCACGTAAACGCCCCGCACGCTCAGCGTTTGAATGCCGATCAAGCCGAGGGGCACCGTCCCGGCCACGCCGGTCAGTACGCCGATGACTACAATCTGGCCCGACGCCCTCACCGAACTCATGGATCGCGGGAACGTCTCCGCGCCTGCGACTTCGAGGACAATATCGACGCCGTTGCCGCCGGTGAGCCGCAGAACTTCCTTCTCCCACTCGGGATTCTTTTTGTAATTTATGGTCTCGTCGGCGCCGAGTGCGCGAGCGCGCTCCAGTTTCTCGTCGCTGCTGGAGGTAATGATCACGCGGGCTCCGTGGAGCTTCGCAAACTGAAGCCCGAATATAGACACGCCCCCGGTGCCAAGCAACAACACGGTGTCTCCGGCTTCGACGTGCGCCGTGGGAACCAGAGCGTTCCAGGCAGTTAAGCCAGCGCACGGGAGCGTCGCGCCTTCTTCATAACTCAAGTGCTCTGGAACCCGCAGCAGTCCTGCTTGATCGAACACGCGTTGCTGGGTCAGCACGCCATCGATGGCGCCTCCTAGGGCGGAACTGCCGTACTCGCGAGCGAAGGGTCCAGTGATCCAAGTCTGGAAGAAGGATCCCGCCACGCGATCTCCCGGCTTGAACGCCGTGACGGCGTCGCCCACGGAAACCACTTCTCCGCAGCCGTCGGACGCGATCACCGTCGGTCCCGACACCCGGCGCGGATACCTTCCGGTAACCACCGCAAGATCGCGAAAGTTCAGCGAGACAGCTTTGATGGCGACAGACACTTGGCCGGGGCCGGGCGGCTGCACCTCGACGTCGTCAAACGTCAAATCATCGATGGACGGGCCTCCAGGCGTTCGGAAGGCCTTGGCTCTTTGAACGGCGGACGGGGAAAGATGGGGAGCGCTCATGGCGATCAGTGCCCACCATTATATTTCTGTTCGCCCGCTTCAACCGCCAGATCCAGACGATTTTGGGGCGGCGGCAGCGGGCACGTCGCGTATGCGGTGAAGGCGCACGGCGGATTTTCCGCCCGGTTGAAGTCGAGATATACGATCCCGTTCTTCGCGGGCTCGGTGTAGAGAAAACGCGAAGCGCCATAAGTGGTTTTACCGCTGGTGCGGTCGCGAAAGACGAAGAATAGTGTTCCGTCCTCCAGCGTCGGCTCCAGCCGGTACTCGCGTCCGTTTCTGGTAAACGTCACGTAGCCCGGGCTTGGTTCGGCTTCCTTTTGGCCGATGGTGTTGGTGAACGCGATAGTGTGCGGCGTGTCCCAGGCCGTGAATTTCGCACGAAGTTTCCAGGACGGATCCACCGGGTACCAGCTAAGCCCGGCGAACCGCTTACGCTCCGGGCTGTCGTTATCCTTGAGGCGAATTCCAGCGCGGTCGCCACGGCGAATCAGATAAAACTTCAGCCTGTTGATGGCGAGAATGTCGGTGTCTTCATGCAGCGCCGTTTGCGCGGCCGGTTTTCCATTGAGCATTAAAGGAACGCCTTGCGCCGGATGCAGCACCGCTTGGCCGGCATGGAAGGAGATCGTCGCAACGCGTCCCGGAAGAGAATGGTCCGGCAGTGCGACCTCACTGGCGGGATCCGCGCCGACCCGATTTTCGCCCTCTTTCAACCAATCCAAGCCTGCCACGGTTAGCCAGCCGTCGTCGGCCGCCAATGCCTTCTGATGTTGGGCGCGCCATTTCTCCACCTGTTGACGGTAGTCCGCGCCTGGGTTCGCGGCGCTGAGTGCGAGGGAAAAGGCGGCAACCATCGCGATGTTTTTGATCGTCATGCGTCCGGTTAGTGGTAGGCGCGGCAGGACTCGAACCTGCTACCACCGGCTTAGAAGGCCGGTGCTCTATCCAGATGAGCTACGCGCCCAGTGGTTACGTCCCAATGACGAGTTTACCGCAGCGCGGGCGCGATCCTAGGCCGCGCACACGATGCGGCGCGCGGCGCCAAGTGTCCAAGGCGGGGGGTCGCTCGCTGGAAACGATTCTTCGCCCGCCTCATCCACTTCGTCCTCGGGCTCTTCCTCGGGTTCCGTGGAATCCGGCGTTTTGCTTTTTTCCGGCTGCGGATCGTCTTCTCGCTCTTTCATCTCTAACCTATTCTTGAGCGTAGCAGGCTGCGAGTTGATAAGCTGTTCCTGTACCCGCGCAGGTCTAAATCGAGGTCGGAGGAATGAGCGTGTCTCCGCCTCCGCCAAATTTCCAGTGCGGTGACTAAATATCGAGATGACTCAGGACCGGTTGTGGTCCAAGGAGAACCCGCGTGGGAGTTCGCCCATGGGAGATTGGCATCTGTGGCACGTTTGACGTTGCCAATTATGGTGACCTGCTTTTTCCGCTGATCGCAGAATCGGAACTGACGGAACGGCTAGGACCCCTCACTCTCCACCGCTTCTCCTATAACGCCAAAACTCCGCCGGACTGGCCTTACGCCGTTACCTCGGTCACTGCGCTGCCCGGCATGATCGATCGTCTGGATGGCCTGCTCATCGGCGGTGGCTTTCTGATCCGTTTCAACAAGGACGTGGCGCCAGGCTATTGTCCCCCAACTCCCGAGATTCACCACCCCACGGGATATTGGCTCTCGCCAGCGCTAATCGCGCTCCAGCACGACGTCCCAGTGATGTGGAACGCGCCGGGCACGGATGGCAACGACATTCCGAAATGGGCCAACCCGCTGCTGGAAATAGCACTGACGCTCAGCCGCTATGTGGCGGTGCGCGACGAGCCATCGCGATGCATGCTCGAAACATTGACCAGCGCACCTGTCGCTGTCGTTCCGGACACCGCCTTCGGGCTGCCGCGGCTGCTGAACCTGGAAGCAGCCCCATCCGCCGAGTTCACGCGCCTCTGTGAAGCCTCCGGTCTGCGCGGCCCATACATCGTCGTCCAGGCCAGGCCGGAGCTGGAAGGATTCATTCGCTTCATTAAAAATAGCCCGAAGCGGTTCCAGAACTTCCAGTTCCTGGCGCTGCCTATCGGCCCGGGGCTCGGCGATCGTACCGAGACGATTGACGCCGATCTGCCAGGTCTTGTCCGCCTGCCCTGCTGGCCAACTCCTCTCGGCGTCGCTGAGTTGATCGGCCGCGCCGAGGCGGTCGTCGCTCAGAGCTATCACCTCTGCATCACTGCCATCAGCTCCGGTGTGCCCGTCTTCACGCGACACAATCTACCCGCGATTAAGTACTCCGTGCTGCGACGCTTCGATGGGGTTTTCGATCTCCCGCCCAACGGCCAGCCGGATATCGAGTGGTTTCTGGCCCGAGTGGGAAGGACGACGCCGTCCGCCGCGGCTCGCGCCACCTACCAGCCGCTGAGCGATCATTGGGATCGTATTGCGGCAGCGCTTCTAGCGGAACCGGCCTCGACAAGACCCAAGCTCGAACATTTCTGGCAATCGCTGCCGGCCCTGCTCGAAGACGCCGCAATGCGAGAGGTTGAGCCGCGGGACTGGCTGGACGGAGTGGCGAGACAATTGACCGTGGCCCGTGCCGAGACGGCCGCTCAAGAGGCTCGAATTGCGGAGATCCATGCGTCGATTTCATGGAAACTGACGGCTCCGCTGCGGTTTGTGGGACGGCGCATCGGGTACTCGGGCGGCGCATCCGGAAACGGTGCCAGACGGCGACTGCTTTAGAGCATTCAGTGTTGGAAACCTAGACCAAACAGTTGGCGAAAAGTTCCGAAGGGCGAGCGCACGCGATTCAGTTGATGTGGCATCCTGGAATTTAACCGTCTCGATGGGCAACTTCGTCCGCTTGCGCATTCCGTTGGCCTTCGGCTTCGCCACTTCCGCGCTGATTTGCGCAGCCTTCGCCCAGCGGCCTTTCCGCGAGTATCCCGGCTATGAGTACGAAAACTTCCCCATCCCTTCCGACTGGCGCGTTCCCGGCGAATGGACCTTCGCGCGCCTGATGTATCCTTCCCAGCACCGCTTTTACGCCGGCGAATATCCGCGCCCGTATTACCCCAACTGGTGGGACGGCCGAACGGATTGGACCATCGACTATCCGCGTTCGGACCGGCATCTTTCCGAAGCCGTGCGGCGTCTCACGCGCATTCAGACGCGGTCGGTGGAAGAGCCGGTGGATTTGCGTGACGGCGACGAAGTTTACAACTGGCCCTGGCTGTACGGAGTCGAAGTGGGGCATTGGGATCTGACCGACGCCCAGGCCGCCAAGCTGCGCGATTTCCTGCTGCGCGGTGGGTTCTTCATGTGCGACGATTTCCACGGCAGCGACGAGTGGAATATTTTCATCTCCGGCATGAATCGCGTGTTTCCGGACCGGCCCATTGTGGACATCGAAAACGGCAGCGCCATCTTTCATACGATTTTCGATCTCGACGATCGCTACCAGGTGCCCGGCGAGCAGGTCCTTTACACGCACCGCGTACCTGAAAAGGATGGCTTCGTGCCGCATTGGCGCGGCATCTACGACGACAAGGGCCGAATCATGGTGGCCATCTGCCACGACATGGATTTAGGTGATTCCTGGGAGCACGCCGACAATCCTAAGTATCCCGAGAAGTACTCCGCGCTCGGGATTCGCATTGGCGTGAACTACATTGTTTACGCCATGACGCATTAGCGGGCCAGCGTTACCGTTCGGCGACGTTGTGGTTCAAGAGGCGTCGGTGCCCAGCACGATGGAAAGGCTCACCGCGCGTCTCGATACTGATGGGTTGCAAGCAAGGGCGTAGAATCATTATATAAGTGGAAGAGGATGCGATCAGAAAGAGCAGACTGGTGTTCATCAGCCATAGCAGCGCCGACACGTGGGTTGCCAAGCAGGTGGCGCGGGAGATCGCGGCCCGCGGCGCGACCCCGTTCTTGGATGAGGCCCAAGTTGACGCCGGAGCGGATTTCGAGGAAGACATCCTGAATTTCTTGGAGCGTGCGCACGAATTGGTCGTACTGCTTACCCCGTGGGCTCTTGACCGGCCATACGTCTGGGCTGAGATTGGGGCCGCGTGGGGTCGTCGGATTCCGATCGTTGCACTACTGCTCGGGCTCACGCCGACTGAGTTGCAAACGCGCTCCGGTGTTCCTGTGCTTCTGAAGAAGCGGGACCTTTTGCTACTGAACGAGATAGACGTTTACCTGGGGCAGTTAGCGGCGCGCGTCCGACAGCACCAGGAAGGATGAGAGGCATGGAAAAAAGAACAGTCTTTATTTCGCACTCTGCTAGGGATGCAGATTGGGCACGTTCCTTTGCGCAAGCCCTCAAGGACAGGGGCGTTAGCGTCTGGTTTGACGGATTTGACGTTCATCCAGGTGAGTCGGTGCGAGACGCGCTGGAAGCCGGCTTGCGAAGCAGTGACGTGCTGGTGGCGTTGCTGGATGCAGAGTCTTCGTCCAAACCAAATCTCTTTTTCGAACTTGGTGCAGCCATCGGTATGGGCAAGCGAGTTGTCGCTATAGTACCTAAAGATTTAGACCCAAGTGTTCTCCCGCTGGACGTTCGCCTACGTCGCTATTTGATTCGCGATACGCCCGAACAGACGGCAGAGGAATTGTCTAACACCTTGCAAGCGGCTTAAGTTACCGTAACGGTGTGTTCGAATTCTTGGCCTGAGCGCATACACCGAGGGAGCTACCCCGCAGAATTGATCTCTACCACCCCCGCAAAGCTCGCCGGTGGCGGGATAGAAATGCCTTCCTCGCGAATGCCCTCAAGATGAAACTCCACAGCCTCCCGAATCAGGTGCTCCACCTCGTCCCTTGAGTCACCGACAGCAATAACGCCGGGAAGATCGGGAACGTAGGCCCCCCAAGACGTCGTTCCTTTCTCGTAGATGACCGTGTACTTCATCACTGTTCCTCTTTCTTTTCCAGTCCGTCCCGCGCTACGGGGAATTTTATGGTACCGCCCTTCCCCGTACTGGCCAACTGTCATCTTTTCGCTTACTTCTGTCGATAAGTGAACAGCATGACTACGCCCCCAAAGCGAGCGGCCATTTATGCCCTTGTGCTTTCCTGCTTCCCAAGTCTCTGCCTGGCGCAGCAATACTCTTTCCGGGATTATGTGGACGGACTCGGAAATCTGAGCGTCAATTGCCTGCTTCAGGACCGCTCGGGCTTTCTTTGGATTGGCACCGAAAGCGGCCTCTATCAATACGATGGTTCCCGTTTTTGGCAGTTTGGACTAAAGGAAGGCTTGCCTAGCGGATTCGTTAGAGCCTTGACCCTGGACCGGGATGGGCGATTGTGGGTTGGAACGCGTGACGGGCTGGCCTTCCGTACCGGCCAAGGAAGCTTTTCAACGGTTACCTATCAGCATCAAAATCTGAGAATTCCGTACAATTCGAGCCTTGCATCCTCACCAGATGGCTCCCTCTACGCCGTCACCCAGCTCGGGGTGCTCGTAGTCCAGTCCCAAAATGGAGGGCGTTCCTGGCAGGCCGGCCCGCTGCAGTCAGTCGGCAAGAGCGGCCAAATCGATCAAAAGTCCGTCGCCAGCGTGCTGGTCAAACCAGACCGAAGCGTCCTTATTGGATGCGGAAAAGGCTTATGCGAAATCTCCCACGGGAAACTGCTGAAGTATGGACCGTCGTCCGGCCTGCCGGAGGATGATTGGAAATGTCTCCTGCTCAGAAGGAATGGAGAGTTGTGGGCGCGCGGGCCGAAATATATCGCCATGCTGGCCCCCGGCCACAAGAGGTTCGAAATTCGTAACCCAGCAGGCCAGGTGCCGAGCGATGTTACCTATCTCAGTCTTGCCGAGGATCGTTCCGGAGCGGTGCTGGCGGGTTTTGGCTCGGATGTAGGGCGCTATGTGGGAGGCCGCTGGGAGATCGTTTCAGAAGCCAAGGGTTTCGGCAAAGGAACGGTTGCGTCAATTATCCAGGACCGCGAGGGCATGGTTTGGTTCGGCTTGCTCGGTCACGGCCTTCGGAAATGGTTGGGCTACGGCGATTGGGAACAGTGGACCACCAAACAAGGTCTGCACAGCGACGAGATCTGGGCGCTTCAGCAAGATCCTCGCGGGCGAATCTGGGCGGCCGATGAGCACGGGCTGAGCACCCTCGAGCCAGGCTCCTCCAGGTTCAGATCCTGGTCGGAAGCGGGCATCGATTCGCCCCCCCGGTGCATGTCGCTCGAGAAGTCAAAAGACGGTTTTATCTGGGCGGCCAGCAATCAAGGCGGGCTGGTCCAGATCGACGAAGCAACGCTCCACGGTTGGCAACTTAGCTTGCCGCACGTATCGCACGTGTTTGTCGATTCCCGCGATCGCGTTTGGGCTTCCACCGATCACGGCCTCTTTCTCAGTGAAAGGCGTCACGGCCGTGCCGAGTTTCACCTGGCTGATAGCGCCGCGTCTGGTAGCCGAAGGATCGAGGACATGGCCGAGGATTCAACGGGCCGGATTTGGGCCATCTCCTCGGAATTTCTGTTCCGCTTCGACGTCCCCAATTGGACCCGTGTGGACATCTCAATGGCCAAGCTTGGCCATCACCTGGAGGATCTGGCGATCGACAAATCGGGTGGGTTGTGGATCAACGGCAACGGGGGAGGAGCCGCTCGCTTCCAGTTGCGGAACGGCGATATCGCGGGCTTTACGACACCGCGCTTGTCCTCCAACGAAGTGGTGTTTATGCGGGTGGATAGCCGTGGCTGGGTTTGGTTTGGCGAGGACCAGGGGGTTGAACTTTTTGACGGACAGTCCTGGCGGCGGTACACAGCCGGCGACGGCCTCATCTGGAATGACACCGACGGCCACAGCTTCCTGGAGGATCGTGACGGCTCGGTCTGGATCGGAACCAGCGGCGGTTTATCGCATTTCCTGGTGCAGATCGCGCCGCCTTTGAACCCACCACCGCCGCCCATCTTCCCCCAAGTCGGATACGGAACCCGGGATTTGCTAAACAACGGCGAGCTGCCCTGGAAACATGATCCGTTGACCGTCTCGCTGGCGTCCTTGACTCTGCGCAATGAAAAGGCTCTGAAGTTTCGCTACCGCTTGGTTGGTTTGGAAGATGAATGGGTCGAAACGGCGGAGCACACCGTTCGTTATCCGGAACTGGCGCCGGGCCGGTATTTATTCCAGGCGCTAGCCGTCGATTCCAGCAGCGGCAAAAGCTCCGCCCTCAGCGGATTCTCCTTCGAGATTATGCCACCCTGGTGGCGCACAAAATCGTTCATCGTGGCGGTGATGTTTGCGGTCGGGCTGGTCGGCTGCCTCATCTGGCGCTGGCGAGTGCGTTTTCTGGTGCAGCGCCAGCGCGAATTGGAACGTCTGGTCGCGGATCGAACCGCGGAACTTGACCGGAAACTGGCGCAGGAAGAACTATTGAAGGCCGAGGCCGAGCGCGCCAATCAGGCCAAGAGCGAGTTTCTGGCAATGATGAGCCATGAAATCAGAACGCCCATGAACGGCATCATCGGCATGGGGACTTTGCTGGCCGACACCCCGCTATCGGATGGTCAAAGCGAATATGTGGAAGCCATTCAATTCTCGGCGGCTTCACTGCTGACAATCATCAACGATATCCTGGATTTTTCTAAGATCGAGGCCAATAAGCTCACTCTCGAAAACGCCAATTTCAATTTACGGGAGATGGTGCGGAGTGCGGTAGGTGTGGTGAGTCCCGCGGCCCGTGCCAAGGATTTGGAAATAGTTGTGGCCATCGACGATAAGACCCCAGACCTGCTGATTGGCGATCCCGTGCGCGTTCGGCAAATTCTGTTGAATCTCCTCTCTAATTCAGTCAAGTTCACAGAGCGCGGAACGATTGGCGTGTCCATTTCCGCCGACGCTACCTACGGCCCGGAGTGCGTACTGCTGCGCGCGTCGGTTTCAGACACGGGCATCGGAATACCCGCGGAAGCACAAAGACGTCTCTTTCAGAGCTTCAACCAGGGGGAGACCTCCACCACCCGGCGATATGGAGGCACCGGCCTTGGTCTTGCGATCTCCAAGCGCTTGGTCGAGCTGATGAGCGGGGAGGTAGGGTTCGAAAGCTCCCCGGGCGCGGGCAGCAGGTTCTGGTTCACGGCGAAACTGAGCCTGGGAACGGAAGCCCTGCCGGCTAAGTCCAGCGCCATCGAGGAACGCCCGCCGCGCGAACAGAATTGCGGAACCATTCTCGTTGTCGAAGACAATGAGATCAATCAAAAGGTGCTGAGTCATCAACTGATAAATCTCGGGTACGCGATCGAAGTAGCTGAAAACGGCGCGGAGGCGGTCGCGAAAGTCAAGAACCGCCGCTACGACCTCATCTTTATGGATGTGCAGATGCCAGTGATGGACGGGTTCCAAGCTACGCAAGAGATCCGACGTTTAGGGGAAGACTCGTCGTCGATACCCATCGTCGCCGTTACCGCGAATGCGTTTCAAAGGGAACGAGAGAAGTGTTTTTCCTCCGGCATGGACGACTATCTAACCAAACCAGTGGACAAGGATCGTCTCAAGGAAGCACTCCGGCGGTGGGCCAGCGGCGCGCGAAGCGAAGCCAGACGCCAGTGGTAACTTGAATCCTGCGCTACCCGTGCCGCCTCTACTTGCCGCGGCCTTTCGGACCCTGCGCCAGCATCTCGATCGCGATAATCCAATCTTTATTCTGCGCGTTGTCCCTGGACACCGCGTACAGCGTCTTCCGATCCGGCCCGCTGAACGCCACACTAATGACGTCGCGCGGCGTCGGGATCACGCCCAGATTCTTGCCGTCCGTTCCGATCACCTGCACGCCGGGGTTACTAGTCACGTACAGACGCCCAGAAGCGTCAAACGTGCTGCCATCGCCGCCGAACCCGCCGCCCTCGAGCTTGGCAAACTCGCGCTGGTTGGTCAGCGAGCCATCTTTCTGCACGTCGAATTCCGCTACCGCCATCCCGTTGGTGACAAAAAGATGTTTTTCGTCGGCGCTCAGGACGATGCCGTTGGTGAAAAGTTTTTCGCCGTACTGAAAAACCTTGCCCTGCGAGTCCGAGTAGAACACCCCGCCCATGGTGAAATACGCTCCGCCCTTACTGTCGGCCGTCAGATCGTTGAGAACGCCGCCGATACAATCCAGTGAATCGCCATTGAATTTGTTGGCCAGAGTCTGGCGATGCGGCGCAAGCTCTTCGATGGATGCGTTCAGCCCGCGGCTATCTACGAACAGCGCGCCCTTCGAGTTCATCGCCAGCGCACCGCCCGTGTTCGTGTCCACGTAAGCGATGGAGGTCTTTCCATTCTTATCCAGTTTCACGACATCGCTCTTGTCGTTCTGCGCGATCAGAATCCCGCCATCCTTGGTGGCGAGGATGCCGTCGGCATTGTTGCCGTCAACTTCCCAAGTCTCTTTCCATTTCTGCCCCGCGGCCACCACACCGGGGATTTCCGTCACCGTGTATTCCTTGGGACCGGGCGCGGCGGCGGCGGGACGAGGCCCTGGCGGACGGCCGCCTCTCGCCGTAGGAGGAACCTTGCAGGTCTTCAGCACCTCTGGCTCTCTGGAATCGTGCGCGGCCTGCACTCCCGGCCCCGACTTCACCCCGGCGGGAGGCTGAATCTGGCCCAACGCGGCCATCACCATCCCTCCTATCACCAGCCCTCCCAACACCAGCGCAAGCAGTCCTGTCGATCTCATAACGCCCTCCGTTTTCCGCGTCCCAGAATATCAATATACTCCGCGCCCGCCCCGTTACGATATACTGAATCCTTCGCCTATCCCAGGCGGATAAACTGGAGATCACAGAATGAAATACATCACACCGATCGTGCTCAGTGTTTTAGCCATTTCGCCCTGCGCATTCGCGCAAGCGCCAAGTGACGCCGTTCAAAAGGCCCTGCTCGCCGCCCCAGGGCGGATGAAAAAAGAAGACGTTACCGTCATCAAGTGGAAGCCCGACTTCACTTACGACACCTTGCAGAAGGGCTCCAGCAGCCTGGTCTGCTACGACCTGTCAGGATACCCGGGGCACCCGCCATTCACAGTGGAATGCACCAGCAAGGGCAACCTGGACCGCGTCGCTCAGAATCTGAAGATTGAAGCGCTGGGGGACAAGGCGAAGGTTCAGGCCGCTTTTGACGCCGCCGAGAAGGACGGATCCAGGGTGAAGCCCGAGTTCGGGTCGGCGTTCATCCACTTTATGGGCCCCGACCAGGAGCACGCTTTTCATCACACCACCATCGCCGTGCCGGGAGCAACCGCGCAGTCACTCGGACTTCCGGATAAACCGAGCCAGGATGGCGCATGGATCATGAATGCCGGCAGCACCACCGCCCACATCATGATTCCGGGCTCCTAGACCTTACGTGGCACGGACACTCCTGTTGTTGACTCTGACGGCGGTCGTGGCGCTGGCCGCGCCGCCGGGCAAGCAGACGTTCACCGGCGCCATTACGGACAGCATGTGCGCCGACGGCGACCATTCCCACATGAAAATGGGACCCACCGACGCAGAGTGCACCAAAGCCTGCGTCAGCATACACGGCGCCTCGTACGTTTTGTATGACGGCAAGGAAGTCTACACGCTGAGCGATCAGCGGACGCCGGAAAAGTTCGCGGGGAAAAAGGTGACCGTCACAGGCACGCTCGACGCCAAAACCAAGACCATCCAGGTGGACTCGATCACAGCGGCAAAATGAGCCGCGACCGCTCCTAGTGAGTCTCGCCCGCGCCCGTCAGCTGCGCCTTGAGCCAGACTACAATCATCAGTTCCAGGTCGGGGTTCTTGGCGAACATTGGGACGCCGTGCTCGGTACCCGGGTAGATCTTGACGATGGACTTCGGGTCCTTCGACGCCGCGACCGCCTCCTGGATTCCTTTCGCTGCGCCTGCGTCCCCCTGGCTAGCGGCGCCAAAGACTGGGAGGGACGGGTTGCCAGCGATGTAGGCCTTCGCTGCATCGCTCGCCGTGCCCGAGAGCAGCATAAGCGCCTTGATCTCCGGATGACGAGTGGCGAGATCCGCCGATTGGGTCACACCGCAGCTTGCGCCACCAACCGCGACGCGCGATTGATCGACGCCCTTCTGGCTCGTCAGGTACGCGTAGGCTGCGTCCACGTCGCCGGGCCATTTCTGCCTGGCCGCAGCCCGCTGGGCTGGGTTAGCGAGCTTCTCGCCGCCGCTTTCCCCAAATCCTCGGAAGTCGATCGCCAGGACATTGAACCCGTTACTGGCAAGGTCCTCGGCGAGACCGTCCCACGCGTGCCGGTTCATGTTGCACTGATGCAAAAGCAGCATCGCTGGGCCCGGCCGTCCTACTGAAAAGTAGGTTCCCTTCAGATTGATGCCGTCTGGCGCTTTGATATCTACGTCCTTCTTCTGGACCTCGGCGGCGTACATGCCGGCCGCGCAAGTTAGCACAGCCGCAAGCAGAAGTGTTTTCATGGTGCCTCCAATTCTTATTTGACGATCGCGGATGGCCGGCGCTCTTCAAGAAAGGCGCGGCCTTCCGGTGTGATGCTAACGATCAAGCGCTCATTCACATGCTCGGTCGCGACCAGCCAGCGGTCATTCGCATCCTCCCAGACCGGAAGCCGGGGGCACGACGTGCGCCACGCTGCCATCACTTCCTCATAGCTTCTAGCCCCGCCTGCCAGCCACTCGAGCAGATCCAGGATCAGAGCATCAACCGCATCGATCATGAGATAGTTCGTCCCGCGCGCTTTTTCAATATCTCACATTCCGCGGGATGCCAGCGCCCGAGTGTAAACTCTCTGCATGGTGTTCACCAAGCGGCTTCGCGAGGGAGTTCGTCGCGGTGAAATCACTTGCAGTGTCCGAATATGGATGCGTCCCCACGTCAAAGTGGGCGCCCGGTACCGCATGGAAGAAGGTGAGATCGAGGTGGATTCCATCACGCCCATCGGTTTTCCCGACATCACTCCACAGTTGGCGCGCGAGTCGGGTTTCCTGGGGCTCATCGATCTGCTCAAGGTTGCCAAGCACGGTAAAGGCGAAAATATCTATCTGATTCGGTTCCACTACCTGCCTCCGCGCGCCAGAGGGCGAGGAAAGCGCAAGCCGGCCTGAAGATGTGGCTGCTCGTCGCCTTCCGGCGACGGCCCCGGCGCGTCGCGCGGCCGATCTGGCGAAAGTTTCCTAGAATGCAACTTCGTGGGAGCGATGGCGCAGTCGCACCCTCCGAGTGGCCGACGACTCGCCCGCAGAGAGCTCTTCGACACAAGTCGTTGGTGCCTCCGTGCTTCGTTAACCAGCTGTTCGACCGGTTCGCTTGGAGTGTCAATGATAGATCGAGATCGAACGTTTCATCGTTTGATGGCCGCCACGCGCAAGAAAAAGGCCGAAGACCGTCACGCTAGGTAAGCGCTCGCCCAGGACAATCTCTATCCCCGCATTGCCGCTCTCAGTCGCCGCGTTTTGCGGAGCGAAAAAGTGTAATCCATGTCTCCGGAAGGTTCTGTTGGATCAAGGTGAATGGCCAGTGGCTCTACAAGACACGCCAGATCGTGACTGGAAGGAATAAGCACCCGGCGCGTTGGATGCTCTGGCGTCCGGACCGCCGTGCCAGATCCCTTCAGCCCTGCGCTCCGCAAAACCCATCCGCTGGCGAATACGTTGAAACCAGACGATATTGTCCGGCCGACGATAGGTGTAAAATTGTCCCTTGCTACACGTCCTTCGATCCTCGCGGGGAGAAAGCGGCGTAACATGATCGATCACGGAGATTTAACTATGCGAAAACGTTCTCTCTTGTTCCTTTCGTTGCTGGTTCCAGCCTTTTTAGGCCTCGGCGGATACGCCGTCCTCAAAGCGCAGCAAAACACTTCGACGGCTAGCGCGAAGCGCTGGTCTGATGCCGCCACTTGGCCTGACAAGAAGGTGCCGACCAAAGATGCTGTGGTCAACATTGAAAAGGATATGAACGTCGTCCTCGACGTCTCTCCGCCACCGCTGCGCAGTTTGACGATCAACGGCAAACTGAGCTTTGCGGACAATAAAGATCTGGAACTGTCCACCGAATGGGTCATGGTGCA
>Ga0182015_10004969_pt1 | contig 14059 bp, 13 predicted proteins | sample 712P3MmetaG_FD_120478 | JGI IMG/M metagenome (GOLD analysis project Ga0182015, IMG submission 120478) | Permafrost microbial communities from Stordalen Mire, Sweden - 712P3M metaG | ecosystem: Environmental > Terrestrial > Soil > Wetlands > Permafrost | place: Sweden: Stordalen | collected...
GGCAAGGTCCCGTTCGTGGCGACCCGTAAATGAAATGGCGGTAGTAGCACCTCTGAAAGTTATGCAGGCGAATCAGTGCTGGTTGTACCTATAAAGGGAGACACAACATGATATTTACTCGACTGAAGCTCGGCGTTCGTACCGGGCTGATCGTGGGAGCCGCCGCGCTGACGGTGGGGCCTTTGATGGTTGGTGGCAGCATCGCTGCTTCGGCAACACCGAAGTCGGCAAGCTCGGTCACCATCGGCGTTAGCGAGATGTTGACCGGCGCCAACGAGTACTACGGCCAAGCAGCCCTTAAGGGCGTCCAGCTTGCCACGCAATATCTGAACGCGCACGGCGGCATCCTCGGCCACCACGTCGTGCTCAGCGTCGCCGACGACGCTTCTTTGAGCGACCAGGCTGTCGACATCGTCCGCGGATACGCGCAGAACAGCTCGATCCCGCTCGCAATCGCCCCCACCTACCAGCCGAACTTCGAAGCCGCATGCTCGGTTGCGTCCTCGACCGGTCTGCCGATCATCGGTGCCCAGAGCGCCCCGCTGACGAAGTCGCAGAACCCCAAGGGGCAGTGCTTTGTCGACACTTCTGACCTGAACACCCAGATCGCAGCGGCACTGAAGACCCTCAAGACGGACTTCAAGGTCAAGAGCATCGCATTGCTCTACGACTCGACCAACGCGTACGTATCGGAGTTCGATGGCGTCATCGCGAACCTGGTCAAAAAAGCCGGTCTCAAGCTCACGAACAACCTTGCTGTCACTACTGGGCTCACCTCCTACGGCTCCCAGATCACTTCCCTTCTGCAGTCCAAGCCGGACGTGATCGTGCCCAACATGGTGACCGCAGACGCGGCCCGTTTCATGCAGCAAGCCAGGGCCGAGAGCGTCAAGGGCATGTTCGCAGACCTGATCTCTGAGTTGACGAACTCCGACATCTACAGCCTTTCGAGTGGTGCGGCCAAGGGCCTGTTCGCGGCAACACCCCAGTCGGTCGGCGTGCCGAGCTTCGCGGCTTTCATCAAGCTCTACACGGCCCGCTACGGCGCTCCCCAGGACCCCACCTACTCCGGGTTCGGCTATGACGCGATGATGCTCGCTGCCTCAGCCATGGAGAAGGCCGGGACCGTGACCAACCGCAAGGCGATCACGGCTGCACTTAGCAAGCTGTCTGGTTTCTCGGGCTCCATCACCTACAAGAACATGGGCAGCGGCGCCTTTTTGACCACGACCGTCTACTACGTCACTTTGACCAAGAGTGGCTACAAGCCGGCGAAGCTCTAGGCGAGCCGGACCTACGAGCAAGAAAGCAGTCATGGGACCGACCACCGAGCCGGACCGTTCACCTCCGGCCTCCCTTCTTTCCTCGGGAGAAGGCAGGGTTCGCCTGAGACTTGACTCTGTCGTCGCCCGGTCCCACCCCGGTGCAGGTCAGCTGACCTGCACCGGGGTCACCAAGTTCTTCGGCGGCGTCGTCGCCCTGAAGGACGTCTCCTTGATGGTCGAAGCCGGCGGGATCACGGGTCTCATCGGACCTAACGGAGCCGGGAAGACCACCCTTTTCAACTGCATGACAGGTTTTTTGCCGCCTGACAGCGGCGAGGTCGTCTTCGAGGCAAAGCGCGTTCACCGGATGCGTCCCTACCGCGTGGCGCGACTCGGAATGATCCGGACCTTCCAGAGCATTCGCATGTTCGAGGGCCTCACGGTCTACGAGTGCGTCCGGGCCGCTCGCTACAACGTCTTTGCGGCGAGCCGCCTTGGCTCGCGTCTGGTGCCGGGCGCGGGAGGAAAGCGCCGGGACCAGGAAACGATCATCGAGATACTTGCCTGGCTCGGTCTGCACGAAGTCAGGAACTGGAAATGCACCGAGCTACCCTTGTTGACCCAGCGGAAGGTGGAGCTGGCCCGGGCGATCGCCTGCGAGCCCCTGCTTTTGCTGCTGGACGAGCCGAGCGCGGGCGCCACCCCCAGCGAGCGCGATGAGCTCGCTCAGGTGATCGGCGAGCTCCCGAGCCTCGGAGTGACCGTGCTTTTGATCGAGCACAACGTCCCGTTCGTGGCCTCGCTGTGCAAGTCGGTGATCACCTTGAACTTCGGAGAGGTCGTCGCCGCGGGGCCGACAGCAGAGGTTCTCTCGAGCGCAGTCGTGCAGGAAGTTTACCTTGGAAGCTAAGACGCCAGATTTGACCGGTCGAGCTGTCGCCGCGCCCGTGCTGCGCGCGCAACAAGTCGATGTTGCCTACGGGCCCATCCGCGCGGTGCAGCAGGTCTCTGTGACCGTTGAAGAAGGCTCGGTCACCGCGCTTGTCGGCGCCAACGGAGCCGGCAAATCATCGCTGCTGAAGGCCCTGGTGGGCCTCGTCCCGATGCACGCCAGCGAGCTGTCGTTCCGAGGGACCGACGTGCGCCGGCTCGGGACGCTCGCGAGAGTGCGCGACCTCGGAGTCGTCCTCGTGCCCGAAGGACGCGGTGTGTTCATGGGGATGACCGTGGACGAAGGCCTCGAGATGGGGCGGCGGATCGGGCGCCATCGGGAGAAGGCGGGCCACGTCAGCGAAGCGCTCGACCTAGCGGCGGTCTTCGAGCTTTTTCCGAACCTGCGGGAAAGGCGCCGCCTGCTCGGACAGCAGCTCTCCGGTGGCGAACAGCAGATGCTGGCCGTGGCCAAGGCGCTGCTGATGGCTCCGTCGATACTTCTCGTGGACGAGCCCAGCGTCGGCCTTGCCCCCAAAATCGTCCGCGGGATCTTCGAGACTCTCGACGCAGTGATGAAGCAGTACAAGGTCTCGATCCTGCTAGTCGAGCAGGACTCCAAGCTTGCCTTGGCGGTGGCCGACTACGCCTATGTCATCGAGCACGGACGTGTCGTCGCCGAAGGCCCCGCCGAGGTCGTGAGAGAGCTTCCCCAACTGCGCGCCGCATATCTCGGGGAGGTGGCTGCGGTCTCCGACCACGCCGAGGCGGCCACTGCCTCAACAGCCAACGGGGTCGATCCACAATGACGGTCTTTGCTCAAGTAGTCCTGAACGGGTTCGTCCTCGGCAGCGAGTACGTGCTCGTCGCCATCGGCTTTACCTTGATCTTCGGCGTGATGGGCGTAATGAACGTCGCCCAGGCCGACTTCTATGCTCTCGGCCCGTTCGTCATGATCTGGGTCAGTGTGAACGCCGGCTTGGGCCTGGCCTTCGGCGCGATCGTGGGAATGGCGTCTGGGATCGTGCTCGGCGTCCTCTACTACTGGCTAGTGCTCAAACGGCTCGGGGAAAAGAACTTCCTCGCTGCCTTCATTGCGTCCGTGGGGGTCTCGTATTTCATCGAGAACCTGCTGACAAGTCTCGTCGGGTCCCAGGGAAGCCCCGTCCCGGGTCTGCTCCCCGACACCTTCCACACCTGGGCCGGGGTATTGATCTCCGATCCGCAGCTTTTGCTGTTGGCCTGCACGGTTGTAATCACCGTGGCCCTACTCGTCGGCCTCAGCCGGACCTCTTTCGGGCGCGACGTACGCGCCGTGGCCGAGAGCAGATTCCTGGCTGCAGCCAGTGGTGTCAATGTCCGGCTGGTGATGGTCGGCTCGGTCGCCGTCGCATCCGCGATCGCCACCATCGGTGGTGTGCTCGTCTCGAGCACGACCCTTACCATCAACCCCTTCAGCGGCGGTGACATCGTCCTGCAGATGTTCGTCGTCGCCATTGTCGCCGGGATGGGAAGCGTGGGCGGGGCCGCCCTTGCCGGGTTCGGGCTCGGCATCATCGAGTCGATGACCGTGCAGTACTGGGGGTCCAGCTGGGAGATGGTATCGGGCCTTTTAGTGATGGTCGTGGTCCTCATGATCCGGCCCCAGGGCCTGTTCGGCAAGAAGGTGAGGATCGGATGAGACGTCGCCTCGCGGGAGTCTCCCTTGACACAGGATCGAACCGCTGATGCTCGCCCTTCTCAGTCCCTTCGGGTTCTTGAGCCCCTATGCCCAGGGAGTCTTCGTCTCCGGGGGCATCTTCGCGATAGCCACGATCGGGCTGTATGTGACGATCACCTCAGGTCAGGTATCGGTCATGCACCAGGCGCTCGTCGGAGTGGGCGGTTACGCCGCCGGCGTCGCCTCGGTCCAGCTCGGCCTGCCCCTTGTCGCCAGCCTGCTGTTCGGCCTCGTGGCGGGCGCGCTCGTGGGAGGCGTCGTGGCCTTGTTGCTGCGTGAGATGAACGGGATGGTGCTCGGTGTTGCCACGATCGCCATCGGCCAGGCCCTCTCGCTCATTGCGGCCAACATTCCCCAACTCGGCGGCAGCCTCGGCTACACCGGGGTCTCCCTGCAGACGACACTGACGTGGGTGGTGGGGATCCTCATCATCGTGATGGCGGGACTGTCATGGTTGCGGCACACGCATTTCGGCCTTGCCCTGCTCGCTGTCGGCAAGGAGCCGGCCGTCGCCGAGGCCCTCGGGATGTCGGCCACTTTCGTCCGGGTCTGGGCATTCGGTGTCGGGGGTGCGCTCGCGGGCATCTCCGGAGGGCTCCAGGCGCACTGGCTGAGCTTGGTGGAGCCCACTTCTCTCGGCTTTGCCTACGAGGCACTTCTCTTCATGTACCTCATCATCGGGGGCGTCGGCTCGCCGTGGGGAGCCCTCCTCGGTGCGGTGGGTGTCACCTGGTTGCTCGAGGCACTGAGGTTCACCGGGTCCGCTCGCTATTGGATCCTCGGCCTCGTCCTCGTCGTCGTCATCATCCTCCGGCCCCAAGGGCTTATTGCGAGAAGGAGCCTCAGGGCAGAGGGCGAGGACCACAGCCACCCGGTGTCCTCCGGCACCGATCGCGGTCCTTTAGGGTCAGCTATCGCGCATATCCGCGGGGCGCATTTCGCTCATCAAAGCGACGAGCTCGTACCTGCCGGTCAACCGCGCCCGGAAACCACCCTTCACGCCGTTCCAAAAGGCAACTGAGCCTCCCAACTTGCCCTCAGGCGGATGGGCCAAAGCTCACCTAAGCGCGTCCCGACACAACCTGTCAGGCAACCTGCCAACCTTATAAGTAGAGACCTTTGGCCCTAGTGAGTGTCCTGACGGCGGCGTAGACCTAGTCAGGTAGGCCCATTGGTCCACACACACAGGAGGGCAGCTCATGGACACAGTCCCAGGTGCTGGCATTGCTCGGCCGCCAGCCGGAGAGCAAGCGGGGCGAGTTGACGGAATCGATGAGGTTCCAGAGCCCCTCGGTGGTAGAAACAGGCTCTACAACGACGATCTTGCGCCCGCGAAGGTGCGCAATTGGGGCACCTTCAGTCTGTTCTCGATGTGGATGTCCGACGTGCACAGCATTGGTGGCTACACCTTCGCCGCCGGGCTGTTCTTCCTCGGCCTTGTCGGATGGCAGGTATTGATTGCGCTGATCGTCGGTATCTTCCTCGTCAATATCGCCGTCAACATGATGGGCCGCACCGGTCAGCGCATGGGCACACCGTTCCCGGTCGTGTCCCGGCTCAGCTTCGGCGTCTATGGCGCCAACATCCCGGCGCTTATCCGCGCCATTGTCGCGATTGCCTGGTACGGGATCCAGACCTATCTGGCTTCGGTGGCTGTGATCGTGCTCATGATCGCGATCTTCCCCGGCATGAAGAGCATGGAGAACGGTGGCTTCCTCGGCCTTGCGCCACTTGGGTGGATCTGCTTTTTGGTTCTCTGGGTGCTCCAGCTGTTGGTGATGCACCGCGGCATGGAGACGATCCGCAAGTACCAGTGGGTCGCAGGGCCGGCCGTTTGGGTTGCCATGGTCGCCCTGATGATCTGGATCCTCGTTGCGGCTCACGGCAACGTTGGCCTGTCGGTCTCCTCCCAGCGCCTCAGCGGGGGCGTCGCCATCCGCGAGTTCCTCGCCGCGGTCTCGCTGACGGTCGCCTATTTCTCCACCTTGATGTTGAACTTCTGCGACTTCTCACGCTTTGCTCCAAGCCGGCGAGCGGTAAGACGCGGGAACTTCTGGGGGCTCCCGGTCAACTTCACGGCCTTTGCCATCGTCAGCGTCATTGTGACCGCCGGGACCGTGCGCGTCTTCGGCAAGGCCATCACGGACCCTGTCTTGATCGTGGGCAAGATCCACAACACGGCGACTCTCGTGATCGGTGCGCTGGTCTTCATCGTCGCCACCATTGGTATCAACATCGTCGCGAACTTCGTCTCGCCGGCCTATGACCTTGCCAACGTCGCCCCGAAGCACATTGACTTCCAACGCGGTGGGCTGATCAGTGCCGTGCTCGCCCTCGTCGTGCTGCCCTGGAAGCTCTACTCATCCCCTGTCGCGGTCAACTACTTCCTCGGTGGTCTCGGAGCCTTCCTCGGCCCGCTATTCGCCATCATCATGGTCGACTACTACCTGATCCGCCATGAGCGCGTCTACATGCCCGATCTGTATCGCGAAGACGGCGGCCGCTACCACTACAAGCACGGCGTGAACCCGCGGGCCCTCATTGCCTTCGTCCCCTCGGCCGCTATCGCGGCGGTCGTGGCGCTGGACTCGGCCTTCAGCACGGCCTCCCCGTTCTCGTGGTTCATCGGGGCCGTCCCGGCTGCGGTGATCTATTACGTGATCAACGCCAACGGTCAACGGTCCGCGGACCTTGACGAGATTCCCCGAGACCTGCCGGTGAACGAGAATGAATCGGTCCCAGGGTCGACCCTACCGGCCTAAGCAAGAGGAGAATGACATGAAAGACACCCCGCAGCTCGAGGCTTTCGCAACCCTTGCCGACAAGATCGGCATGGCGGACCACAACCTGCTCTCCATCAACGACCTCAGCAACGCTCAGATACTCGACCTGTTCGAGCTGGGCCGGCGGCTCGAGCCGTGGAACCGGTCCGCCGTGAATCTGCTGCCTGGCAAGGTGCTGGCAACGCTGTTCTTCCAGCCGAGCACGCGGACACGTTTGAGCTTCGAGACCGCCATGCACCGCCTCGGCGGAGCCGTCATCACAGAGACGACACCTCTCATCTCCTCTTCGGCCGCGAAAGAGGAGAGCCTCGACGACATGCTGCGAGTGGTCGCGAAGTACGCGAACGTGATCGTCCTTCGCCACTTCGACGACGTCGAGGCGCGAAGGGCCGTGACGAGCAGTGAAGCCCCCGTCATCAGCGGGGGCTTCGGCCAGTGGGAGCACCCGACGCAGGCCCTCTTGGACCTCTACACGCTGTGGCGCACTTATGGCCGGGTCGAAGGCCTGAAGGTCTGCATCGCCAGCACCGACCTCGACCACGCCCGCACCGGGCATTCGATGGCCTTTGGTCTGGCCCGCCTTGGCGCCAAGGTCACGCTCGCCTCTCCGAAGAGCGCCCGTACCCCAGATGAGGTCCTCGACAAGATCGCCTCCCTCGGGGTCTCGGTCGAGGAGGCGTTCGATCTCGAACAGGACTCGTTCAACGAGCTGATCTACGACATGGACCTCGTCTACCTGCCGGGCTGCAGTGCTCCGAAGGGCCCAGAGGCAGAAACTTTCAAGATGACCATGGACAAGTACCTCGTTCGCCTCGAGACGCTCCAGCACGCCGAGACGGAGGGACGGACCATCTATGTCACCCACACTCTGCCTCGTCGGCAGGGGGAGATGGACCTGCGCATCGATGCCACCCCGAGCGAGCTCTACTTCAAGGCCATCGCCTACAGCGTCTCGATCAGGATGGCCCTTCTCGTGAGCATCGCCGGGCTGGAGGAGTCACCTGGGATCGTCTCCGCGGGAGGTTCGGGTGCCTGAGCCTTTCGACCTGGTCATCCAGGCGCCGCGGGTCATCATTCCCGGACAAGGCGAGACGTCCCGTTCCATAGGGATCCGCAACGGCGCCATCGCCGCGATCGAGCCTCTCGAGGCTCGCCTCGATGCCCCCCAGTCCTGGCAGCTTGAGCACGATGTCGTGCTCATGCCGGGTCTGGTCGACTCCCACGTGCACGTGAACGAGCCTGGTCACACCGAGTGGGAGGGTTTTGAGACCGCGACCCGTGCCGCTTCGGCGGGCGGAATCACGACCTTGCTCGACATGCCCCTCAACAGCCTTCCCGTCACGGTCGATGTCGGGGCACTTGAGACCAAGAGGCTGGCGGCCGCCGGCCAATGCCACGTCGACGTCGGGTTCTTGGGCGGAGTCGTCCCCGACAACCTGAAAGAGATCGTGCCTTTGCACGACGCGGGCGTGTTCGGCTTCAAGTGCTTCCTGGCGGACTCCGGCTTGAGGGAGTTCCCGCAGGTCGACACCGCCATGATGGAAGAAGCCCTTGGCATCCTCGGTGGCATCGACTCCCCGTTGTTGATCCATGCGGAGAACGACCTCGCCTTTGGGCGGCTTCCTGTCGTGCACAGCCGCAAGTACGCCGACTACCTCCGTTCCCGGCCGCGCGGCTATGAGAACCTTGCCATCGCGCAAATCATCGAAGCTGCTCGCCGGACCGGCGCCCGTGCGCACGTGTGTCACCTGTCGAGCTCGGACGCCCTGCCCATGATCCAGTCGGCGCGCCGCGATGGCGTCCTTCTCACTGTCGAGTCCTGCCCCCACTACCTCACGCTCTGTGCCGAGGAGATCGCCGACGGGGCGACCTATTTCAAGTGCGGACCGCCGATACGCGAGGCGGCCAACCGGGAGAAGCTCTGGGGCGGCCTGAGGGCAAAGTTGATCGAGCTTGTCGTGTCGGATCACTCCCCGAGCACTCCTGAGCTGAAGAACATCGGCGAGGGTGACTTCGGGGCGGCCTGGGGCGGCATCGCCTCTCTCCAGCTCACGCTGCCGGTCGTGTGGACCGCGGCACGGGCTAGGGGCTTCACGCTTGCCCATGTGGCCGAGTGGATGTCGCGGGGCCCGGCGCGCCTGGTCGGACTTTCCACCAAAGGCGCCATCGCCCTTGGGCGCGACGCCGACTTTTGCATCCTCGCTCCCGAGGAGTCCTTCGTCGTCGACCCGGGCAAGCTGGAGCACCGCAACCCAGGCACGCCTTATGACGGCCGGACGCTTATGGGCGTCGTGCGGGAGACGGTGCTGGCCGGAAACAGAGTCGATCGCGAATCTGCCCGAGGAAGGCTGCTCGCCCGTGGCCGCGTGTAGAGCTCGACAAAGACAGCTCCGCGGCCGGGCCGGGGTGAAGAGCCAATGAAGATAGTCGTCCTCGTCAAGTACTCGTTGGACGTCGCCGAGATCCGCGTCGATCCGGCTACGCGTGCCTTGCGTATGAGCGGCGTACCGCAACGCTTCGGAGACTTGGACAAAGGGGCCGTCGAAGCTGCCGTACGGCTGAAAGAGACCACCGCTGACGTCCTCGTCGAGGTGCTGTGCTTCGGGCCGCCAGAGGCCCGGGGCGCGGCCAAAGACCTCCTGGCAATGGGCGCCGACTCGGCCACGGTGGTCGAGGACCCTTACGGCGGCTCGGCCGAGGCCGCTATTGCCGTCCGGGTGATCGAGGCCGCGCTGAGAAAGAGCGCCCCTTTTGACCTGGTACTTTGCGGCTTTGCCAGTGACGACGGCTACTCGTACCAGACCGGGCCGCGCCTCGCGGAACGGCTGGGGCTGCCCTTTGTGTCCTATGCGAGCCAGATCAACCTCGACCGCGGAGCTCTCGTCGCGGACCGCGATCTCGAAGACGGGATACAGACCGTGAGCGCTCCCCTCCCCGTCGTCGTGAGCGTTGCCGAGGAGGCCTTCGTGCCGAGGTCGGTCACACTGCTGCAGGCCATGAAGGCCCAGAAGAAGCCGACGAGCGTGCTGAGCCTTGCTGATCTCGGTCTCAGTACCGAGGCGCTGGAGGGTGTCGGCGGGTACCGCCTCTTGGCAGAGACGGGCACCGTGGTCAGCCGTCGGCAGCGGCTCTTAAAGGGCGGCGATGTCACAGAGCTGGCGGACCAGTTCATCGACGCCCTCGTGGACGAGGAAGTCCTCGTTCTAAACGGGGGTGCTTGATGGCAAGGATCCTGGTTTGGAGTGAGAGGCCTGAGCTCGCACGTGAGCTCCTCGGAGAGGCCCGCCGCCTCGCGGACCAGAGCGAGGGCGAGGTGGGCCTGTGCGTCTCGGGCGAGATGACCCCGAGCGAGCTCGATTCGTACGCCGCCTACGGCGCGCATGTCCTCTACCTGACGAACAAGGCCTTTTTGGACCCGGCAGAGTGGGTCGGCATCCTCGGCCTCGTCATCGCGCACGCCGAAGCTGGCCTGGTGCTCATCGGCGCCACCAAGACCGGTATGGAGGTCGCGGCCCGGGTGGCCGAGCGGTGCGAGGCCTCTTACGCGGCCTGGGCGGTCGAGATCGGACTCGACGCCGAAAGCGGCCATACGACGGCTGCCTGCATGCTCTATGCCGGCGCCGGGTTGGCCACGTACGCCTTTTCCCGCCCGCTCACCGTCTTGAGCGTGGCTCAAGGGACATTCGAGGCCCGCGACCAAGCCGGCCGCGCGGCGCGGGTGGAGTCCCTCGAGCTTGGCGAGGCGATTGCCCAGCTCACCGTGATCGGAGAACGGCCGAAGTCCGCAGGCGGGCCGCGCCTCGAGGAGGCCAAGGCCATCGTCGACATCGGGCGCGGCGTGAAGAGGCTTGAGGATCTCGAGATGATCCGCCAGCTCGCCGACCTCTTGGGCGGCCAGTTGAGCTGCTCGAGGCCGGTGTCTTCCGATCGAGACTGGCTGCCCGAGTGGCTGGGTCTCTCGGGAGCCAAGGTCAAGCCCGAGCTGTGCGTGACGCTCGGGGTCTCCGGAGCGATCCAGCACGTCGTCGGCATACGTGAATCGCGCGTCATCGCTGCTGTCAACAACGACGAGGAAGCGGCGATCTTCGCACAGGCAGACGTCGGCGTGGTCGCCGACCTCGACGAGTTCCTGCCGATCCTGATCGAGCGCCTGCAAGCAAGGGGCGCGGGACCGGCCTGGTCCTAAGAGGCGCTGATGCCGCTTTCGACGAGGTCGATGAAGAGTCTTCACGAGGAGGAAAGATGAGCAAGAAAATCGGTGTGATAGGCGGCGGCATCGTCGGAAGCTCGATCGCTTACTTCCTAAGCCGCTACGACGATGCCGAGGTCACGCTGTTCGAGAAGGCGACCATCGGCTCGGGCACGACCGCCAAATCGGCGGCGACGTTCTGTTTGATCGACGACTCCGTCGCCCATGAGTTCTGGTCGGTCCGGCTCTTCGGTTTCAAGTTCTACACGGGCCTTGAGCAAGACGAGCCCGGTTCGACAGGCTTCGAGAAGACGGGCACCTTGACCGTCGCCCCGTACAAGGACTACGAGATGTACGTCCAGCAAGCCGTCGACTTGACGGTGGCCTCCGGCTACCGGGCCGAGTACTGGCGCGACCACGCGAAGATCCTCGAGGTGATCCCAGATCTCAATCTGGATGGTGCCCTCGGGGCCGGGTGGTGCCCGGACGACGGCTTCTTCGACGCCACGATGCTCGCCAACACCCTCGTGCGCCGCGCACGCGGCGCCGGTGCCAACGTGATGACCGGGACCAAGGTCGAGGACATAACGACGAGGGGCGACAAGGTCACCGGCGTGGTCACCGACAAAGGTGACTTCGCCCTGGATGCGGTGATCGACGCCACCGGTCCCTGGGCGCGCACGACGGCCGGATATGTCGGGCTCGAGCTGCCGCTTTGGCACACCAAAGCCGAGGTCTTCATCCTCGTGCCTGCCGCCGGCCTCGAGTACCCGTTCCCGATCCTCAAGTACCCTCGCTTTTACGCCCGCAAGGACAAGGACAACATCTTCATCTGCAAGGCGCATATGACGATGGACCTCAGTGACACCACCCACGCGGGCATCTGGGACCCTGACGATCTCCCCATGACGGGCGGGACCGATGCCTACTTCTGGGAATTCCTCACCGGCGAGCTGTTCGAGGTCTACCCGCGGCTTTTGGAGTCCTCGATCGGCAACGAGTGGGTCGGATACCGCGCCGAGCCGCCCGACTTCCTGCCCATTCTCGGCGACACCCCGGTGGAGGGGTACATGCTGGCAGCCGGTGCAGGGGGCAACGGTGTGATCGAAGCTCCCACGATCGGGCGCGACATGGCCCGCTTCGCCATGACCGGCGAGAAGTCCTGGTACCTCGAGCGGCTGCCGCTTTCCCGCTTCAGCGACGTTGGCAAGGTCGTGGCCGAAGCCCAGGCGACAAAGTTGCAGCGCTGACGGATGCCGCGTTTTTCCAGGACGGCGCGTGCTGGCTTTGCGCGGCGGGCTACCGATGATCGGGAGCACTGAGATGGAAAGAGTCGAGTGCATCGTCGTTGGCGGGGGGCTCGCGGGCCTGTCCGCGGCCTACGGCCTGGCGGCGAGCGGCCACGAGGTGATGGTGCTCGAGCGCGGCGATTACCCGGGCGCGAAGAACGTCACCGGCGGCCGCCTGTACCTAAAGCCGCTGCAGGCGATCTACCCCGAGCTGTGGCCGGAGGCGCCCTTCGAACGCGCCGTGACGCGCGAGCTCGTGACGATGATCGGCGATCAGGCTCAGACGACGCTCGAGATCGCTCCCGGAAAGGTTTCAGGGCAATCACCGCAGTCCCATACCGTGCTGCGGGCACGTCTTGACCGCTGGCTGGCTGAGCGCGCCAGCGACAAGGGCGCCATGGTGCTCTCGAACATGAAGGTCGACGCCCTGCTTCGCGAGAAGAGCATGGGCGGCCAGGGCCGTGTCGTAGGGATACGCGCGGGCGACGACGAGATCGCGGCCGATGTCGTGATCGTCGCCGAGGGCGTGCTCGGCCTGCTCTCCACCAAAGCGGGGCTTCGCGACGGGCCGGGACCACGCCAGTACGCCCTTGGCTACAAAGAAGTCATCGAATTGCCGGCGCACGTGATCGAGGACCGCTGGCACCTCAATGCCGGCGAAGGCGCGGCCCAGCTGTTCATGGGCGACATCACCAAGCAGATGACCGGTGGAGGCTTCCTTTACACGAACAAGGAGTCGATCTCCCTCGGCCTTGTTGTCGGCCTCGAGCAACTGAGCACGCGTGGCGACGACCTCGAGAGCTGGCAGCTCCTCGACGAGTTCAAAAAGCTGCCGAGTGTCCAACCTCTTGTCGCGGGCGGGACCGTGGTCGAGTACTCGGCCCACAGCATCGCAGAAGGAGGCATCTCGCAGGTACCGCAGCTTTACGGTGACGGCTACATGCTTGCCGGGGACGCTGCCAGCCTGTCCCTAAATGCCCTGTTCACCGTGCGGGGAATGGACTTTGCCATCGCGAGCGGCTTTTACGCTGCCAAGACTGCCGCCGAGTGCCTCGAGGTCCGGGACACCTCCGCAGCCGCCCTTTCCAGTTACGACTCGAGGCTTCGCCACAGCTTTGTGCTGCGCGATCTCCAAACGGCCCGCGCCGTCCCCCACCTTTTGGAGAATCCTCGCCTGTTCTCCCATTATCCGGAGGCGATCTGCAGGCTGCTCGCCGACATCTACAACGTCGGCCCCGGGCCATCTCGCAAGCTTTCGAGCCGGGTCCTGCATGCTCTAAGGCGGGACTTCTTGAGCATCGCCACGGTCAAGGACCTCTGGTCCTTGCACAAAGTCTGAGGAGTCACAAGTGCAAGTCGACGCAAAGCTGGCCCGAAACCTGTTCAAGCTCGACAAGGAGCCTCACATCACGATCGACCAGCGGGTCTGCGCGACGCTGTGCACCAAGCGCGCCTGCATGGCCGTGTGCCCCGCGGACCTCTACGAGCTGGACGATCAAAACCAGATGCTCGTCAACTGGGAGGGTTGCCTCGAGTGCGGTGCCTGCATGATCTGCTGCAAGAACGGCGCTCTTTCCTGGAGCTACCCGCGGGGCGGCTTCGGGGTCCAATACCGCCTCAGCTGAGCTCACCCGAAGAGCCCGGCCTCCGCCCTCGGCGAGACGAGCTGGCTCAACTCGGCGCCTTGGCTCCCGACGGCTTGGGCGCGACGGTCGTGGCGTGAGCGTAGGCCTCGCACAAGTTCCCGGAGAACACGCTCAGCTTGGCCTCCTTCAAGTCCGCGATCTGAGCGAGAAGTTGTTTCTTCTGGCGGGCCTTTAGACCACCGGAATGGTCGAAACGGGACAGCTGTTTGTTCGTGTACGCGGCCGGGTCGCAGGCCA
>Ga0182015_10004970_pt1 | contig 14058 bp, 14 predicted proteins | sample 712P3MmetaG_FD_120478 | JGI IMG/M metagenome (GOLD analysis project Ga0182015, IMG submission 120478) | Permafrost microbial communities from Stordalen Mire, Sweden - 712P3M metaG | ecosystem: Environmental > Terrestrial > Soil > Wetlands > Permafrost | place: Sweden: Stordalen | collected...
ATCGGCGTGCCCCGGACAATCGATGTGCGCGTAGTGGCGATTCGCCGTCTCGTATTCCACGTGCGATACCGCAATCGTAATGCCGCGCTCGCGCTCTTCCGGCGCGTTATCGATCGAGTCGAAGGCGCGAAACGATACCTTCGGATTGTTCTTCGACAGCACTTTCGTAATCGCCGCCGTCAAAGTGGTCTTGCCATGATCGATGTGTCCGATCGTCCCAATATTCACATGCGGCTTATTTCGTTCGAATTTCTCCTTCGCCATGTCTTTCTCGCTCCTCTAACTTGCGCTCATGCTATCGAACCGATTGATCTGACTATTTCTTCGGCTTGTCGCCGTTCGACCCGCCAATGATGTCGTCCGCGATATTTCCGGGAACCTGCTCGTAATGCGAAAAGTGCATCGTAAAACTTCCGCGCCCTTGCGTCCGGCTGCGTATTTCCGTGGCGTAACCGAACATGGCCGCCAGCGGAACCTGCACGTTGATAATTTCGGTGCCGCCGCGCGATTCTCTTCCCTGCATTTGTCCACGGCGAGAGTTCAAGTCTGAAATCACTGGGCCCATGTAATCTTCAGGAACCACAACTTCCACGCGCATGATCGGTTCGAGCAGCTTCGGATTAGCCCTCTTGCAAGCTTCTTTGAAAGCCATGGAGCCCGCAATTTTAAACGCCATTTCCGAGCTGTCCACGTCGTGGTAGCTGCCGTCAGTGAGTACCACGGCGCAATCGACCATTTCATAGCCGGCCAAAACACCCGTTTCCATGGCTTCGCGTACGCCGTTTTCGATGGGCTGGATAAATTCGCGCGGAATTGAGCCGCCGACAACTTTGTCAATAAACAATAGCCGGTGTTCCTTATCGAAGTGCCACTTGCCGCCCTTACCTGCAACGCTCTTCGCAAGCTCGTCGATCTCATCGGTCGACATCTCGTGCATATTCTCGTGTCCGGAATTCGGAAGAGGATGCACGGAAAGTACCGCATGGCCATACTGTCCACGGCCACCGGTCTGCTTGATGTACTTGCCTTCGCCTTCAGCAACCTTCAAAATCGTTTCACGATACGCCACTTGCGGCCTGCCTACATTGGCCTGCACGCTGAACTCACGCATCATTCGATCGACGATGATTTCCAGGTGTAGCTCGCCCATGCCGGAGATTAATGTCTGTCCGGTATCGTGGTCGGTATGAACGCGGAACGTAGGATCTTCCTGAGCTAGCTTGCCCAGCGCCATGCCCATTTTTTCCTGGTCCGCTTTCGTCTTCGGCTCGATGGCAACGGAAATAACCGGCGCCGGAAAGTCAATATTTTCCAGCACAATCGGCTTGTCTTCATCGCACAGGGTGTCTCCAGTGGTTACATTCTTCAGACCAACGCAAGCTGCGATGTCACCAGCTTCGATAGACTCAATTTCTTCGCGCTTATTCGCGTGCATCCGCAACAAACGTCCAATGCGTTCGCGCGTTTTTCGAGTGGAATTGTAAACATTCGCGCCAGTCTTCAGCACGCCGGAGTACACGCGAATGTAGGTCACGTGGCCGACGTACGGGTCCGTCATAATCTTGAAAGCAAGTGCGGCAAATGGCTGATCGTCTGAGGCGCGGCGCAAAATCGCCTCCTCGCCATTCGGATCCTCACCTTCCACCGGCGGTACATCCGCTGGAGAGGGAAGATAGTCCACCACTGCATCAAGCAGTGGTTGAAGGCCTTTATTCTTGAAAGCTGAACCCGCCAGCACTGGAACCAGCTTGAGCGCAATCGTCGAGCGGCGAATTGAAGCACGCAACTCCGCCGGTTCGAGCTTATGCTGCTCAAGGTACTTGGTCAGCACGGCGTCGTCATGTTCCGCGATGTACTCCACTACTTTCTCGCGGTGCTCTTTGTAAAATTCCTGGGTTAGCGCCGAAGCTTTCACCGCAATTTCAAGCTCCGGTCGCGACCTCAGAAATTCGGCGTCCCAGAGCTTTTCCAGCGGCAAAGTTTCGTATTCCGCGCCAAGCGTCTCGTCTTTCCAAATGATGGCGCGTTCTTCGATGAAATCGATAACGCCGAGAAAATTGTCTTCCCGTCCGATGGGATATTGCAGCGGAACCGGGTGAGCCGACAGACGCTGCCGCATCGAACGAATGGAATGATCGAAGTCTGCGCCGATGCGATCCATCTTGTTGATGAACGCAATTCGCGGGACTCGGTACTTGTCCGCCTGGCGCCACACCGTCTCTGATTGCGGCTGGACGCCGGCTACCGCGTCGAAAATAGCGACCGCACCGTCGAGTACGCGCAGCGAACGCTCCACTTCAACCGTAAAATCAACGTGGCCCGGCGTATCGATGATGTTAATGCGGTACGTTTTATCGAAGCGCTTCCAGGACGCTGTAGTCGCCGCAGACGTGATGGTGATCCCGCGCTCGCGCTCCTGCTCCATCCAATCCATTACTGTGGTGCCTTCGTGCACTTCGCCGATCTTGTAAGTCACGCCCGTATAAAACAGGATCCGCTCCGTGGACGTCGTCTTCCCGGCGTCTATGTGAGCCATGATCCCGATGTTGCGGGTATGATCGATTTGTACTTGGCGTGGCATCTGAAAAATTTGTTCGCGCTACCAGCGATAATGAGCGAAGGCCTTGTTAGCCTCCGCCATGCGGTGCACATCCTCCTTCTTCTTTACAGCGCCACCGCGGCCATTCGCAGCGTCCACAATTTCTCCAGCCAATTTGTCCGTCATGGTTTTGCCGCCGCGAGTTCGCGAATACAAAACCAACCAATGAATCGCCAGCGATTGTCGCCGAAACGGATTCACTTCCACCGGGACCTGATAGTTCGCGCCCCCAACACGCCGCGACTTCACTTCCAAGACCGGCTTACAATTCTCCACGGCCTTCTTGAAAAGCTTGAATGCGTCGTCGTTGGTTGTTTTCGCCACTTGATCCATGGCCTTGTAGAAAATTGCCTGAGCGGTGGCGCGCTTTCCGTCATACATCATGCTGGAAATAAACTTCTGCACTAGATCGCTGCCGAAAACCGGATCGCCCGGAATCTTTCGGCGAAGAACCCATCCTTTGCGTGGCATCCTCTGCTCTCCTACTTCTGTGCGGCTTTTGGCCGCTTCGCGCCGTATTTCGAGCGCCCCTGCTTGCGATTCTCAACGCCCGCTGCATCCAGCGTTCCGCGAATCACGTGATAGCGAACTCCAGGCAAATCCTTCACGCGGCCGCCACGCACGAGCACGATCGAGTGTTCCTGCAAGTTGTGGCCAATGCCCGGAATATAAGTTGTTACTTCAGCGCTATTCGTTAGGCGCGCGCGGGCAACTTTACGCAATGCCGAGTTCGGCTTCTTTGGCGTTTGCGTGTAAACGCGAACGCAAACTCCGCGCTTCTCAGGACATCCTTCCAGCGCTGGAGATTTTGTCTTCGTCCGGATTTTTTCCCGGCCGTTCCGCACTAACTGTGAAAACGTCGGCACTCTTGCCCCCTCAAAATCCAACAACTCGGATGACGTCTCGACATAACTCCGCGCATAGCGAATCCGCCCGCGCAAAATTCTGCGGGTGAATGAACAGAAAAGGCGCCATAACCCGAAGGAATTACCAGGTACTCCGCGATGATGCTTCACCCCGAGGAGTGAACTCCATCTCTTGCAATTGCGGAGAGGCTCACACGGCTTTGCGGGGCTGGCGCCCCATTTCGGCCGTTCTTCTTGTCCCCGTTCCGTCCTTCTGTGTTCCGGGGTCGGAAGACTTCCCTAATCACCACCGAGGCCAACGGCCTCAATGCAACCGGAGGAGTATAGGAGATATAATCCGTGTTGTCAACTCGATTCCCCATAAAAATAAATCCTAAAAAATCTTAGGATATGGCAGCTTATCGCATTCGCAGCCCTGGAGTATACTTGACTGCGGGCGCGCTCGACTACGACGATTAGGTTTCCAGCTCGATTAGAGCTGAACGCAAGCCAATGATTATAAGAGATTTATAAACGAAATGAGCTAATCCCGGAAAGAGCGAGTTTCTACCACCTCACCATCCGAGGCGGGGAAACCGACGACGAACAATAGTGTTTCGAAGTTACTCACCACGCGCGTCTGATGTGCTTTACCGGGTCAGCAAAGCCTTCTAAACTAGCATTGGCCAAACTGCAATAGGAGTTCGAATGAAGCGTTTTTGTATCGGTGTTGCTGTACTCACTCTACTTGTTTCGGTGTGTACGATCGCCGCGCAGCAGGCTGAAAGTCCAACTAAATCCGACCTTTCGGCGCGGAAATCTTCGCCGCAAAATCTTGCCGCCAAAGATTTCACGCAAGAACCATTTGTCATTGAGCAGTACCACACCACTGCAAAATTTGAAAACGATGGCACAAGCCGGCGCGACCTCGCCGTTCGAATCCGAGTCCAAAGCGATTCAGGAGTTCAGCAGTTGGGCGAACTCGTTTTCGGCTACAACTCCGGCAACGAACAAATGGAAGTTCGCACTGTGCGAGTTCACAAACCGGACGGAACTGTCGTCAATGCCGCCGCCGATTCCATCAAAGAAATGACCGCCAGCGTGGCGCGCGATGCCCCCATGTACACCGATTACAAAGAAAAACACATTACCGTGCCTTCTTTGCACGCCGGCGACACGCTTGAATATGAAATCGTTACGCGGACACAAAACTCCCTGGCGCCCGGCGAATTCTGGTTCGCTTACAACTTTATTGAAGAGTCGATCGTTCTTGACGAGCTCCTGGAAATTGACGTTCCGCAGGGACGTCGGATAACATTGCGCTCTCCTGAATTCTCACTCACCAACGGTCGCGAGGATTACCAACTTCGCGCAAAACCTGGCTCAGGGAACAACAATGGAATGGACAAAAGTCCATTCTCGAAATCAGAAGAAAACGGACGCACTCTCTATCGCTGGCAGCGCGCGAACCTGGTTCACTCGGCGCAAAACGAAGACGCCAAGGAAAAGGCTGCCCGGGCCGAGACGAAGCGACCTGACATCGAATTGACCACTTTTGAAAGTTGGGAAAAAGTGGCGCGATGGTACGCAAAGCTCGAAAACGGCCGCGTCGATCCCACACCGGAAATTCGCGCAAAAACTCTCGAATTGATTCAAGGGCAGCAACATGAACTCGATAAAATCGAAGCCCTGTACGAATACGTTTCCAGGAGCATTCGCTACGTAAGTCTCTCGTTTGGACTTGGCCGCTACCAACCGCATTCCGCTGCCGAAGTGTTCGCGAATCAATATGGCGACTGTAAGGATAAGCACACCTTGCTCGCGGCGATGCTCGAAGCCGCCAACATTCGCTCCGACGCAGTCTTGATTCCGTTTTCGCGAAAGCTCGATACATCGGTACCTTCGCCTTCGCAATTCGACCATGTAATAACGGTCGTTCCACGAGAAGACGGCCTCATCTGGATGGATTCCACTGCAGAAGTCGCACCTTTCCGTCTACTTTCACCCGCGCTGCGTAACAAATCAGCGTTGCTAGTTGCATCGAACGGTGGTGGCAAGATCGTGGAGACTCCCATCGATCCTCCGTTTCTTTCCACGCAGCGTGTGGAAATCGACGCTGAAGTCAGCAACCTCGGGAAGCTCTCAGCAAAACTGCGATATTTTCTTCGTGGTGATAACGAGTTGGCTCTGCGCGCCGCCTTTCGTCGCACTCCACAAACACAATGGCAAGAACTCGGCCGAACGATCGCCACTCTAGATGGAATCCATGGCGAGGTGACCGCGGTGAAACCGAGCGATCCTTCCGACACAAAAAATCCATTCGAGCTCGATCTCGAGTTTTCGCAAGCGAATTTTCTCGATTGGTCCAGCAAGAAAAGTAAAGTCACCGTGCCACTGTTGATGATCGGCATGCCGGACGCCCCGAAAGACGCATCCGATCCGATTTATCTCGGAAGTCCTCTCGACGTCACCATGACCCTGACGCTGAAGTTGCCAGACAGCTTTACGGCGCGGGCTCCTGTCGCGGTTTCCATCGCGAGGGATTACGCGACGTTCAAATCAAGCTACCATCTCGAATCTCACACGCTCGTCGCCGAGCGCACCCTCAGATTTAAGATGCGCGAATTGCCCCCTTCCCGAGCCGGTGATTACCTTGCTTTTACTCGCGCAGTGGAATCTGACGAGAGCCAGGTGCTGGTTGCAGAAAACTCTACTACTGCTGCGCCGGAGATCCTCGAATCCGCAAAACCTGATGAACTTCTTGAAGCGGGCGTAGCCGCTCTCAATTCTGGAAACCTTAATGCTGCGATCCCGCTTTTGAAGCGTGCGCTTGAGCTCGATCCAAAAAACAAAGTCGGCTGGAACGACTTGGGCCTCGCCTATATGCGGCTGGGCCAACTGGACGATGCAGGCACGGCATTCCGAAAGCAGATCGAGTTGAATCCGTTTGACGAGCACGCTTATAACTATCTCGGTTTCACCTTGCAGCAACAACAGAATTACCGGGACGCCGCAAAAGCTTTCCAAAAACAGATCGAAGTAAATCCAATCGATCCCGTGGCCCACGCAGCACTCGGCGCTCTGTTTCTCGAAGAGCACAAATACGCCGATGCAGTTCCCGAATTGGACAAGGCCACGATCCTTCTTCCGGAAAATGCCCCGCTCCAAGTCAGCCTGGGTCAGGCATATATCAACACAGGCGAAAAAGAAAAGGCCCTTGCAGCTTTCGACAAAGCAGTCGAACTCGCGCAGACGCCCACAGTTTGGAATAACGTGGCCTACAATCTGGCGGAGCATCAAATCGAGCTCGACAAAGCCCAACAATATGCCGAATCCGCGGTATCAGCGACGACCTCCAATCTCCGAAACATTGATCTGTCGCACCTTTCCCTTGACGATCTGCAAGCGGTTTCAAATCTCGGTATTTATTGGGACACTCTCGGCTGGGTTCATTTCGAAAAGGGAGAATTAGACCAGGCTAAACGTTACGTGCAGGCAGCCTGGCTTTTGAATCAGCATGGTGAAGTGGCCGATCACCTGGCGCAGATTGCGCAAAAGCTAGGGGAAAAGGAGCAAGCGATCCACTTCTATTCATTATCCATTGGCGCGGCTCACTCTGTTCCCGAAACTCGCGCACGTCTTATCGCATTGCTCGGACCTCACGCAAAAATCGAAGATTTGGTGAACCAAGCCAAGCCTGAACTCACGGCTCGCCGCACATTCTCGATCGGAAAGGGACCAAGCGAAAATTCTCAAGCCGATTTTCTACTTTTGCTGTCGCCAGGAGCGAAGGATCCTAAAGTGGAATCCGTGAAATTCGTCAGCGGAAACCAGACCTTGCGCACGCTCGCGGAGCGGCTGCGAGGGGTGGATTTCGGTCCCATGTTTCCGAATAATGAACCTGCTAAGATTATCCGGCGCGGCACACTTGCGTGCTCCGCGGATACCGCAAACTGCACCTTTACGTTAATCCTTCCGGAAAACCTTCATACGGTGAACTGAAATTTCCATCGAGGGCACTAATGGGACCTGGTGGGAATTGCTCTAACGATATCGGAGTGGCGTCTGCCGATTCAGCTACTTGATCTCCATCACTTCTTTTTCTTTCAAAGCCGAGAGATCTTCGATTTTCTTGGTTTCTGAGTGAGTTAGCTTCTCAAGCTCATCCAGTGACCTCTTACGATCATCCTCGCTAATCTTCTTGTCCTTTTCGAGCTTCTCGACCGCCTCTTTGATATCGCGCCTTATGTTTCGCACAGCCGTACGATGATTTTCCAAGACTTTGTGAATGTGTTTCACCAGGTCTCTACGACGATCTTCAGTAAGTGGCGGGATCGGAACACGCACTACTTTACCGTCATTGGTCGGATTCAATCCAAGGTCCGTCGTGCGAATCGCTTTATCGATCATGGGGACTGCGGTGGGGTCCCAGGGAGAAATCATGATCATTGTCGCGTCGGGGACACTGAGCGTGCCTAGCTGGTTGATCGGCATCGACGTGCCATGGTAATCCACGCGTACATGATCCAACAGCGAAACGTTCGCGCGCCCCGTGCGCACACCGGCCAGTTCCTTGCGAAAGTCTTCCACCGCTTTTTCCATGCGGATTTTCGCTTGCGCTAGAGCGTCTTTGCTCGTTGCAATTGTGGTCATCTGAGAAATCGCCTCCGCAGCATTTTAAGCGGCTGTGACAACCGAGCCCACTCGCTCGCCCAGTACAACGCGCTTCAGATTTCCCGGCACGTTCATATTGAACACGATAATCGGCATCTTGTTGTCCATACACAATGAAATCGCCGTCGAGTCCATTACCAAAAGTCCCTTTTTCAACACGTCCAGGTAAGTGATGCTCTGAAACATTTTTGCGTCCGCCACTTTTTCGGGGTCCGCGTCATAGATTCCATCGACTCGCGTGGCTTTCAGAATCACCTGTGCCTTGATTTCCATCGCCCGCAATGCCGCGGCGGTATCCGTTGAAAAATACGGATTTCCAGTTCCTGCCGCAAAAATTACCACGCGTCCCTTTTCCAGATGGCGTGTTGCACGGCGCCTTATAAAAGGCTCGGCCACTTGATGCATTTCGATCGCGCTCATCAGCCGCGTTTGGCAGCCCGATTTCTCAAGTGCGTCTTGCAACGCGAGCCCATTGATCACCGTCGCTAGCATGCCCATATAGTCGCCCGTAGCCCGGTCGATCGCGAGTTGCTTCTGGCGCGTGCCTCGAAAAATATTTCCGCCGCCAACCATGATTGCGACGGAAACGCCCAGCTCTTGGACTTCCTTCACTTCGCGTGCGATGCCTTGGATTGTTTCGGCATGAATGCCGGAATCTTGCGGGCCGGATAGCGACTCGCCCGAAAGCTTCAACACCAGCCGGTCGTAAACAGGCGTGCCGGTCGTCAGTTTTGGTGAAGAAGCTTCCCGTGCTATGAGTTTTGTTTTCGCCATTCGGTGGCAAACTAACTTTTTGCCAGTGGCATTCTAGCAGAGAACCTTCGCAGGATTAAACGCAGAGCACGAATTCGTTCGCTAGCTTAAGCGAAACGCACATACAAGGACCGGTCAGTTTAGAGATGCGAGTGAACCCTAGGAGGAAACCGGGCTAGTCGGGTCCGCTTCGGTAGGGGAGCCCACCGTTGGCGCCGAGCCATCCATTTCGCCGACTTTGAAACGTGAAAAGCGGCGAATAGCTATGTTTTCGCCGAGCTTAGCGATAGCCTGATCCACCAATTCCTTAACAGTCAGGCCTTCATCCTTGATGAAGTGCTGCTCGTATAGGCAGTTTTCTTCGTAGAACTTTTCCATCTTACCGCTGACGATCTTATCGATCACGTTTTCGGGCTTACCAGTCGCTTTCGCCTGTTCCTTGTAGATGTCGCGTTCGCGATCGAGCGTAGCCTGTGTTACTTCCTCACGACGCAAAAAACGCGGATCAAGCGCGGCAATGTGCATGGCCACATCGTGGCACAGACGCTGAAAATCAGCGGTACGCGCGACGAAGTCGCTCTCGCAATTCATCTCCACCAGCACTCCAATTTTTCCGCCCGCATGGATGTACGAACTAACTAGACCCTCGGAGGTGGCGCGCTGCGATCTCTTGGCCGCTGCAGCTTGTCCCTTCTTCCGGAGAATGTTGATGGCCTGCTCAATGTCGCCCTTGGACTCGAGCAAGGCTTCGCGGCATGCGGTAAATCCCGCTCCGGTACGGTCGCGCAACTCTTTCACCAGTTGCGCAGAGATGTTTGAATTTCCAGGTGTCGCCATTTCGGTTCGTTTCCTCTTGAATAAATTCGGGCTAGTCTGCTTACGGTTCGACCGAGGCAGCACGTTACGGAGCTGCTTTAACTTACGGGCGAAATTATTGCTTGTGCGGCGTTTCAGCTACAGAATCTTCTTCTCCGGCGGCCGCAGCATTCGCTTCAACGGCCGGCTCGGCATCGGGTTCCACGTAATCGCCTTCCTGCTTTTCGTAAACTTCATAAGCGCTCGTGTCAACGTAATCGACAGTATCTTCGCCGGCGCCCTCGGAAGATTTCTGGTCAGCGATTTGTGTTTGCTCAAACGATTGATGCCCAACTATTACCGCGTCGGAGATTTTTGAAGTGAAAAGACGGATCGCACGCAACGCGTCGTCGTTTCCTGGAATGACCCAGTCGACGACATTGGGATCGCAATTTGTGTCCACGATGGCCACCACCGGAATGCCCATCCGTCGGGCTTCGCGAACCGCGATCATTTCGGCATTGGGGTCGATCACGAACATGGCATCGGGCAATGTCGTCATATTCTCGACGCCCGAGAAATTCTGTTGCAGATGTTTCAATTCGCGTTCCAGCCGCGCCGCCTCTTTCTTTGAAAATTGCGCCATGCGGCCATCTTCTACCATGCCCTTCAGGAGCTTTAGGCGCTTGATGGATTTTTGCAGCGTTGCCCAGTTCGTCAGGGTGCCCCCCAGCCAACGGTGGTTCACATAAAACATGCCGCAGCGGTTGGCTTCTTCAGCAATAGCTTCTTGCGCCTGGCGTTTCGTTCCAAGGAAGAGGATTCGCTTGCCTTGTCCAGCGAGTTCGGAAACATAGCGGGCCGCATCGCGGAACATCTTTAGGGTTTTTTGCAGGTCAATAATGTGGATGCCATTGCGTTCTCCAAAAATATATTCCTTCATCTTCGGGTTCCAGCGCCGCGTCTGATGGCCGAAGTGAACACCGGCCTCCAGAAGCTCTTTCATCGTGATTTCGACTCCCAATGTACCTCCTCCTATAGAGGGATACTTTTTTCTCCGCGACGGATCGGAGCAGCATCCTTTTTTGCCGGTCCTTCCCGGCCGTGAATTTGGGCCGGGCCCGATCGCTCGAGCCCGGCCGCAAAAAACTAACGCTTGCTGTACTGGAAGCGGCGGCGCGCTCCCTTTTGGCCGTACTTCTTGCGTTCCTTCATGCGCGAATCGCGCGTCAAGAATCCGTTCTTGCGCAGCGCTGGGCGCAGCTCAGGATTGATCCTTGAAAGCGCGCGCGAAAGTCCCATGCGCACGGCTCCAGACTGACCACCAACGCCGCCGCCCTTCACCACGCACTTCACTTCGATCTGATCCTGCATCTGGGTGAACTTCAGCGGCTCCACGGCAGCCGTGTGCCACGCGATGTTGCGAAAATATTCGTCCACCGGACGGCCATTCACCGTAAAACGCGCTGGGCCCATCTTTATATAAACGCGCGCGATGGATTCCCGGCGTCGGCCGGTACCATAGAACTGCTTCCCGGCATTGCTCGAAACTGGGCTCGAAGCTGAACTCAAAGTCCCTCCTCCTCAGATCGCCTACACGAAACGCCCTCCGCCAACAGCATACGCAGAAAAAGACGCGTCATAAGCGCGCCCCTAGCGGAATTTTCCGCTGGGCGCAGAAATTTTGAAACTCGGTCTCGTGGTTACAGCGCGAGTTGCTGAGGCTTCTGTCCGGCGTGGCGGGCGAGCGCTTCACTTCCGGCATAAACACGCAGCTTCTTGGCCCGGCGTGCGCGTAGCTTGTTCTTGGGAAGCATTCCCAGCACCGCTTCGCGCACAACTTCTTCCGGACGGCGTTGCAACATCACCCGGATCGGGATTTCTTTCAGTCCGCCGGGAAAGCCACTATGGTGACGATAAATTTTCTGATCGATCTTGTTTCCGGTCAGCTTCACGCGCTCTGCATTAATTACGACAACATGATCGCCGCAATCGAGATGCGGAGTGTAATTTGGTTTGTCCTTGCCAATCAACATGCGCGCGATTCGCGTGGCAAGCCGTCCGAGAACCACTCCCTCGGCATCCACGACGAACCAATTCTTTCCAACTTGTAAGTCTTCGGCCTCGCGGCCCTTCGGCATATGCGTCTGCATCAGTCCAGTCACACCTTTCCATCTAAAGGCAAACCACGAGTTTAGATTACGAAGCGATTTCTGTCAACGAAAGTCACAGAGGAAAACAGAGGATCGACTCGCGACCTTGGTTACCGACGCGAGACGAAATGCAGCGGAGCCGCGAAGGGCGGCCCGCCGCAATATCGAACCATTCGAAACATGCTGCGCGTGCCTTACCGGCACGTCGCAGATCGCTCTTTTCCTAGCTAACCGACGAAGATGTTGCCGCTGTGCTGCGAGCGTTCCGCGTGTACGCGGCTTTCGAATCGCTGTCGCCCGCGTCTCCGGTCTTGTCAATCTCGATTGAGCCCTTAAAGTAAGCTCCGTCCTCGATCATGATTCGCGCGGTCGTAAGGTCGCCAACCACCGACCCATCCTTCTTGATCTCTATCCGGTCGCGCGCTCGCAAATTTCCTTTTACGTTGCCGTAAACCACCACTTCCCGAGCGATGATGTCTGCGGTCACCTTAGCGCTCGCCCCAACCGTCAGTTTGCGGTCTTCTAGTTGCACGAGCCCTTCTACTGTGCCGTCTATATGCAGGTCCTCATTGCCGGTGATTTCGCCCTTAACGTGAAGCGTTGCACCGAGCCTCGCCAAACCGCTCGATGACGATGAAGGTGTTGCAGGGTACGTTGAATCGATAGGTGCCATAGTCTTAGCCTCCCCAGGGAATGACGCCGGCCTATCGGCTGGCGCGGTTGATTTTGGCGACTGTTGTTGCGCTTGTTGCTGCGGGAGCGGACTCTTTGCCGGAGCGTCCGCTTTCTTGTCTCCCCACATTTACCCTCCTTGGCCCCTTTTACGCTGCTGGACTATCAATTAATAAGGACTGGTTTCCCAATGTAGCCCCACTCAAAACGTAAGCCAAATCCAAAATGGTACAGTTGTGTCCCTTGAGGTAATGCGTTCTTGTAAGCTGGGGGTGCGCATTTTAAGCCCGAGACTCGCAAACCGCAAGGTCGATTTGAAACTCGTTAGTCGCAGCTAACTTGGTAGATAACGCTCTCGCAGGATGGTGACATGGTGCGCGACATGCCCTGCAATTATATAGGCCAGCGCATTCACCGTCACCGCATTCCCGCTGGCGACTCCGCTGCGTGTCCAGGCTTCAGCGGCCAAGTTCCGGAAGAGCGACAGGGTAGCTTCGCGAACATTCCGGAACTCCTGAACATAACTGGCCAGCGAATGCTCGTCCGCACGAGCTACGTTAGCGGAGATATTCTGATCGAAGCTCGGTAATGGCTCACTAAAACCGCGAGCAAACCACAACGCGCGAAACGCAAACACCCGTTCAGTATCATTTACGTGATTCATTACCTGGCGGATGCTCCATTTATCGGGGGCGTAGCGAAAAAGAGACCGTCCCTCGGTTATGCTCGCCAGGAATGCAGCGGTATCGTCTAACTGCGCTTTCATTGTTTCCAGAATGTCGTCGCCGGTGATGCGGTCAATGTAGGTGAAGTAAAACGGCGCCGCTTCCGTCCGCTGAGGAAGACCCATAGGAGGAGAATTTTAGCAGGCTAATATTTGCGAAGCACGCCCACAACGCGGCCCTGAATCTTCACATCTGTAGCCTGAACGATAATTGGGGACATGTGAGAATTGGCAGGTTGCAGCCTGATTTTCCCGCCGGGCTCTCGGTAAAATCGCTTCACCGTAGCCTGATCTTCTCCGACCAGCGCCACGACAATCTCGCCGGGGTTGGCCACTTGCGTTTGCTCCACAACAATGAAATCTCCATCCAGTATATGATCGTCGCGCATTGATTCGCCCTGCACCTGCAAAACATATGTGTTCTGGCCGCGCGCGAAGTCTGCCAGCGAAATTGTTTCGTGTTCTTCCACAGCTTCCAGGGGTCGTCCTGCGGCGATACGTCCCGCCAGCGGCAACTCAACTACGTGGCGTTCCAGAACTTGCTCGCGGATCGGCTTGGGGAGCTGCATCACCTCGATTGACCGGCTTTGATTGTAGCCGCGGCGAATAAAACCCTTCTTCTCTAGGGTGGAGAGATGCTTGTGCACCGTCGCCAGCGACGTAAGTTTCAGCGAATTCGCGATTTCCTCAAAACTCGGCGAATAGCCATTTTTGTTAAGGAATCCGACCAGATAATCCAGCACTTCTTTCTGCCTCTTCGTGAGTGTCATCCGACCCCCTATGGCCGCTAGCATGGCAAGTGTGGGCGAATCAAAAGCGAAAGTCAATAGTACTTAAGGTCAG
>Ga0182015_10004971_pt1 | contig 14054 bp, 17 predicted proteins | sample 712P3MmetaG_FD_120478 | JGI IMG/M metagenome (GOLD analysis project Ga0182015, IMG submission 120478) | Permafrost microbial communities from Stordalen Mire, Sweden - 712P3M metaG | ecosystem: Environmental > Terrestrial > Soil > Wetlands > Permafrost | place: Sweden: Stordalen | collected...
CGCGAACTCGCCGAAGAAGCCGAAAAAGGTCTCGTCGGGCGCACCTCGATCGGCATCTCCACGACCGAAGAGGTCGTCGCCAAGGCCGCTCAACCCAAGACGACGGCGCAGAAGGCTGCCGACGGCAAAGTGGAACTGCTGCCCGGTGAATCGCTCTCGGGTGCGCGCATCGGCGGCGTGCTGCCGGGCGAGAAACTTTCCGGCGATCGCATCGGCGCAGGCGGAGCACCGCCGGCCGGACGCCGCTCGAGTCCCGGCCGTGCCGTGACGCCGGCCGCCGCGGCCTCGGCCAAAGCGGTGTCGGTCCCGGCCTCCGCTGCCGCAGCCGCCACGGCCGCGCCATCAACGAACGGCGAAGTCGACGAGGCGGGCGGTAAACGCCGTCGCCGTCGTCGTCGTCGCGGTCGCGGTGGTGCCGGTGAGGTCGCTGCCAACGCAGCCAATCCCGCCTACACCGGGGTGGTCGAACAGCAGGGCCGCGTCACGCTGGATGCGGACGCCGATGAAGACGAGGTTGAAGAATCGGTCGCCGTAGGCGTCGGCGCGACCGCCGATGCGATCGGCGAAAATGGCGAGCGCAAACGGCGCCGCCGTCGCCGCCGCCGTGGCGGACGCGGCCGCACCGGTGTCGAGGGCGCGGCCGTCGCCGCGGGCGAGAGCCCGCAGCAGCCGCCGGTGCCCGACCGGCACATCTTCCGCGTCGACAGCGGCGGCGCCGCGCATGCCACCGGCGAGACCTCGCCCCAGCCGCCGTCGCGTGCGATCGCACCCTGGAATCGCAAGCGCGGCGAGGTCGCGATCAGCGCGCCCTCTCCGGTAATCACGATCCCAGCTGAGGCCGTGAAGACCGCGCGTCCGTCACGCCGGCCGCGCACCGCCGCAAGCGAAGGTACACCAAGCCGCGGCGGTTCGCTCGAAGCGGCCGCACCGGTTCGCGCGCTGCCCGCGCCGACCGCGCGCGTCGAAGACGGGCCGACCGTCGATACGACCGCTGCCGCACGCCGCGGCGGACGTCGCAAGCCGGCTGCTGCCGAAGCGTTCGCGCCTGCCGCCGAAGCGCCGAAGCGCGCGCGTACGACGCGCGCCGCATCGAGCGCGACGTCGGATGCGACCACGACCGCGGCGGCCGCGAAGCCGGCGACCGCCGCGCGGAAGACCAGCGCGACGGCAACCGCGGGCGCGGCCAAGAAGACAACCAGCACGCGCAAGACCGCGACCCCGAAGGCGAAGAAGTCCTCGAGCCCTCGTGCCGCATCGTCGGCGAAGAAAGCCGCCTCGACGCGAAAGAAGAGCTGAGGTGCATCCGGCGGAGCCGGGTGCACTCGCCATCTTCGTCGACTACGACGGCACGATCACGAACGTCGACACGTTCGATCTGCTGGTCCGGTCGGTCGCGGGGAACGCGGCCTGGGAGGCGATCGAAGTCGAATTCCACGCCAAACGCATCACGCTGCGCGAAGCGCTGCAGCGGGAGGCGGCGTTGGTCGGCATCACGCAGCCTGAGGCCTTCGCGATTCTCGAGTCCAAGGCGCGGGTCGACCCGACCTTCGCTTCGTTCGTGACCACCGCGCACGCGCACGGTGCCCGCGTGGCGGTCGTATCATCAGGCCCACGTCAGGTGATCGAGCCCGCGCTGGCGCGCATCGGCGCTGACGTCCCGGTGTTCGCCAACGACGTCGCGTTCGATCCAGCCGGCTGGCGGCTCACGTTTCTCGACGAGTCAGCCAACGGCCACGACAAAGCGGCCCGCGTTCGCTCGGCCCGCGAAGCCGGAGCCCGTACCGTCTACATCGGCGACGGCATCAGCGATTACGAAGCCGCTCTGGCGGCCGATGTGCGCTTCGCCAAGAAGGGCCGCGCCCTCGAGCGCTACTGCCGCGAACGCGGCGTCGCGTGCACGTCCTTCGCAACGTTCGACGAAGTCGAACGTGACATGTTCCACTCAAAGGCTTTCTCGCGGCCGGGTCCAAGCAGCCTCGACCGGAGCGCTACTGTCCGGTGAACCTCGTACCGGTCGTCCTCGCAACGCTGCTCGCGTTCGACGCGGCGCCGACCCAGAGCATCGTGGTGAGCGGCATGTCCTTCGGCATGGTCGTCCATCAGCGCAGCTTCAAAGACTGCGACGACGCGGCTGCGCAGCTGTCCGGCAAGGAAATCGCCGTCGCCCACACCTTCTATCACTACGGCGCGGTGCCCGATCCATCCGATCCGGATCTGCGTCTCCTCGTGGTTGCCGTCGACACGGAGAAGAGCTACGTCGAGATCCCGCGCATCTCGTGGCCGTATATGTCGTCGGCTGAAATCCAGGCGACCGATCGTCTCTACGACGAGCTCGTCATCCACGAGCGCGGCCATCTTGCGATCGCCGTCTCATCGGCCGCCGAAGTCACCGCCCTAAAACACACGGTGCCGGCCGGCGTTGACCCACGTGCAGCGCTCACGCCGTTCGCCGCACTCCTCGACGCGCGCCAGCGGGAATACGACGCCGTCACCGCCCACGGCGTCCGCCAATCCCGCGCCCCCGCCAACCTCCGCGGCGACGACATCCGCCTCGTGTGCCGCGAGGGCGAGCGATGAATCCGAGCATTCGTGGCGCAATCGCGTTCGCGCTCGTGTTGGCGTGCCAAGGGCAGGCTCCGCGGAGCATTTCTGTTGGTGATGTGAGTGTGCCGGTTGTGGTGAAGCCGGAGTTTTACGCAAATTGCGTCGATGCGGCGACGACGTTGTCGGGGAAAGAAGTCGCGTTCGCCGCGATTTATTACAAGTTTGCGGCGGTGCCCGATCGCACGAACCCCAGCCGGCGCGTGTTCGTCGCTGCGGTTGACGAGCAGAAGAGCTACATTCAGCTGCCGCAGCCGACGTGGCCGACGGTCTCGGCGAAAGACGACGAGAACCTTGCGCGCCTCGACAGCGCGCTGGCCTGGCACGAACGCGGTCACCTCGCCATCGCGGTCGCGCTGGCGGAAGAGGTGACGGCCGCGCAGCACCCGATCGCCTCGAACGCCGACGGTGTGGCCCAAGTCAAGGCCTTGTTTGCGGCCTCGAACCAGCGACAAACGGCATACGACGCGCTCGTGACCCACGGCATCCATCAATCCCTCGCCCCCGAGCCCTTGCGCGGAGCCGACACGCGCTTTTACTGCAGGTAGGGCAAACGAAGGCGCCCCCGCCGTGTGGCGGGGCGCTTCGAACCGACGCGTTGCCTGGGGCTAGTGCGTCGTGGTCGGCGTTACGGCGGCCGGAGCCGTCGCCGTCGCTGTTTGGGCGATGCGGGCGTTGAGGTAGGCGATCGCGGCGATCAGCTGCGGGTCGGTGTTGGGATCGCCCATGTGGATGCCTTTGAGATCCTTGGGCAGGTCCGCCTTGATCTCGGGTTGGATCCCGACCGCGTTGATGTCGCGGCCCTTCGGGGTGAAGTAGCGCGCGGTCGTGATCTTCACGGCCGAACCGTCGCGCATCGGGAAGATCGTCTGCACGACGCCCTTCCCGAAGGTCTTCACGCCGACCAAGGTACCGACGCCCGAATCCTGGATCGCACCGGCGGTGATCTCCGAGGCCGAGGCGGTGTACTGGTTGACGAGTACCGCCAGCGGGCGCGGGGCGATCGCGGTGTTCTCCGCGTCGTACTCGGTGTCGACGCCGGCGCGCGACTGCACGCTGACGATCGGACCGCTCGAGATGAACTTGGACGATACGTCGACCGCCGCGTTGAGGTAGCCGCCGCCGTTGTAGCGCAGGTCGAGGACGTACGCCTTCGCGCCCAGCGAGTCGAGTCGCTTGAGGGCGGTCGCGAGTTCATCGCCGGTTGTCTGACCGAACACCGCGAGGTCAACGTAGCCGACATTGTTCGGCAGCATCTTCGAGCTGACGCTGGGCTGATGGATCGTCGCGCGGGTGACCGTCACGGGGTCCATCGCCTTGCCGTTGCGCTCCACCGTCAACTGCACGCGCGTGCCCGGATCGCCGCGCAGGACTTGGGTGACTTTCTTCTGCTGGAGTTCGAGCGTCGCGGAGCCTTGCAGAATCTGCGGGACCGGCTTGCCGTCGACCGCGATGATGATATCTTCGGGCAGCAGCCCGGCTTTGTCGGAGGGGCCGTCGAGGATGACGTTCTCGACGTGCAGGTTCTTCGTCTTGTCGTCGATCGAGTACGAGATTCCGACGCCGCCGAACGACGGGCCGTCGAGCCCTTCGTTCAACGCGGCGTACTCTTTGGGCGAGAGAAAGACCGTATAGCGGTCCTTCACCGAACCGAGCACGCCGGCCATCGCGGCGTAGGTGATCTGGGTCGAGCCGGAGAGCGAATCCGTCGGCTCGAGCCGGGCGCTGTATTCCGACACGGCCGTCGACACTTCGCGCGAGAGCAGCTCGGCGTTGGTTGCATCGTCATCGTCGGCGCGAACTTGCGGCAGCGTCGCGTTCGCGACATGCTTCTTCTTGAGGTAATCGATCATCGAGGTGCGCGCGCCGTCGAGGGCGGCCTGCTTGTCGACCTTCTTATAGAAGTCGCCGGTCAGGTGCGCGTAAGTCTCGATCAGCTCTTGCACCTGCTGCTGCGAGATGGCGGCACCGGCCGTTGCCGGCCCGGGATTGATGCCAAGTGCGAGCAGTATGGCAAGGGCCAGGGGAACGAGGCGTTTCATTAGACGTCCTTCTTGCTCTCGATGATCTTTTTGGCGGCGGCGAGCTGCTTGTCGGCGGGGGTGTCGAGGATCGGGAGATCGACGCGCTGGGTGACGATAACGTCGGGGACGATTCCCTTGTGTTGGATGTCGCGGCCCTTCGGGGTCACGTAGCGGGCGGTCGTGATCTTGAGCGCGCCCTTGTCGGGCAGGGTGTACAGACTTTGGACGACGCCTTTACCGAACGTGGTCTCGCCGAGGATTGTTCCGACCCCGTAGTCCTGCACCGCACCGGCCGTGATCTCCGACGCGCTGGCGGTATAGCGGTTGACCAGGATAACCAGGGGGATGGTCCCGATCGCGTCGCCGGTGGCGCTGCGCACGTCGCGGTTGCCGGCACGGTCGATCGTCGAAACGATCGTGCCCTGCGGGATGAACAGGCTCGAGATGTCGACCGCCGCGTCGAGCAGGCCGCCGCCGTTGTAGCGGAGGTCGAGGATGTAGCCATGCACGTTGTGATGCTTGCCGTCGAGGAACGCGTCACGCACTTCCTGCGCCGAGTTCGATCCGAAGTCGGCCAGCCGCACGTACTCGATGCCGTCTTCGACCTTGGCCTTCACCGACGGCACGTGGATCCGCGCACGCACCACCTGCACCGTTACCGGCGTGGTCGCCTTGAGGCGCTTCATGGTCAGCGACACGGCGGTGCCGGCCGGCCCGCGAATCTCGCGCTCGACCGCGTCGATCTTCAGGCCCAGCGTCGACTTTCCGTCGACCGCGATGATCGTGTCGCCGGGACGCACGCCGGCTTTGATGGCGGGATTGCCTTCGATCGGATCGACCAGGATCGCGCCGGACTTCTTGTCCTGCACGATGTAGACGCCGATGCCGGCGAAATCGCCGCCGTGCAGCTGCTCGTCGAGCCCGCTGATCTCTTGCGGCGACAAATAGGTGGTGTACGGGTCGCCGAGTCCGCCGAGCATTCCCGATACGGCGACCTGCGTGAACAGATCGCGCGAAGCGACCGACGCATAGCGCTTCTGCACCGACGTCAGCGTGCTCTCGAGGATCGAGAGGTCGTGCGAGCGGTCGCCGGTGGCCATGCTGTGCGGCACGCTGGGCGACGCGACTTTTTTCTGCTTGAGAAAATCGGTGAGCGCCTTGGCTTCGCCACTGACCAGCATCTCGTCAGCCACCGGCTTGTAGTAGGCGTGCTCGACGCGTTCGTAGGCGAACGCGATCATCTGGCGCTGCGGATCGGTGCCGCCCAGGAACGTCGCGAGGTCGATCCCGATGATCTTCCGGCCGTCGCCGATCAGGATCGAGGGGTTGGCGTTTACCGAAGCGGCGGCTTGGTTCGCGTACGCGGCCCCGCCCAGGGCGGCGAGCGCCACCACGGCGGCGGCGAACAACAGACGAGTGCGGGCGATCAAGAGCGATCCTTCAGTTAAGGCGGGGCGCAGACTCCGAGTATATCCGTAGAACCCGGACCGGGGTCCCTTTGTTCCAGGTCCACACGGGCATTTAACCGTCGCGCGCCACGCTCAGATCGGCCTGGGGAAAGCCGCCCTTGCTTGCATTGACGACTTTCGATGAATCAGGTAGAATCGAAATATGTCGATCCAGCGTTGCTGTCCGGAAACGCGACTCTACGACGAGCCGCTGGCCGCCGAATCGGACCTGTTTCGGGCCTTGGCCGACCCCGCGCGGCTGGCGATCCTGGCCACCTTGGCGCGGGCGGAGCACGAGGTGTGCGTCTGCGACTTCACCTCCGGCCTGGGGCTGAACCAGTCGACGGTATCGCATCACCTCAAGATCCTCAAGGACGCGGACCTCGTCGATTCCGTCCGCCGCGGCACCTGGGGTTACTACTCGCTGCGCCCGGGCGCACGCGACCGCCTCGAAGCCGCCCTCGCGGCCGTGCTTCCGCTTGGAGTCCTCGCATGAAGATGCACCTGAACCTCGCCACGCGCGACCTCGAAGCGAGCGTTGCCTTCTACTCGACGCTGCTCGGCGCGGTTCCGGCGAAGGTACTTCCCGATTACGCCCTGTTCATCACCGAACAGCCCGGCCTCGAGTTGGCGCTCGACCTGGACGCCGACGCACAGGCCGCCCGCGGCCAACACTTCGGCATCGTCGTCGAATCGGCGGAGGCAGTCGACGCGCAGATCGCCCGCCTGCAAGCTGCAGGGCACGCGGTCGACATCGAACGCGAAGAGACATGCTGCTACGCCGTGCAGACGAAGGTGTGGGCCAGCGACCCGGAAGGCCGCCGCTGGGAGACCTACGTCGTTCACGAGGACACCGAGCACCGCGATGACGAGGACACCACCTGCTGCCGAACCGACGCCGCCGCAGCCGCCGGCGAGACATGCTGCACGTGAGTCGCGTCTTGGGTCGCGTGGGAAACCTCGTGCAACGCATACGGATCGCCCTCGGTTACGTGCCGAACGTCGAGTGGTTTCGCGTGCAGCTCAGTCGGGCGGTCGCGCTCGATCGTGCCCGCGCGCACCTCGCGATCGCGGAACTCGAACGCTGCCTCGCACAGCGCCGGAGCGGCATCCAGGCGGGCTGCTTCGCGCGAGCGCGGCAATGACGTCAGTTCGACCGCCGGCATGACGCTGGCACGCCGGGCTGCGGCCGAGGCGGTCGGAACGGCGCTGCTCTTGGCGGCGGTGGTCGGTTCCGGAATCATGGCGGAACGCTTGGCCGTCGGCAACGTCGCGATCGCGCTGCTCGCGAACACGCTCGCGACCGGCGGCGCGCTGGTGGCGCTGATCCTTGCCTTCGCGCCGATCTCGGGGGCGCATTTCAATCCCGTCGTGACGCTGGCCGACGCATGGCAGCGCGGGCTCGCGTGGCGCGACGTGCCGGCATATCTGGCCGCGCAGTTCGGCGGCGCCTTGTGCGGTGTGGCTTTGGCCAACCTGATGTTCGGCTTGCCGCCCTGGTTCGCGTCGCATCACATACGGGCGGGCGGAGCGCAACTACTCGGCGAGTTCGTCGCGACGTTCGGATTGCTAACGGTCATCTGGGGCTGCGTCCGTTCGCGCACGACCGCGACGCCGTTCGCCGTCGCGGCTTATATTGTCGGCGCCTATTGGTTCACGTCGTCGACCTCGTTCGCAAACCCCGCAGTCACGGTCGCGCGTTCGCTCAGCGACACGTTCGCCGGCATTCGCCCGCTCGACGTCGCGCCGTTCATCGCAGCGGAGCTTCTCGGCGCGCTTGCAGCGACCGCACTCTTCGCCTGGCTCTACCCGCGCGCTCGGGCCGCGCACGTCGAACTCTGAGGTAAGCGATGGAGAAGCCGCTCGTAGTGTTCGTCTGCCGCCACAACACCGGACGCAGTCAGATGGCGGAGGCCTACCTGCGCGCGTTTGCCGGCGACGCGGTCGAGATCGCATCCGCCGGCACGATCGCCGCGGACCGGCCGGATCCGGGCGTCGTCGCGGTGATGCGCGAAGACGGGATCGACATCAGCGCCGCCCGCCTAAAGCTGATCGAACCCGCACTTGCTGCGCGGGCCAGCCGCGTGATCACGATGGGCTGCGACGTCGAAGGCGTCGCCCGCATCGACGATGATTGGGGCCTCCCCGATCCCAAGGGCCAGCCCCTGGCACGCGTCCGCGAGATCCGTGAGCTCGTCCGCGCCAAGGCCCGTGCGTTGGCCGAGGAACTCACGGCACCCCTTTCCGGGCACCCACGGTGAATGTTGCGGGCGTCTTGAGGTAGACTAGTAAGTCTTGAAAATCCGGTAACAGTGAGACCCCAGATCGATGAAAACTACCAGCCTCCCCGCCGCCGGATCCCGCGACCATTCCAAGGCTACCGTCGTGTTGCGCGCCTTTTCCCGGATCGCGGACGCCTGGAGCCTGGGCCGCGCCGCCCGCGCGACGCTTCTTGCCGCCAGCCCCCGCTCCGTCGATCGCTGGAAGAACGACCCGTCGTCCGCTCAGCTCAACCGCGATCAGTTCGAGCGCATCTCATACATTCTCGGCATCTACTCGGGGCTGCACGCGATCCTCGGCGAATCGGTTCTCGCCGATGACTGGGTGCGGCGTCCGAATACGGACTTTTCGGGCCGGGCACCGATCGACGTGATGCTCGCCGGAAACGTCGGAGATCTCTTCGAGGTTCGCCGCTACCTCGACGCCTGGGGCATTGGTTGGTAGAGACGTCCCGACTATCCACTCGAGAGCCAAGGATTGCCCCGTGAGACCAGCAGAAATGACCGGCGTGCTGGACTCCGTCACCGCCGACGATCTCCGCTTCGCCCCGGCCTACGACATCGCGGCTGCTGGGCGCTACCTCTCTGTGCCGCCAAGTACGATGCGCAATTGGTTCTGCGGATCGAACGGCGGCGAGCCGGTGCTTGACGCCGCGGCGCGAGGTCCCGCCTACATCTCGTTTATCGGTCTCACCGAGGCCCACGTTCTCAGCGCCATCCGTGCGGTTCATCGTGTCCCCCTTCAGAGAATCCGCCACGCCGTCGAGTATTTGAAGAGAACTCTGAAGAGCGACCATCCACTCCTGACTCATGAGTTCCAGACTGATGGTCTCGACCTCTTCGTTGAAGAGTTGGGAAGCCTCATCAACGTCTCAAAGAGCGGCCAAGCGGCGATGCGTGAGGTTGTACAAGTCTACCTCCAGCGAATCGATTGGGATGATCGTCATCTGCCACGACGCTTGTTCCCATTCACGCAAACGGGCTGGGATACCGATCCACGAGTCATCGTTATTGACCCAAGGGTCGCGTTTGGTCGTCCGATGATCGGTCGAAGCGGGATCACGACGGTCGCTGTAGCGGAGCGCTTCAAAGCGGGCGAAAGCATCGAGTCCTTAGCGAACGATTTCGACCGATCGACCGTGGAGATCGAGGCGGCAATTCGAAGCGAGCTTGAAGTCGATACAGCAGCTTAGCAGCTACGTATTCTTCATAGATCGCAACTTTGGGCGTCGGCTCGTTCCCGACGCGTTACGAGCGGCAGGCTTGGCTGTGGAAGTCCATCACGAGCACTTCCCGGTCCACGACGTTGAGCCCGAACTCTCGGACATCGAGTGGATCGAGACCGTCACGTCTCGCGGTTGGGTGATTCTGACTCGTAACGGAAGCATCCGCAGAAACCCACTTGAGCGACGCGCCTTTATACGCGCAGGAGCTCGGGTCTTCAACATACGCAACGCCAGCGCCGACGCACAGCGAGTCGCATCTGCCATTCGGAAGGCAGGTCGAAGCATCGCCACGATTCTCGAACAGGAGAGCCCACCGTTCATCGCGGGGATATCGATGAACGGAGATGTGACCTTCATCGATCGGCCGGAGGCGGAGCGCTAGCGCAGGTAGGACATCGGGTCGACGGGGCGGCCGTCGACGCGCACGCCGAAGTGCAGGTGGGGGCCGGTGGAGTTGCCGGTGGAAGATGAACTCGAAGCTAGACGCGCTGATCCTGGCGGTCGAGCAGGCCGACAACCGGGTCATCGGGCTCGAGAACAAGACGGACGAAGACGCCGCGGAAGCCCGCGAAGCGATCGCCACCGCCCTCGAACAGACCTGATGTGACCGCGGCCCGCTCGCCTTGAGCAGTGGCGGGAGGGTTCGAATACTGCCGCTACGATACTCACCCTGACCAAACATCCGGGAGGGCTCCGCGTGCGATCTTTCTCCATTTCGGTCAGCTTGCTGGCGATCATCGCGTTCAGCGCCATGGGCGCGCTCCCGGCTCGCGCCGATGCCGGCGGTGACCTCGAAAATGCGCTGCTAAACACGTTCAAGGCGCCGTCGTACCACATGCACATGAACATGGATAACGGCGACGTGATCGACGGCGACGTTGTGACTCCCGACCGCATGCACCTCGTCGTGAAGAACGGCGAAATGATGGCCATCGGTCAGACGACCTATTTCAAGCTGAACGGTGCGTGGCACAAGCTCCCGGGAGTCAACCCGATGCTGACGCGGGCCGATCTCTTGCACACGCTTCAGGCGAGCAAAGGCAAGTACACCGTCGACGACCTGGGCATAAAGATGGTCGACGGCGGCCCGCTGCACACCTATCGGACCACCGATCTTGCAAATAAAAAGACGACGCTGGTCTACGTGGACGGCGAGCACCGCATCGTCCGCATCGATACCGGCCGCGACATCATGCGGTTCACCAAATTCGGTGAAAACGTCTCGATCACGCCGCCAATGTAGCCCGGCGCGTTAGCGCAGGTAGGTCATTGGGTCGACGGGGCGGCCGTCGACGCGCACGCCGAAGTGCAGGTGGGGGCCGGTGGAGTGGCCCGTGGAACCGGAGGCCGCGATCGCTTGGCCGCGCTGCACTTCTTGGCCGACGCCGACGAAGATCTGCGAGAGATGACAGTACTGCGTTGCGAGCCGGCCGCCGTGATCGAGCACGATCATGTTGCCGCAGCCGCCCTCATCCCAGCCGGCGACGATCACGCGCCCGTCCGCCGCGGCGGCGACGGTCGTGCCCGTCGCGATGGCGATGTCGATCCCGGCGTGCAGGATGAAGACGTGCGTGACGGGGTTGTTGCGCATCCCGAAGGGTGAGGTGATCGGGCCCGAGGCCGGCCACGACAGCTGACCGGGTGCGGTCGGTTCGGGCGGGAGTTCCTCGCCGGCGAGCAGCGCGGCGCGACGGCGCGCGAGGCGGCGCTGCTCTTCCTCTTCCTGTTTGGCGCGAATCAGTGATTCGAGCGCGGCTTCCGACGCAGCCGACTCCTCGTCGAGCTCGTTGACTTCCGTCTGCACCGACGCGCGGGTGGCGTCCGCGGCAGCGAGCAGAATCGTGCGCTGCTGCGCCAGCGCGTCGAGCGCGAGCCGCTGCTGATCGGCCTGTGCCTGTTCACCCTGCAGCTCCGACTGCGTGCCGAGCAAGTTGTCTTGAATCGAGACGACGTGCGCTTCGTCGGCCTTGCGCGCACGGATCGTCACTTCGTTCGCCTTCACCAGATAGCGGATGTCGTTCCAGCGCTCGACGAAGTCGCCGAACGACCGTGCGCTGAGCAGCACGTCGACGTAGCCCAGATCACCGTGCTCGTAGGCATCGACGATGCGGCGGTTGAGGGCATCCTGATGGCGCCGCAGCGTCTGCCGCGCGGCGGCGAGCTGAATCTGATTCCAGGCCAGTTTGCGCTGCGTCGACTTAATCCGGCCGCGGATCTCATCGAGATGGCCGTTGACCGCGGCGACGTTGTGATTGACTTGCGCAAGTTCGGACGCGATCGAGCCGACGCGTGACTTGGCCGCATCGAGCTGACTGCGCTTCGCATTGAGCCGTTCGTGGACGGCGTGAAGCTTCGCCTTCTGCGCGGCGATCTTGTCGTCGACGCGGCTCTTCGCCAGCCCGGTGACGGGCAGCAGCGCGACGAGGAGCCCAAGCGCGACGAGCCGGCGGGTGAGGCTCACGTGCGCAGGTAGCGTCCGACGGAAAGCCACGAGGCGATTAGCCCGACCGCAGCGCCGACGCCCAGGAGTTCGAGCGAGAGCAGCGGCGCGTTGACCTGGAAGGTGACGAACTGTAGCGTCTGCGAGAGCTTGGGCACGATTTGCGTGTCGGCGAGCGCCAGCACCCCGATCGCCAGCGTCGCCCCGAGGATGCCCGCCAGCATCCCCTCAGCGATGAACGGCAGGCGAATGTACATGTTGGTGGCGCCGACCAGCTGCATGATCGCGATCTCCCGCCGGCGCGCGAAGACGGTGAGCCGGATCGTATTCGCGATCACGATCGCGGCCGAAACGTAGAGCAGCGCGATCAGCACGATGCCGGCGCGCCCGAGGATGGTCGCGACTTTGAGCAGTTTCTGCACCGTGTCGGCGGCGTAGTCGGTCTTGGCGACCAGCGGATCGCGGGCGATCGTCGCGGCGACGGCCGGCACCGTGTCGGGATCCTTCACCTTGACGTGGTAGGTGTTGGGCAGCGGGTTCGAGGTGAGCAGCGAGGTATCGAAGTCGTGCCCGAGCGCGTCCTGCATGCGCCGCAGCCCCGCTGCTTTCGAGACGTAGGTTGCCGAGAGGACGCGCGGGTCGGAGGCCAGCCGCGAGGCCAGTTCCTGGGCCTTCACGTCGTCGACCCCGTCTTTGAGGTAGACGGCGATCTCGATCTGCGAGAGCACGCCGGTGCCGAACGTCTGGATCGTGTCGCGCACGTAGAGGAACGCGCCGAGCAGCACGATGGTGACCGCGACCGTGCCGATCGCAGTGAACTGCATCCCCGCGTTGCGGGTGAAATTCGTCAGTACTTCACTAAGGAAGAACCGCAGTCTGCCCCAATCCACGGAAATAGTAGCCTCGCTCGTCGTCGTGTAGGATTCTGCCGTGCTCTAGGCGCACGACCCGCCGGCGCATCCGGTCGACCACGGCCTGGTTGTGCGTCGCTACCACAACGGTCGTGCCCTTGAGATTGATGCGCTGGAGGAGCTCCATGATCTCGGTGGTGTTGGAAGGGTCGAGGTTGCCTGTCGGCTCGTCGCACAGGAGCAGCTTGGGATTGCCCACCAGCGCCCGCGCGATCGCCGCCCGCTGCTGTTCGCCGCCGGAAAGCTCCGAGGGGAACATGCGGCTCTTGTGCGAGAGCCCGACCAGGTCGAGCGCCCGCGGCACCATCCGCATCACGTCGCGCGTCCGCGTCCCGGTGACCTGGAGGGCGAAGGCAACGTTCTCCCACACCGTCTTGTGCGAGAGCAGCTTGAAGTCTTGGAAGACGACGCCGATGTTGCGCCGCAATTTCGGCACCCGGCTGCGGCGCAGCGTGTCGACGCGGATGCCGTCGACCTGCACTTCGCCGTGGGTGGGGACTTCTTCGCGGTACATCAATTTCAGCAGTGACGATTTCCCGGTGCCTGAGTGGCCTACCAAGAAAACGAAGCTGCCCTTTTCGATCTCGAGATCGACGTCGTCGAGCGCTCGCGTCCCGTTCGGATACGTGAGCGAAACGCCGCGGAGTTTGATCATGCTCAGAGACGGCACTCCGGGGTTCGGTTTTGCCAGGGTATTAGGTGGCCCGAAGCCGATACCTTCGCCCTCGCCGGCGTGAGGGTCGTCACTTCACGCCGGCGCGCGCGGAGTCGGCGTCGCGCAGCGCGGCGCTTCGGTCGCGAAGATACATCGCGGCTGTGTCGGCCGGCGAGGCCGCGACGATCGTAGCGAAGTGCTCATAGGCGGCGTCATATGCACCGACCGTGAAGGCGGCCAAGCCAGACGAGAACTCACTGAGCGAGCGGCGCTTTTGCAGCAGCAGGTCGTGTGGATCGCCGTCGAAGACCTCGTACGCCTCTTCGCCGCGCACATGCCCGCGCAGCGCGACCTCGCCGAGCGGACGCAGGCTGTACGTATCGCTTTTCGGCAGCGCATCGACCAGGGCGCGGCTGGTGATGATGGCGACACCGTAGACCTTCGTCAGGCCTTCCAGGCGCGAAGCGACG
>Ga0182015_10004974_pt1 | contig 14046 bp, 16 predicted proteins | sample 712P3MmetaG_FD_120478 | JGI IMG/M metagenome (GOLD analysis project Ga0182015, IMG submission 120478) | Permafrost microbial communities from Stordalen Mire, Sweden - 712P3M metaG | ecosystem: Environmental > Terrestrial > Soil > Wetlands > Permafrost | place: Sweden: Stordalen | collected...
CGGCGACTTCAAAAAAGCCAACGCCTACCAATAGCCCGAACTGCGGCCTCCGGATGTCACCAATCCGGAGGCCGCAACACTTTTCCTGAGGCAGCACAAAACTGAAATTCCGGCGCACCTCCAGTGAATTCGGAAGATCGGCCAAATGTTCGGCCAAAAATCAACCGATTTGTCTATTTAACTTGATGTTTCATTCACTTGCGCTCCAGCTGGATTGGCCAGGTTCGGGCCTGAACCCTGACCCCTGAACCCTGAACCCTGTCCTTCACCCCCCCGCCGGATTATCAAACCGCGTGAACTTCGAAATGAAGTTCAAATGCACCATCCCCGTCGGCCCGTTGCGCTGCTTCGCCAAAATAATCTCCGACTTCGCCTTCTCGTCCTCCGACATCTCATCTGACCGGTCGTAATACGCCTCGCGATGAATGAACGCCACCACATCGGCGTCCTGCTCAATCGAGCCAGACTCGCGCAGATCGCTCAGCATCGGCCGCTTGTCGTCCCCGCGCCGTTCGCTTGCACGCGATAACTGCGACAGCGCCACCACCGGCACGTCCAGTTCCTTGGCCAGCGCCTTCAGCCCCCGCGAAATCGCCGACACTTCCTGCGTCCGGTTCTCATACTTCCTTCCGCCCGCCGATGGCAGCGTGGCCGACATCAGTTGCAGATAGTCCACCACCACCAGGTCCAGCCCCTTCGCATTCTGTTTCAGCCGCCGAGCCTTGGCCCGCATCTCCGCCAGAGAAATCCCCGCCGTATCGTCGATAAACAACCGCGACTCCACCAGCTGCTCCAGCGCATTGTTCAGCTTGGCCTTGTCGTCGCTGCCCAGAAAGCCCGTCTGCAGCTTCCTCTGGTCCACCCACGCCTGTGAGGCCAGCATGCGCCGCAGCAGCGACTCCTTGCTCATCTCCAGGCTGAACACAGCCACCGTCGCTTTGCTATAGATCGCCGCGTTCTCCGCAATGTTGATTGCCAGCGCCGTCTTGCCCATCGATGGCCGCGCCGCAATGATGATCAGTTCGCCCTTCTGCAGTCCGCTCGTCATAATGTCGAGTTGCTTAAACCCCGTAGCCAGCCCCGTCACCTCCCGGCTCTGCTTGTAAAGGTTGTCGATCGTCCCAAACGAGTGCCGCACAATCTCATCCAGCGACTGGAACCCGCCCGTCAGCCCCTTCTCGGTCACCTCCATCAGCTGCGATTCAGCCGCCCCAAGCACCTCCAGCGCCGACTCGCTCTGGTCCGCCGCCCGCGCAATCGCCATCGAGCAGATGCCCATCAGCTTCCGCAGCAGGCTCTTGTCCTTGACGATCCTTATGTACTCCTCGATCACCGGCCGCCGCGGCAAGCCCTCTGTCAACGACGCCAGGTAGGCCACCCCGCCCACCGACTCCACTTCCTTGTTCTTCGCCAGCTCATTCGCCAGCGTCACAATGTCCACCGCCCGCTCGTGGTCCATCAACTCCGTCATGCGCAGGAAGATGCGCCGATGCGAGTCCAGCGAAAAATCGTCTGCCTCCAGCTTCTCCGCCGCTTCGGAGTGCGCTGCATTGTCCAGCAGAATCGCACCCAAAATCGTCTTTTCCGCGTCCAGATTCGCCGGCAACCCGGTGTCGTTTGTCAGATTGGGAATAGTAGCCATATCCGAAAAGTGTAGGACTAAGGTGGGCTGTGAAGAACCCGCGTCAAATTGGAAATCTGGAAAACGCGCCTACTCAGTAATGACTCTTGATATCGCCCGCGCCACGCGCAATTAGGGCGCAGCAGAATAGCCGGCTGACCCAGGCGGCGGAAGGCTTTGTAACAAGGGCACGGCTTCAGCCGGGCCGCCAAAGCCAACAAAATCAATGGGCTTTACAGGCTGCGCAAAAACTCGCTGGAGGCCCGGCTTTGTATCAGCGCACGACTTGCCGGGGTCCCCGGCGACAGGTCTTCGTCGCTGGGGTGGCTTGAGCCGTGCCGATAAAACCAACAAAATGAATTCGGCTTTAGCCCCTGAGGGAGGTTTTTCTGAACCCTTCCCATCACAAACTCCCTTTTTCCGCAAACTCTTTAGCCCCTGAGGCTTGGTTTTCTCAATTCCACCAAAAACTTTACTCTTTCTCCGCCTCCCGTGAGGACTTGTTATAGCCATAATTTATAGCTATAATTTTCCCATGCAAGTGAGCACAGCAGACGCGAAGAACCGCCTTCCTGAGCTGATCAGGTTGGTCGAGAGTGGCGAGCAGATTGTCATCACCCGCCACGGTCGCCCTGTTGCTCAGCTCGGCCCCGCACCCAACACTGCACGAAAGCCGAGGCTGGGTGGAATGAAAGGACGCATCCGCCTCCTGCCTGGCTGGGACGATCCAATGACCGATGAAGAGCTTATGGGTGAGGGCAATTGATCGAGAAAGTCCCTGAGCGCGGCTACCTGCTCGACACCCACACCGCGCTCTGGGCACTTGAGCGGCCCGAAGCGCTCAGCACCGCAGCACGCAAAGCTGCCAGCGAAGGTCCAAATCTGCTCAGCGTGGTCACGTACTGGGAAGTCACGATAAAGAGCATGAAGGGAAAGCTGGACGTCGGTGATCCGCGCCTTTGGTGGCGGCAGGCTTTGGAACAGTTGTTCGCAACACCCGTACCGGTGCGCCCGGAACATGTATCCGCAGTAAACGACCTCCCGCCAATTCATCAAGATCCCTTCGGTCGCCTCCTCATTGCGCAGGCAGTTGTGGAACGGCTCGCGCTTGTCACGAGCGACTCTGACATCGCGCAGTATTCGCTTCCGGGGTTCCGCATGCTCGGCTAAACATCGCCAATCCTGGTTCCCCGGACCTGGTTTTGCCGATCGATCTGGACATCCTCCAACTCCTTCCCACCTGCTATCCTGCGCCCATGAAGCTGCGTGAACTTCCCCTCCGCCGCCCCCTCACGTCGGGCCTCGCCTTCGCCCTTAGCCTCTCCCTCAGCTTCGCCCTCGCCATTTCCCTCGCCGCATGCAAATCCTCCGGCCCCGACCAGCCCTCATCAGACTCTGCCCACCCCGCCACAGCCTCAACGGGTCTCGACCCCCGCCTCCAGTCCCAGCTCGCCGCCGCCTCCGGTTTCGACTACTACCTGCTCAATCTCTCCTGGTCGCCCGAATTCTGCCACGGGCACCCCGATGCCGCCGAGTGCGCCAACCACTCCACCTTCGTGCTCCACGGCCTCTGGCCACAGAACAACGACGGCGGCTATCCCGAGAACTGCGCCAACGCCCCCGGCCCCTCCAACCCCTCAGCCTTCGCCGACATTTACCCCGACGCCGGCCTCCTTCAGCACGAGTGGCGCACCCACGGCGTCTGCACCGGCCTCAGCGCCGACACCTTCTTCTCCGCCGCCCGCGCCGCCCTTCACTCTGTCGCCATTCCGCCCGCCTTCAACAACCTCGACCACCAGACTTCGATGACGCCCGACGAGATCCTCTCCAGCTTCAACGCCGCCAACCCCGCCATCCCCCGCGCCAGCCTCGCCCTTAGTTGCGGAAACAACTACCTCACCGCCGTCGAAGTCTGTCTCGACAAGACTCTCCACCCCATCGCCTGCGGCCCCATCCGCTCCTGCCGCGCCAACGTCGTCCGCATCCCCCCGCCGCGTTGAGGTGGTTCCCCCATCGGTGTTGAACGGTCTTAGGAGGAAAGGGCCTCACTTGCCGGGGAAGAATCCGCCAAGTCGATGCTTTGAAAGGGCACGACTTTACAGCTTGCTGAAAAACTCAACCGAGCAGCTTTGTAACAACGGCACGGCTTTAGCCGGGCCAATAAAGTCAGCAGAATGAGTCGGGCTTTAGCCCCTGCTAACCCATCTTTCGCCGAATTCGCTTTTCGATCGGACTTTTTCAGCAAGCTGTTCAGTTGTGCCGAAGAATTGAATAAAATGACCGTGGCTCTAGCCACTCCGGGATGTTTTTAGATCATTGCGAGAATGCCCCTACCCCCCATACATGCCCGCCGCCATCTCTTCCGCCGCCTTCTCCACGCTTTCCGGCCGCCCCAGATCCCGCCACTGCGCTCCATCCGCCCTGTACGCCATCACGCGCTCGCCCTTCCGCGCCAAATCAAGATACGCATCGATGATCGAGAACGCCCCCTCCTGCTTCATCTCCTCGAATATCCGCAGCCCAATCACGTGAATCCCGCAGAACGCCAGCGCGGTCGCATTTTCATCCGGCCCCACCCACTCAGGCTCCCCATCCGTCCCTTTTCGCCGGCCCACCAGCCGTCCCTCCCCATCGAATAGCAGATACCGCGACGTCTCCCGCTCCTGCACTGCCAACGTCGCCAGCGCTCCGCTCCCCCGATGCGCCTGCACCATCGCGCCCAAATCAAGCGTGCTCAATACATCCACGTTGTGCACCAAAAACGGCTCGGCCGCCCCGCCTTGCGCACCCTCCACAAAAAACCACGCCGCCTTCTTTAATCCCCCGCCCGTATCCAGCAGCGTGTCTTCGCGCGAAACCTCAATCCGCATACCAAAATCATCATGAGCCCGCAGGTACTCCTCAATCATCTCCGCATAGTGATGCGTATTCACAATCGCCTCGCGCACGCCAAATCGCTTCAGCCGCTCCAGCGTCAGCTCCAGCATCGTCCGCCCACCCACCTCCACCAGCGCCTTGGGCCGGTCGTCAGTCAACGGCCGCAGCCGCGTCCCCAGCCCCGCCGCAAGCACCATCGCCCTCATACCGCCTGCGTCTCCGGGCCCTGCTGCTCGCGCCGCGCCTCCCCGCCCTCCTGCCCCAGGTGCTCTATCCGTTCCAGCTCTTCATGCCGCAGCACCACTTCAACACCGCCCTTGCCCGCCAGGTGCTTCGCCAACAGCTCGGCCAAGTACACCGACCGATGCTGCCCGCCCGTGCAGCCAAACGAAACCATCAGGTCCTTGAACCCGCGCTGTTGATACGCCGCCACACTCGCGTCCACCAGCGCAAAAACATTCTCCGCGAATTGCTGCACGCTCTCCTCGGCCCGCAGGTAGTCGATTACCGCCTCATCCTTGCCCGTCAGTTGCTTGAACCGCTCCTCACGCCCCGGATTTGGCAGGCTCCGCCCGTCAAATACAAACCCGCCGCCATTTGGGCTCTCGTCCACCGGCATCTGCCCGTGAAACGAAAAACTGAACACCCTCACCTTCAAACTCGAGACTGGAGTCGCCAGCCCTTGCAGCTTCTCCGACCCCATCATCCCCTTGAACGCTTCCATCAGCGTCGGCAGCGCAATCGGCAGTGTCGCGTTGTGCGCCAGCCAGCGCAGGTTCTTCAACGCATACGGCACGCTCTGCAAAAAGTGCGTCTTCCGTTCGTAGAATCCGCGAAACCCATACGCTCCGAGCGCCTGCATGATCCGCACATATACATACGCGTAGTAGTGCTCCATGAACGCCGCACGATCGAGCGGCAAATACTTTCCGAGACAATCAAGATAGTGCTCCAGCAACTCCGACCTAACCTCCGGAGGCAGATCGGCCTTCGCGTCGTAGAGCAGCGATGCAATGTCGTACTGCAGTGCCCCCCTGCGCCCGCCTTGATAGTCCAGAAAATACGGCTCCCCATCGAGGAGCATCACGTTCCGCGATTGGAAGTCGCGAAAAAGAAAGTAATCGTGCGGCGCTGTCAGCAGAAAGCGCGTTAGCCGCGCAAAGTCTTTCTCCAGCGCCTGCTCGTTGAACGGAATCCCCGCCAGCCGCAAAAAATAGTACTTGAAGTAGTTCAGGTCCCACGCAATCGACTGCCGGTCAAAGCTCGCCCGCGGATAGCAGACCTTGTAGTTCAAATCGCGCCCCGCCTCCACCTGAAAGCGCGGCAGCGCAGCCACCACCTTGCGATACGCCTCAAGCGCCGCCGGCTCAAGCGCCTCGCCATCGCGATGTGCCCCGAGAAACTCATACAGCGTCGTATCGCCCAGATCCTCTTCCAGATACGCACCCTCGTCGAGCGCCTCGGCGTAGATCTCAGGCACCGGCAGCCCATGCCGCCGAAAGTGCCGTGAAAACTCAAGGAACGCCACATTCTCTTCGCGCACCGGATACAGAATCCCGATCGCCGTCCGCCCGCCGCCCCCCAGCCGCACAATCGCGCGCCCCGACCCGCCCAACTGCCCCTGCAGCTCGGCAACATGCTCCGCAGGCTGGTGAAAATGCTGCTCGAAAAGCCGTTTCAGAATGTCCATTTAGTTCTTTTCTGGCATCGCGAGTCTAGCGTGCCTTCGTAAATCCTAACAACCTTCCGCCCGCTGCGAGTGCGGCGCCCCAATCACCAAGTCACAACCATCTCGTTCGCATTCCATGCACCACCGGACTCGACCATTACGATCATTCCCTCCGACTCACCTGTAGAGCCGAACATTGAGCTCATGCTTGGATCGCGGAAACCATAAAATAACGACACCTTGCGTGGCTCATCCTTACGGTACGCAAGCCGAGGCACGCTACGGTGGTAAATTCGCTTGGCTGGATCGCAAACTCTTGACTTCATTTCAGCCGTTGCATTTGATGGGCATCTATCCGCGTTCATATCGGCCAAGAAGGCGTTGGCAGCTCGCTCCGGCGTCCTGCTTCGGAAGGGGTTGAGAATTGAAAACCCTTCGACCTCCGGAGACACATCTGTGCAAGCACAGCTTCCGGGAATATGAAAGAGAACTGGATCCCGGCGGAGGACTCCAAACAGCAGAAAACAGCTCGCCCCAATGAGTAGTGTCGCCAGAATGCGCTTAAGCCATCGCATCATCTTCGTTCTCAATTCCTTGGCGTCGACCTTAATCCCCAGTCCCGAGACCCTAGACCCTAGACCCTAGACCAAAGACCCTAAACAGGCTTCCACCTCAGCACCGGCTTGCGCGCCGCCTGCACCTCATCCATCCGCGAAACCCGCGTCGAGTGCGGCGCCGTCTTCACAAGCTCCGGCGTCTCCTCCACCTCGCGCGCAATCGATCGCATCGCTGCCACAAACAGGTCCAACTCCTCCAGCGACTCGCTCTCCGTCGGCTCAATCATCAACGCGCCGGGCACGATAAGCGGAAAGCTCACCGTGTACGGATGGAACCCATAATCGATCAGCCGCTTGGCAATGTCGCCCGTCTTCACACCCTTCGCCGCCTGCCGCTTGTCGCTGAAAACTACCTCGTGCATCGACGCCGTCTTGTACGGCAGCTCGTACACATCCTCCAGCTTGGCGCGAATGTAGTTCGCATTCAGCACCGCATCTTCCGTCGTCTGCCGCAGCCCATCCGGCCCATTCGCCAGAATGTACGCCAGCGCCCGAATGAACATCCCCGTATTCCCATAGAACGCCCGCACCCGTCCCACCGATTGCGGCCGATCGTAATTCCAATGCAGCTCGCCCGCAGTCACTATCGGATTTGGACCCTCGTCCGTCTCCAACTCAACCCTCGGAGCCACCGGCGCTCGAAACATCGGCACAGCCCCCGCCGGCGCCGGATCAGCATCCGCGCTCTCCCAACTTCCCGTCGCCGGCCCCGGCGCTGCGGGCCTCGACTCCTCTCCGGGTGCCCCAGGTCCCTCGCCTTTGGGGACCTGGGAGTCAGAAGATCTCCGCACTAACACGGGACCGGGCAAAAACGGCTCCAGAAATCCCTTGCACGCCACCGGCCCCGATCCCGGCCCACCGCCCCCATGCGGCGTCGAAAATGTCTTGTGCAGGTTCAGGTGCATCACGTCCACGCCAAAGTCGCCCGGCCTTACCTTACCCACCAGCGCGTTCATATTCGCGCCGTCCATGTAGAGCAGCGCGCCCTTCGCATGCAGAATGTCTGCAATCTTGTGTATCTGGCTCTCGAACACCCCAATCGTCGACGGGTTCGTCAGCATCAGCGCCGCCGTCTCTTCGTCCACCTGCCGCTCCAGCGCCTCCAGATCGATCCCGCCCTCGGCATTCGACTTCAGGTTCTCCACCGCGTAGCCGCAGATCGCCGCCGTCGCCGGGTTGGTCCCGTGCGCCGAGTCGGGAATCAGAATCTTCCTCCGCGCATTGCCGTTGGACTCGTGCCACGCCCGCACCAGCAATATCCCGGTAAACTCCCCGTGCGCGCCCGCCGCCGGCTGCAGCGTAATCGCCTCCATGCCCGTAATCTCCATCAGGCACTTCTGCAGCAGCTCAATCACTTCCAATATCCCCTGCGCCAGCGCGTCCGGCCTGTAAGGATGCGCCTCCGCCAGCCCCTCGATCCGCGAAACAAATTCGTTCACCCGCGGGTTGTACTTCATCGTGCACGACCCCAGCGGATACATCCCCAAATCGATCGCATAGTTCCAAGTCGATAGCCGCGTAAAGTGCCGTATGATCTCGATCTCGCTCAGCTCGGGAAGCAGTCCCGGCGTTTCCCGGTGCGCTGCGCCCAGCATCTTCGCCGCGTCCACCGCAGGCACATCCAGCGGCGGCAACTTGTAAGCGCGCTTCCCCGCCGACGACTTCTCAAACACCAGCCCTTCGTTCTGCGTCTGGTGCGGCCGAACCTTGCCAAGCGTTTTAGGAGCCGAAACTTCAGAAGCTGCCATTTGTATTCCTCACTGACTGCTGTCGCATTGCAGCTTTGTGCTTTGTAGCAACGGCACGACGTTAGTCGGACCCTCGCCAGATCGAGCTTTGTAACAACGGCACGGCTTCAGCCGGGCCAAATCGCCGCGCCGACGAATTCCCAGCCGTCCTTCTGTTGAACCCCATTGCTAATTCATGCCGTTTCTATGCTTCCGTACCAGAACGCACCACTGCGACAAATTCAGAGGACGCCACATCTTCGCAATCGAAAACTGATCCGTCTCTTTGAGGTATGTCAGACGGTCGTGTGCGCTGGTTCGAGGCTGATTCAACTTCCACCTTTCGAACCTTTCAAGAATCCAGTCAGCCGACGGATTAGGCGTGGTTGCCAGAATACGTCCGCCTGGCCTCAGCAACGCAAAGCACTCGTTCAGACAGTCAACGTGCTCAATCACCTCAAATGCAACGATTACGTCGAAGGATTCTGCTTTGAGTCCAAGGCTCTTCCAATCCCGGATATCGCCAACAATCGTCGCGGGAGGGAATACATCGATGCTCATCACCTGCATCACTCCCCGCCCGTTCAAATAACGGGAAACCCAACCATCTCCGCTTCCGATTTCGAGAACCACGTCATCCCGCGAGACTGCATCAAGAAAAAATTGATGCTTCAACCTCCGCGCGATGCTGCTCAAAATCGGCATGTATTGCTCTCCCTTCAACCGAGTGGGGCTCTTGATCTTGGAGCCTGGGTCACACCGGCCCGGAATCCAGATGCCTCCACTGTCTTACCGCGCCAGCACCTTCGCCGCCGCGTCAATCTGCTCCTTCGTGATCACTTCCGTCGCGCACCACAGCGTCGCGTGCTTCAGCTCCGGATACCACCGGCTCAACTCCACGCCGCCAACAATCTTGTTCTTCAGCAGCCGTTCGCTCAACGCCGCCGGAGCCTCTTCCGTCTCAAGCACAAACTCATGAAATCTCGGAGCCCCACCAAACAGCACCTTCGCCCCGGCCACGCCGCCCAACGCGCTCGCCGCATAGGCCGCCTTCGCCAGGTTGTGTTCCGCCAACTCCCGAATCCCTTCCTTCCCATAAACAGTCAGAAAGATCGTCGCCATCAGCGCCACCAGCGCCTGATTCGTACAGATGTTCGATGTCGCCTTCTCGCGCCTAATGTGTTGCTCCCGCGTCGCCAGCGTCAGCACATAGCCCCTGAAACCATTCGAGTCCGTCGTCTGCCCCACCAGCCGCCCCGGCATCTGCCGCACATACTTCTCCTTCGCCGCGATCACCCCGCAGAACGGCCCGCCATAGCTCAGCGCCACGCCAAAGCTCTGCGCCTCCATGCTCACAATGTCCGCTTCCACCGGCGGACGCACCACGCCCAGTGAAACCGCCTCGGCAATCGACACAATGAGCAGCGCGCCCTTCTTGTGCGCGATCTCCGCAATCGCCGGAATGTCCTCAATCACGCCAAAGAAATTGGGGCTCTGCACCAGCACCGCCGCCGTCTCTTCGGTCACCGCGGCTTCCAGCGCCTTCAGGTCCACGCGGCCCGTCTCCTTGTCGTAGCCGACCAGCGTGCTCGGCAGCCCCTGGTGTTTTGCATAGGTCGCCAGCACCTCGCGATACTCCGGATGCACAGTCGACGCCACCACGGCCTTGTGCCGCCCTGTCACCCGCACCGCCATCATCACCGCTTCCGCCGCGCCGGTCGACCCGTCATACATGCTGGCATTCGCCACGTCCATGCCGGTCAACTCGGCAATCATCGTCTGAAATTCAAAAATCGCCTGCAGCGTCCCCTGCGTGATCTCCGGCTGGTAGGGCGTGTAACTGGTCAGGAACTCGCCCCGCTGCACCAGCGAATCGATAATCACCGGCCGGTAATGCCTGTACGCCCCCGCACCCAGAAAGCTCACATAGCTGGTCGAGTTCTTCTCCGCCGCCGCCTTGAAGAAGTCGATAATCTCCGACTCCCCATGCTGCCGCGGAACATTCAGGTCCGCCGTCAACCGATACTCTTCGGGAATCACCTCAAACAGCGCGTCAATCGAGCTCGCCCCGATCTCGGCCAGCATCTGTGCCCGTTCCGCATCCGATTTTGGAAGGTAGCGCATGATTCAACTTTCAGTTCGTGGCTTCTAGCTCTTAGCTTTTAGCTAAAGACCGGTTACACGGGCACGGATTGGCCCGCAAAATGGGAGTCGTTGGAGCATTATCACAGCATCCACCGCCGGAGCAAAGCTAGTTTCTAAAAGCTAACAGCTAATACCTAGTTGCTCGTTTCTTCCGCAATAAACGCCTCGTAAGCCGCGGCATCCATCAGCTTGTCAAACTCGCTCTTGTCGCTCAGCTCCACCTTGATGATCCACGTCTCATGCGGCGCCTCGTTGATCTTGTCCGGCGAGTTCTTCAGCTCGTCGTTAGTCGCCGTCACGGTTCCCGACACCGGCGAGTAAAGATCGCTCACAGCCTTCACGCTCTCCACCGATCCAAACGTCTGGTTCGCCGTCACCGAGTCGCCCACCTTCGGCACGTCCACATACACAATGTCGCCCAGCGAGTTCTGTGCATAGTCCGTAATCCCGATCGTCCCGATCGAGCCATCGAGCTCAATCCATTCATGTTCTCGGGTATAGCGGTAATTCGTGGGATAAGCCATAGTCAGCGCGCTCCTGTCCCTGTCAGTGTACGAGGCGCACCGGGGAAACCAAAACTGGGCATTCCGCAGGGTGAAATCCGGGTGCATTTGTGGCAGACCATCGGACTATATTCTCAGCAGGGATAGGAGCGTGCGCTCTGAAAGGTATTAGCCGATGCTCGCGCTGAAGATCGTGATTTTCGTTCCCACAATCGCAGCAACGCTCTTTTTTGCGTCCCTTGAGAGGAAACTAAAGAACCAACTGACAGACGAAGCCTTGGACCAACAACCCGAAAGCATAAGCGACGTTCAAGATACCTTCTACAACATGCGAAGGGAAATGAGGCGTCAGCGCATTCTGAATAGCCTCCCTCCTGAATCGCGTTCTAAATATAAATGGGTCGTCGCTCTCAAATTCCTACTCTTTGCCATCTTCATCGTTGAGGTATTCGTCCTTCAGCGGTAGTAAAGGGCAGACGGGCCCCAATAAGGGGACGATCGAGCACCCGTTACGCTAAATCACCATCGAAACTACCTGTCGGAACGAATCAGCCCTACGCAGCCTCTACTGTCGGCGTTGTCACCCTGCGATAGTCCACCAGCAACTTCCCCCGCCAGCGCACAATCATGCCAAACGCCAGGATGAAGAAAATTCCCGCACTCTGCTGCACCGTAAGAATCGTGTCGAAGTACCCGCGCGCCAGAAACCGCACCGCCGCCAGCCCAAACAACACCGCCAAAAACGCGTTCGATCGCCTCATCATAACGACATCGCCCTGTCGCTCCAGCCGCGTCGTCATCACCAAGGGAATCGAAAGCGCCACCGCCCCAATCAAAAATGCCCCCGCAGCCCAGGCCCACGGCACCCGAAACGCCGGCATAATAAACATCGAGAAGCCCGTCGCCATCCCCATGGGTGGAATGATGATCTTCTTCAGCGTCACAGCTCGCCGTGACTCGTGCAGCCGCCACACCGTCACAGCCGCCAGGCCGAAAAGCGATGCAACCAGCGAAGAAATGGGGGGAAGAACCATCAACTCAATTTTACGGTAAGCGTCGAGCGGGTCATGGCGCAGTTCCCGGATTGGCGGCTATCCTTCCAACATGGTGAAAACCACGCTGCTGCGCCTTGCTCTGGTCGCAACTCTTTCTGCCCCAAGCTGCCTCGCCCAAACAGGAACCGTCATTTTTTACACCCCGGGCACTTCAGCAAAGAACGTGGCCGCAGGTCTCCTCCCAAGAAGCCAGCAGCCTTTCACCGGCTGGCTCTTCGACGGCCCGCAGCGGCTGGCCCGCGTCCGCCCCGGCCGCTTGATTAGCTTTCATCTCAGTCCGGGAACACACTCATTCACCGTTCCCTGGCATCCTGCACAGCCTGGAAAGGAGCCGCTCGTGATCAGCATCGAAGGCGGCGGCAAATACTGCATTCGGCTCGATGCGAAGATGACGAACCTCGAATTGTTCCCCTTTCAGTGGCTCGATAGCCAGATCGAAGAGGTTCCCTGCGAACAGGCAGAACGGGAAGCCGCATCCATGAAGCCAATCGAATCCAAGTGGGTCGAGCCAACCGTCCGCTCCGAACTGGAGCCTACGACAGCTTTCCCTGGCAAGAGTGAGGCAAAGCGATAGCGACGCCAGACGATTGCCGCTTCCGGATTGGCTACAATCCGTTCTAAGCAGTGAATTCGCCTGAAGGCAACCCGCAGGTGACAGAATGTCGAAGAAAACCGCACCACCCGCAAAGGCTGTCCCTGCGGCCGTGGAGGAAAAGACAACCGAGACCCCGTTCGAGGCGCTCGCCAGCATCTGCTCGGTCCTCGTCATTGGCCTTTTCATCCTCACATTTCTGGCTCAAAACTTTGTCATCCCCTCCGGCTCAATGGAGAATACGCTTCTAGTCGGCGACCACCTGATGGTCGACCGCATGACACTGGCCCCTCCCGCCTCGTGGATGCCGCTTGTCCACTATCGCGAACCCCAGCGGAACGATGTCGTGGTCTTTCACAAGCCTGTCTTAGACGCCAAGGGGGAATACACCATCCTGGTCAAGCGCCTGATCGGTATGCCCGGCGATCACCTTCATCTGCGCAACGGAATCGTCATCATCAATGGGCTTGCGCAGGACCAGCCACATGCCGTGCCGACTACGCCGGAAGACCACGCCGACTTTCTCGACGAGTTTCCGTCCGTACCGCCGACCGCCACCGAGGGCGACCCAGGCCTGGGGACTCCCGAATCGTGGGCCGTCGATTTCCCAAGCCACATCCAAAACGGAGACCTCGTTGTTCCGCCCGGCATGTACTTCATGATGGGCGACAACCGTCACAAGAGCCTCGATTCGCGCTATTGGGGATTTGTCCCGCGGGAAAACATCCTGGGCCGCCCCCTGTTCAACTATTGGTCGTTCAAGACCCCGGACGATCAGATGTATAAGACAAAACTGGGCGATCAACTGGCATGGATGGGACACGTTGCGCTCCACTTCTTCACCGACACGCGCTGGGCGCGAACGCTGCATGTGGTGCACTGAAGCGGCGATACCGAAGTTCATTCGAGTTGTTCGTTCATGACCGGCAATCCAGCGAACTGCACCACCGCATTCGAAGATTCGCCCTCAAGGTCTGGCCCCGACCACCGCCCCAACCGCAGCACTGCCCGCCGCCCGTTGACTGCTCTGCATCACCGCCCGCTCAATCTTCTTCCGCACATCTTCCGCGTGATACACCGGCGCTGAGCAGGCCCGCGCCGTACACAAAAACAACGCCGCCCGATCAAGCTTTGGATATTCAATTGAAGTCGGCGAAGGCGAGGGATCCGCCGGATTGCGCACCTCAATCAGCTCATCGGAAACAATGCTCCGCAACGCCGCATCGTGCAGCGCAGTCGC
>Ga0182015_10004975_pt1 | contig 14046 bp, 8 predicted proteins | sample 712P3MmetaG_FD_120478 | JGI IMG/M metagenome (GOLD analysis project Ga0182015, IMG submission 120478) | Permafrost microbial communities from Stordalen Mire, Sweden - 712P3M metaG | ecosystem: Environmental > Terrestrial > Soil > Wetlands > Permafrost | place: Sweden: Stordalen | collected...
GCCACCAACTGCCTCAACTTCGGCAATCCCGAGAAGCCGCACACCATGTGGCAGTTTTCGCAGGTAATTGACGGCATCACCAAAGCCTGCGAAGAACTCGATACGCCGATCACTGGCGGTAATGTCAGCTTCTACAACGAAACCCTCGGCGAGGGAATTTATCCGACTCCCGTAATCGGAGTGGTTGGGATTCTTGAAGACGTCCACAAAACGGCGAAGATGCACTTCGCCCAGTCCGAGAGAAAAATTGTTTTGCTGCGCGCGAATGATGCTGGCGACGCCGTCGATGCCGAGTCGGAGTTTGGGTCATCAGAGTACGCGAAAGAGTTTCTGGGCGCAGTGTGGGGCTATCCGCCGGAGCTGGATCTGGAAAAAGAAGCGACGCTGCAACGCGCTCTGGTGGCCTTAATCCGGGCAGGGCTGCTTGAGTCGGCTCACGACTGTTCGGATGGCGGGTTAGCCGTGGCACTCGTTGAGTCGGCCCTGCCGGCCGGAGTCGGCTTCCGTGTCAGCTTGCCCAACCAGCTGTTAGCGCTTGAGTTCCTGCTGTTTGCAGAAGATGCGAGCCGGGTGGTAGTAAGCTGCGACCCAATCCACCTGCCGCGAATCCAACAGGTAGCGGCAGAATACGGCGTTTTCGCAGACGTGTTGGGCGAAACCGGCTCGCACGGTGTTGAAATTTTCGTCGACGGAAAACCGGTCATTTCCGCAAGCATCGCGGACTTGCGGGAAGCATATGAGGGGGCTCTAGAAAAGGCGCTGAACTCGGAAGCGGAGCTGGCAGCATAATCGAATTGCGAGCACGAACGACCAACGACCAACGACCAACGACCGACGACCAAATGCTGACGTCCGACAAATTTCGCGATGAATGCGGCGTGGTTGCCATCCACGCACATCCCGAGGCGGAGAAGCTCACCTATCTCGGGCTGCATGCTCTCCAGCATCGCGGACAGGAATCGGCGGGCATCGTCACGTCGGACGGCGAGCGCCTGCGCCAGCACAAATCGATGGGACTGGTCGCCGATATCTTCAGCCACGAAGTACTGGCTTCTCTGCGCGGGGTTCTCGCCATTGGACACACCCGATATTCGACGGCCGGCGATTCGGCTTTGTTGAATGCCCAGCCGATCATGGTGCAATCAAACAAGGGCACGATCGCGATCGCTCACAATGGCAACCTGGTCAACGCTCACGCGATTCGCGCGAAGCTGGAGGGTCAAGGCTCGATCTTTCAAACCAACAGTGACACCGAAGTGTTGGTTCACCTGATTGCGCTCTCCCGCGAGCAAACCCTGCCCGATGCCATCGCCGACGCCCTGCGGCGGGTGGAAGGCGCGTTTTCGCTGGTCATGATCAGCCGTGACCGTATTTTTGCCGCCCGCGATCCGCGCGGGTTTCGACCGCTGGCGATGGGTCGGATTCCGGCCCTGACTACCGAGAAAAAAGACACGGTCGTTTTTGCTTCGGAAACCTGCGCTTTTGACTTGCTCGGCGCCACCTATGAACGCGACGTTAAACCGGGCGAACTGGTGATCGTTGGGCCCGAAGGAATCAGCTCGCGTTTCTATTCGCCGTCTCCGGCGCAGTCGAGCTGCATCTTTGAGCACGTTTATTTTTCGCGTCCTGACAGTCTGGTGTTCGGCCGGTCGGTGGATCAAAGCCGCGACGCCATGGGACGCCAACTCGCGCGCGAAGCCCCGGTGGACGCCGACATCGTCGTTCCCGTTCCTGACTCCGGCAATACCGCGGCCATCGGATACGCGGCTGAAAGCGGCATTCCGTTTCGTCTTGCTCTGATCCGCAACCACTACGTCGGTCGCACGTTCATCGAGCCGCAACAGTCGGTACGCGATTTCGGCGTCAAGCTGAAGCTGAACGCCGTTCAAAGCCTGCTCGAAGGCAAGCGGGTAATTCTGGTCGACGACTCCATCGTGCGTGGCACCACCAGCAGGAAGATCGTCCGCATGATTCGTAATGCCGGCGCGAAGGAAGTTCACATGCGGATTTCCTGCCCGCCGACTATCTCGCCCTGCTTCTACGGAGTCGATACACCTTCCAAGAAAGAACTCATCGCGGCTAACAAGACGATCGAAGAGATTCGTGAGTTCATCGTCGCCGATTCGCTCGCTTATCTCTCGCTGGAAGGACTGAAGCGAGCTTGCGCCGACGGCGAAAAAACTACTTACTGCTCCGCCTGCTATACAGGAAATTATCCTACCAAGATCGACGTGGAAGACATTCTGCCCGCGGCCGCCTCGCGATAGTTCACGACTAACGACCAACGACTGTCTCATGCCTCCGCAGCAGCGGCCGCGTCAGGCACGTCGGCCCTCCCGCCCCGTTGATGCAGATCTCCGACCCCGGAAACGTGCGCACGTCAAAGCCGGCCTCGCGAAGGCGTTTAGCTGTTCCGGCATTCTCCTTGAGCGCAATCAGGCGCTTCCTGCCCAGCGCGAGCACGTTGCAAGCCAGCGTGTCGCGCTCGCTGTATTCAATCTCGATCAGGCGAAAGCCGCGCCCCTTCAGCAGTTCGACGGTCTCGACCGCCAGCCACGGCAGATCGACGAGGATCGTCCGCTCATCGAGCATGCTCATCAGCGACATCAGGTGCAGACAGGCAGAAGGCCCCGGTCCGCACGGCAGCGGGGCCGATAATACTTCAACATTATTCAGGCCAGCGCTTGAAGAGAACAGCGACCGCATCTGCTCGATCCCCGATCTATTCGTCCGGTAGCCGTGACCAATCAGCAGAGTTCGCGAATCGAGCCAAACCATGTCCCCCGATTCGGAATTTCCGGGCGGCTCTATCTCACCTGACACTGGAATGCCCAATTGCACGGAAAAGTCTGCATGCGCCCGCGCCTCCGCCACGCGATTCGTCTTTCCCGGATTCATCAGGACCAGCCCACAGTCCGTGGCCAGCGACGCATCGTGCGCATAAACCGCGTCGAGCGTGAGAGATTCCGTCGCGGGTAAATACACAACCTCAGCTCCGCTCTCGCGGAGCAGTCGGCACAGAACTTCGTGCTGGCTCTGCGCCGCCGCAAAATCAGGTGGATGCTGAAATCCGAGCTCCCGCCATGCCGCAGCTTTTCCCGAAACATCCCATCCAGCATTGCCCGGCGGACACACCATCACGCGCAACAACTCGCCGGTCATGGAATGTCCATTGAATTTTTCGGAATGCATATCGGAATGCATAATTGGAATCAGAGAAACAGACAACAAGATCTGACGCGCCAGCCCTCTTGGAATTTCTCGCTCCAAGAACATAAAGAAAGCCAGCCGCAAACGCAACGCGAAGAAGCCAAATCCAACAAGAACAAACACCGGAACGCTGACGACAATAACAATCTCCATCTGTCGTCCAGCGGCTGGTAATCCACCTTGTCTCTTGCCTAAATCTCTCCTCTGATGTACATATCAGCGGTATCCCGTCCTGAAAACGTGCTCGAAGCGCAAGCAGCTGGTGATAGACTGCGCAATTTGATTCCCGCCTTCCGCACCCTCGATGTTGCGGAAGATCCAGGAGCGTTATGAAACCGTCATTGCGTCTGCTGTTCTACGCGATCTTCCTCTTCCTCGTCGGTCCTTATGCCTTTACCCAAGGGGCCGCGACCGGCGACCTGCATGTCAGCGTGAGAGATCCGAAGGGGAGCGTCGTGACCAATGCCATCGTCACGGTGCAAGATGTGGCCAAGGGCTTGGAACGCGCCGGCACCAGCGATGGCCAGGGCGGCTACAGTGTACGGCAATTGGCTCCGGGCAATTATTCCGTTACCGTGGACGCACCGGGATTCGCCAAAGCCGAAGCCGCCAGCGTCGCCGTCACCGTCGGCGGGATGTCCGAGTTACCCGTTACGCTCAGCGTCGCGGGGGGCAAGGAAGTCGTTGAAGTTACCTCGCAGGCCGAGCTGGTTGAAACTTCGCGAACCTCCAGCACCGACACCATCGGGCAGAAGCGCATCGATAATCTGCCGATTAACGGCCGCAACTACATCAATTTCACGCTCACCGATTCGCAAGTCACCCGTGACAACGCGCCCAACACCGGCGCCGCTCCCACCTCAGGCCTGAACATGAGCGGCCAGCGCGCCCGTTCCAATCTTGTCAACGTCGATGGTGCCGACGCCACCGACAATTCCGTCAACGGCGTGCGCTCCACGGTCTCGCAGGAGGCGGTGCAGGAATTCCAGATCATCACCAACAGTTACGCCGCCGAGTATGGCCGCGCCGCAGGCGGTGTGGTAAATATCATCACTCGCTCCGGATCGAACGCGTTTCATGGCGATGTCTACGGATACCTGCGCAATCGCGATTTCCAGGCGGTCAACCCCTTCAGCACGACACCCAATCCCGCCTACACCCGCGTCCAGGCCGGCGCAGCTTTCGGCGGCCCGGTCAAGAAAGACAAAACGTATTATTACTTTTCCTACGAGGTCACGCGCCGCCACGAGACCGGATTCTCCAGCGTGGGCGCGGATAACTTCGGCCTGACAGGCGTCGACATCTCGCCATATTTTGGCGCGCCGCCGGGGACTTTCCCTGATGTCCAGGCCACTCCCGCGCAGGCCGCATTCCTGAGCAGCCCGCCGGCCGGCATCCCGTCGCAGGATCTGACGCTTTATGCATTCATGGTCGGTGCTTCTTCGGGTATCGCACTGAACGGGAGCTATCCCGCCTGGTTCGCGGCTCTTCCTCCGACCCTTGTTCCAGCCGGTCTGCAGCAGTTTCCGTCTTCCTGCAATCCCGCGTTTGCTTCGCCCCTGGCTGCCAACTTCCCGTTCTATTGCACCGGACTGCCCGCATCTTTCCAGACGCTCACGTCGCAGGAGGGTAACTTCCCCGTCTTTGAAGGCACCAGCCTGTACTCGCTGCGCATCGATCACAACGTGAGCAACAGCAACCGCCTTACACTGCGCGTGAACGCCAGTCCCAGCACCATCACCGGCATTGAAGTCAGTGGAGAAGACCAGCCTTTCGGCCAGAATGCTTACTCGCGAACCTCGCAACAAACCTATCGTGACGTGGCTGGCATGGCGCAGGATACCTGGACTCTCGGCACCAACCGGGTAAATGAATTCCGCTTCCAGTTCGCGCGCCGCGGTCTGGATTATTTCTACAACACTCAGACCCCGAGCGGTTCCGACCCCGCCGTGAATATCCCGGGGTATGCTTATTTTGGACGCGAGCCCTACTCCTTCGAAAAACGTGTCGAAAAGCGCTACCAGTTCACCGACAATTTTTCCTGGACCATCGGACGGCACAACACAAAATTTGGCGCCGACTTCAACTATATTCCGATACAAGCGACCTTCACGCCCAACTACGGCGGCGTGTATGACTTCGGCACCCAAAGCCTGTTTACCGGTTTTCCCGAGTTTAGCCCGGTGCAATCCTACGGCCTGGGCATGCCCGGAGATTTCATCCAGGGTGTGGGCAGTCCCACTCAATCCTTCTCCAACAAGCCTCTCGGCGTGTTCTGGCAAGACTCCTGGCGCGTGAACCAGAATCTCACGCTGAATTATGGTCTGCGCTACGACATCGAGTTCCCGCCCACGTTCCCTCCGCCGCAAGGAATTGCTCTGCCGGCCTACAACCTTCTGGGATTGGAGAAGGGCATCCAGACCTACAAGAAGGCCATTCAACCTCGCATCGGTCTGGCCTGGGATCCCAAGGGAGATGGCAAGACCGTAGTCCGCGCGTCGTTCGGGATGTTCTATGACCACCCTCTGCTGGGACTCTATTTCCTGGGCAACGCTTCGGACGGCTCATCCAGCGGCCAGTTGGCGTTCGTCGGTACGGGATTTTGTTCCGGGGCGGGCACTGCGGGCAACCTGAACGCGATCCCGATTTTCCAGGGCAACCTCATCAATGCCGGCGCACCGCAGTGTTCACCGTCCCCTTTCCCGCAGGCCAACGCCAACCTCTTTTATGAGCCGAACCAGCAACAGTTCCAGTCTCTAAATACTCCCAGCTCGGTTTTCCTCAACCAGAATTACCTCAACCTGGCCCAGGGGACGTTCCTGCCGCTGGCCTTCCAGCCGTTCGGTTACCCGCAGGGCAAGGGCTTCGTTTATGCCTACTCGCAACAGGCGAACCTTGCCATCGAGCGCGACCTCGGCGACGGCTTCGCCCTCAGTGTCGCCTACAACTTTAATGGTGGCCGGCACATTAATCGTCCCATCAACGCCAACACAGTGCGCGGCGATCTGATGACCACAAATTACTTCGCCGCTCTGGCGAATGGTTCGACCGCTTCCAGCCCCTTCACCGTGAGCGGTTGCGGCCCCGGCTACGTGGATCCCGCGCTGATGAACTTCTTTCGCCCCGGCGGACTGAACCCCTCTATTGCCGCCGCTTTCCAGTTGAGTGGCCAGGGCGCCTGCGTGGCGCAGGCGCAGGCTCTGCTCGCGACGCTGCCCGGCTTCAACACGGCCTGCAATCCCACGCCGTCAAACGGCTTCTCTTACACCGGCTGCGTACCGTTCGGCGACATGGACGCCAACTATTCCAACGGTAGCTCGGTCTATAACGGGCTGACCACCAATCTTCGCAAGCGCTTCACCACTCACTACGAATTCCTCGCTTCCTACACCTGGTCGCACGCGATCGATGATTCCACCGACCTGGAGTCCACCCTCACACCGCAGGACAGCTACTTCCCCGGCGTCGATCGTTCCAACTCCACCTTCGATGAGCGCCATCGCTTCGTCTTCAGTGGCGTCTATCAGTCGGGCCGGCTCAGCGGCGACAGTTTCGCGAGCAAGGTCTTCAGCAATTGGACCCTGGCTCCGCTGATCGAGTTCGCGTCCGGGCGGCCCTTCAACATCATCACCGGCAATGGCGACAACCTCCAGATTTCGTCTCTCACCGGGCGGCCCAATACCTTCGTAAACCCTGCCTGCACCGCGATCGGATACACGCCGGTGCAGTCGAAGTACTCGCCGACCGGGGTTTTCCAGGAACCCTGCCTCCTCGACTTCAACGGCACGCTCCAGTCTCTCGACGGCAACCTCGGTCGCAACGCTGGCGTCACACCTTGGAACGTTTTCAACGATATGCGCGTGGCCAAGCGCATTTACTTCGGCGAGCGCTTCAACATGGATCTGATCGCCGACACCTTCAACATCGCCAACCGCTATAACGTGGCGGCCGTGAGCCCGCTTTTCACCAATGCCGGCCAGGCTACCGCCGCATACGATCCGCGCCAGTTTCAGTTCGCGCTGAAATTGAACTGGTAAAATCAGATTGTGAAAGGTATCGGACTGATGCTTGCGGGGCGCGGGCTTGACAGGCTGCGGAAATATTCTTCAGGGATTCGGCGCGTAAGTCAGCCAGCGCTCGTCGTAATCGCGCTGGCGCTGATGTTGTCGACTTCCTCCGTTGCCGAGAGCGCAGCCGAGACCTACAGGGCACACTGTTCAGCCTGCCACGGCGCGAAGGGAGCGGCCGACACGATGATCGGCAGAAACCTGAAGCTGCGCGTCCTCGGCTCAGACGATGTGCAAAAGAAATCCGACGACGAACTCTTCACCATCATCAGCAAAGGCATGGAAAAGAACAGGATGCCCGCGTTTGATCGCAGACTCTCCAAGGATCAGATTCATGATCTGGTAGAGTACATTCGCTCGCTGAAGAAATAGTATTCCGGCAGTTTAATTGGCCGACCTTGACGCCGTTGCCAATGTGCTGTTGCTGGTTTAAGCAGAGGCCGGTAAGCATGGGTCAACCGATTTTCAGAACTATCAGAGAGTTAGCAACTGTGTTATTAATGTAGACAAAAACTCCCGCCGCACAGATTAGTTGCATAAGTCTCGATTGCGATGTTAGTACGTTGTAGTAAGAGAGTTATTCCGACTAGTATGACGAGGTTGAACGACCCGCCCCCAGGACAGCGCATCCCCGCAGAAATCACGCGTCTGCAAAATATTGCAGCAGGGCCTCGGGGAACCTTGATGGATACGCCTTTTGCCGTTGCGGTCCTCTGGCAAACGCGCTAGCATACGCGCTACTCAGAATTGGGGATTGTCTCTGTCGCAATGTTCCAAAGCTCTTGCTCCCAGCTGGATCTCGGTCCACGCGGCACTCTTACCGTTCCCATACTCAGCAGATTCTGGACGCCCAAGCGTATTTCTTTGATCCGAAACAGCATCGGTTCCTGGGTGAAAGCTTGGCTAAATCACGTAGGGGAGAAACAATAATGAGGACACCGAACCACAAGGAAAAAATCAACCCGGCCGGCAATCCCTGCAACTCGTGGATGGTTTGGCTTTCCCTGGCTGCTGTAATCTTTCTCGCAAGCTCGGCCCGGCCAGCGCTTGCGGCGAGTGGACTGACTGTTGCACACAACACACCCGGCTACGTATTTACCGCGAAGAGCCTCGGAAGCGAGGACGCGGCTAAGATCATTGACGTCAGTATCTGGCTGAATCCTCACAATCCCGGCCAGCTCGATGCTTTGGCAAACCAACTTTACGATCGAACCTCTCCTCATTATCGTCAATTTCTCACCCGCTCCCAGTTCGCGGCGCGCTTTGCGCCGACGGCGTCTGAAGCCAGGATTGTCCAGCAGTTTTTCGAACAGCACAACCTGCGCGTGGTGAAGGTTGGTCCCCAGAACTTTTTCGTGAGAGCGCGCGGCACCGTGGCCGACGTGGAATCCGCGTTCCAGGTGCATCTCAACAATTACGATGTGAATGGCAAAACGCTTCGTGCCAACGACCGCGATCCCTACATCGACGGAGCGGCCGCACCGCTCGTCAGGTCAGTGGCTGGCCTGGACACGGGCGTGTATGAGCATCCGCTGATGAGTCAACCAACCAGCGCCCCCGGATCCAAGGCCCTCGCGCTCAAGCCGGCAGCCGCGAGCGCGAACGCTAAATCAAACGCCAGCGACTTCTACACAAACAATTGCTTCGGCGGCGTCGTAACTCAGACCTATTCGACCAACAATGATGGCTCGCTCCCCATCGGCACTTACACCGGAAATCTTTTGAACGAGTTCACACTGACCAGCCCCGGTTGCGGTTACACGCCGCCGGAGATTCAAACCGCCTATAACCTTACCGGCCTCTACAAGAAAGGCTACAACGGCACTGGCCAGACGATCGGAATTATCGACTGGTGCGGTTCGTCCACCATCACCAGCGATGCCAACGCGTTCTCGGCGTATTTCGGATTGCCGGCGCTGACTGCGTCGAACTTCGCTATCACCTACATCCCATCTCCCAGCCTTTGTAATGGCCCCGAAGACGCGGAAATCAATATTGACGTCGAGTGGTCGCATGCCATTGCACCCGGCGCCAGCATCAACCTCATCGTTACTCCCTCGGCCGAGTTTCAGGACATCGACCAAGCCGAATACATTGCCATCGACGACGGTCTGGCCACTGTCATCTCCGGTAGTTACGGAGCTCCCGAAGCCTTTGTCTCCGCTTCCGAGTTGCAGAATGGCAATCTCATCAATGAAGTGGGCGCAGTCCTGGGAATTTCAGCCAACTTCGCAACCGGGGATTATGGCGACGACAGTACTGTCTATGGGGTAAAGACGGTTTCCTATCCGGCGGATTCCCCTTGGGCGACCGCGGTCGGCGGTGTCAGTCTGGCACTGAAGCCCAACAACTCCATCGCGTGGCAGGCTGGTTGGGGAACGAATGAGATTCTCCTCGCCGAGGAGGGCTACGTGGCGGATCCGCCGCTGAATTTCGGCCTCTACGGAGGTTCGGGCGGCGGAACAAGTACCTGTGCTTTCCAGAATGATACGACCGACCCCATAACCTGCCTCGCCGGTTTCGCCAAACCTTCCTACCAAAAGGCGCTCCCGGGCAAGTACCGTCAACTTCCCGATGTTTCCTGGTTGGCCGATCCCTTCACCCCCGCTGTGACCCTGATGACGATTCCAGGTCAGGTTCCCAGTCAGGTCTGGCTGGTCTATGGAGGCACGAGCCTCGCCACACCGATGTTCTCCGCGCTCTGGGCGATCGCCAACCAGGAAGCCGGAGCGCCGCTCGGGCTGGCCGCTTCGTATCTTTATTCAATGCCGGCGGGAACAATCTATGACATCGTTCCCCAGACGTCGACGACCAACGTTACCGCGAGCATTCAGGAACCCACCAACACCAACAAGTACAGCGCGTCGGAACTGGCTGGGGTCACGGGGTCATTTATCGATGGGATCTGGAATATTCCCTACTATGATCTCGACGCGTACGTCTTCACATTCGGCACCGATACCAGCCTGAAAACAAAAACGGGCTGGGATAACGTGACCGGCGTAGGAACTCCGAACGCGAAAGCGTTCGCCGACTCCTTCAAGCCCGCGGCTACCCCTAAAAAGTAAGGGGGAAGCAGGGAAAAGAGAAGAGAAATCAGACTTTCGTTTAGCGCCTCCGTTGCCCCGCAGGGCAGCGGAGGCTTTTTTACGCGGCGAAGGATTGCGATTTCTCCGCCGAGTCCAAACCGAACCCGCCGCATCGAATGTGTGATGGAGGTCAATATGTACGTTGTTCTTGGAGCAAGCGGCAACACCGGACACGTAGTGGCGAAGAATCTTCTTGCCCGCGGGCAGAAAGTTCGTGTCGTCGGAAGAAACGCGGCGCGGTTGCAACCTCTCGCGGATGCAGGCGCGGAGATATTCACCGGCGAGGTCACCGACGCATCCAACCTGACAAAAGCCTTCCACAAAGCAGATGCATCCTACGTCATGATTCCACCGGACCCTGCCAGCAGCGACTACCGCGCGTTTCAGAACCGCGCCACTGACGCCATCGCGACCGCGGCACGAGATGCGGGCCTTAAGAATATTGTTTCGCTCAGCAGTTTCGGAGCCGACAAACCCAAAGGAACCGGACCCGTAGCCGGTCTCCACGATCTTGAACAGAAACTCAACCAGATCGAAGGTGCGAACGTGCTCCATTTGCGCCCCGGATATTTCATGGAAAATACGCTGCCGCAAGTAGGTGCCATTCGCATGATGGGCAGCATGGTGGGTCCGCTTCGTCCGGATTTGAAACTTCCCATGATTGCTACCAAAGATATCGGCGCAGCCGCTGCCGAGGCTCTGTTGCAACTCGCGTTTCGAGGCAAGCAAACACAGGAACTGCAAGGACAACGCGATCTCGACTACTCCGAAATCGCCACTATCATTGGCAAGGCCATCGGCAAACCCAATCTCGGATACATACAGATACCGGACAATCAATATAAAGCCGCACTGCTTCAGATGGGAATGACCGAAAACTTCATTGGACTGATGCTAGAGATGTGCGCGGCACTGAACTCAGGACACATGCGAGCCCTGGAACCTCGCAAAGCCATCAACACGACGCCAACAAAGTTCGAGACCTTCGTGGCCGAGGAATTCTTGCCAGCCTACCAACAACAACCAGCAGCCTGACCAGCGAATGTTCGTGTGGGGCGGACACTCTTGTCCGCCGCCTTTGAGCTTGGGGTTGTTCTTGATTTGTTCGGAATCAAAGGGACAATCGAACGGAAAATCAAAGGCAAGCATTGCGAACATATGAAAGAAGAGGTCACGCGAGTTCCAGTCGTGACCTCTTACTAACTCGACTCAGCTTACTTACCCCAACTTACGTCCATGACAGATTCAGCAATTTGTTTCGCCCAACGACTAACGACCAGCGACCAACGACCGGTTAGTCCCCACTAGTCGAAGTCGATCTTCTCAAATCCCAAACCCTGCAACAGACTGCTGATCGTCGAAGAAGCATTTTGTTGCGCGGTTCGCAAAATGCCGTCGGCGAGCGCGGCCTCCAGCAACTGACGTTCCGCCTCCTGCCGTACTTGCGTTTCCAGGTTTGGATCGGTCGGGACCAGCAATCCAGTTTGTCGCGAATACACCCGTGTTTTGGCGCTGTCGAGTCGCGTGCTGAACACCTGCGCCGCGGGAAGATGCAAATGAACCTGTTTGCCATTCACCTTTACATCGTCCGGCTTCAGATTCGAGAAATCGATTCCGGCAACCACCTCGCCGTGCACCATCATGAGTAGACGATCTCCGGTCAGAAAGTCAGGGAGGACAGGGTTTTCTTTTTCCCCAGTCACCAGCTTGTCCATGGTGTAAACCACGGTTTCGAGTCGCTGCAGCCGCTGAATGCGATCGACCACGGTGGGCTGGCTGACATCGATGCTGAGAGTTCTGCCGGTGACCGCCGAAAACATGTGACTCAACAACGAGCGCCCAGAAGTTTGCAACAGCAGCATCGCCCCAACGAAACCGACAGCGAGCACACCGAAGACAAGTCCGATGATGAGAGCAATCGCTACCGCCGCGCGAGAGCGCGGTCGATTTGAAACCCTGATGGTAGTATCGGCGTCGTTGGCCATACAACAAAGCTATCATCTGGCGGATTTCCGAGCCGTAAACCAGCTCAGCCGGCCAGGCTTGTCTCTCGACTAACTAACTCGACGAGCGAATTCGACTAACGACAAATGCATCAGCACCCACCCCACCCCCTACGGTCTATTGGAATCATAGGGTTAGGCGATGAAGCGGAAGCGGCGCCAAAGTCTTCAGCACAAGGACTTTATGGTCAAAGTCTTCACAAGTAAGGACTTAGTTTGTCAAAGAGCGCTGTTGCGCTCGGCCGGTAGTTAGTCAATGAATTTCAATGAGTCTCCCTGCGTCCGAGCGGAATGCCGAAAGCACCTCGATTGCTCCCACAATGCTTTTCGTTAGTTCTCCAGATCCGCGGCCGTTTTTTTTATACTCCTTATCTATTAGAATCATGATGTTAGGGGAAAATTCCCGCAAAATCCTTGGGTTTAAAGGACTTATACGGAAAATATTTCGGAATAAGGACTTAGCTTGTCAAAGAGCGCTGAAAATGGTTTTGGGGCAGCTTCGAGGTGCGTCTTTCGCAGACGGACACATCTCGAAACTGCCCCAATCAGGTTTCTATTATCGGATTTGGTGGGTTATAAGTCAATCAATTTCGGTCGTCGATGAAATGCGATAAGAAAACCGCGCGAGATACAATCGGATGGTCAGGGATTCGCGTCAGCGGACCAGCCCCCGATTTCTAGTCCGGACCGAACGACACATTATGATTCGACGATCTTTGCAGGTAACAAAGCGGGCGACCTTTGCTCTGAATCTCCCGAACCCCTTCAAGGGGCTAATGCCCCGCCTTGTTGGTACGGGCTTTTTTGTATCGGCGGATGGCGTTTTTGTTACCGCGGCCCACGTGGTGACCGAGAATTATAAGGCAGACGGCACAGTGAGAGGTGACATTGGAAAGGGTGACTTGATGACGGAGCCGCCGCCCGGCCTGATTGAATGTTTATCCGTCACAGACAGCCGCCGACGAACGAGGGTTGAATCAAGGTGTGTCTTTGCTGGCGCAAAAATACGAATATCGCCGCCGCTTACCGCATTACCAGAAGGCTGATCGAGCAGTCTTTGTGACTTTCCGGAAGTTGAATCGAGAGCCATTTCCGGCGAGTGTCCGCGGCCTGATTCTTCAGCATTGCACATACGACAACGGAAAACGCTTCGAACTTCATGCCGCGGTCGTCATGCCCGATCATGTACATATGCTGCTGACTCCAATGCGCGATGCGACAGGTTGGCCTTATGCTCTGCCCGCAATCCTGAAGATAATCAAGGGAGTGTCGGCGCGAAGTGTGAACAAGCTCCTTGGCAGCTCCGGGCCTGTCTGGCAGGACGAATCGTTTGACCATGTGCTGCGATCGGGTGAGAGTTTTGCGGAGAAACTCGAGTACATCCGGCAGAATCCGTTGCGGGCCAGTCTGGTTTCGAGAGCGGAAGAATATCCGTGGCTATGGGTCGAGGAACAATCAAGATCAACATCAACATCAAAGGCAGCGGACAGGAGTGTCCGCTCCACACTAACACAAACGGAAAAGGCCACGCTGCGTTAGCAACGTGGCCTTTATTTAATGCCGGCAACTACCTACTCTCCCACACACTTTCGCGTGCAGTACCATCGGCCCAGCGGGGCTTAACTTCCGTGTTCGGGATGGGAACGGGTGGAACCCCCGCGGTAAGATCACCGACAA
>Ga0182015_10004976_pt1 | contig 14045 bp, 8 predicted proteins | sample 712P3MmetaG_FD_120478 | JGI IMG/M metagenome (GOLD analysis project Ga0182015, IMG submission 120478) | Permafrost microbial communities from Stordalen Mire, Sweden - 712P3M metaG | ecosystem: Environmental > Terrestrial > Soil > Wetlands > Permafrost | place: Sweden: Stordalen | collected...
CAGTAGCGAGGGGCTGTATGCCGGCGGGGAATGCACGGTCCCAGTGGATGCGTGTATGGTCCTCGTTTCGGCTCCACGGCGCTTGAAAGAAAACCCAGCTGGGACGAAGGAAGCAAGGTATTGGGGCGCGAGCGCCGACGGTTCGATGGTGTTCTTCACGAGTTCTGCGGAGCTGACCGAAAACGCCGACACGACCGCCAGCGCCCCGAACCTGTACGAGTACGATCTCGAAACCAAGACGCTGACCGACCTCACGGTCCCCACCGAAGCGCAGCAGGCGGAAGATCCCGACGGCGCCGCGGTGCAGGGCGTGGCGCAGATCTCCGAAGACGGGTCGTACGTGTACTTCGTCGCCGACGGCGCCCTGGCGACAGGCGCGACACCGGGAAAGCCCAACCTGTACGTGGTTCACGAAGGCGGAGCACCGACGTTCATCACGACGCTCGGCGCCGAAGACAGCGCCGCCTGGGATGGCAACCCGGGGTCCAATACTGCTGTCGTGAGCCCGAGTGGGTCGTATCTGGCGTTCCTCTCCCAAACGAGCCTCACGGGCTATGACAACGAGCAGGCGCAGCGAGGCGACTGTGAAGGCAAAACGCGCCGGTTCAACGAAGGCGAAACGGGCAAATGCCGGGAGGCGTATCTCTACGACTCGGAAACCGACAAGCTGGTCTGCGCGTCGTGTGACCCGGCCGGAGCCCGCCCGCTTGGCCCGGCAAATCTTGGCGCTCCCAGGAGTGGCAGCTTGTATCGCCCGCGGGTTCTGACCGCAGACGGCACGCTGTTCTTCGACAGCTATGACGCGCTCGTCACGCACGCCAGCGACGGGCTGCAGAACGTTTACGAGTACGAGGGCGGCAAGATTCAGGCGATCTCCAACGTGTCCGGCGGTTATGAGTCGTTCTTGCTCGACGCGAGTGCGAGCGGGGGGGACGTGTTCTTCGCGACCTCGGACAAACTGCTGCCGGAAGACACGAGCGACAACGTCGTCGTGTATGACGCGCGCGTCGACGGCGTCTTCCCGGTGGCGCGCGCCGCGGCGGAATGCACCACCGCGGAAGCCTGCCGCGCCGCCTCGCCGCCCGCGCCGGCAGTGTTCGGCGCACCTCCGAGCGCAACCTTCTCCGGCCCCGGCAACGTAACCCCGCCCCCACCAGCGGTGGCCAAACCCAAACCAAAGTCGCTGACCCGCGCCCAAAAGCTCGCCAAAGCGCTGAAGCAATGCGCCAAAGACAAGCCGAGGGCAAAGCGAGCAAAGTGCCAGAAGCAAGCAAAAAGCAAATACGGAGCGGCAAAGAGAGCCACCAACGACCGGAGGGCGACGCGATGACCACTTTCAAAGCTGTATCGAAACTGGCCCTTGGTGTTCTACTCGCCTCTCTTCTATTCGCTGCTCCCGCCATGGCCGAATTGAAGCTGGAAAGGTTCGCTATCGGGGCGCAGAACGAAAACGGTACGCAGGACGTGCAGGCCGGCTCGCACCCTTACGCGTTGACGAACACGTTCGTGTTGAGTGGCGCGGGTCCCGAAGACAACCTCAGGAACGTCAGGCTCGAACTGCCGCCGGGGTTCGTCGGCGACCCGACCGCGACGCCGAGGTGTACCTACCAGGATTTCTCCCAGTCAATACCTAGGGGATCAACCAAAACATGCTCGAATGAAGCGGCGATCGGGCTCGCGACCACCTACGTCATCAAAGCCGAACATCCCACGATACTGTTCCCCACGACCAGTCCGGTCTATAATCTGGTGCCGCCGCCGGGCGTCGCGGCGGAGTTCGGCTACGTCGTTCTGCATACTACGGCGATCCTGTTGCAGACGTCGGTCAGGACGGGCACGGACTACGGCCTGACGACGAATGTGCCCAACATCAACCAGGCGGTCGTCGTGGCCGCGAGCAAGGTGACGATCTGGGGCGTACCCGCCGCTCCGATTCACGACGCCTACCGCGGAACGTGCGAGCAGATCGAAGGCGGCGAAGAAAGTGCAGGAGGCTCTTCGGTTGAACAGGCTGGCCTCGGACTGAGTGCAAGCGAAGACGAGCTCGAAGGCCCGCTGTATCCCTTTCGCAGTCAACACAGCGGAATGCCGGAAACACTTGGTAGCTGCGCCACCCAGGCGCCCGAGCTTCCACTGTTGACGAACCCCACCTCGTGTGAAGTGCCGCGTACGGCAAAGTTCAGCGTCGATGACTGGAAAGAACCGGGGAACTTCGAAACGGGCGAACACGTCTTTTCCATCACGGCATCGCTGCCGGAATTGACTGGCTGTGAAAAACTCGATTTCAGCCCGACGTTGACGGTCACGCCCGATAAGCCCGACGCGAGCACTTCCTCGGGCTTGACGGTCAACGTCAAGGTCCCCCAGGAAACGGCGCTAAACCCTGTGGGTCTAGCCGAGGCCGACGTGCGGGATACGACCGTGATGCTGCCGCCCGGTGTGGCGCTCAACCCCGCGGGCGCAAACGGCCTGGAAGCGTGTTCGTCGAACCCAAGCGCGTTGGCGGCGGGTGAGCTGGGCAGTCCGGGTGACGGGATCGGCTACGAAACGTTCAAAGAACTCACGTCCGAGCCCGGCGTGAGCTTGCCGATCTTCACGCCGTCGGTGCCGGGCAGTATCGCCGCGAAAAATGCCGCCTCTGTAGGCTTGCTCAACACGAGCGAAGATGTGCTTCAGCCGGGCTTGAACTTCTGCTCGAACGCGTCGAAGATCGGCACCGTGCGGATCAAGACGCCGGTGTTGGAACACGAACTGACGGGCACCGTGTATCTGGCCGCTCAGGAAGCGAACCCGTTCGGGTCGCTGATGGCGATATACGCGATCGCCGAAGACCCCGTCTCCGGCGCGCTCATCAAGGTCCCCGGCGAAATATCGCTGTGCAAGGCCCCCGGTGAAGTGATCGCTGGGGAGACCTGCCAGGCGCTGGGACAGGTCGTCACGACGCTCCTGAATACCCCGCAGCTACCGTTTGAAGAATTCGAAGCGCACTTCTTCGGCGGCGAAAAAGCGCCGTTGACGACGCCCGCCTCGTGCGGGGTCTTCACGACGCAAACGTCGTTCGTGCCGTGGACGAGTACCACAGCGGTAGATGCAACCGCGCCATTCACGATCGAACACGGCCCCAACGGCGGTCCGTGTCCCGGCTCCTCGCTACCGTTCTCACCGTCGCTGACCGGCGGCGCGCTGAACGTCAACGCGGGCGCTTTCTCGCCGTTCACGCTGACGATGACTCGCTCCGACGGCGAACAGAACCTCGAGTCCGTCGCAGCGCACCTACCGCCGGGTCTTTCGGGGATCCTGTCGAATGTCGAACTGTGCCCCGAACCGCAGGCCAGCGAGGGCGAGTGCGGCCCGAACAGCCTGATCGGCGAAACCACCGTCTCCGTCGGCGTCGGTGGTGACCCCTACACGGTCACGGGCGGTAAGTTCTACCTCACCGGCCCCTACAACGGCACGGGTGCGTGCAACGTCAGCCAGGCCGGCTGCGCGCCGTTCGGTATCACGTTTACGATACCCGCGAAGGCGGGCCCGTTCGATCTCGCGCACACGAAGAGCTTCAGCCCCACGTGCGACTGCATCCTTGTGCGAGGCAAGATCGAAGTCAACCCGTTCACCGCGGCGCTGACCGTCACGAGCAACCCTCCCGGCACCTCGGACTCGATCCCGACGAGCATCGAAGGGATCCCGTTGGAGATCCAGCACATCAACGCGACGACGACGCGCTCCAACTTCCAGTTCAACCCGACGGACTGCAACAAGATGGCAGTCACGGGGACGATCGACTCGAGCGAAGGCGGCACCGACACGATCGCTGTGCCGTTCCAGGTCACGAACTGCCAGGCGCTGAAGTTCACGCCGAAATTCTCCGTCTCCACCGCTGGGAAAACGAGCAAAGCCGACGGCGCGAGCCTGACCGCGACGCTGACGGAGCCCAATGAACCGCAGGGCAGCCAGGCGAACATCGCAGCGGTCAAGGTGGATCTGCCGAAAGCGCTGCCCTCGCGGCTGAAGACGCTCCAGAAAGCGTGCCTCGCGAAGGTCTTCGAAGCGAACCCGGCCGCATGCCCCTCGGCGTCGTTCATCGGCCACGCGCTCGTGCACACGCCGCTGCTGCCCGTCCCACTGGAAGGCCCCGCGATCTTCGTCAGCCACGGCGGCGAAGAATTCCCGAGCCTGACGATGGTGCTGCAGGGCGACGGCGTGACGATCGACCTCGTCGGTGCGACGTACATCAGTCCCGCGGGGATCACGTCGACGACGTTCAAGACCGTCCCGGACGTGCCGTTCAGCACGTTCACGCTGACGCTTCCCCAAGGACCCTATTCTGCCCTCGGGACCAATCTCCCCGAAAAGGATGACGGCAACCTCTGCGGGCAGACGCTCGCGATGCCCACCTACTTCATCGCGCAGAACGGGGCGGAGATACATGAGAGCACCCCGATATCGGTAGCGGGCTGCTCTAGCTCGCTGTCCTTCACTTCGTCGATCAAGAAGCAGTCCGTGACCCTCTCTGTCTACGTCCCAGCAGCAGGGAAGGTCGCGGCGAGCGGCAAGGGCCTCAGCTCGCAGACGAAGATCGCCAAGGGCCGGCAGCTCGTGACCTTCACCCTGACGCAGAAGCGGGCCGGGAGGCTGAAGACGACCGTGAGGGTCGCCTTCACGCCCAGCACGGGCAAGGACCGCAAACGGCAGGCCAGGAGCGCGAAGGTGACGTTCAAGAAGTAGCGCTCGCGGCGCGGCCCCGCGCCGCGGCACCCGGGGCGCCCACGGGCGCCTCATGCGCCGGTCGCGAGCACCGTGCGAAAGTCGCGTCGCAGGCGGCTCTGGCCGCAGCGCAGGCCATCCCCCGGGGCGCCTATCGTGGTGTGTTCATGTCGCCCGCACCGTTCTCCGCCACCCTCGCCCGCGACGAGGCCGTGCTGCGCTTTCCCTACGACGAGAGCCTGCGCCAGCTGCTGCGCGCGATCCCGGGGCGCCGCTGGGACCCGGGGGAGCGTGCTTGGTGCATCCCTCTGGGGCCCGACCAGGCGCAGGCGCTCACGCACCTGTTCGCGGCGCTGACGCACGAGCCTGACGTCAGCGAGGAGCTCGAGCGCACGATCAGGCGCCGGCGCGCGCGCCGGCGCCTGGACGAGTGCCTGGTGGATCTCGCGCGCCCGGACGGGGACTGGTGGCTGAGCTTCGCGACGGACGGCGCGATCGAGCCGGTGGAGAGCCTGCTCGAGCACCCCGACGCCCGCGAGCTGCCCGCGATCGGGCGTGCCGTCGTGCCGCTCGACGAGCGCTCGGCGGCGCTGCTCGAAGAGCTCGATCGCCCCGAGGCGAGGCTGCGATTGAGCGAGGAGGCTCGCCGCGCGCTGCGGGCCCAGGCCGACGGCGTCGCCCAGCGTGCCTCGACGGGCGGCGCGCCGCCCGCGCGGCAGGCACCGCGTCCGGCCTACGACATCGAGTTCCGTCGCGACCGCCGCGGCGAGCACTGGATCCTGATCGCCCCCGAGCGCGCGGAGCTCGCTCGCGCGCTCGCGGCGCGGGCGGGGTTGCGCGCGCTCGACGGCCCGCTGGGCACGCTCGGCCTCGCGGCTGTCGAGCGCGACGCGGAGCTCTTGGCGGAGCTGCTGGACCACGTCGAGGACGTGAGCGTCGAGCCGCGCGTGCGCGCGTGGCTGAAGCGTGCGACGACGTGGCGCGGCAACGTCGAGGTGGGAGGCCCGCCCGCCGCGGGCGAGGAGCCGGTGTTCCTGCTGCTCGGCGGCAACGAGCAGCGCCTGCCGCGGGTGCTGCGCGAGCGGGCCACGGCTGTGCCCGCAGGCGTCGCGGTGCCGTTGACGCTCGAGTCGTGGTCGCTGATGGAGGGCCTCGACGCGTGGATCAGCCCGGCGGCGAAACGCTGCATCGCGGCGCTCGAGGACGGGCGACCGGCGCCGCCGGCGGTGCTCGAGCGCTCGATCGCGCATGACGAGGAGACGTTCGTGCTCGCCGCTGGCCACGCCTCGGAGCTGGTGGAGCGCTTCGCGGCGCTCGCGGGCGTGCTGCCGCCGCGCGGGCGTGGCGCCGGCTCCCCGGAGCGCGAGCATGCCGAGCTGCCGGCGCTGCGCGCGGACCCGTTCTGCGTACCCGAGCTCGACGCCTTCCTCGCCGACGGCGGTGTCTGGGTCGACCCGGACGCGCTCGAGCTGCTCCAGGAGATGCGCGAGCAGCACGCGCGCGGCGCCGGCCTCGTGGCGCTCTCGAGCGCGACCGATGCTGCCCTGCACGTCGCGGGACTCGGCGGCGAGCTGAAGCCGTTCCAGCGCGCGGGCGTCAGCTACCTGCTGGAGCGCCGGCGCGCGTTCCTCGCCGACGAGCAGGGCCTCGGCAAGACAATCGAGGCGCTCGCGGCGGTCGAGGCCGCGGGCGCGTATCCGGCGGTGGTGGTGTGTCCGGCGAGCCTCAAGCTGAACTGGCTGCGCGAGCTCGCGCGCTGGCTGCCGCAGCGCAGCGTTCGCGCGCTGTCGGGGACCGGCCGTCGCGGCCGCGGGACGGGCGCCGACGCGGCCACGGACATCACGATCGTCAATTACGACATCGTGGCGGCGCGGCTGGATGAGCTGCGCGCACTCGCGCCGCAGGCGCTCGTGCTCGACGAGTCGCACTACTGCAAGAACGCGGCGGCGAAGCGCACGCAGGCGGTCCAGCGGCTGTCGGCGGCGGTGCCCTACGACGGCCTCGTGCTGGCGCTGAGCGGCACGCCGATCACGAACCGCCCGGCGGAGCTGATCTCGCAGCTGCGGATCCTCGGGCGCCTCGACGACTTCGGCTCGGGCGCGCGCTTCGGCCAGCGCTTTCGCGGCGCGGACGCGCACCTGCGTCTGCACTGGCACCTGCGCGCGCGCTGTTTCGTGCGCCGCCTGAAGGCCGACGTGCTGCCGCAGCTGCCGGCGAAGACGCGCGCGGTCGTGCCGGTGGAGCTCGACAACGAGACGGAGTACCGGCTCGCTGAGCGCGACCTCGTGGCGTGGCTGCGCAGCCAGCCGCTCGATCTGCGCGAGCTCGACGCGAAGGTCGCGGCGGCGCTGCGCGCCGAGCGGCTGGTGCGCTGCAATGCGCTGAAGCTGCTCGCGGCGCGCGGCAAGCTGCACGCGGCGCTGGCGTGGATCCACGACTTCTGCTCCTCGGGCGAGCGGCTGGTCGTGTTCGCCGGCCACAAGGAGGTCCAGCGGGCGGTGATCGCGCGCTTCCCGCACGCGCTGCACATCCTCGGCGAGGACAGCGCGGCCGCGCGCGACGCGGCGCTACAGGCGTTTCAGGAGCAGCAGGCGAGCGAGTCAAACCAGTTGATCGTGTGCTCGATCGAGGTCGCCGGTCACGGCCTGACGCTGACGCGCTCTTCGAACGTCGCCTTCCTGGAGCTCGACTGGACGCCGGCCAAGCACGACCAGGCGGAGGATCGCTGCCACCGCATCGGCCAGCAGGACGCGGTCAACGCCTACTACCTGCTGGCGGCGGACACGATCGACGAGACGATCTCGACGCTCTTGGAGCGCAAGCGCGCCGTGATTGGCGCGGTCACGGATGGCCTCGAGGAGGACGAGGGCGGCGTGCTCGACGGGCTCGTGCGCGAGCTGCGCGGCACGCCCTATCGGCACCTGCGCGCTGTCGCCTGAGGCGGCTCGAGCTGACCGTCGCGGCGCTGCGAGCCGAGGCGAAGTGAGTTGCCATCTTCTCGCATTCCTGGCAACTACATCGCTATGATGGAAGGACCATGGGTGTGGTCGAGCGTAAGCAGGAGCTTTTCCAGAACATCGTGCGCCTGCGTCGTGCGGGGCGGCAGTTCCCGGGTAGCCGCGATATCTCGGCAGTGCGCGTGTCGTTGGAGCGCGAGTTGGGCGAGACCGTCTCGCGCAGGCTTGCCGGACGTGTACTGGGCGTGAGCCACACGGCACTCGAACGGTGGATGAAGGCGGGCGATATCCCGATCATCTACTCGACGAGCGGTCGGGTGGAGGTGCCGGTCCCGGCACTGTTGGACCTCTATGAGGCGGTACAAGCCGATCGCGGCGACTCGCGCAGGAATCCGCTGGCGCCAACGATGGCTCGCCGCCGTGAAGCAGCACAGCGCCTGAAGATCCATCAGCCTCGCACTCACGCCAACGTCGCGCATGATCGTGCTTCGGTGCGCGGTCTCGCCTACCACCAGGCTGTGGCTTCACGACTGCGTAGGCCGATGGTCGAGGAGGCGCGGCACGTTCTATTCCGTTGGCGAGAACAGGGACGGATCGATAAGCGCTACGCCGACCGCTGGGAGCAACTGCTCGAGCGTCCGCTCCCGGAGATTCGCCGCGCGCTCGTGCAGGAGGGTCAAGAGGCAGACGACCTGCGCCAGAACTCTCCATTCGCCGGCGTGCTCAGCGAGCCCGAGCGCCGACGCATCGTGCGCGAGATCGCGTAGATGGAGCCCGAGCAGTTCGAGCATGTGGTGGCAGCGGCCGCGACGGTGACCGACCAGGATGAGCTTGTCGTCATCGGCAGTCAGGCGATCCTTGGGTCTGTGGACGATCCGCCCGAGTCGATGCTTGCCTCGCTTGAGGCGGACATGTACCCGTTGCACGATCCTGCGTCATCCGATTTGATCGACGGAGCACTTGGCGACGGGTCCCAGTTCCACTTGGCGTTCGGCTACTACGCACGCGGGGTCGGTCCCGAGACGGCGAAGGCGCCGAGCGGCTGGCAGGATCGGCTGATTCGCCGCGAGGTGCCGCCGCGCGTGGCCTCGACCCGCACTGCGGTTGCATGGTGTCTTGAGCCGCACGACCTCGTGCTGTCCAAGTGCGTCCGCGGAGACGAACGAGACTGGGCATACGCAGAGGAGGCGCTCAGAGCAAAGATCGTGCAGCCCGACGTGCTGCTAGCTCGCGTCGCTGATCTACCGGTTGTCGCGGAGCTCCGCGACCACATCGGCCGAATGCTACGGAGCGTCATCGCGAATGCTCGCACGCCTCGCAGAGACCCTATGGATTGTCGAGCGGCTGGTGGTGATCTCGACGCTCCTGGAGCGCAAGCGCGCGGTGATCGGCGCGATCACCGACGGCCTTGAAGGTGGCTCCCGTCGTTTATTGGTAGGAATCGGGTGCTACCATCTCGGCGTGCCTGCCCAGAAGTTGTCAATCGCGCTGGAAGAGCCCGTGCTCGAGGCCGCCCGGCTGGCGGCGCGACGGCGGGGCATGAGCCTGTCGGCCTGGTTGAACCAGGCCTCGGTCAACGCGCTGGCCGTTGAGGACGGCCTCGTGGGCGTCGCCGAATGGGAAGCCGAGCATGGGCGGCCATCCGAGGATGCGCTCGCCGCGGCCGACGCGGTGCTCGACGCGGCGTCGATCGGCCGCCGCCGCGAGCACCCTGACGCGGCGTGAACGGCATCACCTACGACGCGGGCGCGTTGATCGCGGCCGAACGCGGGCTCGAGTCCGTGTGGCTGCTGCACCGGCGCCTGCTCGAGCGCGAGCTCCGTCCGACGCTCCCAACCGTCGTGCTCGGGCAGGTGTGGCGCGGGGGTCCGCAGGCGCAGCTGTCGCGCTTCATGCGTGGCTGCCGCATCGAGCCGTTCACCGAGCAGCAGGCGCGAGCAGCCGGCGAGGCGCTCGCCGCGAGCGACGGGCACGACCTAGTCGACGCCGCGGTCGTCGTCAGCGCGCTCGCGCGCAACGAGATGGTCGTCAGCAGCGACCCCGGCGATCTGCGTCGCATTGCCTCGGCGATCGGCCGCGAGCTCTCCGTGCATGTGGTCTGACGTCGCGGGGCGTGGAGCTCCAGCTCTCTCCGGTCGCGGTCGCGGGCGTGCGCTCAGGGCCAGACGGCGAGCTCGTTCATGATTTCGCCGTAGTGCGCCACCGCGTGTACTTCGACTTCGGTGATCTGTTCTTCGAAGCGGCTGCAGCGCGCGGCGAGCGCCCGCGCCGCGGGGCTCTCGTACCCCTTGAGCTGCGCGGGCATGTACCCGGGGGCCACCCACGCGGGCATGAACTTGCCGACGAACGCGGTGATGTTTGCGGGCAGTGGGCCAAAGCCGTTCGCGCCCCACGCCTTGACGTCGCTGCACAGGTTTGGAATCGGCAGGCTGACGAGCGTCTTCCAGTCGCTTACGTACGCGTGGATCTCGTGAGTCAGCCCGGGGTTGCTCCAGCGCAGGCCGGCGGCAGCGTGAATGAACGTCCTGATCGCCTGCAGGTCGGGCGCATACGCGGACAGCACGATCGCGCCGATCACGTCGTCGCTCATCTGCGTCGATTCGCTGTTCTCGGGCGACTGCGCGCCCACCTGCGGGCATTCGCTCTGCACCTTCGCCAGCACGTGCAGCGGTGCGGCTTCGGACGTCGCGAGATGCGCGATGCCGACTCGCAGGGCCTGGTAGCCGGCCTGGATATACGCCTGCGTCGCGGCGGCGTTGCTCGATGAGGCGCTCGCGCTTGACGCCGTGGCCGCAAGGCTCGCGATCGATCCGATCGCGAGGCTCGCCGCTGCTGCGATCGCGTAAACGCGCGCGTGCACCCTCATCCCACTGGAGATGGTACGCCAAGCCGCGGCGATCGGCGCCACGAAGAAGTTGGTAAGGATGCCCGCGTTCCCTGCATCCGGGCGGACGCTTCGCGGGTTACCCAAGTATTCTCGCCCCGGGACCGCACGCGCACATGAGACGGAACGGATACATCGTCCTGCTGGTCGTGGTCCTCGCGTGGGTCGTGGCCGCGGTCGTCAGCGGCTCGCCCGGCCTCGGCCTGTTCGACGGCGGCGCGACCAAGACGGCGAGCGGAGCATCGCCGTCCTGCCTGCCGGCGACGCTCGAGCACAGCGCGAGCCTGCCCGGCACGAGCGTCGACGTCTCACCGGAGCCGGGGACCGACACCGCCAATCCGGACACACAGATCAGCTTCCTCGGCACCGGCGTTGCGAACATCGGGCAGGTCACGGTCGTCGGCTCGAAGTCCGGTTACCACCGCGGCCACATGTACGCGTACTACCAGGGCGACGGCGGCAGCTTCGTGCCCGACAAGCCGTTCGATGTCGGCGAGCTCGTGGTCGTGCGCGGTGTGATCTACGCCGGTGCGGGTCGGGCGAGCGGCGGGGGCCACACGCGCGGCAAGCGCGGCAAGCGAGTCGCGTTCGACTTTCGCGTCGACACGCCATACCCGACGAGGAACGTGCCGGAGTTCCCGAACCCGTCGGCGGCGCCCGCGGACTACCAGAGCTTCGACACGATGCCGGGTCTGCAGGCGCCGATCCTGGAGGTGAGCGTTCCGGACCGCGATCCGGCGGCGGGCGACGTGCTCACCACGAACGGCCCGGGTCCCGGCCAGTACGGGCCGCTGATCTACACGCCGCAGGGCCGGCTCGTGTGGTTCGACAGGCTCGCGGGTGGCGAAGCGGCGGAGGACCTCAGCGAGCAGACCTACGAAGGCCACCGCGACCTGACGTGGTGGAAGGGCCGCGTGCTGTCGCTTGGCTTCGGCCAGGGCGAAGACATCGTCATGAGCTCCCGCTACCAGACGGTCGCAAGGGTGCGGGGCGGCAACGGCCTGCGCGCCGATCTGCACGACTTCGAGCTCGTCTCCCACGACGTCGCCTACATCACGGCGTTCAACCCGATCCGCTGCAACTTGTCACCGGTGAAAGGCGCACGCGACGGCACGATCACCGACACGGCGATTCAGGAGATAGACATGAAGACGGGCCTCGTGCGCTGGGAATGGCACAGCCTCGACCACGTCGCCGCCGAAGAGTCAGAGACCGAAGCCTCGACGAGCTCGACGCCGTGGGACTGGTTTCACATCAACTCGATCGATGTGGAGGGTGGGGACTCCAATCAATCCGGCGACCTGTTCATCTCGGCGCGCAGCACGTGGGCCGGCTACCAGCTGGAAGGCGGCACCGGCAAGATCCTGTGGCGCCTCGGCGGCCTCAAGAGCTCCTTCAAGATGGGCCCCGGCACCGAAACGGCGTGGCAGCACGACGGTCGTATCCTCGCCGACGGCGACATCACGTTCTTCGACGACGGCTCGAACCCGAAGATCCACTCGCAGTCGCGTGCCGTGCGAATCGCACTTGACTTCAAGACCCACGAAGCGCATCTCGTGTCGTCTTACACGCACGCGGACCCGCCGCTGCTCGCGGCGAGCCAGGGCAACATGCAGACGCTCGCGGACGGCAACGCGGTCGTCGGCTATGGCGGCGTGCCCGCGGTGAGCGAGTACGCGACTGACGGCACGCTGCTGTTCGACGCCAACCTGCCGTACGACATGTCCTTCTATCGAGCCTTCCGCTTCCCGTGGAGCGGGCGCCCGGCGAGCCCGCCGGCGGTGCTCGCGAGCCTCAACAACACGGGTGAAGAGACGATCGTGCACGCGAGCTGGAACGGGGCGACCGGAGTGGCCGCATGGCGTGTGCTGGCCGGCAGGCGCAGTGGCGCGCTGACGGTGCAGGCGACGATCCCGGACAGCGGTTTCGAAAGCTCGACGACGCTCCCACAGAGGTTTGCTCGCGTGTCGGTGCAGGCGCTCGACTCAGCCGGCCATGTGCTCGGCGGCTCGCGCCCGGTGAAGGTCGTCAGTTACGCCGCCGCTCTGCCCGCCGACAAGAGCGCCTGATGGCGCTCAGTAGGCCGGTTTCGATTTGTGCTTGTGCGTCGTGGTCGTCGTCGCCGGCGTGGTCGAGCTCGGGCTGCTCGTCGTCGGCGTCGAGGACGAGCTTTTACCGCCGCATCCGGCCACCGCGAGGGTGGCGGCGAGAGTCGCCACTAGCGTTAGCATGGCGGTCAGTGGCGTTCTTCTCATCGGCCGGGCTCCAATTGTCATTGACTTACGATGGTTTGGGCGCTCACCCTACCAGGCGTTCCGTGCACGGAACGCAGGCATGAGCGTCGAGGCGACGGTCAGTCCCCAGGCGCCCCGGGCGGCCCCCTCCGAGGGCAGCCCGAGCTCCCGTACGGGCTGGCTGCTGGTCGTGTGCTGCGTGGCGCAGTTCATGGTCATCCTCGACCTGAGCATCGTCAACGTCGCGCTGCCCTCGATCCAGTCGAGCCTCGGCTTCTCCTCGCCCGAACTGCAGTGGATCGTCGACGCGTATGCGATCACGTTCGCGGGCTTCCTGATGTTCGGCGGGCGCGCGGCCGATCACTTCGGTCAGCGGCGGATGTTCGTGCTGGCGCTGTTCGTGTTCGCGCTCGCGTCGCTGGCCGGCGGCATCGCGCCGGATCGCGTGACGCTCGTGATCGCACGCGCGGCGCAGGGGCTCGGCGGCGCGCTGATGGCGGCGTGCTCGCTGGCGATCATCACCTCCTCGTTCGCGCCCGGGCCGCCGCTGCATCGCGCGATCGGCGCGTGGGCGGCGATGAACGGCCTCGGCGGCGCCGCCGGGATGCTGTTCGGCGGGATCATCACCGAATTCCTCAGCTGGCGCTGGGTGCTGTTGATCAACCCGCCGATCGGGATCGCCGCCGCGCTCGTGGCCTACGCGGTCGTGTCCGAGCGCCGCCGTGCGAAGGAGGGCGCGACGTTCGACCTTGCCGGCGCGCTGACGCTGACGATCGGCCAGATGGTGCTGGTGTTCGGGATCGTGGAAGCGGGCCTGTCCGGCCTGGGCACGTTCGCGGCGCTCGGCCCGATCGTCGCCGGCCTGGTGGTGCTCGCGGCGTTCGGCGTGATCGAGGCGAAGCTGGCCTCCGAACCGCTGATCCCGTTCAAGGAGCTGACGAAGCCCCTGCAGGTCGCGAACAACATCGTGCTGCTGTTCAGCGCGTCGCTGTTCCCGATGTGGTTCGTGAGCTCGCTCTATCTGCAGCAGGTGCTGGGGCTCTCGCCGCTGCACACCGGCCTGATCTTCCTGCCGATGACGGCGATGATCGGGCTCGTCGCCACGCGCGCCGGCAAGCTCGTGAGCCACTTCGGGGTGCGCACGGTGCTCGGCGGCGGGCTGGTGATGCTGACGGCCGGCATGCTGCTGCTTGCAAAAGTCGGCTCGAGCGGCAGTCCACTCGTCTACATCATGCTCCCCGGGCTGCTCACCGCTGCCGGGATCGC
>Ga0182015_10004977_pt1 | contig 14042 bp, 21 predicted proteins | sample 712P3MmetaG_FD_120478 | JGI IMG/M metagenome (GOLD analysis project Ga0182015, IMG submission 120478) | Permafrost microbial communities from Stordalen Mire, Sweden - 712P3M metaG | ecosystem: Environmental > Terrestrial > Soil > Wetlands > Permafrost | place: Sweden: Stordalen | collected...
GCGTGTGCACGCGCGTCTACACCACGACGCCGAAAAAGCCGAACTCCGCCCTTCGCAAGGTCGCCCGCGTGCGGCTCACGAGCGGGTCGGAGATCACCGCGTACATCCCCGGCGTCGGCCACAACTTGCAGGAGCACTCGATCGTGCTCGTGCGCGGCGGTCGTGTGAAGGACCTCCCGGGCGTCCGCTACAAGATCGTGCGCGGCACGCTTGACACCTCGGGCGTACGTGACCGTGCCCAGGCCCGTAGCCGCTACGGCGCCAAGAAGGAGTCCTGAGTTGCCACGCAAAGGCCCCCCACCTCGTCGCGAGCTTGTTCCCGACCCGGTCTACCACTCGGTCCTTGTGACCCAGGTGTGCAACAAGGTTCTCTCGCGCGGCAAGCGCTCCCTCGCCGAGCGCATCGTCTACGACGCCCTCGAGGTTGTGCGCGAGAAGACCGGAGGCGACCCGCTCCAGCTGCTGAAGCGGGCGCTCGACAATGCCCGGCCCGAGCTCGAGGTCCGCAGCCGCCGTGTTGGTGGCGCCACCTACCAGGTCCCCGTCGAGCTGCGCCCGCGCCGGGCGACGACGCTGTCGATCCGCTGGCTCGTCAGCTACTCGCGCCAGCGCCGCGAGCGCACGATGGCGCTGCGGCTCGCGAACGAGATCCTCGACGCCTCCAACGGCGTCGGCGCGACGGTGAAGCGCAAGGAGGACCTCCACAAGATGGCGGAGTCCAACAAGGCGTTCGCCCACTACCGCTGGTAGTCGGCCACGTCGCCTCGGTAAGACCCCTTACCGGCGCGCCCGGGCTCAGCGTCACGGCAGGCCCGTGTTGCGGTGCGCCCGCGTCCTGGGCTCACGACCGCAGCCAAGCGAGACCCCGCCCCGATCACATCGACTAAGAGAAACGAAGCAAGGCGATGGCCAATCCATCATCCATCCGAGAGTTCCCCCTGGCCAAGACCCGCAACATCGGGATCATGGCCCATATCGACGCGGGCAAGACCACGACGACCGAGCGCATCTTGTACTACACGGGTCGCACCTACAAGATCGGTGAGGTCCACGAGGGCGGCACCGTCATGGACTGGATGATCCAAGAGCAAGAGCGCGGGATCACCATCACCTCGGCCGCGACGACCTGCCGCTGGCGAGACACCTGGATCAACATCATCGACACCCCCGGCCACGTCGACTTCACCGTCGAGGTCGAGCGCTCGCTGCGAGTGCTGGACGGGGCAGTGGCCGTCTTCGATGCCGTCGCAGGCGTCGAGCCTCAGACCGAGACCGTGTGGCGCCAGGCCAACAAGTACCGGGTGCCCCGCATGTGCTTTGTCAACAAGATGGACCGCGTCGGGGCCGACTTCGACCGCACCGTCGCCATGATCCGCGACCGCCTCGAGGCGACGCCCGCGGTGATCCAGCTCCCGATCGGGGCGGAGGGCGGCTTCGAGGGCGTCATCGACCTTTTGAAGATGAAAGCGCTCGTCTGGGGCGAGGGCATGGGCGAGACCTGGGAGACCCGCGAGATCCCGGCCGCGCTCCTCGCCGGCGCCGAGGCGGCGCGTCACCAGCTCGTAGACGTCGTCTCCAACTACGACGACAACGTCATGGAGCGCTACGTCTCCGACGAGGAGATCACCGCCGACGACCTGCGCAAGGCCCTTCGCAGGGCGACCATCGCGAGCGAGGTCGTCCCCGTGCTTTGCGGCTCCGCGTTCAAGAACAAGGCCGTCCAACCCATGCTGGACGCCGTCGTCGACTACCTGCCGAGCCCGCTCGATGTTCCGCCCACCGAGGGCATCGAGCCCCGCTCGGGCGCCGAGATCACCCGCGAGCACCGCGACGACGAGCCGTTCTCTTCGCTCGCCTTCAAGATCATGAGCGATCCCTTCGTCGGCAAGCTCACGTACCTGCGCGTCTACTCGGGCACCTTGGAGAAGGGCACGACGGTGCTCAACTCGTCCCGGGACCGCAAAGAGCGCATCGGCCGCATCCTGCAGATGCACGCCAACCACCGGGAGGACCGCGACGCGGTCTATACCGGAGACATCGTCGCGGTCGTCGGCCTCAAGCAGACGACGACCGGTGACACCTTGTGCGAAGTGGCCCATCCCATCTTGCTCGAGTCGCTCGAGTTCCCCGAGCCGGTGATCCACGTCGCGGTCGAGCCGAAGACCAAGGCCGACCAGGACAAGTTGTCGCGGGCGCTGTTCGCGCTGAGCGAGGAGGACCCGACCTTCCGGGTCCGCTCGGACCAGGAGACGGGCCAGACGGTCATCTCGGGCATGGGCGAGCTCCACCTCGAGGTCCTCGTCGACCGGATGTTGCGCGAGTTCAAGGTCGACGCCAACGTCGGCAAGCCCCAGGTTGCTTACCGCGAGACGATCCGCAACTCGGTCCACAAGATCGAGGAGCGCTACATCCGCCAGACCGGTGGGCGCGGCCAGTACGGCCACGTCGTCATCGACCTCGAGCCGACCGGCCCGGGGGGAGGCTTCGAGTTCGTCGACAAGGTCACCGGCGGCGTGATCCCAAAGGAGTACATCCCCGCGGTCGACTCCGGCATCCAAGAGGCGATGAACTCAGGCGTGCTCGCCGGGTTCCCGATCGTCGACGTGCGTGTCACGCTCGTCTACGGGTCGTACCACGACGTCGACTCATCGGAGATGGCCTTCAAGATCGCTGGCTCCATGGCCTTCAAAAAGGCTGTGCGAGCCGCCCACCCCGTGCTGCTCGAGCCGATCATGGAGGTCGAAGTCGTCGCCCCGGAGGACAACCTGGGCGATGTCATCGGCGATCTCTCGTCGCGTCGCGGCCGGATCGAGGGCATGGAGCAGCGGGGCGCGAGCCACGTCGTACGGGCCCAGGTCCCACTGTCCGATATGTTCGGCTACGCTACCGACCTGCGTTCCCGCACGCAGGGTCGTGCTACCTACACGATGCAGTTCGACTCCTACCAAGAGGTTCCAGAGTCGGTTTCCAGGGAAATAATTGCCCGGGTGACCGGGGAGTGAGCTTCCCAGGAGCCAACACCGAAGCGAGTGGTACCGCAAAGATGCTCCACTGATCGGAGCTGCCGGGCCGGGTTATTCCGGGCCGGGAGTTCCACGGGAGCAGTACAGACAGAATCGAGAAGCAGTCCACCAGCATGGAGGCGCCCAGGCGGCGCAGCCCAGATCAAACGGAGCGGTCGGCAACAATGGCCAAGAAGAAGTTCGAGCGGACGAAGCCCCACGTCAACGTCGGAACGATGGGCCACATCGACCACGGTAAGACGACCCTCACCGCGGCGATCACCAAGGTCCTCCACGAGAAGAACCCGAACGTCGCCTTCACGGCGTTCGACCAGATCGACAAGGCCCCAGAAGAGAAGGCGCGCGGCATCACAATCGCGATCGCGCATGTCGAGTACGAGACCGACAAGCGCCACTACGCGCACGTCGACATGCCCGGGCACGCCGACTACATCAAGAACATGATCACCGGTGCCGCCCAGGTCGACGGCGCCATCTTGGTGGTTTCCGCCGCCGACGGACCGATGCCCCAGACCCGTGAGCACGTGCTGCTCGCCCGCCAGGTCGGCGTCCCCTCCATCGTGGTCGCTCTCAACAAGGTCGACATGGTCGACGACGAGGAGCTGCTGGACCTCGTCGAGCTCGAGGTGCGTGAGCTGCTCACCGATTACGAGTTCCCGGGCGACGACACCCCGGTCGTGCGCGTGAGCGCCCTAAAGGCGCTCGAAGGCGACGCCGAGGCCGCCGAGGGCGTCCTAAAGCTCATGGACGCGGTCGACGAGTTCATCCCCGAGCCCGTCCGTGAGATCGACAGGCCCTTCCTCATGTCGGTCGAGGACGTCATGACCATCACCGGCCGCGGCACGGTTGTCACCGGCCGCATCGAGCAGGGCATCGTCAAGGTCGGAGACGACGTCGAGATCGTCGGGCTGCGGGCGACGCAAAAGACCGTCTGCACCGGCGTCGAGATGTTCCACAAGCTCCTCGACCAGGGCCAGGCGGGCGACAACGTCGGCCTCTTGCTCCGGGGCACGAAGAAGGAAGACGTCGAGCGTGGCCAAGTCGTCTGCAAGCCGGGCTCGATCACTCCTCACGCCAACTTCGAGGCCAACGTCTACGTGCTGACGAAGGAAGAAGGCGGGCGCCACAAGCCGTTCTTCAGCAACTACCGCCCCCAGTTCTACTTCCGCACGACCGACGTCACGGGCACGATCGAGCTCGCCGAAGGGACCGAGATGGTCATGCCTGGCGACAACACGATCATGACCGTCGAGCTGGGCAAGCCCATCGCCATGGACGAGGGGCTGCGCTTTGCTATCCGCGAGGGCGGTCGTACCGTCGGCGCGGGCGCGGTAACGAAGATTCTCAAGTAAGAGAGGCGAAATGGCAGAGGGCCCCCGCCAGCGGATTCGTATCCGGCTGAAGGCGTACGACCACGAGATAATCGACCAGTCGACGAAGAAGATCGTCGAGACTGTTCTCCGCACCCAGGCAAAAGTGCGCGGCCCGGTCCCACTGCCGACCGAGATGCACCGCTACACGGTCATCCGCTCGCCCCACAAGCACAAGGACAGCCGCGAGCACTTCGAGATGCGGATCCACAAGCGCCTCGTCGACATCGTCGAGCACACGCCGAAGACGGTGGACTCTCTTCAGCGCCTCGACCTGCCCGCGGGGGTCGACATCGAGATCAAGATCCAGACGGCCTAGCCTGCGGCCGCCCGCCCGGCCCTTGGGCTGGCGTGCGGTCCGGTGCTATGCTCTTCAATTTGGCGGGCACGTTGTCCGTCGCGGCCACGAGCACGAGGTCCGCAAGCGCCCCTAGCAGCAAATAGGGGGACCTTTCGGCGAAACATGATGTGCGCTCCGTTCGGGATGCCCCGACGGAGCGTCCGCACGACAAGGGGCTGTCATCCACAGCCAGTCGGCGCGAACGGCGACAACGGGTGACGCCATCCGTTCTGTCCGCGAGCCCCGGCGCGATCACGAACAGAGCAGAGAGAGCATGGCCACAAAGGCGATCGTCGGCGAGAAGGTCGGCATGACACAGGTTTGGGACGAGGCTCAGCGCGTCGTGCCCGTGACCATGGTCAAGGTCGCGCCGGTCCGCGTAGTTGCCGTGAAGACCACCGCGCAGGAGGGCTACTCCGCCCTGCAGGTCACCTACGGCGTGCGGTCCGCGCGCAAGCTCAACAAGCCTGAGGCAGGCCACTTCGCCAGCGCCGGCGTCGAGCCGGGCGTGCACCTCGTCGAGCTCCGCCTCGACGACACGAGCGGCTACACCGTCGGCCAAGAGATCGACGCAGGCATTCTTGCCGCTGGAGACAAGATCGACGTCACTGCCATCTCCAAGGGCAAGGGGTTCGCAGGCGCCATGAAGCGCCACAACTTCAAGGGCCAAGGCGGCGCCCACGGCAACCACAAGCACCATCGGGCCCCGGGCTCGATCGGGGCCTGTGCGACGCCGGCCCGGGTGTTCAAGGGCACCCGGATGGCCGGGCACATGGGCTCGCAGCGGGTCACCACCTTGAACCTCGAGGTAGTCGTGGCCGATCCCGAGCGCGAGATCATCCTCGTCAAGGGTGCCGTGCCAGGGCCGCGGGGTGGGATGGTCCTCATCCGCAACGCGGTGAAGGGCGGCAACTGATGACCGACACCATGGTCCAAGCCCCGCCGTTTTTGTTCGTGGAGCGGTGCAATGACTCGGGCGAGCTCCTCGGCATAGTCCAGCTCGACCAGGAGTACTTCGGTGCCCTCGTCAACGTGCCCCTCTTGCACCAGGTCGTGACCGCCCAGCTCGCCGCCAAGCGATCCGGCACCCACAGCACCAAGACCCGTGCCGAGGTCGCCGGCGGCGGCGCCAAGCCGTACCGCCAAAAGGGTACCGGCCGCGCCCGCCAGGGCACGACCCGGGCGCCGCAGTTCACAGGCGGTGGGATCGCGTTCGGGCCCAAGCCCCGCGACTACTCGCAGAACACCCCCCGCAAGATGATCCGCCAGGCGCTTCGCTCGGCGCTGTCGGACCGCGCCATCGAAGGCCGTGTCGTGCTCGTCGACCACTGGTCGTTCGAGGTCCCGAAGACCAAGCAGGCGCTCGCGTCGCTCAACTCGCTCGGGGTCGACGGCAACGTGCTCCTCGTCGTCAGCAGCGAGGACGTCCTCGCCGAGCGCTCCTTCGGCAACCTGGCACAGGTCAACATCGTCGAGGCCGCGCAGCTGACCGCCTACGACGTGGTCGTGTCGGACTGGGTCGTGTTCACAGACGACACGATGCCGGGCAACTTGACCGACGCCCCCGAGGGCGCGGTCGCCTTCAGCTCGGCGAGGCCGGCCGAGTCCGAGATCGGCGAGGACGACGAACTGACCGCTCTTGGCGACGACGAGGGTGACGAGGTCACCGCTCTTGGCGACGACGAAGGCGACGTGGTCGTCGAGCTCGAGGTCGCAGAGCCTGCCGTCGAGGTCGCAGAGCCTGCCGTCGAGGTCGCAGAGCCTGCCGCCGAGGCCGAGGTCACGCCAGAAGAGGAAGAGACCCCCGCCGCCAAGCCCAAGCCGAGGACGAGGGCCCGCAAAGCTCCCGTGGCCGAGGCGGCTCCGGCTGACGAAGAGGAAGAGGACAAGTGAGCGGCATCCGTTCCATCCTGCTGCGGCCTGTCATCTCCGAGAAGTCCTACGCCCTCATGGACGAGCACGCCTATGTGTTCGTCGTCGACCCAAGGGCGAGCAAGGTCGAGATCCGCATGGCGGTGGAAGAAGCGTTCGGTGTCCGTGTAGCGAGCGTGAACACCATGAACCGTAAGGGCAAGCGCAAGCGGCAGCGTCGCGTTGCCACCATGGGCAAGCGACCCGACACCAAACGAGCGATCGTGCGGCTTGTCGGCGACGACCGTATCGAGCTGTTCGAGGGCTGAGGAGATCGTCATGGCACTCCGCAAACGCAAGCCGACCAGCCCGGGACGGCGTTTCCAGTCTGTCTCGGACTTCTCCGAGATCACCAAGACCCGTCCCGAGAAGACCCTCCTCGTGCCCCAGTCGGGCACCGGTGGGCGCAACAACCACGGCCGGAAGACGGCGCGTCACCGCGGGGCGGGGCACAAGCAGCAGTACCGCCTCGTCGACTTCCGGCGCGACAAGGACGGCGTGCCCGCAAAGGTCGCCGCGATCGAGTACGACCCGAACCGCAACGCCCGCATCGCCCTTTTGCACTACCTCGACGGCGAGAAGCGCTACATCCTCGCTCCCGCCCGGGTCGAGGTCGGCGACCTACTCGAGTCCGGTCCGAGTGCCGAGATCCGCCCCGGCAACGCCCTGCCGCTTCGCTACATCCCGGTCGGCTCGGTGGTCCACAACGTGGAGCTGCGCCCGGGCGGCGGCGGCAAGCTGGCCCGTGGGGCGGGTATGAGCGTGCAACTGGTCGCCAAGGAGGGCATGTTCGCCACCTTGCGCCTTCCCTCGACTGAGATGAGGCGCGTGCCGATCGACTGCCGGGGGACCCTCGGCGAGGTCGGCAACTCCGAGGCCGAGCTCATCTCGATCGGCAAGGCCGGCAGGAACCGCTGGAAGGGCATCCGCCCCCAGACCCGTGGAGTGGCGATGAACCCGGTCGACCACCCTCTCGGCGGCGGCGAAGGCAAGACCTCCGGTGGACGCCACCCGGTATCGCCCTGGGGCCAGCCCGAAGGCAGGACGCGGCCGCGCCACAAGTCATCTGACCAACTCATCATCCGTCGCCGCCGCACCCGCGGCGCCCGCCGCTAAAGCCGAGCGGAGACAGCATGCCTCGTAGCTTGAAAAAAGGGCCCTTCGTCGACGACCACTTGCTCCGCAAGGTCGACACCCTCAACCTCTCGAACGAAAAGCGCGTGATCAAGACCTGGTCGCGCCGCTCCACGATCATCCCCGACATGGTCGGGCACACCATCGCCGTCCACGACGGCCGCAAGCACGTGCCCGTCTATGTGACCGAGTCCATGGTCGGCCACAAGCTCGGAGAGTTCGCCCCCACCCGTACGTTCCGGTACCACGCCGGCCAAGAGCGCGCGGCGAGGCGCTGACATGACAGGGCTCAAGACCAACGAGCGGCCGGGGACCCGAGCCGTGCTCAAGCACTCGGGCGTGTCGGCTTACAAGGCGCGCGAAGTGCTCAACCTCATCCGGGGCAAGGACGTCCAGCGTGCCTCGGAGATCCTCGAGTACTGCGACCGTGAGGTCGCGGGTGTCATCGGCAAGGTGCTCAACTCGGCCGCGTCGAACGCCTTCCACAACGACGGGCTCGACCCCGAGGAGCTGTTCGTGTCCGCCTGCTTCGCGGACGAGGGCACGACGCTCAAGCGCTGGCGGCCCCGTGCCCGTGGCCGTGCCACGCGTATCCGCAAGCGGACCTGCCATGTCACCGTGATCGTGTCGCGCATGCCCGAAGACCTCCTGAACCGCCGCCGGGCCCGCATCGCGGCCGAGGCCGCCGACCGCCGTGCCCGCCGCGTGGCCGGGGCGCGCCGCCAGGGACGCCTGGCCTCTCGTGCCCAGCGAGCTTCCGATACCGGTGTCGAAGAGCCGGTCGACGAGCAGGTGCTCGAGATCGTCGCCGCTGGGGACTCCGACGAAGGGAACGAGCTCGACGCTGCCGTCGAGCAGGCTCTTGCCGCCGAGGAGGACGTCGATGCTGACGAGGACTCCGACGGCGACGAGGACTCCGATGGCGATGATGAGGCCGACGACGAGGTTGCCGCCGACGAGGAAGACCAAGCCGAGGGCGACGACGCCGCTGGCGACGAGGAGACGAGCGACTGATGGGCCAAAAGGTCAATCCCTACGGGTTCCGCCTCGGTGTCACGACCGACTGGAAGTCCCGCTGGTTCGACGACCGGAACTACCAGGACTCGGTCATCGAGGACTGGAAGGTCCGCGACTACCTCATGACCCAGCTCGAGGCGGCGGCTGTGAGCCGCATCGAGATCGAGCGCACCCGTGACCGCCTGCGCATCGACGTCCACACCGCCCGCCCCGGCATCGTCATCGGCCGCCGCGGCGCCGAGGCCGACCGGTTGCGCCGCCAATTGGCGCGCATCACCCACAACGCCAACGTGCAGCTCAACATCCAAGAGATCAAGCAGCCCGAGCTCGACGCCGCCCTCATTGCCCAGGGCATCGCGGACCAGCTCCAGCGACGCATCAGCTTCCGCCGGGCCATGAAGCGGGCCATCCAGACCGTGCAGAAGGCCGGTGCCCAGGGCGTGCGTGTGCAGTGTTCCGGGCGCCTCGGCGGCTCGGAGATGGCACGCAAGGAGTCCTACCGCGAGGGCCGGGTGCCGCTTCACACCCTTCGCGCCGACATCGACTTCGGTTTCAGGGAGGCGAAGACCTCCACGGGCCGCATCGGGATCAAGGTCTGGATCTACAAGGGCGACATCTTGCCCTACAAGACCTCGGCCGAGGAGAAGATCTCCCGCGAGGCTGCCATGGCCGTCGGGGAGACTTCCGGCCAGGCACGCCCGAAGCGCATCGTCACCGCCGGTGGCGGCCGCCGCCGCCCCGAGCTCGGCGAGCCCGGGTCGGTCGTGCCCGAGCTTGCACCCGAGATCGAGGTCGAGCCGGACGTTGTCGCCGAGGTCGAAGCTGCGGTCGAGGCCGAGCCCGTCGCCGAGGCGCCCCCGGCCCCGGCCCCCGCCGTCACCTCCGACGATCCTTTGGAGAAGCTCCTCGCCGAGGAAGAAGAGATCGAGCGCCGGACCCGTGAGCAGCATCACGACGTCCCGCATTTTCGTAGAGAGAACGACTGACCATGCTGATGCCTCGCAGGGTCAAGCACCGCAAGCAGCAGCGCGGGCGTACGTCCGGGATGACAAAGGGCGGCGCGACCATCAACTTCGGCGACTTCGGCATCCAGGCCCTCGAGCCGGCGTGGCTCACCCAGCGCCAGATCGAAGCCGCCCGAATCGCCATGACCCGCCACATAAAGCGTGGTGGGAAGGTCTGGATCCGGGTCTTCCCGGACAAGCCGGTCACCCAGAAGCCGGCCGAGACCCGCATGGGCTCGGGTAAGGGCAACCCGGAGCACTGGGTCGCCGTCGTGCGCCCCGGGCGGATCCTGTTCGAGCTCGCCGGCGTCGACGAGGCGCTCGCCCACTCGGCCCTCGAGCGGGCGATCCAGAAGCTGCCTATGAAGGCACGCGTCGTCTCCCGCCCCGGCCTCGGGTCGACCGCGGAGGTGCTGATCTGATGGCGACCGGAGCAGAGATCCGTGAGTACGACGACGAGGAGCTCGACAACAAGCTCATCGAGTCGAGAAAAGAGCTCTTCAACCTCCGCTTCCAGGCGGCCACGGGCCGGCTGGACAACAACGCCCGCGTGACCCAGGTGCGCCGGGACATTGCCCGGCTGATGACCGTGCAGCGCGCCCGCGAGATCGACGCCGCCGAGGCGGTAGCTGCCGAGGCGGGGACGAAGGAGAAGTGATGGCCGACAACGAGGCCCAGGCGGGCGCTTCCAGCCCCACCCCGGAGACCGAAGCAGAAAAGCGCGTTAACCGGCGCCGCGTCCGCGAGGGCACGGTCATCGAGAACCGCATGGACAAGACCGCCGTGGTCGCAGTCGTCGAGCGGGTGCGGCACGCCAAGTACTCAAAGACCGTGCAGCGGACGCGCCATTTGTACGTGCACGACGAGAACAACGAGGCCGCCACGGGAGACCGCGTGCGCGTCGCCGAGACGCGCCCGTTCTCCAAGCTCAAGCGTTGGCGGCTCGTCGAAGTGCTGGAGCGTGCCCGGTGATCCAACAAGAATCGCGCTTGCGAGTCGCCGACAACTCCGGCGCCAAAGAAGTCCTCTGCATCAAGGTGCTCGGCGGGACCCGCCGCCGCTACGCGGGTATCGGCGACGTTTTCATCGGGACCGTCAAGGACGCCGTGCCTGGCGCGGCAGTCAAAAAGGGCGACGTCGTGCGTTGTGTGGTCGTGCGGACAAAGAAGGAGAACCGCAGGCCGGACGGCAGTTACATCCGTTTCGACGAGAACGCGGCTGTGCTGATCAACGATCAGCTCCAGCCACGCGGAACGCGCATCTTCGGCCCTGTCGGCCGCGAGCTGCGCGACAAGCGTTTCATGCGCATCGTCTCGCTGGCCCCAGAGGTGATCTAGTTGCGTATCAAAAAGGGGGACCGGGTGCAGGTCCTCACCGGCAAGGACCGGGGCAAGGTGGGCGAGGTGATGCACGTGTTGCCATCGCGAAACCGCGTCATCGTCGACGGCGTCAACGTTGCCAAGCGCTCCACCAAGGCCAAGCGCGGCACCATGCAGGGCGGCATCATCGACAAGGACATGCCGGTGGACGCCTCGACGGTGTCGATCGTGTGCTCGGCATGCGGGCCCACTCGCATCGGCTACCGGATCGACGACCAGGGCCGCAAGGTCCGCGTTTGCCGCAAGTGCGGAGGTGACCTGTGAGCCCGGCCGTGATCGAGCGCCCGCGCCTGCGCCAGCGCTATGAGACCGAGATCCGCCAGTCGCTTCGCACCGAGCTCGGCGTCTCCAACGTCATGGAGGTGCCGCGGCTGCAAAAGATCGTCATCAACATGGGCGTCGGCAAGGCTACCCAGCAGCAGTCCCTGCTCGAGGGTGCTGTCGCCGACCTCCAGCTCATCGCCGGACAGCGGCCTGTCGTCACAAAGGCACGCCGCTCCATCGCGGCGTTCAAGCTGCGCGAGGGCATGTCGATCGGATGCATGGTCACCTTGCGCGGCGACCGCATGTGGGAGTTCTTCGACCGGCTCATTTCCATCGCCATCCCCCGCATACGTGACTTCCGGGGTCTTTCCTCCAAATCGTTCGACGGCCGGGGCAACTACACCTTCGGCGTCACCGAGCAGCTTATTTTCCCCGAGATCGACTACGACAAGGTCGACACTCCCCGCGGTATGGACATCACGATCGTGACCTCCGCCCGCACCGATGCCGAAGGAAGGGCGTTGCTCGCCGCCTTCGGGTTCCCGTTCCGACGTGAAGGGCAGTAGAGCCGACCCATGGCCAAGAAGGCATTGATAGAGAAGCAACAGGCCAAGCCCAAGTTCAAGGTGCGTGGCTACACGCGTTGTAGGCGCTGCGGGCGCCCGAGGGCGGTCTACCGCAAGTTCGGGCTCTGCCGCATCTGCTTGCGCGAGCTCGTGCATGCCGGTGAGGTGCCGGGCGTGACCAAGGCCAGCTGGTGAGAGGAGGCGACCGTCGATGACCATGACTGATCCCATAGCGGACATGCTGACGCGCGTCCGAAACGCGAATGTGGCGATGCACGACACGGTCCGCATGCCCAGCTCGAGGCTGAAAGAGGCGCTCGCGGTCATCTTGGAGCGCGAGGGCTACATCGCCGGGTTCAAGACCGAGCAGCACGAGGGTCGTCCCGGTGACGTGCTCGAGATCTCCCTCAAGTACACCCCTGAGCGGGCGAGAGTCATCGGCGGCCTGAAGCGTGTCTCCAAGCCGGGACTGCGGATCTACTGCCGTGCCGACGGTCTCCCGCGGGTCCTCGGTGGCCTCGGGGTGGCCGTGCTCTCGACGAGCAAGGGTCTCATGACCGACCGTGAGGCGCGCCAGCAGCGCGTCGGCGGAGAGGTGCTGTGTTATGTCTGGTAAGGCCGAGGTGACCATCTGATGTCTCGAATCGGAAGAAGCCCGATCGAGGTGCCGTCCGGCGTCGAGGTGACCCTTAGTGACGGCAACGTGGCCGTGAAGGGCCCCCAGGGCACCTTGCAGCGCGACCTGCCGGGCGCGATCACGGTGCGGCGCTCCGAGGCGCAGCTCTTGGTGGAGCGGCCCGACGACGAGCGCAACAACCGCGCCCTGCACGGGCTTACCCGCAGCTTGATCCAGAACATGGTGACGGGCGTGACGACCGGGTTCACCAAAGAGCTCGAGATCGTCGGCGTCGGCTACCGCGCCGTGCTCAAGAGCCCGCAGCAGCTCGAGCTCGCGCTCGGCTACAGCCACCCCGTAATCGTAGATGCCCCCGACGGCATCTCATTCGAGGTGCCCTCCCCGTTGCGCATCGTCGTGAAGGGGATCGACAAAGAGGCGGTCGGCCAGGTCGCCGCCGACATCCGCCGGGTCCGCAAGCCCGAGCCCTACAAGGGCAAGGGTGTGCGGTACGCCGGCGAGGTCGTGCAGCGCAAGGCCGGGAAGGCGGCGAAGTAGCCATGAGCAAGACCCTCAAGACCCACGAGCTGCGCCAAAGGCGGCACCGCCGCGTTCGCAAGCACGTGATCGGGACCGCCGAGAGGCCCCGCCTCACGGTGTTCCGCTCGAACAAGCACATCGCGGCCCAGATCATCGACGACACCGCCGGGCGTACCCTCGTCGCGGCCTCGACCCTCGAGGCCGCCCAGCGCAGTGGAGCGACGGGCAACATCGCGGCCGCCACAGAGATCGGCAAGCTCATCGCGAGCCGGGCGCGCACCGAGGGAGTGACGAAGGTCGTGTTCGACCGGGGCGGGTCCCGGTACCACGGCAGGGTCGCGGCGCTCGCCGAGGCCGCACGTGAAGCCGGATTGGAGCTGTAATGGCCGAGTCGCAGTACGAAGAGCGCACGATCAAGGTCAACCGAGTCGCCAAGGTCGTAAAGGGCGGCCGGCGCTTCTCGTTCACCGCGCTCATGGTGATCGGTGACGGCAACGGCCGCGTCGGCCTCGGCTACGGCAAGGCGAAAGAAGCCGGCCTGGCCGTGCAAAAAGGGATCGAAGAGGCCCGCAAGAATATGTTCGACGTCCCGCTCGCGGGTTCGACGATCGTCCACCCGGTGATCGGCCATGCCGGCGCCGGTCGGATCATCTTGAAGCCCGCCGCACCCGGCACCGGTGTCATCGCCGGTGGGGCGGCCCGTGCCATCTTCGAGATGGCGGGCATCCGTGACGTCGTCGCGAAGTCGCTCGGGACCTCGAACGCCATCAACGTCGCCCATGCCACCATCGACGGCCTTTCCAGCTTGCGCCGGCCCGACGAGGTGGCACGGCTTCGGGGCAAGACCCCCGAGGAGGTCACTCCGAACGGTGTTCTCA
>Ga0182015_10004981_pt1 | contig 14029 bp, 12 predicted proteins | sample 712P3MmetaG_FD_120478 | JGI IMG/M metagenome (GOLD analysis project Ga0182015, IMG submission 120478) | Permafrost microbial communities from Stordalen Mire, Sweden - 712P3M metaG | ecosystem: Environmental > Terrestrial > Soil > Wetlands > Permafrost | place: Sweden: Stordalen | collected...
CTCGACTTCGTCGAGGCGGTCCACCTGGGACAGCAGATCGGCGTCCTGTTGAAGAACCGGCCGTCGGAACACACCGAGATCGTCATCGCGCCACCGTTCGTGGACCTGCGCAGCGTCGCGTCCATCGTGGACTCCGAGCGCATGGCGATCGCCGTCGGGGCCCAACACGTCAACGCGCACGAGAACGGCGAGCACACCGGTGAGGTCAGCGCCTCCATGCTGAAGCGTCTCGGCGTCACCTGGGTCCTGGTCGGGCACTCCGAACGTCGCGCGATGTACGCCATGGACGACGCGGTGGTCGCCCTGACGTTGCGCGCCGTCGTGCGCGCGGGCATGAGAGCCGTGCTCTGCGTCGGCGAGGCGCTCGACGTGCGAGAGGACGGGGACCAGGACGAGTGGGTGCGCCACCAACTGCGCAGCGCCCTCGACGGTCTCGACGAGCGATTCGCCGAACTCATCACGATCGCCTACGAGCCCATCTGGGCGATCGGCACCGGTCTCAACGCCGACGTTGGCCAAGTTCAGGCCATGATGAGCCACGTGCGCTCGGTCCTCGCCACCGTGAAACTCGGCGACGCCCGGGTCCTGTACGGGGGCTCGGTGAACGCCGAGAACGCGGCGTCACTGGTCGCCGAGGGACGCTGCGACGGATTCCTCGTGGGCGGCGCGAGCCTCAAGGCCGAATCGTTCCTTGCCATAATCCAGGCCTGTGACGACTGCTACGCTTTAAAGCGCTAATCGGAGGAAACCTTGTTCACCTGGACATTCGTCGCAATTGAGTCCCTGGCCGCGGTCGGGCTGGTGTTCTTGGTCCTGTTGCACTCGGGGCGTGGGGGCGGCATCTCGGACCTCCTGGGGGGATCGATGGGTTCGGCGGCCTCGGGTTCGACCGTGGTCGAGCGCAACCTCGACCGCATCACGATCGCCGTCGCGCTGATCTTCACCTTCGCCACCCTGACGCTCGACCTGCGTTTGCAGTAGCGGAATGGTCCGACGAGGATCGCTCGGCGCGGCGCTTCTCGCACTCGTCGTGCTCGCGGTCCTCATCCCCGTCGGGAGTTCCGGGGCGAGCGCCACGTCCAACTCGCTCAACGCCAGGACCGTCGACGTGTCCCTGCCGGGACCGTTCAACGGCTGCACCTTCCTCGATCCCGGCGCCACGCCGACCTCGGACGCGATCAACGACCTCATCGTCCCCTCGGCCTTTCTCACCACCAGCGCCGGCAACCTCTACGGCGAGAACGGGCCGATCGCGTCGGCCGAGTTGACTTCGCTGACGCCCGAGACCGTGAAGTACACCATCACGCCGGACGAGACCTGGAGCAACGGGACCTCCTTCAACGGCAACGACCTGGTGGGGTGGTGGCTGCGCGCGCGGGCCCTGAAGTCGGTGCTGAGCGACGGCTATCGCGACATCAAGACGCTCAGCGTCGCCAAGGACGGCTACGGCGTCACCGCGGTCTTCGCCACCCCCTACGCCGACTGGAACCTCCTCTTTCGCGACGTCGAGGCGCTGGGCACCCAGGGCAACTGCGCGATCTCGTCACTACTGGCGCGACCGTCGCTCGGGCCGTACTCGGTGACGAGCGCCACGACGAGTCGCGTCGTGCTCGAGATGAACAAGCACTGGCCGATCGACGCCGATCGCTTCGGTCGCATCGTGATCACCGACGCCGGGGCGATGCCCTCGACCGCCAACGGGTACTTCGTGAACTTTTCGCTCCACGTGAACCGCGCCCTGGTCCAGGCCATCAGCACGCACCCCAACGTGATGAGCCACATCGGGACCTCGAGCAACATCGAAGAGATCGCCTTCGCGGCGAACCGTCCTCTGATCAAACGGATCGCCGTGCGCGAGGCGCTCAGTTGGTCCATCGCCCGTCAGACCTTGATCGACCAACTCTGGGGGGCCGTGACGTACTCGCCGTCGGTCGCGGCCTCGGCGCTCTTCTCCCAGGGTCAGTCGAACTACCCCGGTCCGCCGGGCACGGCGCCGTCGGCGCAGACCACCACGACGACGCTGGCGAGCGCCACGTCGCACAACGGCCTCGGGGACTGCCTCCAGTGCGCGTTGGAGGTCTTGGCCCAGAGCGGCTTCGTGCGATCGAAGACCGGTTGGTCGACGGCGTCCGGGACGCCGCTGGTCCTGCGCATGGCCGTCGGCCCCAGTGACCTCGATCACACGGTCGCCACGGCGATCGTGGGGGAGTGGGCCGCGATCGGCATCACCGTGGACGTCGTCGACGTGCCCAGTGACGTGGCCGCCGCCGTCGCCACCGCCACCAACAACGACGATCTGTCGATCTTCACGCGACCGACCGTCACGGCCGTCTCTTCTACGGCGCGCTCGTGGAGCGGGCCGGGCTACGCCGACGCGTACCCGAGTGGCTGGCGCACGGTGGCGGTCACCGCCCTCTTCAATCAGGCCATCGCGAACTTCAATCCGGTGACAGCGGCCTCGACGTGGCTGCAGATGGACCAGAAGATTCTGAGTTCGTACTGGGTGCGGCCACTTTTCACGTCGCCGTCGTTGTTGGCGTGGACGAACACTCTGACGGGTGTGACCACGAGCTTTTCGGTGCCGGGTTTGCTCGACGAAGAACCGAACTGGACAGTGTCACCACCGACCACGCCGGGTTGAGTTCGAGAATCGACTCATCGGTAACGGCTAAAGTGGAACTCCGCGTCGGAGTGGCGGAATAGGCAGACGCGCCAGCTTGAGGGGCTGGTGCCCTCAGGGGCGTGCGGGTTCAAGTCCCGCCTCCGACACCAAAATCTGATAATCTGATTTCATGACAGAAATCAGCGCCACTGATGCAGCGAGGAACTTCGCTGAACTGCTCGACGCCGTCGAGCACAAGGGCGAGCGCATCACCATCGTTCGCCGTGGGCGAGCCGTCGCCCAAATCGAACCCGTCGCCAAAGGACTTGGCCTGGACGTGAAGTCAGCCCTGAAGCGCCATCCGGTGGATACACAATGGTTGGAATCGTTACGCGAGATTCGCGAGGTCGTGGTTGCAGAGGAGAGATTCTGAGTCGCTTGCTTCTCGATACGACTTTCTTGATCGATGCCGAGAGGTCAATCACCGATCTTGACGATGTGATCAGTGACGCGGACGACGTGGCAATCGCCGCAATCACTGTGGCCGAACTTCAAGTGGGAGTCGAACTTTCGAACGGGAAGACCAGGCAAAGTCGCCAGGCGCTTCTCGACGAGGTCGTGATGTCGGTACCCGTAGTGGACTACGGCGTCGAGGTCGCCCGATCGCACGCACTACTTCTCTTGGCCGCCCGGCGACAGGGTCGTCCAAGGGGCGCGCATGACCTCATAATCGCGGCCACCGCCTTGTCTTCGGGTCGGTCCCTCGTCACTGCGGATAAGACAGCCTTTGTCGATTTACCCGGAATTGTCGTAATCTCCTATCGGTGACTTATCCTGAACCACTCAGGTCGTAGCGAGTCTCCAATGCAAGATTGCACTTCTGTTGCGTCGGGCCTGCGACACCACTGTGATGTTTCAGATTTTCTGGGACAAATGAACCCTCAGACTACGTCATCTCTCCTGGGTTGGTAGTTCTTGCTCGGGTTGAGCGTGAAAAGGCGAAGCAGTTCGCCGTCGTGGTTGACCACTCGCACGTCCAGATCGGCCATCAACATGATGATGTGTTGGCCACGAATGCGCCGACCAATGCTGATGTGATGCAATTTGCGTCGGTAACGAAGCGTGACGGCACCGGAGTCGTCGACGCGGTCGTCGCGCACGCGGGTCTTGGCCAGAAGTTGTTCACCGGCGAGCGACGGGGTGGCTTTGTCGAGTGCTCGTCACGCGTGCATGGGAGGACACGCTCGTGCTTGATGCGGTCGCACCTCGTTGTAGTACTTCACGAAGCCGTCAGTTCGCGTCTGCAGTTCTTCGATCCTGGACGAGGCCGGCTGTTTGCGCAGCCACTTCTTCAACGTCTGGCGATAACGCTCGACTTTTACTTGCGTCGGGGGATGGTAGGGCTTTGCCACCTTACGTAGCCGGCACTCAGTGCGCCACCCAGCCAGCAGCGCAGGATGCGCAAATCACTGGCGCATCACGGGAAGAGCGCCTGCCACTGCTTAACGACTGCGGCGTCGCACACACTCGACGGCTGTTCACCAGTCACCTCGCAGATCTCACCCGTAAGGATCACTGCCGCTCCATCGATGGACTGAGCGACCTCAGTGTTCGGGTTCGTCAATGCGTCGGCAACATCCTGCCAGGACATACCCTGAATCGCCTGAGGATCGGAGTACGGGCCCTGGGTGATCCACTTGTTCGCCACATCGAGGAGCGGTATCTCGCAGCTCGGGTCGTACTGCGCGACGAGTCCCTGCTGTTCTGTTGTGAGAGGTTGCAACTCTGTCCACGGGTATCCACTGCACGCGCCGTTCGTTCCCAAACCAGGCTGGTTGGTGAAGCCCTCAACGGGGACAAAGGTCAGATACGGGCTGTTATAGCTCGAGTCGTAGAAGCTGAACGTGTTCGTCCCCGGATAAATGTCGAGGGGAGAGGACACAGACGGCGCCAGAGGCGAGAATTGGCCGAACTGGGAGAGCGCCACGACTATCGACCAGCGTTGGACTGCGCAGTAGGGGCAGCCTTCGGCGCTGAAGTAAAAGAACTCCGGCTTGCCGTTGGCGCTCAGCTCGGGACCCGTTCCTTGCGTTGGAAAGGCGGTCGGACTGGTTATGGGGGACTCCAGCAGGTACTGGCCCGAGAGGTCAATTGTCGACTGCGGCACGCTCGTCACGAGGTCGGTTATCCGGTTGCCCAGTATCTGGAAGGTGCGTTCCCACTGAGAAAGGTCCGCGGCGATCTGTTCTGGGGCACCGGGTCCGAATTGGGGTTCGGGCCGTGAAGTCTGGTTGCCCTGGCCCGTGGCATCGTCGGCGATAGTCGAGTCGGCCTGCAAGATCGCGTCTCCCGCTTCATCCAGGGCCGCCCGAGGCACGGTTCGGTCAGACAGGATGCTCACCAAATCACTGGCTGCCGTCTGAGTGGACGTGAAGACCGTGTCGCCGTAGGGGGGAGGGACGGGCAAGTTGAGATTTTCATAATCCGCCCACAGAGGGCTTAAGCTTGCCTCGCTGTAGAAGGGCGTGTCGGTCGGAGTGGCGGCACCAAGCTGGGCTATGGCCGCGTTGAGAGCCGCCTGGCCTGGCTCATCGGCTGAGGTAACGAGGGAAGAGAGATCCGAACTAGCTTGCGCCAGCTCAACGGCTGGTGGTGGTGTCTGGGGGGGTGTCGACGCGGCGGTTGCCATTGGGATCCCGACCCCGGCCGCAGCGACGATGCCCAAGGCACTCAGCAAGCGACCGGCCCTACGCCTGGACTTCCTCTGACAAGCACTAGTGGTATTACCCTCAGGGCGCTGGTTGTCCATCGAGTCCCCCCTATCAAGCGAATTGAAACGATCCTGCCACGCGGCGAGTTCCATATCAAGATGCTCTGAAGTATCGGAGAAGGGTCGCCGGAGTAGTCGGCATTGTCGGGGCAAGCGCCGCGTCGAACTCCTTGCGGTGGGTGGCCGATTCACATCGACAACAATTCAGAATTCTTCAATTTCGTTCCATCACCGGTAATGAACAGATATCGGAGACTTGGGCGGCTGCCGCTCTCGTAGCCCTCGTAGCGGCTGTCTTCAGTTGGTGGCGGATCGAGGACTGATAGCAACCATCGACCTGCCATTCTCGAATCCGCCAGTCGCAGATTGTTGACGTCGGTCCTACGACACCAGCAATCTGCGATCCGCCGCATCCGGCAATCAATGTTCTTTTAGGAGTTCCGACCAGACCGAAGCACTGACCATGATCGCCGAATGCGTCGGCCGAGTACACGGTACGGTGGCCAAAACGAAGGAGATCCACCATGACCACTTCAAGTTCCAACTTTCCCAAGGTTGGTACGTACGCAATCGACCCTGCCCACACCGAGGTCCGCTTCGTCGCTCGCCACCTGGTGGGAACCAAAGTGCGGGGACGCTCCACCGAGTTTTCCGGCACGTTCACCGTGGCCGAAAATCCGGAGGAGTCCACACTGGAAGCCGAAGCGAAGGCTGTCAGTATCCACACGAACCAGACCATGCGTGACGACCACTTGCGCACGAATGATTTCCTCGATGTCGCAACGTACCCCACTCTGACCCTCAAGAGCACGGGGCTCAAGAAGGTGACCGATACCGAGTGGAAGCTCTTCACCGACCTAACCATTCGTGGCGTTACCAAGCCGGTGGAGTTCGATCTCGAGTTCCTGGGAGAGGGTCCCTCCATGCAAGAGGGCAAGACCGTGGTCGCCTTCTCCGCTGCGGCCGAGATTGATCGGCGGGACTTTGGCGTGAGTTTCAACAGCTCCCTACTTGACGGAAGTGTCGTGGTTGGTAACAAGGTCAAGATCGAATTGGAAATCGAAGCCAGCCTTATTGAATGAGCCCTAGCCTTCCAGTCGTCATTGCCTGGCGGATCACCGCCGACCTGTGCGGCGCGGGATCGGCACCACATGTCGGATGGCGCATTTGTGCCGCTCGTGCCGGAGTGAGCCGCATTGACACGAGCCCTGTTGTGAGCGATCCACCGGACCCTCTCAGATCCGAACAGCCCGTTTGCCGATGGAGTCATCTGAAGCGCTTTGGCGGGCATGTTGGATTTCTGTATCTACGTTTCGAAGTTTGCGAATTCACCTATGCGCTTGCGATGGGCTCATACCGCTCATCGCCAGTGCAAGATTGCAGAACTCTGGCGTCGGGCCTCCGACACCAGAGTGGAGTGACCGTCGTCAAGTCAATTCGGTTAAAGAGACTGCAGAGTGTGCGTCACAACAACTGTCTGACGCGTGCTTCTCGTTCATCAGTAGTCTCGGGCAATGGAGCCAGCGCCCGACCTCGTCGCGTTCACCGAGCGGTGGATGCCATCGTGGTTTGTGAACTTCGACCATTTTGTGGATGCGTTCTCGAATCACGCCGGTACTCGATTTATTGGCCCCGATCCCGTTCATCGCCTTAATGAGGGAGCGACCCCTGCCGAAACTCCCCGGCCGAGAGGGTGCGATGTTCACCATCTATTGGGGTGAGGTGAGCGCTGACAGCGATGGACCGGTTGAACGGTGCCGCCCGATCCTCGAGGCCGACGCGGATGAATTCGCGGCCACCTATGAGGCAGAGCAATCGTCGTTCCGGCATCTCTCGTGTGTTGACGTCGTACATGGCGCCTTCCTTTCCGCTGTGTTGATTGACGAGCAGTGTTGCGAGCTGGCGCCGAGCGACGTGCGCGACCTCGACGTCGCTCCAGTGTGCGGCGACGCGCTCGGCAGCGTCAGTGCGATCGCACGCGAGCAGTTCCTTGATGGTGACCAAGGGGAAGTCGAGTTGGCGCATCATCGCGATGAGTCGTGCAGCCGCGAGCTGCTCGGGATCGTAAAAACGATAGCCCGAAGCATCGGCGACGCGCGCGGGTAACAACACACCGAGCTCGTCGTAGAGTCGAAGTGCTTTCACTGACAGACGGGATCGTCGTGAGAACTCGCCGATGCTGATCACATCCATGCCGCCTACCCTTTCTTCGTCGCGCGGTACTTCACGACGAATCAAGTATGCGGCCTCCTCCTAGGTGAGAGTCAAGTCCTTCCGACACGATTCCACGTGTGGAGCCTCGAGGCGAAATCTGGCGCGCTCGATTCGACCCGTTTTAACACTCACTAAATGACGCAGTGAGGACACCATTCACCGTCGAGGTCTGCTACACGCCTTCACTCGCGGCATCAGCAGAGAGGACGACGCTCGACGAGCCGCCGCGTTTGGATTCGTACATCGCACCATCGGCTCGGGCCACGAGCGTGTCGGCGTCGATTACCTCAGGAGACCAGGACACACCCACGCTGGCGCGGAGTTGTATGACGTCCGAGGTGCTGTTCACCGGTTGCGTCAATGACGCCGTAATTCGTTTAGCGATCTCGAGCGACAGTAGTGCGGTCTCCACGCGCGGACAGACGACGAGGAATTCGTCCCCACCGAAACGTCCGACTTGGTCGTACGGGCGAATGGCGGACTTCAGACGTGCGCCCGCCACTTTCAGGACCTGATCACCCGCCGCATGCCCGAACTGATCATTGATCGTTTTGAACCCGCAAAGGTCTATGAATATCACCGCGATGCCGCCGGAAGTCTCCGACTGGGCCGCGAGTTCCGCCGCGAGCACCTCGAGCGTCCTTGGGCGGCTCAAGCACGACGTGAGTTCGTCGGTGTTGGCCCGAATCTCGAGTTGGTGTCGAAGTAGGACTTGCGCCGTAATGTCGCTCACACAACCGACGGCACCGGTCACGTCTCCCGCCTCGTCGGTCAATGGTCGCATGCTCAAGACGCACACGCGCTCTTCGAGGGAGCCGTCCTCCGCAGGTCGACTGAAGCGGAGTTCAACGTCATCGACCGGTTCGTTGGCGAGCACGTTTGTCAAGGCCGATGCCAAGTGGGTGCGATCACTGTCATCGATGACCGCGAACTGGGCGTCTACGGTCGCCGACGCCGACTGGCCGAGGATCGAATGCAGTCGGTCGTTCGTAAAGGTGATGGCCCGGTCGGCGTCTATCTCAAACATTCCAATGGGCATGGCGTCCGACAGCCGGCTCAAGAGCTGTTTGCGAGCCCGGAGTTCCTCGGCCACGCTGACTTGATCCACGGCGACGTGTCGCATGGTCGTCGTTACGACGGGATGTACCGGATCGTCCAACTGACTGACGTTGACGCACTGAACCCACATCCACGCACCGTCAGCAGTGCGGTAACGACCTTGCCAGGTGCGCGTCTCGCCCGGCATCTCCATCATCTCGAACCACGCCGCAACCGCGCTTGGCTGGTCCTCCGGATGGACGAAGTCAGTCGAAGGATGACCGACGAACTCGCTGGGGCGCCAGCCCAGCACGTCGGTGATCTCGTCGCCAACCGAGATGATCATGGCGGCGGCATCGCGCACGATGTTGACCGATACTCCGTCACGTTCGGACGCCGAAACATTCACCACGATGTCATTATCACGTAGTTTCGGCCTGCGCTTCAGGCGACCGACGTTCGAAGTCAGAGGACCAACAATGCGAGAATTCTCCCTGAGGTAGTGAGGTCGTCGCCGCACAGACGAACTCCTGTGTCAGAGTCGTTGCGTGGAGCTCGATCCTCTGGCGTTCCGAGGCACCGCTGAGTACTACTCGATTGGACGCCCTCCGTACTCCGAGGAACTGGCCGACACCATGGCGCTCGAGCTGTCGCTCGACGGCACCGGCCAACTCCTCGACGTCGGCTGTGGACCTGGCGTCTTGGAGCTCCAGTTGGCGAGGTTGTTCAAGCAGACCGTGGGGCTCGACCCCGAAGCCGGAATGTTGCGAGAGGGTGCGCGACGATGTGCGCAGGCAGGAATTGGAAATGTGCGATGGGTTCTGGGAGTGGCGGACGATATCGCGTCGCTGGACATCGAGCCGTGCCGGGTCGTCACGTTCGGGCAATCGTTTCATCGCGTTCACCGCCTGGAAGTCGCCGACTTGATCTACGACCTTCTTGAACCGGACGGATCACTGGTCCTGATCTCCAACGTCGTCGCCGGACGACCCTGTCCGGATGGCCCGAACCATTCGCGCATCCCTCACGACGACATCATTGAACTCATCATCAACTATCTGGGTGCTGGCACGAGGGACTATCTCGCGACGTGGAACGAGGGTCAGCGGGAGCGATTCGAAGACACCCTCGCACAGTCGAGATTCGGCACTTCGCGCACCATCTACGCACCGGGCCGTCCGGACCTCGTTCGAGACATCGACACCGTGGTGGCAAACTACTTTTCGCTGTCCTACGCCGCGCCCCGCTTGTTCGGTGATCGCCGTGAGGAGTATGAATCCGACCTACGTCGTCTCCTGGAGGACCATTCGCCAACGGGACTCTTTTGGGATTGGCCCGGCGACACAGAGTTCGTCATCGCAACGAAGTCCGCCTGAGTGATCGCCGATAGGACGACGCTCGACCGACGCCGTTTCGCTGAGCCCGAATCACTTTTTCGTCAATGCGATCGCCCCTGCAGCGTCATCGTTCCTTATCAAGTTCGCTCCGGTTGAAGTCGTTTGGACGCAAACGATAGTGCCATGAAGTGACTTTGGACCCCGTTAAACAAAGGGTTTTCCACGATAGCGATTTTTAAGATGAGTACAAGACAAACGCTAATCGGAAGGAACTTTATGAGTTTTCGGCAGAGTTCAAATAACACACGTACTGACGTATCCGCCGGGCGCAAGGTGATCGCGATGGGTGCCATCGCCCTCGTGACCAGCCTCGGCGTCGCAATCCCCGCCGGGGCCGTCGCCTCCAACACACCGAACCCAGTTGGGCACGTGTCGCTGGCGAGCCACGCGACGAAGAAGGTCATCAAGACCACGCACGTGACCTTCAAGGGCACCTACACAGGGACCATCGCGCTGCTCTGGAGCAGTACTGGGGTCTCGGCGACATCGGTCGCTGGGCACGGAACCGGGACCGACGGCACGAACACCTTGAAGGGTTCGGGCGGCGGTTCGGCCGCGAACACCTGCAACCCCTTTGACGGGTCGGGCACCCTCATCGGCGTGAGCGGTCTGAAGTTGAGCGTCGCGACATCGACGAAGTCGCAGGCCTGTGCGGTCAACGCCTCGGCACCAACGCCGGTCACTGTCAACGGTGTGGCGAAGATCTTGAGCGGCACCGGCAAGTTCAAAGGCGCGACCGGCAACCTGAGCTTCAAAGGTTCGTTCTCGATTCAGTCATCGACCGCGGGTTCCAGCGAGAACGATTCGTTCAACGCCACCCTCACCGGAGTAGTCACCATCAAGACGGTCACCATCGTCGCCGTCAAGAAGTAGTCGTTAACCAAACAAGAGGAGAATCACAATGAAGAAAATCATGTCAACGCTGGCCATTGGGTCTTTGGCTCTCGGCAGCGTCGTGGTGTTCGGTGTGGGATCGGCTTCGGCTACCACCACTGCGACCACCGTCGTTTTGAGCGGAGGTAAGGGAACAGTCCCCGGGTCGAGCGCAACGAATCCGGCGACAATCGTGGCAACGACCAGTGTGGCCGGTTCAGTTACGTTCACGCTGGGCGGAGTGACAATTGCCGGTTGTTCGGCGGTGGCCACGAGTTCGGTCACTCCATTCCTCGCGACGTGCGCATGGGTTCCTACTGTCGCGGGTCCAGTGGTGTTGGGTGCTTCCTTCGTGCCCACTGATACATCCGCCTACGCCAACGCCACGGCCACGCCGTACGACGTGACCACCGCGCCACCGATCCAGGGCAACGTCGTTGGACCGATCTTCTTCAACGTGGACACGGTCGGTACCGCGAACGACTGCGGGATACAGTCATCGTTCGTGGTCGGCGACGGAATCGTCTTCCGAATTGCTGCCAATGACGCCGATCTGGGTGGTGCGGCACTGACGTCAGCGAACGTCAGCAGCGCGACCCTCACGGTCAACGGCTACGCGACAGTTGTCGCCCTTGCCTACGCCAACCACGGCGGTCTCGGCATGTGGACCGGCGTGTTGCAGACGGGATCTGCCAAGGGCGACTACAGCCCCACCGGCGCCATTCCGTACACCATCACGATGAAGACCATTGCGGTCCCGGCAAAGACCAAGAAGGTCAGTGTCCTCGCCCGCAAGCGCGTCAAGGTCGGAACGAAGTTCGTCATCCGCTCGCGTCGCACGGTGAAGACCGTCGTCGTAACCCCCGCGGTTGCCGGTGCGACGGGCACGTTCAGCCCCAGCGCCACGATGTCGGTGCTGACGTTGCTGGCGGCACCAGTCACGTTGAACTAACCAACGAACAGTTTTCAAGCAGTACGCGGTACGCACGCAGTCCCGAGTGAACGACCAGAACAAAAGTTCACTCGGGACTCGTGGCATCAGGCTAGGAACCAAGGTCCAAAGACACCTACCAAAGTCCTTACAGCGAGAGAGAAAGTGGAAATCATGAAAGCGTCCCAACAGAAGAGGTCTCGCGGCACGATCGCTGCCAGGCTCGCGGCGGTAGTGGCGATGCCGATTGTCCTGCTCGCCACCGTAAGTGGAGCCGCTACTGCACCACCCGTTAACCCCATTCAATTGACCGCCCCGAGTGGACTTCCGGATACGGCACTCCCATTCAGCGGGGTCAACGCCGCAACGTTCACGGCGGCGACCGACTTCCAGAAGATCGCGACCAGTCCCGACGCCGGCGTCTCCGGCACACCGTTCACGGTGGACGGAACTGGACTTGCTCCCGACACGACGTTCCAACTCGTGTGGGGCACCAATTCGGCCACGTGGAGCGTGGACGCGGAGCCCTACACCGTTAACTACCTAGGGGCGATCTACTCCCCGACGTCGGCAACCTCTCTCCTCAACAGCAGCAATTCGACGTACGTGAACCTGGCGACGGTGACGACTGACGCCAGCGGGACCTTCAGTCTCACGACGAAGGCGCCGACGGACTTCGGTGGCAACCACGACATATGGGCCGTCGCCGGCGGCGTCGGGCTGGCGAATGGTTCCTTCGACCTACTGCGCACCGTGACGATCTCACCCAAGCGCGGGCCGATCGGCACACCCATCACCATCACCTACACCTCCATGGACGCGAACGCCTACGGCGGCGGGGGATCAATCCTCTGGGACAACCACTACGTCGGTGAGATCATGGGAAACTGGACTCGCGGTACCGCGAGCGTGACCATTCCGGCGGCGGGTCCCGTGGGTACCCACTACATCGAGGTCGCTGACGCCATCAGCTTCCAGTACCTAAACCCCATTCAGTCGCCGATCACCGATGACAACGGCGCTGTGCGCGCCTTCACGGTCACCAGCGGCAACGTGCTGCCGAAGCCATCGATCACGTGGCCCACCAGTGTCACGACGAACGTGAGCCCCACGCAGTTGACGACCATGTACAACAGCGCTCTGGGTACCAAGACCGACCAGCCCACTGCCCTTGACCCGGCCAGTACCGCGATAGGCACACTGTCACCGAGCAGTGGTCCCGTCGGCACCAAGACCTCGTTGAAGGTCACTGGTCTACCCGCCACATCGACCGGCAATGTCGAGGTGGACCTGGTCTCGGTCACCGGCAGCCGCGTGAACTGCACCGGTACGTGCTGGGGCTACACGTACACGTCCCTGGGTAGCGGCGTGGTTGCCAACGGAGCATTGACCCAGAACGTCACCATTCCGAATAACCCCGGTGTCAACACCCTCGGCGGCTGGCACGCCATCGTGGTCATCAAGGGTGCCACGGCCACCGACGGCGCCGGCAATCGGGCGCCCGGTGTCGGCAGCCTCGTCGAAGTGCAGGTCCCCTTCTACGTGAAGGAGAGCATCATGCCCTTCTACAGCAAGACGGGCAAGTTGATCTCGCTGGGCACCGCGAACGCGAAGGACACCGTCGCGCTCGCTAGCGAGGTCGGCGGACAGGTCGGAACGGGTGCCTACACCTTCAAGGAGGGTCAGGAGTTCACGGTTAATATCCTGGGAGTCGGTTGGACGCAGCTCGACAACACCCTGGCGGTCGACTACGACAACAGTTACGTCGGCTACGGCTGCGGATTCCACTCCAACGGCTACATGGCGGTCCACCTGACGGCCACCGGTGGACCCGGCATCCACATCATTGACCTCTACCCGTTGCTGTACTCCGTGTCGCCGAATGAGGGTACCTACTACGGCATGGTGCCCTTGCTCTCAGGCAATCACGACGACCCCGGTCTCGCCCTCGGTTACCAGGTTCCGACGTTCCACCTCGCCATTCGCATCGTTAAGTAACCACAACACCTCGCGTCGACTCCAACTGCCCTGTCTCTCGATGTTCGACAGGCAGGGCAGGGACGCGCAACACCTTCGCCGCGGGGGCCGGCAGCCACCAGTTCCGTTCTCCCAGCAGCGTCATGATGCTCGGGAGCAACAACAGGCGCACGATCGTCGAGTCGACGAGAACGCCGAGGGCGAGGCCGACACCGAGCTCCTGCAGC
>Ga0182015_10004983_pt1 | contig 14023 bp, 15 predicted proteins | sample 712P3MmetaG_FD_120478 | JGI IMG/M metagenome (GOLD analysis project Ga0182015, IMG submission 120478) | Permafrost microbial communities from Stordalen Mire, Sweden - 712P3M metaG | ecosystem: Environmental > Terrestrial > Soil > Wetlands > Permafrost | place: Sweden: Stordalen | collected...
AGGTAGCAGACTTTTTGGACACCATAGTTGGGCACCATGCTCTAACTATGGTGTCGTCTGACGCATGAAGATATGCGACGCTGTGGCCTTAGGGGGTGCGCGCCCCTCCCGAAAGCGTAAACCCCCGAGAAGACTCAAGAGCGATTCAACTCGCGATTTAGCCCGAAGCGCTACGCGCCCTGATCGCGATTATCTCGAAGAAGACGACTAACGAAAAAGCACCCGCACGTTGCGAGCGCCCTTTCGGATACGCGAACCGGATGGGGCTATGCGGCCAACGTGTAACCCTTGCACAAAATCACGGTGTAACCCGAAACACCGTCCCGCTCCACTGGCAACTAGAACCACAAGAAAGTGCGCCGGGCGTTGTTCCGTAGAGTGCCCCATGGAAAGTAAGCAACGCTGCTACGGGGTATGCGCCGTCCTTGCGTCCCTTAAAGCTGTGAACTACCTGCTCCGCTCCCGACGTGCTAACCTCAAATACGGTTCCGCACTGACCGCTTGGCGGGCAATCCACGCCACCTTTCGTCGTAGTGCCGTAGAACGCGCCTTTGTGCGCAACGAGGCCCGCAAATGGAAGTGCGCCGTCGCTGCCCCCTTTGAAGCCGTAAAGTACGCTTTCCGTACCGGATGCATTAACCGCGAATACGGTCCCGTTGTTGGTCGCGCCACCACTTTCAGTCGTGCCGTACAGCGCGCCTTTGACCGCAAGAAGAGCACCCTGTGGGTCTTCGCCGTCCGTGCCGCCCTTGAAGCTATAGAGAGTCTTGTAGCCGGCGCCAGAAGTTGTGACCTCGAAGATTGTTCCGCATCCGGTGCTGCAGCCGGAGCCGTTCCCACCGCCGCTCGTCGTTCCGTAGAGAATTCCGTTCTCGGCGACCAATGATGCGGATGGGTATGCGCCGTCGTGTGGATAGCCCTTGAATCGGTAAAGCACGCGCTCCTTGCCCGACGTACTAACCTCAAACACAGTCCCACACCCGCCCGAATCCGAATGGCCGCATTTAAAGTCGCCCCCATCGAGCGTCGTGCCATAAAGCGTGCCGTTTAGGGCCAGCAATCCAGCGTGCGGGTTCACGCCGTCGCTGGGGAAGCCCGTGAACTTGTGCAGCACTTTAACCGCCCCCACTGTACTGATCTCAAAGACGGTTCCACATCCGCCGCCGCCGCTGCTAGTTCCGAAGGAACAGTTAGAGGAGCCCCCCATGCTTGTCGTGCCATAGAGCTTACCGCTAAGCGCGACCAAACCGGCGTACGGAAATGCACCATCCTTTCCGCCTTTGAAGTCATGCAGGACCTCATCCTTGCCGCCGACTGGGCTCAGCGCGAAAACGGTCCCATAATCAGAGCCACTCTTTGTTCCTCCACCGTACACCGTCGTTCCGTAGAGTGAACCCTTCGTGGCGACCAGACCGGCAAACGGGTTGGCACCGTCGTTTGGAGAGCCCTTGAAGGTGTAAACCACTTTGTAACCGGCTCCGGCCAGCGGCCGCGCCGCGTGTGCAGATGGTCGTCCCCGCGGAACGACGGCGGTCGGCGCTGCAATCGGCGACTGCGATCCACCGCATCCTGCGAGCATCGCCATGGCGATCAATACGCCGATAGCCGAGCGTCCTAAGCGTAAAGCCTTCATCCTGATCCCCTCCAGGCTAAGGGATGTTCGACAGCGTGGCCCCGTTTCTAGTCTTAGGGAAGGGCAGTGGCGAAATAAAGTGAGGCCGCCCTTGTGGGCAGCCCCGCTTTTTTCACTGATTCGAGCCGCGCGATGCTAGGCGCTAATGCAAACGGTCCTATGCGGCGTCGGTTCCTCGGGCGCGATCAACGACGAGAGCGAGGTCGCCTCTTGTTGCCTCGGCGCTTCCGTCTTTGGGCGCCAACGCCTCGCCGTACGTCATGATGCACCGGCGATAATGATTGCGCCCTGCTCAATGGCCGCGTCAGTCCAAACGGTGGCCCGTTCGTGAAGCTCTTCGGCGGAGTACCCCGGAACGCTCTTGCGGATCGCCACGCTGAAGCGCTCGTATGCCTCCTGCCGGGATGCAACCGTCACCGGATTGCGGCGCTGCGCGGCCGAGATGCGCGGGGCATCGCGCCGAGCTTTCGCGTTATCGGTACTTGCGGCGATTGGGAGGGCTTCAGGTAGAATCGTGGTTGTCATCGGAACTCATCCTTCCGTTTGGCGCGGCCTCGGCGAGTTCGCGCTCGCTGGGGCCCTTTAGTTTTGGGTATTTAGATAAATCTGCAAGCCCTTCTCTCCGCGTGAAGTCGTCGTGCGGATTCGCGCGATCTTACGCCGCGCGGGGCGGCCGGTCGTCGAAGCCGGCCCGCTCTTGCGCTTCGGACGGCTCGAGATCGACCCGGCGGCTCGCGAGGCGCGCGTCGACGGCACCGACGTCCGGCTGAAACCGCGCGAGTTCGCGCTGCTGATGGAGTTCGCCGGAAATCCCGGCGTGGCGCTCTCGCGCGATTGGCTGCTGCAGCGCGTGTGGGGCTTCGACTTCGGCGGCGACGAGCGCACCATCGACGTTCACGTGCACCGCCTGCGGACGAAGATCGAAGAACGCTGGCAGTTGCCGCCGATGCTGCGGACCGTGCACGGATTCGGTTATAAGTTTCTCTCCCCTTAAATTTGCGAGGCGTGGTGCTGGATCTCAAAGAGCTTGCGAGCGCGATCGGGGAGGCCGCGGTCTTGCCGACCGTAGGTCACGAGCTTCGCACGCCGCTGACCTCGATCTGCGGTTACCTGGAGACGATCCTCGAGGGCGACGTCGATGCGCAGACCACACGTCGGTTCCTGGAAACGGCGCAGCGCGAAGCCGTACGGCTCGCCGGACTGATCGATACCTTACTGCGCAACTCCGCAAGCGCCGGTGCCGAGAGCCGAGGCGCCGTATGCGACGTCGCCGAGCAGATTCGCGTCACCGTGGAGACGATTGCGCCGCTGGCGCGACGACGCGGCGTGACGATCCGCACCGCGGTGCCCGCGCAGGCGATCGCGCGCATCGACGGCGACGAGTGTATCCATGCGCTGACCAATCTGACGGAGAACGCGGTGAAGCACGGCTGCATCAACGGCACCGTTGCGGTGGATTGCCGCCAACGAGGCGGCTACGTCGAGGTGACGATCGATGACGACGGTATCGGGGTTATTCCGGGAGAGCGGCTCGCCGTCTTCGAGCTGGGTGTCCGCGGCACGAGCGCGAGCGCGGGTTGCGGTATCGGTCTTGCCGTCGTGCAGGCGATCGCGCGGCGCGCCGGCGGCGAGGTATCGGCCGAAGCGTCGAACCTCGGCGGTGCCCGTTTTGTTTTACGACTTTTGGCGGGATAGCGGAATGCGACCGTCGTAGATAACAGTCCGTGGCTATGTCCCGGGGTGCGTTCGCGCATGCGAGTGAAGCCGAGCTTGCGCGGATCCTCGACTTCTACCGAGTCGAATGGCAGTACGAACCCCGGAGTTTCCCCATCGTTTGGAACGAACTCGGCCGTCCGGTCGAGTTTTTTACACCAGATTTTTATCTTCCCGAGTACGATTGCTACATCGAGCTGACGGTGGCCAAGCCGGTCCGCAACACGAGAAAGAACCGGAAGCTGCGCCTGCTGCAGGCACATCATCCCACCGTCAGCGTCAAACTCTTCACGCGCCGCGACGTCGGTAGGCTCTTCGGCCGTTCGTCGAGGCGGGCATCGTGATCGGCGAGCCGCTCTTCGATGCCCACTCGATCGCCGAGCGGGTCGCGCAACTCGGCGCCGAGATCTCCCGCGATTATGCGGGAAGGCGTCCGACGTTCGTCGGGCTGCTCAATGCGGCCGACACCTTTCTCGCCGATCTCCTCAAGGCGGTAACGATCCCGCACCGGTCGGACGTTATATCGGTGAACAAGTATGGCGACGGGGACGGCATCGTGCTGGAAAGGGACCTCACGGCGCCGATAGGCGGCCACGACGTGATCCTCGTCGACGATACGGTCGATACGGGGCTGACGCTGCACTACATCGTCAAGACCCTGCTTGCACGAGAGCCCGCCTCGCTTGTGATTTGTACGCTGCTCGACCGGCCACACAGGAGGATTGCCGATATAGATATTAAGTACAGGGGCTTCGAAGCCCCCGACGTATTCGTCGTGGGCTATGGGCTCGAGTATTTAGGACGCTATCGGGAGTTGCCGGCTTTGTACGCACACGGGACCTGGCCCGCATGATGGGCTCGAGATTAAAAAGGTTCGCGACCGCGGCCGTATTCGCGGCCGCCGCCGCCGCGTTCTTGCCCGCACGCGCTCCCGCACTCGAGCTGCGCTCGATCGAACAAGCGGCAGCCGACTATCGTAGTTCCAACAACCACCTGCAAGAGATGTTCCGTGCGGCGCTGCTCGATACGAGTCGGTTGGCCGAGTACGCCCCCGACGGCACCGCGTACATCGCGACCGGCGACATTCCGGCGGAATGGCTGCGCGACGCGAGCGCGCAGGCGCGGCCGTATCTGTTCTTCGCGCGCGAGGATCCGGACGTGCGCCGCCTGCTGCGCGCGATCATCGCCCGCATGTCGCGCTACCTGCAGATAGATCCCTACGCCAACGCCTACTCGCTCGACTATCGCGTATGGGAGCAGAAGTACGAGCTCGACTCGCTCGCCTACCCCACGGCTTTGGCCTGGAGCTACTGGAAGACGACCGGCGACGACTCGATCTTCACCGGCGATTTTTCCTCGATGCTCGACGACGTACTGGCAACGATGCAGCGCGAGCAGAATCATCCGCGCAACTCGCGGTACACGCACAAGGAGCTCGCGGCCGATGGTTTCGGGCGGCCCGTCGGCTACACCGGCATGATTTGGACCGGATTCCGCCCGTCGGACGACGCCTGCTACTACAACTACCTCATCCCCTCGGAGATGTTCGCCGTGGTAGCGCTCGGCGATATGGCCGATATCGAGCTTCAGGTCTACCACAACGTGATCAAGGCGCGCGAAGCGCGCGCGCTGCGCGATGAAGTGCAGCGCGGTATTCAAACCTACGGGCTGGTGGAGGTTCCGAAGTACGGCTACATGTATGCCTACGAGGTCGACGGCCTAGGGCACGCGATCCTCACCGACGACGCAAACATTCCCAGCCTCTTGGCCGCGCCGTATTTCGGGTACACCTCGCCGAACGACCGGTACTACGAGAACACCCGGCACTTTTTGCTCTCGCAAGACAACCCGTCGTTCTACCAGGGCCACTGGGCGCGCGGGATCGGCAGCTATCACACGCCCGACCATTGGATTTGGCCGCTGGCACTCATCGTCGAGGGCATGACCGCGACCACCGATGCGGAGAAGCAAGACGTGCTCGGCCAGCTGCTGGCCAGCGATCCGGGCGATCATCTGCTGCACGAATCGTTCAATCCCGATAATCCGCAGCAGTACACGCGGCGCAACTTCGGCTGGCCCAACGCGCTCTTCTCGGAGTTCGTGATGACCCAGTTTGAAGGCGATTCGGAGATTCCGATGGGCGACACGAGCGACTTGGAGTTCCGCACGGAGTAAGTGTCCGCTCAAGCCGATATCATTCTCGGCTGCCAGTGGGGAGATGAAGGCAAAGGCCGGATCGTCGATCTCTACGCTGCCGAGTACGACGTCGTCGCGCGTTTCGGAGGCGGCGACAACGCCGGGCATTCGATCGTCGTCGGCGACCGGGAACTGGCTCTGCGCATCGTCCCCTCGGGCGTGCTGCAGCCGCACGTCGAGCTCTTCATCGGCGGAGGAGCGGTCGTCAATCCAACAACGCTGCTGGGCGAACTCGAACGGCTTGCCGATATCGGCGTCGACGTTCCCTCGCGCGTGCGCCTCTCGGACCGCGCGCACGTGGTGCTGCCGTACCACGCTGCCCGCGACGCCGCGGCCGAACGCGCGCGCGGCGACGCCGCGCTCGGCACGACGGGACGCGGGATTGGCCCCGCCTACGTCGACCGCGTCGCTCGCAGCGGCTTGCGCTTTGCGGATTTCGCGGCGCCCGATTCGGTGGCCGAGAAGATGCGCGCCGCCGGCGCCGACGCCCGCGCGATCGACGACGCCATCTCGAGCGGCGAGCGGCTGCGCGCGTACATCGTCGACGGCGTCGAGTATTTGCAGGAGCGGCTGCAGGCCGGTAAACGCGTGCTCCTCGAGGGCGCACAAGGATCGCTGCTCGATGTCGGATACGGCACCTATCCGTTTGTCACGAGCTCGCATACCATCGCCGGCGGTGCCTGCACCGGCCTGGGCATCGGGCCGGGCGCGATCGGCCGCGTGAGCGGCGTCTTCAAAGCCTACTGCACGCGGGTCGGTGCGGGACCCTTTCCGTCGGAGCTGCACGACGAGCGCGGCGAACGTCTCCGCCGTCAAGGCGGCGAGTTCGGTACGGTGACCGGCCGTCCGCGGCGCTGCGGCTGGTTCGACGCGGTGGCCGCGCGCTACGCCGTCGCGCTCAACGCTCTCGACGGCGCCATCATCACTAAGCTCGACGTATTGTCGGGCTTCGAGCGGATCGGCATCGTCATGGGTTACCGTTTGGGCGGACGCTCCGTGAACTTCTCGCAGGCGGATAACGCAGCGCTGCAGCTCGAGATCGACGAAGTTCCCGGCTGGGCGGAGCCGATCGGCGACTGCCGCACGATCGCTGAGCTGCCGGAAAACGCCCGCGCGTACGTCGAGCGTCTCGGGGAAATTCTCGCAGTGCCGATCGAGCTCGTATCGGTGGGACGCGAGCGATCGCAGTTGGCTCGGTAGCGCGCCGGCGTGGGAGCTCGTAGAAATATGGGAGGCCGCCGTTTTCGACTGCAGCCGTTGTTGGAGGAACGGCGTCATCGCGAAGCGGCGCGGCGCGCTGAGTTCGCGGAGGCTCGACGCTCGCACGACGCCGCTGCGCAGTTGCTGCGCCTGCTCGGCGCCCGACAGCAATCGGGCGCTTGCGATCTCCACGCCTGTGCGCTACGGGGAAGCGTCGCCGATGCACGCCACTACGACGCGATGCTGCGGCATCTCGACCAAGCATGCACGCGGCAGAACGCGCAGGCCGGCAGCACTGCCGCCGCGCTCGAGCGCGCCGAAGGCGCATTGCTGAGCGCCAACCGCGAACGCCGGATCGTCGAATCCTTCGATAGGCTCAGGACCGACAAGCTCACAGCGCTGCGGTACGCTCGGGAAGAGCGCGATGATTAGCTTAACGCGCGCAAACGGTCAGCCGGTGATGCTCAACTGCGATCTCATCGAGCAGATCGACGAGGATGTCGGCGGTAGCGCCATCGTGCTGACGACCGGCAACGCCGTCGTGGTTCGCGAGAACCTGGCGGAGATCGAAGCGAAGGTCGTCGCCTTTAAACGCAAGATTTGCGGGCGCGATACCGGCGGGTAATGCCGTGGGCTGGAGCTTTTGGGTGGCCTACGCCATCAAGCTGGGCGTTCTCGCACTCGCGTTGGCCGCACTCTACGCGCTCGCGAAACGGATGAACGCGATGCGGTTCTTCGGCGGCTCGCGGCGCCGCTGCATCACCGTCGTCGAGACGACGATGCTCGCGCCGCATCTAGCGGTGCACCTGCTGCGCGTCGGGCGACGCCATCTGCTCGTCGCCGCCGGCACGAACGGCGCGGCGATGCTGCTGCTAGACGTTGAAGTAGCGGAACTGCGCGATCTTGTTGCCGGTCGTCTCGAGCAAGTAGATTTGGCTGTCGAGTCCTAGCGTCATCGCGGTCGGTCCCGAGTTGGCGGTCGGGATCGAAAAGTATGCGACGTGATGCGTTCTGAACTGCAGCTGCCCGATCTTGTTGCCCGACGTATCGGTGAAGTAGAAGTTGCCGTCGACCCCCTGCAAAATTTGATCGGGCGTCTTTGCGCCGTTCAAATCGTACTCCGCAGTAATGATGCCGTTGACCGACATGCGGCCGATTTTCTGCGCTTGCTGCTCGACGAACCATAGCGCGTTATCCGATCCCGTGATGATTCCGGTGGGAACGGCGTGCTTGGTTTTGAGTGCGTACTCGGTCAGCGGCGATCCGCTCACCGGGAGACGACCGATCCTGTTGGTTCCCGCTTCGGTGAACCAGAGCGCGCCGTCGGGGCCGTTGGTGATCGCACCGGGGCGCGCGTTTGCGCTCAGGTGGAACTGCGTGAAGACGACGAACGGACTCTTCTTGATCGATTTCACCTGCCAGATCGAGTCGGTGGCGGGGTCGGTCAGCCACATGTTGCCGTCGGATCCCAGCGTGAGGGCAAACGGCCTCGCCGTCGGATCGGGCAACGTGTACTCAACGTAGGGTGGCCCGGCGGTCGTGATCTGCCCCACCTTGGCGACATTGTTCTCCGTAAACCACACGTTGAGGTTCGGTCCCGAGCCCGAAGCAATGCCCAACGGCCCGGCGTTACGCGTCGGCGTGACATCCTCGGAGATCGTGCCGGTGCGGCTCAGCTGACCGATCTTGCTTTTGGCATTTTCGGTGAACCAGAGGTTGCCGTCACTTCCGAGCGTGATTCCTAGGGGCCGGCTGGACTTCGTGGGGATCGGGTATTGGGCCGTAATCGTCGGGGGCGGCGTCGGCGGCGGGGTCGGCGTGCTGCTCGTGATCGGCGTGCCTTTTCCGCATGCAGCCAGCACGAGGACGGTCGAAAATGCGAAAAAAAAGCGCACCATGGGCATAGCCCTCCCTTATTGGCAGAGCGTTTCCGCATTCCCCCACCGCATGGCCGCGGGACGCGCGGGGTCACCAGCTTCTAATACTAATTGATTAGTTGACATTCCAGGTGCGATGCGCTAGCATCCAACTAAATCCTTAAGAGAAGAGAGCGAGCATGGCACGACGACGTTCCGCAACCCTGACCGAGGCCGAGCTGCGGCTGATGGAAGTCCTCTGGGAGAAGGGTACCGCGACGGTCGCCGAGGTGACCGCGGCCCTGCCGCCCCCGCCGCTGGCGTACAACAGCGTCTTGACGACGATGCGCATTCTCGAGCGCAAGGGCTACGTCGGCCACGAGGAGGCGGGACGCGCGTTCGTCTACCGTCCGCTGCTGGCACGGGAGGATGCCGCGCGCAGCGCGGTCGGCCACCTGCTGTCGCGTTTCTTCGATAACAATGCCGGCTCGCTCGCGCTGCGGCTCATCGCTTCGGAGCGGCCGTCGAACGACGAACTGCTGCGGCTCAAAGCGCTCATCGAACGGTACGAGGAGGGCGCATCGTGATTCTCATTGCGGCGATTCTCCTCAACGCGCTCTGGCAGGACGCGCTGCTCGCGATCTGCGCGTGGCTCTTGCTGCGCGCGTGGCCACAGATCAACGCGGCGACCCGTCATGCGGTGTGGAGCGTCACGCTGCTGGCGGCGCTGCTCATTCCGGTCGCCACGACGATTGCGTTCTTCACGCCCGCGCCGCATGCCGCCGTCGCAGCGGCGCAGAGCCGCCCGTCGATGCGCACGCATCTTCGCGCGACGTCGCTCGGGGCAGCGCGCGTTCGCACGCTGGGCCTGCCGCGATTCTCACAGGCGCGAACGTCGCTGCCGGCGCGCGCTCGCGTTACGATGCCGTGGCTGGTCGCCGCGCTCGTTGTTGCGGCGTGGGTACTACTGGCGGGTTACGCGTTTGCCGGACTGATCGTCGGACTGTGGCGACTCGAACGCCTCAAACGCGACGCGTTGCCGTTGCCGTTGGAGTACCGCGATGCGATGCCGCAGTGGACTGCGGCCAACAAAGGACGCCGTCCGGTTCGCCTCTGCGTCAGCGAAGCGATCGACGTTCCGGTCGCGGTCGGACTCTTCGACGCGATGATCCTCCTGCCCGACGTGCTGCTCAAACGTCTCTCGCCGCATGAAGTCGAGCAGATCAGCCTGCACGAACTCGCGCATCTGCGCCGCGGAGACGACTGGAGTAACTGTCTGCAACGGCTCATCGTCGCCACGTTGGGTTGGAACCCGGCGGCACTCTTCGTCGCACAGCAGCTCGAGCTGGAACGCGAGGTCGCCTGCGACGATTGGGTGCTCTCCTCGGTCCGTGCCGTGCGCCCGTACGCGCTCTGCCTGACGAAGATGGCTGAAACCGCGGCGTGGCCGCACCACGCGATGCCGGCGCCCGGCGTCTTCACGACGCGCAAACAGATATCGCTGCGTATCGAGCGGCTGTTGGGCGGCGGACGCGACGTCGCGACCACCCTCGCGATAGGTCCGGCGGCGGCCGCAGTTGCCCTCGTCGCTGCGTCCGCGCTGGTCATCGCATTGGTCGCGCCATCCATTGCGGCGCCCGCGGCATCGGCGGCGCCCGCGGCATCCGCGGCGCCGATGGTCGTCGTTTCACCCAAACCCATGACGCCCACGCGCACGATGCTGCGCCGGCAGGTCCAATGGGAGATCCAGCGGCGAGTCTACGTCGTGGCGCAGCGCATGGTCAAGCCGCTCGCCGTCGCGACGGCGGCCGCCGTTACGGCCGACACGCACGTACGCACGATCGTTGCCGAGAATCTGCGCAGCGCGCAAACTGCGGCGACGGTCGCGCAAGCCGACGGCACGAAAACCTGTTCGGGGTGCGACCGCTCGAGCGTGAACTGGGCCGGACGCGATCTGCGCGGCGCCAACTATACCGGCGTCGACTTTACCGGCGCGAATTTGGCACGGGCCGATCTCTCCGAGAGCCTGCTCAACGGCATCGATTTTACCCGCGCAAACCTCGCCGGCACCTCGTTCCGCCACGCGCATCTCACCGGCTGCGATTTCACCGATGCCAACCTCACCGGAGCCGATTTCACGGGTGCGTGGATGTCGGGATGCCAGTTTACCCGAGCGCGACTCGAAACCGCGCAAGCGCGCGGGATCCTCGACGGGTGCAAGGGCTGCGATTTTAGCCAAGCGGATCTCGTTGGACTCGATCTGCGCGGCGTGCGCATCAACGGCGACGATTTTTCCGGCGCCGATCTACGCAACGTCGACTTTGCGGGCGCCCAACTCGTGGGCAGCGATTTCAGCAACGCGCGGCTGGACGGTGCGAACTTGGCCGGCGCCACGCTCAACGGCTGCGATCTCTCCGGCGTCGATCTTCGCCACGTCGATCTTTCAAAGACGAAGATGATCGGCATGGATTTTTCCACGCAGCACATGCCACCGTAACCTAGCGACACCAGCGGTCGCCGCTACGACGCCCCGCGCTGGGGCCTGGTTTCCTGCGCCCTTCATCCTTCACCAACAAGGAGCACACCACATGAACGGTATCCTCAGCGTCCTCGTCGCGGCGGTCGTCACCGTAGCGGGCGGCAGCAGCCTCCCCGGGAACTGCATGGGCTGTACGTTTGTAGGCCGCAATCTGCGCGGAGCGGACCTCTCGAGGGTCGACTACACCGGCGTCGACTTCACCCGCAGCGATCTTCGCGATGCGAACTTGCGCGCGGCGAAGCTCACCGGCGTCAACTTCAACGGAGCCGACCTGCGCGGCGCGGATTTCGCCCAAGCGAAGCTCGTCGGCGTCGATCTGCGCGGCGCGCACGTTGCCGGAGCGACGTTCAGCGGCGCGACCCTGACGGGCGTTAATCTGCGCGGCGTTTTCAACGGCCTGGGAAGCATCGACGCGCGTGCGCTGCTTTGGCGCTGCACCGGATGCGATGCCCGCGGTGCCGATATTGCCGGCTTCGATCTCTCCGGCATCTCCGTCATCGGCGGTGACTTCGTAGAGGCGCGGGCGGCGGGCACGCGCTTTGCGCGAGCCGATCTCCAAGGCGTCGATTTCGCCGGTGCCGATCTGCGCAACGCGGACTTTCGTAGCGCCAAGCTCTGTTCGATCAACTCAGACGTCAGCGGTACGCGCTCGGAGCCGAGCGGGCGGATTCACTGCGTGGGTCTCCGCGGTGCCGGCGTGCGCGGCGCCGATTTTCGCGGCGCATTGCTCTGTGAAGGCAACTCGCCGAACCGGTGCTCGCCCGTCGATGCCGCGACGCTGCGCGAAGCCAGCCGCTCCGATCTGGACGGCGCGCTCTTGCCGTGAAGGCAGTAGCCGGAATAGCCGCGCTGGTCGTGGCCTGTCTGGCCGCGACCGCGCGGGCCGTGGCCTACCCACACCTCGCGGTGCCGACGGTCGCGAATCTACCGCTCGATCCGGACGCTCCGAGCACGCAATGGTCGCAGGCGTCGGCCGAGACGTTGCCCTGGGACGAGATTCGCTCGCGACCGGCGAGCGAATCGACGAAGACGTGGATCGCGACGGACGGGCGCGCGCTCTTCGTGCGGTTCGACGCCGAGCAGCGCGAACCGATTGCGGCGGCGCAGCACACCAACGACGTCGGGCAAGGAAATGACGACGAGGTCTGGGTCGATCTGTGGCCCAACGGCATCAACGGGTACTTCTACCAGTTCCTCGCGACGCCCAACGGCACGCACTACGAATACTCCTCGGAGAACACCGGGTATTCGCCGGTATGGGAATCCACGGGCGCGACGCACGCCGGCGGTTACAGCGTGACGATGCGGATTCCATTCGACGTGCTGCGCAACGCGCACGGCGGACTCTGGACCCTGCAGTTCGTCCGTTTCGTCCACGCGACCGGCGAACAGCAGGTCTGGTCGTACGATCGCGTTCAGATGCAGGCCGATTCATACGGCAACGCCGATTACGCGCATGCCGGCAAGATGACGCTCCCGCAACTCGTCGGCGTGGGCGCCTCCCGGCCCAAACCACGCGCCGCGATCTACGCGCTGGGAGAACTGGCCAGCCGCGCCATCGGCGGCTCGACCTCGCGCGTCGGCGCCGACCTTTCGCTCCCGGTGACGCCCACAGCCTCGTTCTATTCCACCTTCCACCCGGATTATTCCAACGTGGAGCTGGACCAGCAATCGATCGCGCCGACCGTCTATCAGCGCTACTACAGCGAGGTGCGTCCGTTCTTTACGCAGGCCGCGAACTTCTACAACGACTTCAACTGCGACGCGTGCCCGAACGTTCAAACGCTCTACACGCCCGCGATTCCGACGCCGCGCGAGGGTTATGCCCTGGAGGGGAAGCAGGGACCGTTCGGCTTCGCCTCGTTCGACGCGATCGGAGACGGACGGGACGACGTGGCGAGCGCGCTCGATTACACCTCGCCCAACTCGAGCTGGAACGCAAGCCTCGAGCGGGTAGCGGTGGATCTCCCGGGCTTGCGCGACGACGCGACCGAGGCCGGCCTCTCGTACTACGATCTCAAGCACATCAGCGCGTACTTCAACTACGGCGACGACGCCGGCAGCAACGCACTCGTGCCCGATCAAGCGCAGTACTACGACCTAGGCGGCGGGTGGAACAATCAGACCTTCGGTTTCTTCGGCGCCACGCGCAAGGTCGGGGAGTACTTCGATCCGCTCGACGGCTTCGTTTCCCACCCAGGCATCGCCGGCTATGCGCTCTACAGTGCGAAGATTTGGGATTTCGACGGTACGAGCAAACTCGCCGCCATCGGCATCGATGGGTTCGTCGACCGTTATCAAGGGCCGACGATGGGCATCGCGCAGAGCGACAATCAACTGCTGGTCGACGTGTTGACGAAGAGCGCGCTGGATCTGCAGCTCTTCACCGGCTCGAACTATTGGCGCTTCGGTGACGTATTGACCCCGATCTCGCAGAACGGAGGTTGTTCGTTTACCTACGACAGCGGTTTACAGACCAACAATCCCGGCAACTTTCCGAATCACGGCACCTCGTCGACGCCGACGTCGATCTCGTACAACACCGGCCGGTACGGCAACGGGCGCCTCGATACGTGGTTTCGCACGACGACGATGCGGGCCGGAAATCGCGGCGCGCTGACGCTGGCCATCGACGACACGGCGCAATGGCTGTCGGCGCCGGCCAGCGACAACGTGCAGTGGTTCGAGAGCCTCAGCTATGCGTACCAAATCGGCCGCGACTCGTCGTTTGCCGTGGGGTTGCGGCGCGTCGACGGTGACCCGCCGGTTCCCAACGGCGGCGGCGACTGCATCGGACGATGCACGAACGTCTCGATCGCCTACCATTTGCGGCTGCGCACCACCGAGCTCTACCTTGCGTACGGCGATCCGAACACGCTCACGACC
>Ga0182015_10004984_pt1 | contig 14022 bp, 8 predicted proteins | sample 712P3MmetaG_FD_120478 | JGI IMG/M metagenome (GOLD analysis project Ga0182015, IMG submission 120478) | Permafrost microbial communities from Stordalen Mire, Sweden - 712P3M metaG | ecosystem: Environmental > Terrestrial > Soil > Wetlands > Permafrost | place: Sweden: Stordalen | collected...
GACATCATTTTTCACAGCGAGAACGGCATTCTCGGCATGGGCCCGCGGGCAAAAGAGGGCGAAGAGGATTACGACATTGTGGACGCGATGAAAGCGCCGGTAACGATTCTTCCAGGCGCGGCATTTTTTTCGCAAGTGGACGCACACATGATGACGCGCGGCGGCCATTTGGACGTGTCTGTTCTCGGCGGACTGCAAGTCTCCGAGCGCGGCGATCTCGCAAACTGGAAGGTGCCCGGCGCGAATACATCCGGCGGAATCGGCGGAGCGATGGACATCGCTGTCGGTTCGCGCCATCTGATCGTGACGATGGAGCACGTCAACAAATTTGGCGAAACCAAAATCGTGAAAACGTGCACGTATCCGCTGACGGCGCTCGAATGCGTGAAGACAATCGTTACGGATTTGGCCGTGATTGACGTGTTGCCCGAAGGATTGCGCCTGCGAGAAGTTGCGCCTGGCGTGACGCCTGAGGACATCCAAAGTGTGACCGAGCCTCGCTTGATCCTGCCCCAAAGTATTCCGGAAATGCCGATTCGCTTCCGCAAACTCGCGCGCAATTCCTAATCTCTTGATTTAGATTCGAGGGTCAGCTTGTATCTAGGGTCATCTCGATCCGAGCGTCAGTTTGATTCGAGCGCGGTCCGCACCTTAGTGGCCAGGGCGCTGAGCTCGAAAGGTTTTTGCAAGTAGTGAGCGCCTTCGCCGCTCTGGATGTGCGTGGACGCATTGAACTCGAGATACCCGGACATGTAGATGACTTTGACTTCGGGCCTCAACGCCGTCATCGCGCGCACGAGCTCGTGACCCCCCATTTTCGGCATCATCGTGTCCGTCAGCAGAAGATGAATCGGGCCGGAGTGTCGCGCCGCAATGTCTTTCGCTTCCTCGCCATCGCCAGCTGCCAAAACCGTGTAACCACATCGCTGTAGATATTCAGTGGCGAGTTCACGGATTCCCATCTCATCATCGACCACAAGAATCGTCTCTGCGCCGTGTTGCGGCTTTGCGGCCTTTTCAGGAGCCGCATGAATTGTTGCCAGAGCTTCCACTGGCGGCAGGTAAACAGTAAACGTCGTTCCACGCCCCGGCGTGCTTTCGACGGCGATGAATCCTTCGCTCTGTTTCACGATCCCATAGACCGTCGCCAATCCCAGGCCCGTGCCGCGGCCCTTCGCCTTCGTCGTAAAGAAAGGTTCGAAGATTCGCGCTTGAGTCTCCGCGTCCATTCCCCCTCCCGTGTCGTTCACAACGAGCGCGACGTAGGGACCGGGTGCGGTGACGGGTAATCTCTGCGGATTGCCTGGCTCAAGCGTTGTGTTCTGAGTGCGAACCGTAAGCGTGCCGCCTTTGGGCATCGCATCCCGCGCATTCACGGCGAGATTCAGCAAAACCTGCTCGATCTGTACGGCATCAGCCCGAACGCGCGCGAGAGACGGCTCGAGCTCGATTATGAGATGAATGTTTGAGCTTATAAGGCGCGGCAACATCGTGCCCATGTCGGTGACGACGGCATTCAAATCGAGAACTTCGGGCTGCAGAATTTGCATGCGGCTGAATGCGAGAAGCTGTTTCGTCAGAGCCGCGGCACGATCCGCCGCCTTCTGAATTTGCGCCACATTTTCGAGCGGCTTCTCCGCGGCGTGATTGAGCAGCAAATCCGTGTGGCCCCGCACGACCATCAGAATGTTATTGAAATCATGCGCGATGCCGCCTGCAAGCTGGCCGATTGCTTCCATCTTCTGCGACTGCCGCAACTGCGCTTCGAGTTGTCGTTTCTCTGTGATGTCCAGCATCACGCCCTGTATGGATCGAGCCCCGGTGGCACTGTCGCAAACCACTCTTCCGAGATCAGTGAACCACCGGTACGAGCCATCGCGCGCCTTGAGGCGGTATTCGGCAGCGAGGGGCTGCTCCGTTGTCCGGCAGGTCTCTTCCTGTTCGATCGCTTTCGCGGCATCGTCGGGATGCAGGCGCGAATACCAGAAGCTCGGATCGGCCATCCATTCCGTGCGCGTGAAGCCGAGAATCGCTTCAATCTGTGGGCTGACGTAATGCCACGGTCCGTCCTGTCCAAAATCGGCCATGTAGGTGATTGCAGGAAGCTGCTCGACGAGCAATCTGAACTTGGTTTCGGCCTGCAGTAAATCTCTCTCTGCGCGCTTGCGTTCGGTGAGGTCATGGATGATGACCTGTGCGCCACGCCCGTCGCCAAATTTGAAGGTGCTGGCGGCGACTTCCACGTCCACCGTCTTTCCGTCCAGACGAAGGTATTTTTCTTCAAGGAAGGGAACAGTCTGTCCGGTTTCGAGTGCCTGTGCCATCCGGCTTTTTACCACTTCGTGGTACGACGGGTGAATAACATCGAAAACGCGCTTGCCGATAAGCTGTTCTGCTGATGACGCACCGAGAAGCTTCATACAAGCTGAGTTGACGAAAACGATCTTGCCCTCGTGCTGGATGAGGATCGAATCCGGCGAAAGCTCGACGAGGCGCCGGTAACGCTCTTCGCTCTGTCGCACCTCAGCTTCCGCGCGTTTGCGATTCGAAATATCGCGGTAGATGCAATAAACCGCGACTTGCCCGCCCTCGATAGTCACGGGAGCAACAAGGAGAGACACATCGAGACGTGTGCCGTTCTTCCGGCGCCGAACCGTTTCGACGTTGGCGTTCACGCCGCGCTCGGCTTCCTGGTCGAGCCATTTACCTTCGCCCCGCTTGTCCTGCGGCACGATCAGCCCGTCAAGGTCCTTCCCGACCGCTTCATCCGTCGCGTACCCGAAGAAGCGCGTAAACTCCCGATTCACCTGCTGCACGATATTCTTAGTGTCCACGATCGCAATCGCTTCGGGAGCGGATTCGAAGAGTTGCTCGAGATACGCCTTTTGAATCGTCAAACTGCGTTCGGCATGCTTCCGGCTGGTAATATCCAGGACGACGATGGTGACTCCGCGGACTTCGCTCGAGGCGACGCGCAACGGAAAGTAGCTAATAAGCCAGTCTCGCGCTTCGCTTGGATGCGCAGGCGTGGCGCCTTGCATTTCGCGATTTAGCACCGGCTCGCCTTTCACCAGGACTAAGCGCACCAGCGATTCCATTTGCAGCGCCATACCGGGAATCATTTCCGCAAGCGTCTTGCCGATATGATCCGCCGCGGGCCGGCCGTTGAACTGGGCAAGTTGGTCGTTTACGCGCCGGTACCGCATCTCGCCATCCACAAATGCGAGCCCAATGGGAGCGGTGCGGTAGAGTAAATCCAACTCGGCGAATTGCTCGATCGATCGGCGTTGGCTATCGAAAAGCGCCTGCTCCGAACTCGAATACTCTTCGAGCAAAAGGGAGATCATTCCAATCACGATTCCCAGGGTCCAACCGAGGTCGAGCGAAAACGAGATTTGCGGAAGAAATTCTACCAGCGTCAATACGCCCGGGAGCCGGTAGTGTCCTGACAGCAGTCCGTTGGCACCGCTCACCGCATACAAAACTTGTGTGACGCCGAATAGAAGAAAAAATAACGAGGCAACTAGACTGTTCTTCCTCGAGATTCTGAAAGTTCGACGCAATAAGACCACGCCGCAATACAAGAACACGCCGCCGAGGACGAGTTGCCGCGGCGCAGTGCGAATCGCATAACTGAGGGCGGGATTCTCTTTGTGAAAACTCGCGGCTGCGAAACAGATGATCGCCAGCGCGGCCGCGGCCAGGGTGCAATCAATTATGCGCGTGCGCAACGCCTGCCCGGGTTTCTCGAGGCTCCAAAGTCCACCGAGTAGAAACGGGAACATCATGTAGCCGAAAACTTGCGACAGAAGAATGAGAAATGCTTTCGGCAGAGTCCATGCGGGCCCGATCAGAAGTATCGGAATTCCAGTGGCAAGATAGCCGAGATATGCGGCCCACGCCCACGTCCACCAGCGCAGAAATTCCTGGCGCCGAAGGAAGTGATAGAGGGAAGCGAAGAGCATCACTACGAAGAGCGTGGCGATGCATTCTAACCCAATGAACTGAACCACATCGGAACCGTGTGCCAAATGCGACCTCAGTTGTTCCCAAAATGCCGCGAGGCCGGCCAGGACGGATACAAAACGCAAGCGAATGCAATCGCACGACTGGAGAGAATCGCCCTTAGTACTAGAACCTGCCTCTACGGTTGAGTTTGTGCCTGGGCTGCTATTGCGGTCAAGCGCCGGCGTGAATGTGCGTAACTAGCTCACTAACAGGGGCTTCAGGGGCTCAGCAGATTCGCGGAGGTAACTGCGCTAACCTACGCCAGCGGCGCGGCCAATGAGTTCAACGGGCTGCGTGTTCGTGACGAGAATGTGCGCTTGCTCGAAGGCTGACTTCACGCGGCGCCGCAGCTCTCGCGCGACATCGTCGGCGCGAAGCGCTGCGCTGCGCAATTGAATTCGGAGTGCTGTTCCATCCAGGTTCAGCGATTCGATGCCGAGGACCCGCGGCCCGTCAATCAGCGCGGCCGACCAGTCAGCGTCGCTCCGAAAATCTCCGCAAACCTTTTCCAATAAAGCCAGCGCGCGCCCTACAGTTTCGCCGGATGGGACGGTGACGTCCACATACGTCTGCGACCAATCACGGCTCAAATTCGCAATCGAGCCAATTATTCCGTTCGGGATGCTAATCACTGCGCCCCGATCATTGCGCATCACCGTGCGTCGCAGAGTTACGTGCTCGACTCGGCCGGTCTCGTTGTTCGCGCGAATGACATCGCCGACGCCGTATTGATCCTCAAAAATGATGAAAAAACCGTTAATCAAATCCTTCACAAGATATTGCCCGCCAAAGCCGATGGCCAAGCTCGCAAGGCCCGCCGCTGCGGCCACTGGGGTGACGTTGAATCCGAATTCAGGGAGCGCGGCGAGAAGGCCAACGATGATGACGATTCCGAAGCCGACGCTATAGAGCACGCCGGCCATCGTGCGCGTCTGCTGTTCGCGCACCTGTGCCACGCGCGATTGATTTTTCGCGCGCTCGACCAGGCGAGCTGTAGCCGCGCGCAAAAGCCGCACAGCGAGGATGACGATAACGACTATTACAAGGAGGCGAAAGCCGTGAATGCCGGCGGTCTCGAGCCACTGTGCGACGGGTTCTGTCATCGAAGAATTCGCCGGGATTATACCATTCGCTTGCGACAGCGCCGACGGTGGAATTGACGCTCGACGTGAAAGGTAGCTGAATGCAGCCGTGCCGCTAGGCGTCGAGCGCGCCAGATGCGCCGGCAGGAAGTTCGATCGAATACTTCGTCCGGGCTTTTTCCGCATGGAGTTCGAGCGCGAGCTGAATCAGCCGGTCGATCAACTCTTTGTAAGAGATTCCAGAGGCTTCCCACATCTTTGGATACATGCTTATCGATGTGAACCCGGGGATAGTGTTTAGTTCGTTGATAAAAATACGGGATGTTTTCTTATCAACGAAAAAATCCGCTCGTGCCATTCCGGTTCCGTCAATCGCGCGAAACGCGCGAATCGCATGCTCCTGAATTTTCTTCGCCTGCGCGCGCGTCAATTTTGCAGGGATCTCGAGGCGCGTGCCTTCTTCGAGGTACTTCGCGGTGTAATCGTAATACTCGCGATGCGGAATAATTTCGCCGGGAATGGAAGCCTTCGGATCGTCATTCCCGAGAACGCTGACTTCGATCTCGCGCGCGTTGACGGCTTTCTCGACGATAATTTTCAGCGCGAATTCCGCCGCGAGATTCAGCGCTGCCGGCAATTCCTTGGCCTTTGCAACTCGAGTCATACCAACCGACGATCCGAGCGTCGCAGGCTTCACGAATAGTGGATACCAGAGCGCTTTCTGGATTTTGGCGAGCGTTCGTTTCGGCTCGCGCTCCCATTCTTTGCGGCTTACAGCAACGAAGGGCACGATCGGCAGTCCGGCATACTCGAAGAGTCGCTTTTGCACATCCTTGTCCATGCCGACGGAAGACGCGAGCACTCCCGCGCCAACATACGGCAAGCCCGCAAGCTCAAGCAGGCCTTGAACCGTGCCGTCTTCACCAAACGTGCCGTGCAACACGGGAAACATGACGTCCACGTGAATGCCTTGACTGTCTTGACGCGAGCCCGCCGGCTCGACCGGCAAAAGCGAAGCGGCGCTCGGATCTGCCGGCAACACCACGCGCTCCCCGCTCTTCAAAACTTCCGGCAAGGGCTTCTGCGCTCCGGCGCCCACAAGCCACCGGCCCTCTTTCGTGATGCCGATCGGCACAGCTTCATATTTTTCAGGATCGAGCGCGCGTATCACCGATGCGGCCGAGGCTAGTGAAACTTCGTGTTCGCCCGAGCGCCCGCCGAAGAGAATTCCAACGCGCAATTTTGCCTTGCCGCTCATTCCAGCAGGAAGCTCCGAAGATTCCGCGTCGCGATCACTGTAGAAAATTACAGAATTTTCTTTCCCAATCCCGAGAGTAGAAGCTCCACACCCAGAAGCGCCGTTTTATTGAGCATGTCAATCACCGGATTGATTTCAACGAGCTCGAAACAAATAGCCGCGCGGCTATCCGCGATCATCTCGAGCGCGAGATGCGCTTCGCGATAGGTCGCGCCGCCACGCACCGGCGTTCCGACTCCAGGCGCATCGGTAGGGTCTACAAAGTCCATGTCCAGGCTAACTGCGACTCCCGCCGTGTCGTCCCCAGCGAATTTCAACGCTTCGGACATCACTTCGCGCATGCCGCGCTCGTCAATATCGCGCATGGTGAAGACGTGAACCCCCGTCTCCTTGATCAGCTTGCGTTCTTTTGCATCAAGATCCCGGATGCCAACCAGCGCGACGTTTCTCGGCTCGACCATCGGCCTCGCCCCGGAGAGCTCAGTCAATTCGGGGGGGCCGTAGCCCATGATGGCGGCGAGGGGCATTCCGTGGACGTTGCCCGTAGGCGAACTGTCCGGCGTATTCATGTCTCCGTGGGCATCAAGCCAAATGACGCCGATGGATTTGGATTTTTTCTTGAAATGCGAAGCTGCGCCCGCAACAGTCCCGGCCGCGATCGAATGGTCTCCCCCGAGGACGAGCGGAATCTGATCTTCCTCAAGGGTCTTGCTGATCATCTCGGCGAGGCCCTTGCAAGTCGCTACAATTTCCGCGAGGTATTTCGCGTTTTTCTCGCCGTAATGCTGTTCTTCAGCCTGAATTACGGGAACGTTGCCGATATCTTCCACCTGCCGGCCAAGATGCTTTAGCCGCGTTTGCAGCCCCGCGACGCGCAGTGCGGACGGGCCCATATCCACGCCTCGGCGGCTCGCGCCGAGGTCCATTGGCACACCGATAATGCGGATTTTCTCAGCCATGCAGTTCGACCGTTAACGACCCCAGGGGAAGGCGGAACGTCAAGGATAAACGCGGTAGAGCATACGGGGGAAGGGAATTACTTCCCGGATGTGCTCGGTACCGCAAATCCACGCCACCGTGCGCTCGAGGCCCAGCCCGAAGCCGGCATGCGGCACGCTTCCGTAGCGGCGCAGATCGAGATACCACTGGAACGATTCCTCGGGCAAATTGTTCTGCCGCAATCGCTCGACCAGCGTGTCGTAGTTCGCGAGGCGTTCGCCGCCGCCGATAATTTCGCCGTAACCCTCCGGCGCTATCATGTCGAAATTCAGCGCGAGGTCCGGTCTCGCGGGATCGAAAGCCATGTAGAACGCCTTCATCGCTGAAGGATAGCGATGAATCAGCACGGGCTTGTCGAACGATTTTGAAATGATGGTTTCTTCGTCGCCGCCAAAGTCGTCACCAAACTTCGCTGGATTGTTGCTCTTTTGCAGGACGGCGATCGCTTCTTCATAAGTGATTCGCGGAAATGGCGGCACGACTTTTTCCAAAGCGGCCACGTCGCGCTTGAGCATCTCGAGATCGTTGCGCCGCTTTTTTACTACGCCCTGAACGATGGCGCTCACGAGGCCCTCGCCGAGTTCCATCATGTCGTCAAGATGCGCATACGCCGCTTCCGGTTCGAGCATCCAGAATTCGGTGAGATGCCGGCGCGTTTTTGATTTCTCCGCGCGGAATGTCGGTCCAAAACAGTAGACCTTACCGAGCGCAGCGGCCGTCGCTTCGACGTAGAGTTGGCCCGACTGCGTCAGATAAGCCTTTTGTTCGTCAATGTAGTCCACTTCGAAGAGCGTCGTGGTTCCCTCGCACGCTGCCGGCGTGAAGATCGGCGCGTCGGTCAGCGTATAGCCCTGGTCGTCCATGTAATTTCGAGCCGAACGAATGGCTTGCGCGCGAATCCGAAGAATGGCGGCTTGGCGAGGCGTGCGAATCCACAGGTGACGTTTGTCGAGAAGAAAATCCACGCCGTGCTCTTTGAGCTGGATCGGATAGGGATCGCTGTCGGACACACGCTGAACCACATTCACGCCGGTAATGCGAATTTCGAAGCCGCCCGGAGCGCGTGGCTCGGCATGAATCATTCCCGTCACCTCGACGCTCGATTCCTGCGTCAGCCCCTTCAGGGCTTCGAAAGACTCGGGCTGATCTTTCTGCGAGACGACTCCCTGAATAATTCCTGTGCCATCGCGAAAAATCGGGAACAGCAATTTCCCGGATTCGCGCAAATTGTAGAGCCACCCTTGCAGCTTGACGGCTCGATCCTGATACTGCCCCGCGTGGTCAATCGTGATAATCGGCACGGGTGCTGTGGCTTTCTGAGTCATCTATCCATCCCAGTCGGATTTAGTTCTCGCTTGAACGCTCTTGCTCAGATTCCAATTCACGCTCGAGTTTGTCGAGCGCGGCGCGAATCTGGCTCATCGCCGGCGAGCCCGCGGCCTGCTCCTTCAGTTCAATCACGAATGGCAGCGGATTCGGCGCCGCCGCGACGAGCTTGAGAGCCGCGTCCCAATCAATCGTTCCCCCGAAAGGAAGTAAGTGCTCGTCGGTATCGCCGTGATTATCGTGAAAATGCGTGGTGACGATGCGATCGCGCATCGTCTCGAACGATTTTGCCACGCCTTCCTCGATGTGCGCGTGGCCGAAATCGAAACAGAAGCGCAGATCGATCAGATGCGTCTCGCGGATTAGCGTCTGAAGCGTCTCCGGTGATCCCATCTCGCTAGGCGTATTTTCGAGCGCAATCGTCACGCCGCGCTGTTTCGCAAAAATCGCGAGATGCTCGAGCGAATTGAATGCGGCATCGAGCTTTCGCCCATCGGCAGACTGGCGTCCGTGCCCCATGTGCTGCACGAGGTAGCGAAACGGGAGGCGTTCAGCCACGTCAAGCGCTCGTTTCACTTCATCCAGGGCATCGAGCCGGCGAGTGCGTTCCGGATCGCAAATCGAAATCGGGCTGCCGCTATCGCGGCCTGCGGAACTCTCGCGCTCGGTTGGCGAGTGAAGCGAGTGCAGGGCGACGCCATGCGCATTGAGCCAGTCACCGAGGTCTCGAATCGACTGCGGCGAGCGATAGTTGAAATGCGCGTAGTCGCAAAAAACTTCAACGCTCTTGATTCCGGCGCTGGCCGCATCTCCGATCAGCCCTAGCGACAACGGCTGGCCGATGAACCGGTAGGTTGAGAGAACACGTTCCATGAATCCCCAAGTAGCTCGCTAAACCACACATTCACCCGGGCTGCATTCGTCGGGGCGCGACCGTAACATCTCCGGCGCCAACAACTTCAAAAATTCAGAATGTCTATCGTCAATGGAAAGAAGACTCGCGTCAATAGCCGAGCGCCGCGCCGTGGCGCCGAGGGTCTGGCGCGCCGAGGCGTTCTCCGGTTTTTGGATCTATGCCAATCGCTTCGATTTGGCCGATGTGAACCGCTGGACTAGTGGTCGAGCGAACCGATTCCGGAGGATTGAGATCATAGCCGAGCCGCTCCAACTCTCGCGCCGTGGCGTCGGGGAAATTTTGATCGAGGAGAAGTTTGTCCGGCTCCCATTGGTGATGAAAGCGCGGCGCGTTGATGGCTTGCTGAGCATCCATGCCGAGCCGCATCCAGTTGATCACCGAGAGCAGCGTCACGGAGATGATCGTTGGGCCACCGGGAGAACCTGTGACGAAGCTCAATTGGCCGTCGCGAAGGAGGATCGTTGGCGTCATCGAACTCAACGGGCGCTTGCCTGGGCCGATGGTGTTGGCCTCCGACTGAATGAGGCCGAACATGTTTGGTTGGCCCGGTTGCGCCGAGAAATCGTCCATCTCGTCATTGAGAAGATAGCCGTCGGATGTCGTGACCGCGGAACCATACGAGTTGTTGAGCGTGTAGGTGTTGGCGACTGCGTTTCCGTCCGCGTCCACGACAGAAAAATGTGTGGTCTGCCCGGATCGCTGCGCTTCGCGTTGAAGCAGCGCCGATGCGGCGTCGTGCAGCAATGGCTCTTCGGCCGCAGCGGCCGGCGTGGAGTCAAACGGCTTCGGATCGCCCGCTTTTACGGCACTACTCGGTGTAGCTTTCCCGGGATCAATTGTTGCGCGCAGCGCGGCTGCATATCGAGGATCGGTCAAGCCTTGCACCGGGACGTGGACAAAATCCGAGTCGGCAAGCCAGACCGCGCGATCCGCAAACACGCGCCGCATCGCTTCTACCACCCAATGAACAGTCTGCGCGTCGCCCCAGCCTTTCAATTCGATCGGATCGAGAATATTCAGAGCTTCGATCATCGCGATGCCGCCCGAACTCGGCGGTGGACTCGTGATCAATTGCCAATCGTGATCGCGGTAGCGATACGCCGCGTTGAGCGGTTCGCGGACTTTCGGCGCGTACGCAGCGAGATCGTCTAACGAAATAATTCCGCCATTCTTCGCCATTTCGTCTGCCAAGTGATGAGCGGTTTCGCCGTGATAAAACTCGTCTGGTCCATTGGCGGCGATGCGGCGCAGCGTCGCGGCCAGCTCGGGCTGGCGAAGTAAGTCGCCCGATTTGTAGTTTGCGCCGTTATTCAAAAAGATTCGCTTGCTGACGGCGAAACGTGAAAGCGTGGAAGCGCTCGATTCGAGCGACCGTGCAAGCTCGCCACTTACGGGAAATCCCCGATCCGCGAGGCGAATCGCCGGCTGCAGAACTTGCTGCAGCGAAAGTTTCCCATATGTGCGTACGGCGAGCGCCAATCCGGCGACCGTTCCGGGAACAGCGACGGCTCGATAACCTGCCAAAGAGCCGTCGGGATCGAAAGAGCCGTCCGCGAGCTTGTACATGTCGCGTGATGCTTGCTTCGGCGCCATCTCGCGATAGTCCACGAACGCCGTCTTGCCGTTCGCCTTGCGAATCAGCATGAATCCACCGCCGCCGATGTTGCCGGCCGCGGGCTCGACGACGGCAAGTGCGAATCCGACAGCTGCAGCAGCGTCAATCGCGTTGCCGCCCTTTTTCAGAATTTCGATTCCGGCTTGATCGGCGAGCGCTTCATCGCTCACTACCATCGCTCGCGACCCGCGCACCGCATCGATGGGCCAAGACGATTGCTCGGCGCGGGCGCTGCGCTCCTGTGCGACCGAAAAGAGGCAGGCTGCCACAAACAACGACGCTACAGTCAGGCTGGCAACGAGCAGTAGGTTTCTTCGCATAGGGGACTAGATGATGGAGTCTATGCAGGCTTGTGTGTCAGGTCAAGGCAACGCATGGCAAGTCACCGCAGGCAGGCGACACTGGCGCTCTAGGCTGCTTCTGAGAGGAATTCGATTTTGAATGCCGAAGGAACAAGGCCGACAGCCGCGCCCCGGCCTAGAAGTTCGCGAACCGCGCGACGCCCCTCTTCCCCGTAGTCGAGAGTCCAGCGATTCACGTACATTCCGATGAAGCGGTCAGCCATCGCCGGGTCCATATCGCGCGCAAACTGCAATGCGTAGTTCAACGCCGCCTCGCGATGTTCGAGAGCGTAGGAAACGCTTTCGCGAATGACGCGTTCGACATCGCGCCCGAGCGAGGAGTTCAGGCTTCGCCGGATTGCATTCGCGCCGAGCGGCAGCGGCAATCCCGTTTCCTCCTGCCACCATTGCCCGAGATCCACGACGCGGTTCAATCCCATCTGCGAATAAATGAGTTGACCTTCGTGGATCAGCAATCCCGCATCAACTTCCTTGGCCGCTACGGCATCGAGAATCTTGTCGAATGGCATCGTGACGGTGTCAACTTCGGGTTCGAAAAGCTTCAGCGCCAAATAGCTGGTCGTGCGCTCGCCGGGAATTGCGATTCGCCGGCCTTTCAAATCGTCTTTTTTGATCGGATGGGATGCGACGACGATCGGCCCGTAGCCTTCGCCAAAACTCGCGCCACAATCGAGCAGCACGTACTTGTCTGCGATGAACGAATAGCCGTAAAAACTGACTGCGGTTACGTCGTAGACTTCTTTTTCAGCGGCGCGGTTTAGCGATTCGATGTCGCACAGAACGTGATTGAATTTGACGCCCGGAATGCGCACCTTCCCCGTCGCAAGCGCATAAAACATAAAGGCATCGTCGCTATCCGGAGAATGTGCGAGCTGAATTTCGGCGGTTTGAGTCATTGCGGGCTTAGTGGACATTTGTTTCGGCTCTCGCGAGGCGCCAAGGGCGCAACCTGCTGAGGGTCCCTGCTACTGCGGCGGAGTTCTGGTGCATTTGAATTTCCGCCGGGGGAGACGATCGCCCGGTGAACTGCCGCAACTTCAAATCGCAGGATAGCACAATTCAACGGGGGTCGCCAGAGCAGCGGATTCGATCGAGATTCGTGTTGGCGCCATTGAGTTACGTGATTCGTTCTGGCACAGTCGATGCGAGCATCCGCCAAGATCCACGCCGCAATATCTGCGACCACAGGCTCCGCAACGTGGCCCGGATTATCGTATTCGCTTGGTGTTGCCATGCCTTTTCCAGTTTCGAATAGATGGTTCAGGTCTACATAGTGTTTGAATTCGCCAGAAGGCTTTCCTTCGAGCGCCTTTTTCCATGCGTCGAAATCGGCGTCGCGCACTTGATAATCTCGGCCGCCCTGCAACACTAGAATTGGAATTGTCAGTTTTGCGGCGACCGCCGGCGGATCGTAACCGCGCAAGTCGAGAAAGTATCCACCGGGGACCCTTGCGCCCACGAGTCCAATTGTGTCTGTGCTTTTGAGATTCGGATTTTCAATTTGTTTTTCGGATTCTTCTGCGGCCGCGAGTTGTTTTTGAAGTTGCTCGGAAGATCCGCCTGGCTGCGTCGCAAAATATTGCAGCTGTTCGACGATCATTTGTTCAAGCGGCCGCGCCGATCCCGCAAGAATTATTATTCCAGAAATTTGCGAATCGCCCGTGGCAATTCGCGGAGCGAGGTAGCCGCCCCAGCTGTGCCCGAGAACAAAAATGCGTTTTGAGTCGATTTTAGGCTGCTTTGAGAGCAGTTCGACTGCGGCACGCGCGTCGTTTATGGCTTCGTCGTTTACAGTTAACGCGCTCGGATCGTCGCTCGCTTTTGCCCCGTACTTTTTTGTGCGCTTCGTATAACGCAAGACGGCGACGCCCTTGGTGGCGAGGCCCCAGGCGAGATCTTTAAAGGTCTCGTTCGGTCCAATCGTCTCGTCCTGGTCATGCGGGCCAGAGCCGTGGACAAGCACGACCGCGGGAAACGGGCCGTCACCGGCAGGAACCGTCAGCGTGCCCGGCAATTCCCAATGTCCCGACGTCACCGTGATCGATTGTTCGCGGAATGAATCGGGTTTCGCGTAGGCCGGCGCGGTCCACTTCGCTTTCGGACGATGCCGCACGAAGCGAATCCCGCCCACGTGTCCATCGGATGTGAAACTGATGATGGTGTCGAGGGTGGCTTGCTGGAAGTCGCAAACTAAGGTCACAACTTGGTAGTCTTGGATTACGTTTTGGCTGACGTCTGTGACCCGCTTGAACGAGCCGACCTGAGCGTTGAGCTGCTGCCAGAAATCCGAAAGCTTCCCCGCGGGCAGAGCCGATTCCATGGCCGAATCGTACTGCGCTTCGATGGCGCCGAATTTTCCGGTCACCATTTGATCTAGGACTTGTTTGGCATGTGCTTCTGGGTCAGTCACTTGCGCTCGTATCGGCGCGACGAATGCGATGACTGCGATGATTTGA
>Ga0182015_10004985_pt1 | contig 14022 bp, 10 predicted proteins | sample 712P3MmetaG_FD_120478 | JGI IMG/M metagenome (GOLD analysis project Ga0182015, IMG submission 120478) | Permafrost microbial communities from Stordalen Mire, Sweden - 712P3M metaG | ecosystem: Environmental > Terrestrial > Soil > Wetlands > Permafrost | place: Sweden: Stordalen | collected...
AGGTAGGCTTGCCTCCGCCCGATTTCAATCGCACACCTGAATCAAATAGTAAATCTAATCACCACTTGACAATAATCTACACAAATGCTACCCTACTCCGTGTTAGCCGAATTCAATTCGAATCCTTCCTCGCGTCGCCCTTCCCCAACCGCGGGGCTCCCTTCTTCTCGTCGTACGCATCCGTCCAGGGCCGTCGCCGGCAACGTCTTCCCGCCAGGCACACACGCAAATTCCTCGCGCATCTCGGATCTGCGCATTACAAGAGATTTAAAGTCTACTAGAATCAATACTTCCAGAATCCTCCCTATCGCCCTCATTCGCATAGGGTTGAAGTCTGCTAGAATCAATACCTCCGGGAATAAGGACTTAAAGTCCAGCAGAATCAACAGTTCTGGGGATAAGGACTTAAAGTCTTTTAGAATCAACACTTCCAAAAACGTGGGGGTGGGCATGTCCAAACTCTCGAGGACAACGATTTTTCGCTGGTCCTGCCAAGCACGGCCTTTCCCGAAGAGCCTCACCGCAGCCACCACAAGCGACTCCACACGGCGCAACCGGTTACACTATGGCGCCATGCCCGCGATGTCCTGCGAAGTCGCTCTCCCCGTCCCGCTGCGCTCGACGTTCACGTATCTCGTGCCCGAGTCGCTGGCCGAACGCGCCATCATTGGCGCGCGTGTGTTAGTTCCGTTCAACAATCGAGCCCTCGTCGGCGTGATCGTCGAATCGCCGCGCCGCGCGCCCGAAGGCAAGCCGCTCAAGGAATTGCAGGACGTGCTCGATCCCGCGCCCGCGCTCCCGTCGCGCGTGGTCGAACTCGGCCGCTGGGTCGCCAACTATTACCTCGCGCCCGAAGGCGAAGTCTTTCGCGGCATGTTGCCGCCGCAAATCGATCTTCGCGCCGACCGCGAATTATTCGTCACGCCCGCCGGCGCCGACCGCCGCCGCGCCCTGGCAGCCCACGGCAATCGCAGCGAAGCCGAGGTCGACGAATTGGCGCTGCTGCGCCTGGCCGAAATCGAAGGCAAGCCCGTGCGCGCCGACCGCATCGCCAAACTTCCCGGCGGCACGCGCGCCGCGGAAAGTTTGCTCCGCCGTGGCATGCTCGAAGCCCGCGAAGTCGCGCGGCGCCGCAAACCGCGCACACAGAAAATCATCGCGTGGACCAAAAACGACTTCGATTCCGCGAGCCTGGCCGGCGACAAGGAACAGCGCGTCTATCAAGTCCTGGCCGAGCAAACTGGCCCGCTGCCGCTCGCGCAATTGCTAAAGCGCGCCGATGTTTCACGCTCCGCCGTCGATCGCCTGATCGCCAAAGGCACGCTCACAAGCTGGGAAGAGCCGTTGCCGCCAGCCGCCGCTTCATCGCTCGATGTCGCCGAAGCGCCGCCGTCGCACGATTTGAATGCCGATCAGCTCGCGGCCATCGGCGAAATCCGCGGCTGGGTCGATTCGCGCGCTTTCACCGTTGGCCTGCTGCACGGCGTCACCGGCAGCGGCAAAACAGAGGTTTATTTGGGCGCGGTGGAAGCCGCGCTCGCGCAAGGCCGCACCGCGCTGGTCCTCGTTCCTGAAATCGCGCTCACGCTGTGGATGGGCCGCGTCTGCCGCGCGCGCTTCGGAGCAATCGTGGCCGTGCTGCACAGCGGCTTGCCCGACGTCGAGCGCGTGCGCGAATGGTGGCGCGTGCACAGCGGCCAAGCGCGCGTCGTAGTCGGCACGCGATCCGCCGTGTTTGCGCCGCTCGAAAATCTCGGCGTGGTAATCGTCGACGAAGAGCAGGAACCCAGCTATAAGCAAGAAGAAACGCCGCGCTATCACGGCCGCGATGTGGCCGTCGTCCGCGCAAAAATGGAATCGGCCGTAGCGCTGCTCGGTTCAGCCACGCCATCGATGGAATCGTTCCACCATGCGCGCAAGGGCCAGTATCACCTTCTGCAACTCGGCTCGCGCGTCGCTAATCGGCCGATGGCCGCCGTGGAAATTATCGACCTGCGCGAAGATTTTCGCCAGACGCACAGCGCCGAACCGATTTCCGGCGCGCTGCAAGCCGCGATCGCCTGGCGCCTTTCCGAAGGAACGCAATCGCTGCTGCTGGTCAATCGGCGCGGCTATTCCTGGTATGCGCTCTGCCGCAGTTGCGGCGCGTCGCTGGAATGCGCGAATTGCTCGATCGCCGTCACCTATCACAAAGCCCGCGCCCGCCTTGAATGCCACTATTGCGGCTATTCGCGCTCTTTGCCCAAAACGTGCCCCAAGTGCGAATCGAAACATTTGTATTTCGTCGGCGCCGGAGCGGAGCAACTCGAAGAACGCCTAAAAGCGCTTTATCCCGATGCGCGCATCGGCCGACTCGATCGCGATACCGCGCGGCAGCCGCGCATGTGGCAGCAGTTGCTCGGCGCGTTTGCCGATGGCCGCATCGACATTCTGGTCGGCACACAAATGGTCGCGAAAGGTCATGACTTCCATCGCGTAACTCTGGTCGGCGTAATCTCCGCCGATACCCAACTCGGCTTGCCCGATTTCCGCGCCGCCGAACGCACTTTTCATTTGCTCACGCAGGTCGCAGGCCGCGCCGGCCGCGGCGATTTGCCCGGCCAGGTGCTCGTCGAAACGTATCACCCCGAGCACTACGCCATCGCGCTCGCCGCCCAGCAGGATTATTTGGCGTTCTACGAAAAGGAATTGCACTACCGCCGCATGATGCATTATCCCCCGTTCGCCGCGCTGGCCAGCGTATTGGTGCGCGACGCGCGAATGGAAAACGCCGTGAAGTGGTCGCGCGAACTCGAGAAATTTTTCACCGGCGCGGCCAGCAGCGGCGTGCGTGTGCTCGGCCCCGCGCCCGCCCCGCTTGCGCGCTTGCGCAAGGAATTTCGCTTTCAGTTTTTATTGAAGTCGCCGAAGCGCAGCGAACTCGGACGCCTGCTGCGCGCCGCGCTCGATCACTGCGCGCGCAAGGAGATTCCCGAAAAGGCCGTGATGATCGACGTTGATCCGCTGAGTCTGATGTGAGCCGAAATCAGCCGGTGATCGCGATCGGTACAGGAAGGAAACAGAGCACGAACATGGCAAGCGCAACCAGAGACCACAGCACGCGCCGCGTTCCGAGCGGTTGCCAAGGATTGATCAGCGGGGGATGGCGAAACCGCAGCGCCAAAAGCAGTACGGCCCAAGCCAGCCATCCCCACCAGCAAAATATCGCCAGCGGCACCAGCGCCAACGCTACGGCCAGCGAAATTCGCGCGTGCCGCCGGCTATCGAGCGCGTACAAAATGTGCCCGCCATCGAGTTGGCCCGCTGGAATCAGATTGAGCGACGTCGCGAACAATCCCACCCACGCCGCGCGGCCGATCGGATGCAGCACGAGCGCGCTCGCCGCCACTCCGGGCCGCAGCAAAGCCAGCAGCAAACGCAGCGCCAGCGGCGTGCCGAAATGCACGACGGTGCCTGGCTCCGCTCCCGAAATCATTTTGGCGTGCGCCACACCGTACGCCAGCGCCGGAATCGCCAGGCAAAATCCCACGAACGGGCCCGCGATGCCCACGTCAAACAGCGCGCTGCGCGTCGGAATCGGCGAGCGAATGCGAATGAAAGCGCCAAACGTGCCAATCAATGTTGGCGCGGGAACAAAATACGGATAACTCGCGTCGATCCCATACGCGCGGCATGCGAAGAAATGCCCGAGTTCGTGCGCCAGCAAGATGCCGAGCAGCGTAAACGCGAATGGAATTCCCGGCGCCAGCAGACCGGGATGCGCGAGAAGTTTCAGATATTGCGAGAAGAACAGATCGAAATCGGGATTCTTGCCGGCAGCGTACGCGCCAGCAAATTGCGCGCCGACCGCCAGAGTGGAAATGAGCGTCAGCAGAAAAAGCAGCAGAGCGACGGCGAGCTGCCTGCGCCGCGGCCCACGGCGGCGCGCTTCGACATCGCGCGCGTAGCCCGGCGTTCCGGAAGTGCCTGACGCGTAGGGCAGCGCAGGAGTCCAAATCTCGACGGGAAATTTCGGCTGGTCGTTTTCTTGGCTCATGGATTCGTGCCAGAGATTTCGCCGGCGGACGCAACGCGGCGCGATTCAGTTCGATCGTCTGTAAGTGTAATACAATGCGGTTCGCGCGAAGCGTTCTGCGCGCGAAATCACGAAAGAGGAACGCGGCCCGCTACAGTGTTTGCAATTCCTTGCCGGGTTTGAAGCGCACGGCCTTGCCGGGAGGGATGCTGACTTCCTGGCCGGTGCGCGGATTGCGGCCGATGCCGGTCTTGCGCGGCTTCACGCCGAACACGCCGAAGCGTCGCAGCTCGATTCGTTCGCCGCGGCCCAGTGCTTTCTTCATGGCGTCAAAGACGGCCTCGACGGCCTGTTCAGCGCGGGTGCGGCTGACGCCGGTCTTGTTCACGACGGCGTTCACGATATCGAGCTTGATCACGGTCGCCTCCAGCCTGAGAAATGGAAGCCCATGCTAGACAAGAGGTTGCGGGTTGTCAAGGCAATGCGGTGTACGTTAAGATGCGTTTCCTTTTCATCAACGCCGCAATCGAGAAATCACACTGGAGGCACGCATGTCGGTCAGGCCGGACCGCTGGATTCGCCGCATGGCGCTTGAGCACAAGATGATCGAACCGTTCGAGGATCGCCAGGTGCGCGACGGCGTGATCAGCTACGGCGTTTCAAGTTACGGCTACGACATTCGCGTGGCCGACGAATTCCGTATCTTCACGAACGTGAATTCAACCATCGTCGATCCGAAAAGTTTTGATCCAAGATCTTTCGTCGAACTGCGCGCCGCGGTCTGCATCATTCCGCCGAACTCATTCGCGCTGGGCCGCTCTGTGGAATATTTCCGCATCCCGCGAAACGTGCTCACGATTTGCGTAGGCAAATCGACATACGCGCGCTGCGGAATCATCGTGAACGTGACGCCGTTCGAGCCCGAATGGGAAGGCTTCGTCACACTCGAAATCAGCAACACCACTCCGCTGCCCGCGAAAATTTACGCCAACGAAGGCTTGTGCCAGGTGATTTTTTTCGAGTCCGACGACGATTGCGAAATCTCGTACAAAGACAAGAAGGGCAGATACCAATCGCAGCAAGGAATTGTCTTGCCGCGCTTATAGCCGCTGCCCGTCCCGTAGTCAGTTTTGGCTCGTGGCTATGCCGACCGCGCGGAAACCGTCAAGCGGGCCCGCCTCAGATGCGCGAGGCGTGGAATCAATTTCCGCGGGCTGGCCCCATCGCCCCGAGAAAACAAATTGCTCGAGTGGATTACGCTGACGCGGTTTTGCCGCGCCCGCGTTTGTTCCGGTAGCGGGTTCAGCCGGATAACCTAGCGCGATGACAGCCACCGGCTCCCATCCTTCAGGTATCCCCAATTTTTCGCGCGCCGCTTTCGGATTGAAGCCGCCCATCGGTCCCGCGACCAAACCCAACGCCGTGGCCTGCGTGAGCAGATTCGCAGTGGCCAATCCAACGTCATGCCAAGCATGCCGATTGGGCGCGCCATTGTGCGGATACGCCCTGCGCGCCACAGTGACGATCAGGACCGGCGCGCTGGCGGCCCAGGCGCGGTTGACGTCCATCAGCGTGCCGGAGATCGCTTCGTGTTGCTCGGCATGCTCGTTGCTGGCGACGATGAAGGCCCACGGCTGCGCGTTGAAAGATGACGGCGCCCAGCGCGCGGCTTCGAGAATGCTGCGCAGCGTGGCCGGCGCAACCGCCCGGGGCGAGAATGCGTGCGCACTCGCTCTCCGGGCCAAAACATCGTGGATGGGATATTCCGCTGCTGGTTCAGAAGTGCCAGGTTGACTGGGAACCGTGATCATGTCTTTTCTCCTTATCGGCGAAAATTGCATTCAATGTGACTTGTAACGTTGTTCGTTATAACGACTATTGGTGCAAAAAAAATCATGCTCCGGGCGATTCCCATTTCGATCTGAGCACGGACAAGAGCTTTGCCAGTTCCTCCAATTGTTCGTTCGGGATCGCTGAGAACTGGCGCTTATGCAAGGCACCCAGCGGGGGTTCCATCTCTTTGAGAAGTGCCGACCCTTGCGCAGTGATGCGCGTTTTCACGACGCGACGATCCTCCTGCTGCCGCTCGCGGGCGATCAGGCCACGCGATTCGAGGCGATCCAGCAGGCGCGTAATGTCCGGGTCGTGAGTGATCATGCGCCCGCCGACCTCTCCGCACGCCAACCCGTCGGCTCCCGCACCTCTCAGGATACGCAGCACGTTGAACTGCGAACTCGAAAGGTCAGCCGATTTGAGGACCTCTTCGACACCACGCATGAGCACACCATTCACGCGGATGAGCTCGAGGAACACCTGTTGTTCGAGCGTAGAAGTCCCTGTGGCGCGCGCAGAACGGACATCCGAGGAGACAGCCGGGCGCGGCTTGATCAGTTCCGATTTGGTTGCGTTTCCCATCGCGCACAATGATATTCGTTACAACGACTGTTGTCAAGAGGAAAGTTATGGCTTCTGCGTCGGCCTCAGAAGTACTTCACTTACAAAGCTTTGCGGGGCTTGGGTGACGAGCATGGCTACGGCGTGGGCCACGTCGTCCGGCTGAAGCATTTTCGATGGGTCTTTTCCGGTGTGCGGCCCGAAATCGGTAATCACCGAGCCCGGGCAGACGACGCTGACACGAATCGCGTAGGAGCGCAGGTCCTCGGCGAGGCAGTAGCTGAAGCCCTGGAGGCCCCACTTTGAGGCGCAATAGACCGATCCATTGGCAAGGACATTTTTCCCGGCGAGCGAGCTGATATTGATGATGTGGCCGGTGCGGCGGCGAATCATGCTGGGCGCAACGGCGCGGCACACAAGAAACACGCCTTTCAGATTTGTGCCGAGCACGCGGTCCCAATCTTCTTCGCTGGCGTTCTGGCCGGGGCCGAAGACGCCTATGCCGGCGTTGTTGACGACGATGTCCAAAGGGCCGAGCGAACGCTCGGACTGCTCGACCATGCGCGCGACGTCGCCGGCTTTCGCGACATCGGCAGTCAGTGGCAGTATCTGCAATCCTTCGCCACGCAGTGCCGCGGCGGATTCTTCCAGGCGCTTGGTATCGCGCGCGCAGATGGCGACTTTGGCGCCCATCAGGCCGAGGCGCCGCGCGATGGCAAGGCCGATGCCGCGGCTGCCGCCGGTGACGAGAGCTGATTGGCCTGCAAGAGAGAGAGTTTGCGTGTTCATGTGCATTGCCTCGAGGATCGCGATGAAAAATTCGGGGACTGGGTCACCCCGACGGCGAAAAACACATCTTATCATCGGTGCGGATATGGGAGCGCAGGCAGGGCTGTGTGCGAGGCGAATTGCCGGGACGTGAACGGCTTGCGCGTTGGTTGCGGATTCCCTATAATTTCGCAACCTTACGCCAATCGCGAATTTACAATGTGGATTGCGCGGCATAGGATGCGAGTGTGTTGCGGAGAGAACGGGGAGAACCGATGAAGCGAACTTGGAAATTAGGCGGATCCGGACTCGCGTGCGCGGCGCTGATGCTGGGCGCGGCGGGCGTCTCAGCGCGAGCGGCGCAGGATCAGTCCGCGCCCGCGCAATCTCAGCAAGCTGCGGCGCCGGCTTACACTCTGGCGGAATACAACGCTTACCAGGCTGCCGCGGCAGACAAAGATCCGGCACAACGCGTGAAGGATCTGGACGACTTCGTATCGAAATTCCCGAATTCGACGCTCATGCCGTACGTTTACAACACCTATCTGCACACCTACAACGAACAGAAAGATTACCCGCACGTGATCGAATACGCGGATCGCGAAGTGGCGCTCGGGGACAAAGTGGATGCGGGAACGAAATTTCAAGCGCTGTACCTGAGAACGCTGGCGTTCAATTATTCCTTCAGCGAAAAAGATGCGAACGCAAAGGATGAAGCGACGCAGGAATTGGCAGCAACGCAGAATGGATTGACGATTCTTGGCACAATCCCCAAGCCGGCCAGCCAGACCGACGATCAATGGGCGCAAACCAAGATGGCGCCGACGGCGCTGTTCAATTACACGGCGGGAATCGCGTCAATGGCGATGAAGGATTATCCCTCGGCGGTGAATTCATTTAAGGCCGCGCTGGCGGCAACGCCAAACGATGCGGTGACGTATTTCCATTTGGGCGTGGCGTATTTGCAGATGACGCCGCCGGCGAGTCTGGACGGTTTCTGGGCGCTGGCGCGTTCGGTGGCGCTGAAGGGCCAGGGGCAAGATCAGGTGAAGGCCTATTTGCGCGCGCAGATTCAGAATTATCAGCAGACCGGCTGCGACAATTTGATCGACGATCAGATGAACGAGCTGATCACGCTGGCGGGAACGACTGCCGATCGCCCGGCGACTTACACAATTCCCAGTGCGGCGGATCTGACGACGGCGCGCAACGATACCAACAATTTTATACCGTGGCTGAAAGAGGGCGGAGATCACGGCAAGCTGATGTGGCTGGCGACATGCGGCCTGGAGTTCCCGGACGTGGCCGTGGAAGTGATGACGGTGACGCCAGGCGATAGCGGGAACGCAACGCTGCTGGTCTACCGGCCGGCGGCGAGCGATCCCGACGCCGCGCAAAAAGAGATGGATGCGGCGACCGATCCGAACATGACCGTGGACATTGTGGGGCAGCCGGAAGTGAGCCGCTTGCAGAAGGGCGACGGCGTGCGCTTCACGGGGACGCTTTCGGCCTACACGCCAACGCCGTTCATGCTGACGTGGAGCGCGGCCAAGGTGAACGCGGACGACATTCCGCCGGAAAAGGCCGCGCCGGGCGCCAAGCGTCCTGGACACAAGACCGTGGCGGCTCCGCCGTCTCGGTAGGGACAGAGCCATCGGATTATCGCAAAGTTTTGAGCGGCCCGGGAATTTCCGGGCCGCTTATTTTTTGGCGGGGCAGGGACAAAATTTTGCCGCGAAAGTTGTGGGCCGAAATTCAGATGTGGCGAGCGCGCTGATCCAGCTTGTAAACACCGATCTTGCGGCTGAGCGTATTGCGATGAATGCCGAGCAGGCGAGCGGCGCGAGTTTGATTGCCGTTGGAGCGATCGAGCGCGCGCTTGATGAAGCGCTTCTCGAATTCATTCACGGCCTCATCGAATAAAATCCCGCGATCGACCATTTGCCCGACCAGCGCTTCGAGTTGATCTCTCACGTGTGCACGCTCCGGAGCGGAAGCATTCAGCGTCGTCTACTCCAACGGGCTCTACGCAGAACCCGCACCCGTTTGGTCGAGGTCGTGGCCCACCAGCAATCGATAGGCATCGCGATATTTATCCCGCGTGCCTTGCACGACTTCGGCGGGAAGTTCGGGGCCCGGCGGCTGCTTGTTCCAACCGATGCGCTCGAGATAATCGCGCACGAACTGTTTATCGAAAGAAGGCTGCGGCCGGCCGGGCTGGTAATCCGCGGCGGGCCAGAAACGCGAAGAATCCGGCGTGAGCGCTTCGTCGATCCAGATGAGTTCGCCGTCAAGCAAGCCGAACTCAAACTTGGTATCGGCCAGGATGATTCCGCGCGGCGCGGCATACTCGGCGGCGCGGCGATAGAGCTCGATGCTGATGGCGCGCACGCGTTCGGCAAGGTCTTTTCCGATGCGCAGCACGGTATCGTCGAAAGAAATATTCTGGTCGTGGCCTTCGGTGGCCTTGGTGGAAGGCGTGAAGAGCGGCTCGGGCAATTTTTCCGATTCGCGCAGGCCGGGCGGCAGCGGGATGCCGCACACAGCGCCGGTGGCGCGGTAGTCTTTCCAACCGCTGCCGACTAAATAGCCGCGCACAACGCACTCGATCGGAAGCGGCTGCGTCTTGCGGCAAATCATCGAACGGCCATCGAGCTGCGCGTGCTGCGCGGCGAGCTCGGGCGGAAGACTCTCGTCCTCGATCACGTGATTGGCGACGACGCCGGCGAGGCGATCGAACCAGAAAAGCGAAAGCTGCGTGAGCACGCGGCCTTTATCCGGGATGGGTGTGGGCAGAACTACGTCGAAGGCGGAAATTCTGTCTGTGGCGACGAGGAGCAGGCGATCACCGACGGCATAGAGATCGCGCACCTTGCCGCGCGAGAGGAGCTTCGCGCCAGGGAGATCTGTTTGCCAAACGACCGAGCTCATAGATGGAGAAGCCAAGGGCGATCCAGTCCTATACAAAGGCGCTCATTCTAGCGCGAAGATTCGGGAAGTCAATCGGGTGGCTGTGGGAAAACTGTGCGCGCCTGTGAATGAAATTTTGCAGAGGCGCGCAGAAATTCCGGCGCAGATTGCAGAATGATGTTGCGAAAATAAATTTTGCCGCGCCGAATGCGCCGTCAGGCGGCGTTGGCCGCGGTGGCGACGACACTTTGCTCGGCCGGCTCGTCCCATTTGACGGAGACCAATTTCGAGACGCCGGGCTCTTGCATGGTGACGCCGTAGAGGACCGAGGCCATTTCCATCGTGCGGCGATTGTGCGTGACCACGATGAACTGCGTGCCGACGCCCATCTCCTGGACCATTTTCGCGAAGCGGCCGACGTTGGCTTCGTCAAGCGGCGCATCGACTTCGTCGAGAATGCAGAACGGGCTGGGCTGATAGCGGAAGACGGCGATCAGCAGCGAGAGAGCGGTGAGGGCTTTTTCGCCGCCGGAAAGCAGCAGAACGTTTTGCAATTTTTTTCCGGGCGGTTGCGCAGCGATATCGATGCCGGGCTCGCCGCCGCTATCGGGCTCGGAGAGGCGCATTTCGCCGTGTCCGCCGCCAAACATGGTGCGGAACGCGGTGGCGAAATGGGCGTTGATCGCGTGGAAGGCTTGCTCGAATTTTTGGCGGCACATTTGATCGAGCTCGGTGATGGCTTGCTGCGTATCGGTGATGGATTGCACCAGATCGTCGCGTTCGCGGGTGAGGAAGTCGAAGCGCTGCTCGCACTCGTTGAATTCTTTGAGCGCCATCATGTTGACGGGGCCCATGGATTCGATGCGCGATTTGAGATCGTGATACTGCGCGTCGGCGGCGCGGAGTTCGTCGCCGGTTAGAAGCGCGGTTTCCGCGGCAATTAGGTCTTCAGGCGGAGCGTTCAACTCTTCCATGCAAGCTTGGCGCAGATGTTCGCGTTCGGCGTCATTGCGCGCGCGATCGATTTCGTGGCCGCTGCGCTCTTCGCGCAGCTCGCCGAGAGTTTGGCGCGCCATGCGCAGCGTGTCGTCGACTTCGACGCCGCGCGTGCGGCCGGCTTCCCACTCGCGTTCAAGTTCGATCTTGCAAGCTTCGAGACGCGCTTTTTCGCGACGCAGGGACTCTGCTTGCTCGCGCTGCTCGGAAGTCTCGAACTCGAGGCGTTCGCGTTCGGCGGAAATTTCATGCGCCTGGGATTCGAGCACGCCCCGGCGCGCTGAAAATTGCTGCTGCTCTTCGCTTAGGCGCGCGGCTTCGGCTGCGGCGTGCGCGCGTCGCTCCTGCAATTGCGCGAGATCGGCGCGGCGGCCGGACACTTCTTGCTGCGCGGTGGCTGAGCGGTGCCGCAAATCGGAAATGCGGGCGGCGATCGCGGCGATTTCGCTTTCGGCGGCGTCGCGGGATTCGCCGGCGGCGGTGCGCTCGGCCGCGGAGAGTTCCACACGCCGCTGCGCGGCGGCGGCCTGAGCGCGCAGGCGCACAAGTTCGTACTGGCAATCGGTTAATTCCATTCCCAGACGCGCGAGTTCGCCGTGCTGCTGTTCGCGCAGGTGCGTCGCGCCGATCATGGCTTTTTCAGCGTCCATGTGATCGGCGGAAGCTTGATCGACGGATTCGGTTGCGACGCGAATTTCGTTTTCGATGTGGTCGAGAGCGGCTTGCGCTTCGCTGGCGTTGCGCTCAAGACGAATGACTTCGGCGTCGAGCTCGCGCAGTTCGCGCTTCATCACCAGCGGTCCGGCTTCGGCGGGACGGCCGCCGCTGACCATGCGGCCCTGGTAGCAGGTGCCATCGGCGGTGACGAAATGATGCGCGGGATTTTGGCGCGCCAGAGTTTCGGCTGCGGCGGCCGTTTCCACTAGATACGCGGAGCGCAAGCGCGGCAAAAATTGTTTGGCCAGCGGGCCGAGAGGATCGCGGAATTCAACGAGGCGATCCAAGCGCGAGACGACTTCGGTATCGGCTTCAAACGGCATGGGCGGATCGGCATTGGGGACGAGCTTCAGGGTGCGCAGCGAATCGACGAAGAACGTGGCGCGGCCGCCGACTTCGGCTTGAAGCATGGCGATGCCGGCGCGGGCCACGTCGAAGGTATCGACGACGACGTATTCGAGCTCCTCGCGCAAAAATTGTTCCACGGCGCTTTCGTAGCGCTCCTGGACTTCGGCGTAATCGGCGAGCACGCCGACGGCGCGAAATCCGCGCTGCTCCGAAGATGCGTTCGCGGCAAAGAGCTTTTGCACGGCTTCGGCGGTATAGGAACGATCGTCCAGAATCTGCGCGAGCGTGGCGCGGCGGGCGCGGCCGCCGGCGAGTTCGCCGCGGGCGCTATCGGCGCGCGAGACGCTGGCCTGCTGCTGGCGGCGCAGATCGGCGGCGCGCGATTGGGCGTCGCGGACGGCCTGCTCCAAGTGGCGGGCGCGGTCGGCGGCGGACTGCAAATTCAAATCCGCGGCTTCGGCACGCTCGCGATGGCTCAAGGAATCCTCGAGCAAGCGATGTTCGGTTTGCTCGGCACGGGCTACGCCTTCGGTCTGGTGCGCGAAATCTTGCGCGGCTTGGGCCTGCTCGCCGTGCAGGCGCGCGAGGTCTTGAACCAAGCGCGAGGAAATTTCGCGCAGTTCGCCGATGCGTGCTTCGCTGGAGGCGGCGGCGCCTTCGAGATTGGTCCCCTCTTCGGCCCATTGCGTGATGGATTGCTCCAGGCGCGCGGTTTCGGCGGAGACGGCGGCGAGAGTTTCGCGCTGTTCGAGCACGCGCGCATTGAGCTGCGCGGTTTGCGCGGCGAGCTGTTCGGATTCCTTGCGCAATTGGGCGAAGCGCGCGTCCAATTCCTCGGAACGCTGGCGATTGAAGACGATGCGATTCTCGCTGCGGTCGAGTTCGAGGCTGGTTTGCCCGGCGAGATTTTGATTCTGGCGCAATTCGTCGTCGAGCTCGAAGACGCGGCGGGAAAGGCGCTCCTGCTCGGCTTCCAGCTGCGCGGTGGAAGCGGAGAAATGCGATTCGCGCGCAGCGATTTCGGCGAGCGCGTGTTGCAGACGCGCCGCTTCGGAATCAAGCTCGCGCGCTTTGCTGCCGAGAACCTGGCGCAACATGCCGCGCATCTGTTCGCGGATTTCGGCGTAGCGCCGGGCGCGCGAGGCCTGGCGCTTAAGCGTGCCGAGCTGTTTTTCGACTTCGACCAGGATATCGTTCACGCGCGAAAGGTTGAGCTTCGAGGATTCCAGTTTGGCTTCGGAGAGGCGACGCTTCGATTTGAATTTCGTAACGCCGGCAGCTTCTTCGATGATGGCGCGGCGGTCAGACGGCTTGGTGCTGAGGATTTGGCCGATCCGGCCTTGCTCAATGATGGCGTAGGAATCGGGACCAAGGCCGATGCCCATGAAAAGATCCTGAATGTCGCGCAGGCGCGCGGTGCGGCCATTCAGCAGATATTCGCTCTCGCCGGAACGGTATAGGCGGCGACCGATCACGACTTCACCGATCTTCGAGGGCGCCGCAGCTTCCGCGCTTGCGCGCTTTTTGCGGCGAAATTTCGAGAGGCGCGAATCGGATTCGGATTCATTGCTCCCGTCTAGCGCGGCGCCATCAGCGGAATCGACGGATTCGATCGCCGCGGACTCCGCAGGCGCATCGAGAATGATCGTGCGCTCAGTCAGCGTGGGATTCTCGGGTTCCGCGGGCGCTTCGGCCAGCTGCGGTACATCGGAGCCGCCCTCAAGCACCTTGCGCGCGGCTTCGGCGAGATCCGGGTCCACGAGCGTCAGCGTGACTTCGGCCAGACCCATCGGCGGGCGCTTAGCGGTGCCATTGAAAATGCAATCGGACATGCGTTCGGCGCGCAGGGATTTGTGGCTTTGCTCGCCCAGGAC